>Ga0070739_10003739_pt1 | contig 18671 bp, 15 predicted proteins | sample Coa_R1_7_FD_66445 | JGI IMG/M metagenome (GOLD analysis project Ga0070739, IMG submission 66445) | Surface soil microbial communities from Centralia Pennsylvania, which are recovering from an underground coalmine fire - Coalmine... | ecosystem: Environmental > Terrestrial > Soil > Unclassified ... | reverse complement strand
CGACGTCATCTCCGGCCTGGACGCAAACTTTAACGGCATTCCGCTCAACAACTTTCCGCGCCTTTCCGCGGTGAACACGACCACCCTCAGCTATGGCGCCTTTGTAGGCTACAACTTCCAATTCGAGGATGCCGTTGTCGGGCTAGAGCTCAACGTCAACCGGTCGATGTTGAACGCCAGCATCTCGGATTCGCAGAGCCACAGCTATTTCGTGAACGCCAATAATGCGGTGTATGCTACTACTTTCAACGTGAACACCAATGCGGCGGCGGCTATAACCACTTACGGGACCGTGCGTACCCGCTTCGGCTGGGCGTTTCACAATTTTCTGCCCTACGTGTTCGGCGGCCTCTCGGTGGCCGAGGTGAATGCGTCGAGCTCCGTTGACGTCAACTATTTTGGCGTACTGGCTGTTACCCCAACTCAGCCAGCTCCACCAACGATCGGCGGCGACTGGGCATTTTCCGATCAAAGCCACGGCAAGCCGCACTACGGCTTCGATGTCGGCACCGGCGTCGATTTTGCAGTGACGCAAAACCTGTTCATGCGCGGCGAAGTCGAATACATCCAATTTGGATCGCCGAACGGCATCCGGCTCAGCGCGGCCAGCGCCCGGCTGGGCGCCGGCGTCAAATTCTGATCATCGCTAGAGCGTCGGCTGCGCCGCAGCTACATGGCCGCCGTGACGAAAGCTGCCGGTCAAGATCCGAAAATGCGCTCAGTCAAAACTTGAAGCCGGCGCCGACGCGGCCCGTATTGATGCTCACCTGGACGGTCGATACCGGTGCGAACTGAGTGAATTCGTATTCGGCGCGCAGAAAGAAGTTTGGCGTGATGGCGACATCGAGCCCACCGCCGACCGTGAAGCCATAAAACCATTCTCCGTTCTTGCCGTTCGTGCCGGCAAACGAAAATGGCGTACAGAGCGGCGGAACACTCGAATTGCACTGCTGCCCCGAAACCGTCGCCGCGACGTTGAGGTTGCCATGGCCCAAAGCGAAGCCCGCGAACCCATAGGGCAGAAAATTGCCGATCGTCCAGCCGGCGCGGCCGCGCAAGGTGCCGAAGTCGAGACTGCTCACCGTCCCGCTGCCGGTGATGTTGACGAGATAGCTGAAGCCGGCGCTATCTGCAGGAGTGACGCGGCTGATTGGCGAGTTCGGTGCAACGAGCGAGAGCGAGGCTTGATCGTAGGTTCCTTCGACGCCGAACACCAGGTGCTCGAATTGCGCGTTGTATCCAAGGAAGCCCTCGAATCCCGGCGTACTGTGGCTGGCACTGCCGAGCACTGGCCAAGTGGACGGAGAGAATTGGCTCTCCAGCGTTGTCTGACGCAGCGCGTAGGCAATCGGCGCTTGCGTGGACTGGCTGAAATCGGCGCCGGCATTGCTGTAGCTGAACTGTCCGCCGAGATAGAAGCCCATCCAATTGGAACCGACAGGTTGCCCGTCGATCCAAGGCGCGGCCGGCGGCGCGCCGAGGCCAAGCACATCGAGATCGCCTGCGAACGCGCGCGGCGCAAGCGCCAATGTGATAAGGAAACCGATCACCCACCGCATCGAAAGCCCCTTCGCCTTCCCCGGGACGCGATCTTCCGGGACGACAATTAATGAAGCGTGGGCTGGGCTGACATCGGCTGTGGCTATGGCTAACAAATTTGGGACAATTGGAAGTGAAATCGATAACCAAAATGGCGCGGCATTTTTTGTTCGCGCTGTTCTGGCAAAGGTGGCGATGCTTGCATCGATGTGATTGCGGCGCCCACAAGCAACGCGACCGCTAACCGAAAATTGAGCTTAAAGATTTGCCGCCTCGACGCTGGGCGCTCGCCATGACCAAAGTGTGGATCGACATTTCATACAGCAGCGTTCGGCCCGATCGCTGCACGACACGAGCGCGCGCCGATCAGCGGCATTTGCCGCGCCAGCGATGACCGGCCAAAGCGGCGTCGCAGCGGCACGCCTTGCCATAGCTGCTTGACGCCAGCGGCACATTTCCTTATTCCCAATAGTGGGACACCCCTCCCCAACGAGGGGCGCCTATCTGGAAGGATAGACCATGACCGTTGCGATGCCCCCGGTGCGGCCACGTGTGCCGCATTTTTCGTCCGGTCCCTGCGCCAAGCGCCCCGGCTGGACCCCACAAGCCCTCTCCGACGCCGTTCTCGGGCGATCCCACCGCTCCAAGGCTGGCAAGGCGAAGCTCAAGCGCGCCATCGATTTGACGCGCGAAGTGTTGCAGGTTCCAGCGGACTACCGCATCGGTATTGTGCCCGCTTCCGACACCGGCGCGGTGGAGATGGCGCTCTGGTCGCTGCTTGGGCCGCGACCCGTCACGCTGCTGGCCTGGGAATCGTTCGGCGAAGGATGGGTCAATGACGTCGCCAAAGAGCTGAAGCTGAAGGACGCAAAGATATTGCGGGCGCCCTATGGAGAACTCCCCGATCTGACCGCAGTCGATCCGAACAGCGACATCGTATTCACCTGGAACGGCACGACGTCCGGCGTGCGCGTGCCCAACGCCGATTGGATCGCCGCTGATCGGAGCGGGCTCGCCATCTGCGACGCGACCTCCGCCGCTTTCGCGCAGCCCCTCGACTGGCCAAAGCTCGATGTCGTGACCTTCTCGTGGCAGAAGGCGCTCGGCGGCGAGGCCGGCCACGGCATGCTGATTCTGTCTCCGCGCGCCGTGGCGCGGCTCGAGACGTATACGCCGCCGTGGCCCCTGCCGAAAATCTTTCGGATGACCAAGGGCGGCAAGCTCATCGAAGGCATCTTTGCGGGCGAGACCATCAACACGCCATCGATGCTTTGCGTTGAGGACTATCTTGACGCACTGGAGTGGGCCAAGGCGATCGGCGGGCTGCCCGCGCTCCGCGCCCGCGCCGACGGCAACGCCAGCGTGATGGCGGATTGGGTGGCGCGAACGCCTTGGATCGCGTTCCTGGCCCGCGATCCAGCCTTGCGGTCCAACACCTCGGTGTGTCTCAAAGTCGTGGATCCGGCGATATCTCGGCTTAGCGCGGATGCGCAGGCGGGATTCGTCAAGGGCATCGCGGCCGCATTGGAGAAGGAACGGGTCGCTTACGATATCGATGCCTATCGGGATGCTCCGCCCGGCCTGCGTGTGTGGTGCGGCTCGACGGTCGATCGGTCCGATGTCGAGGCGCTGACGCTGTGGCTGGATTGGGGCTACGCTAAAGCCAAGGACGCGCTCGTCGAAGCGGCGTAAAATGTCTGCCGATCCTTTTACGAGCGGCTGGCACAGTTCGTGCGCGGCATTGACATCGAGGTCCGCCCCGACACTCGCGACAGTGCCGTTGTGGTGGATGAGAGCCCACCTGCGCCCTTCCGCAGACATTCTTCGCCATGCGTTTCGCCGTTACCGCTCCGGATGAGCGACGTTGCGCCGGCTGCGCTGACATAAAGGAGGATAACAATGTCTCCTCGCGTTCTGATTTCGGATGCGCTTTCGTCCGCGGCAGTGCAGATCTTCAAGGATCGTGGCGTCGAAGTGGAATTCCAGCCCAATCTCGGCAAGGACAAGGACAAGCTCGCCGCCACGATCAACGGCTTTGATGGCCTCGCCATTCGTTCGGCCACGAAGGTCACGGCCAAGGTGCTGGAGCATGCCAAGAACCTAAAGGTCATCGGTCGCGCCGGCATCGGTGTCGACAATGTCGATATCCCGGCCGCAACCGCGCGTGGCATCATCGTGATGAACACGCCGTTCGGCAATTCCATTACGACGGCCGAGCATACGATCACGTTGATGTTGGCGCTGGCGCGGCAAATCCCGGAGGCCGACGCGTCCACCCGCGCCGGCAAATGGGAGAAGAACAAGTTTCTCGGCGTCGAGATTTTCAGCAAGACGCTCGGCATTATCGGCTGCGGCAATGTCGGCTCCATTGTCGCCGACCGGGCGATCGGGCTCAAAATGAAGGTGATCGCCTACGATCCCTACCTGTCGGCTGACCGCGCGCTGCATCTGGGTGTCGAAAAGGTTGAACTTGACGAGTTGTGGCGCCGCGCCGACTTCATCACCCTGCATACGCCGCTGACCGAGCAAACCCGCAACATCATCAATGCCAACACCCTGGCGTTGATGAGAAAAGGCGTGCGGCTGATCAATTGTGCACGCGGCGAACTGGTCGACGAGGCCGCACTGTGCGAAGCGCTCAACTCCGGTCACGTCGCCGGCGCAGCCATCGATGTGTTTCGCGAGGAGCCGGCGACGCAAAGCCCGCTGTTCAGCCTGCCCAATGTCGTCTGCACTCCGCATTTGGGCGCCTCGACCATGGAGGCGCAGGAAAACGTCGCGCTTCAGGTTGCCGAGCAGATGTCCGACTATCTGCTGCGTGGCGCGATTTCCAACGCGATCAACTTTCCCTCGATCACGGCTGAAGAAGCTCCGAAGCTCAAGCCGTTCGTCGAGCTTGCTGAAAAGCTCGGCTCGTTTGCCGGCCAACTGACCGAAACCGGCATCAATCGCGTGCAAATTTCTTATGAAGGCTCGGTAGCGCAAATGAATACGAAGGCGCTCACCTCCGCAGCGCTCGCCGGCTTGCTGCGGCCGATGCTGCAAAACGTCAACGCCGTGTCGGCGGCACTCGTTGCCAAAGAGCGCGGTATCGTCGTTGACGAAACGCGGCGCGATGCCGAGGGCGACTACGAGAGCCTGGTCACGGTCGCAGTTACGACAGATCGGCAGACGCGGGGCGTGTCCGGCACCGTCTATGCCGATGGCAGGCCGCGCATTGTGAACATCAAAGGCATCCGCATGGACGCCGAGTTCGGGCCATCGATGCTGTACGTGACCAATCAGGACAAGCCTGGCTTCGTCGGCCGATTCGCGACGGTCTTGGCGAGCGCCGGAATCAACATAGCAACGTTTCATCTCGGACGCGATTCGGCGGGCGGCAACGCCATCGCCCTGGTGGAGGTCGATGGCGGAGTTCCGCCGGAGGTCCTCGCCAAAGTGCGTGAAATTCCAAACGTGCAGCAGGTTAAGCCGCTGCGGTTTTGATCCGAGCCGATTAGCCGCGGCTGCCGCTGAACCCAGCCGTGCCACTCGCTCTCGTCGCGGTGGTGATGCCGGTAAAGACGAGGCCATAACCGACGGCGTGGAACAGTTCGAAGCGTTCGCCAAGCAGCGCAATTGCCAGCACCGAGCCAAAAACCGGAACCAGGTGCATGAACGGCGCGGCGCGATTGGCGCCGATCAACTCAATGCCGCGGTTAAGGAACAAATAGCCGAGCAGCGACGGAAACACGCAGATGAAGGCGAAAGTGGCCACGCTTTCGGCATCAAGTATCATGGTGCGGCCGCTCGCGATCTCGGCGGCGACGGCAGGAATGAGCAGCACCGCTCCCCAACCCATGCCGACGGCAAGAAACGACAATGGGTGGATCGGCGGGCGCTTGCGCAGCATGGCGGTGTAAAAGCCATAAATCAGCAGCGCGATCACGAACCAAACGTCGCCGCGGTTGAAGGCGATCTCGATCAGCACGGCAAGGCTGCCGTGGCAGACGATGACCATGACGCCCGACAGCGACACGCAAATTCCACCCGCCTGGCGCAGCGTAAGTCGTTCGCCAAACAGCCCGAATGTCCACAGCGCGACGAATAGCGGCCCGATCGATTGCAGCAACAGGCCGTTGATCGCGGTCGTATATTGCAGGCCGTAATAGGCCATTGTGTTGTAGGCCGAGAAACCGGTCAGCGCGAGCAAGGTCATCATCCCCGCATGTTTGCGGATCAGCGGCCAGTCGCGGGCGATATGGGTGGCGGCAAACGGCAACAGCACCAGAAAAGCGCCGCTCCAGCGGATGAATGCGAGCGTGATCGGCGGCACATGGCCGGCGATGAAGCGGCCGAGCACCGTGTTGCCAGCCCAGAACAGCGAGGTCAGCGACAAGAGCAGATAGGGCTGATCGAACAGCCAGCCGCGCCAGCCGGCCATTCGGGTGACGCTGCTGCTGACAGGCGCTTGCGACATGAATTGTGGGCCCCTCGTGCTGATAGAGCACAGCAGGTACCGCGGGCGGTGAGACACAACCACTGCCACTGCCGCATGTCTGTCCTAGTGCACCAACCTGCGACAATCGGCGCGGCCCGCGAAATCACGACCAAGCGTGGCGCCTTTGCGACGGGAAAGCCGCCCCGGCTTGGAACAAATCGGCTGCGCTGCCAATGCGTTAGAGGTTAATGAGCAAGGCCCTGCGCAGCCGGTTTTTCTTGCGTCCGGCGGCGGCATCCAGTATCCGGGGCAGTCGGCGGCGGCCGGTACCCGATACATCCTAGTGTTCATCGGCCTATCGGGCTGTTCCTTATGGCGAACGTTGTCGTGGTCGGCTCCCAGTGGGGGGACGAGGGCAAGGGCAAGATCGTCGATTGGCTGTCGGAACAGGCCGACATCGTCGTCCGGTTCCAGGGCGGCCATAATGCTGGCCACACGCTGGTCATTAATGGGACGACCTATAAGCTGTCGCTGCTGCCATCCGGCGTGGTGCGGCAGGGCAAGTTGTCGGTCATCGGTAACGGCGTCGTGCTCGATCCGCATGCGCTAATCAACGAGATTGCCCATCTGAAGAGCCAGGGTGTGAGCGTCACGCCTGAGAACCTGCGCATCGCCGAGAACACGCCGCTCATCCTGCCGCTCCATCAGGAACTCGACGTGGCGCGCGAGCGCGCATCTGGCAAGGGCGCGATTGGCACAACGGGCCGGGGCATCGGGCCGGCGTATGAAGACAAGGTGGGGCGCCGCGCCATCCGCCTGATGGATCTCGCCGATCTGCAAATGCTCAACGGGAAGATTGAGCGGCTGCTCGCCCATCACAATGCGCTACGCCGCGGGCTCGGCATGAGCGAGATCGGCCCCCGCGCGCTCTATGACGAATTGGCCGAGGTCGCCCCGAAGGTATTGCCGTTCATGGATTCAGTCTGGTCGCTGCTCGACGAGCGGCGCCGCGAAGGCAAACGCATCCTGTTCGAGGGCGCACAGGGCGCATTGCTCGACATCGATCACGGCACGTATCCGTTCGTCACCTCCTCGAACACGGTCGCGGCCCAGGCCGCGACCGGCTCCGGACTCGGCCCCGGTGCCATCGGCTATGTGTTGGGTATCTGCAAGGCCTATACCACCCGCGTCGGCGCCGGACCGTTTCCGACCGAACAGCTTAACGAGGTCGGCAAGATTCTCGGCGAGCGGGGCAGGGAATTCGGTGTCGTGACCGGCCGGCCGCGGCGTTGTGGCTGGTTCGATACCGTGCTGGTGCGTCAGACCGTACGCACCAGCGGCATCCACGGGCTGGCCTTGACCAAGCTCGACATTCTCGACGGGTTTGACGAGATCAAGGTCTGCGTTGCGTACCGGCTCGACGGCAAGGAAATCGATTATCTGCCGGCGAGCGAGCACGCCCAGGCCCGCGTCGAGCCAGTTTATGAGACCATCGCCGGCTGGAAACAGCAGACCGCGCGGGCTCGCTCCTGGGCGGAGCTGCCTGCTCAAGCCATCAAATATGTACGTCGGATCGAGGAATTGATCGGGTGCTCGGTCGTGCTGCTTTCGACAAGCCCAGAGCGCGAGGACACCATCCTGATGCAGAATCCTTTTGAGATGTGAGGTGGCGCGATGATGCAATTCAAACGAGCTCGGCGTAAACTCCATCCATGACCGACTATCAGCCGCTCATTACCCGAGCCGTCGAGGGTCTCGGCAAGAGCACCGGGGAGGCGCGGCGCGCATTGTACGAGCGCGCCCGCACCGCGCTGGTAGCCCAATTGCGCGCTGTAGAGCCGGCGCTATCGGAACAGGAAATCACCAAGGAGCGGCTGGCCCTGGAGGAGGCCATCCGCAAGGTCGAGGCTGAAGCGGCGCGGAAGTCGCGCCTGGAGGCGCGCAGCGAACCGCGTTTTGAACCGCGACCGCTACGCCCGCCTCCTCGTCCGGCCCAAACAGGGAAGGCCCGCCAACCGGCCGAGCTTGCCACCTCAACCGCAGCCGCTCAGCGTGAGACAGCGGCAGCGGCAGCACCACCGCCAGTGAGTGAATCGCCGCGCACGCCATCCAGTAGCGACGACGCGGCGCGCTTGATTGACGGCGCTGACATGCCGGCACAAGCCCAGCCGCGGCCGGCGCCAAGCGCGCGCAACCGGCTGTTCAATGCGCGAACAAATTCAGGGCATCAGGAGGGGCTGAAGGGCTTTCGCGCGGTCGTCAGTGAAGTCGATGATCTCGGCGCAGCGAGCGCCAAGGCGGCACAGTCGGCGCGTGAGACGAGGGACAGCTATGAGTCGCCGCTGCGGCGCTCCAGCCCGGCTGACGATGAGCTAGCCGACGATCGCATCGATCAGCGCATCGACGGCCATCCGTCGGCGCAGGACGGCTACGAATCGCTGCAACTGCGAAGTCTCGAACCCAATTACGAATCCGCGGACGAGGAGCCTTCATTTCCAACGCAGGTGGCCCGCCCACCGGCGCCGCGGTCCTCGGAAGGCGAGGACGATTTCGAGCCAGCGCGCCCGCCGCGGTCCTATGTTGGATTGCTCAAACTTGCCGCGGCCGGTTGCCTGATCGGCGTTCTGGTGGCGGTGCTGTCGTGGCAATGGCCAACCATCAAATATCTAATCGCCCGGCTCGGGGCACATCAGCCGACGCAAGTGACCCAAGCGCCCCCCGAGCAGCCGAAGTTTTCCGGTCGCGTTCCGCAAGAGCAGGCGCCCGGACAGGCGCCGGGAAACCAAACGCCTAACGCGGAGGCGCCTCCTGCGGTCGCGCAGCACGCCGTACTTTACGAGGCCGATCCGAACGATCCGCAGGGCATGCGCTATTCCGGCTCCGTAATCTGGCGCACCGAGACGGTATCGCCCGGTCCGGGCTTGGCACCCGAGCTGGTGGTGCGCGCCAACATCGAGATTCCCGAGCGCAAGATGACCGTCACCTGGTCGCTTCGGCGCAACATCGATAAGGCGCTGCCCGCCAGTCACACCATAGAAATCATGTTCACCCTACCACCCGATTTTCCAGGCGGCGGCATTTCCCACGTGCCCGGCATCGTCATGAAACAAGCCGAGCAGGCCGGCGGCACGCCTCTATCCGGGCTCGCCGTCAAGGTGACCGACAAGTACTTCCTGATCGGGCTGTCGGCCGGCGATGCCGAGCAGCAGCGTAACGTGCAACTGCTCAAGGATCAGGAGTGGTTCGATATTCCGATCGTCTATGCGAACGGAGCACGCGCCATCTTGGCCGTGGAAAAGGGTCCTCCCGGCGACCGCGCCTTCGCCGAGGCGTTTGCCGCATGGGCGAAGTGAGCGAGCGTTATTGCGCCATTGTGCAGGTGGGGGGATCGGGTGAGTACGCGCAGAACCACTGCCTCAGCCGTCACGCGCGACAGTAGAGGCGCCGTCAGTCCTCATGTGATGTCCGCCCTGCGCACGCTGGAGAACGAACGGGAAGGCGTCGGCGCCTTGGCGGCGGCCATGCGCGATGGTCTCGGACCTGCCTTTACCGCCGCGGTCGAGAGGATTCGCGCCGCCCGCGGTCGCGTCATCGTCACCGGGATGGGCAAATCCGGCCACGTCGCCCGCAAGATTGCCGCCACCCTCGCTTCCACCGGCACGCCGGCCTTCTTCGTCCATGCCGCGGACGCAAGCCATGGCGATCTCGGGATGATCACGTCGGATGACGTGATGCTGGTATTGTCCTGGTCGGGCGAAACCGAAGAGCTCAAGGACCTGATCAATTATTCGCGCCGCTTCCGCATCACGCTCATCGCGGTGACAGTCAGCCCGACCAGCACGCTCGGCAAGGCCGCCGACATTGTTTTGGCCCTCCCCGCTACGCGCGAAGCCTGTCCGCACAATCTCGCGCCCACCACGTCGTCGCTGATACAGCTCGCCTTGGGCGACGCGCTGGCCATCGCGCTTTTGGAAAGCAAAGGCTTCAGCGCAATGGATTTCGGCGTATTTCATCCGCGCGGCCAATTGGGAGCGGCGCTCAAGTTCGTGCGCAACGTCATGCATCCTGGCGATGCCGTCCCGTTGATCAAGCGCGGCGCGCTCATGTCGGAAGCCATCGTGGAAATGTCGGCCAAAGGCTTCGGTTGCGTGGCTGTGATCGAGCCAAACGGAAAGCTTGCCGGCGTCATCACCGATGGCGACCTACGCCGACACATGCGCGCCGATCTGCTGCAGGCAAGCGTCGACGAGGTCATGACCGCCTCGCCAAAGATCGTTCGACCCGATCAACTGGTGAGCGAGGCGCTGGAGCTGCTGAATTCGTCGAAGATCACGGCCCTGATCGTGGTCGAGGCTGACCACCCGGTCGGCATCGTGCATTTCCACGATCTGCTGCGGGCCGGCGTGGCATAAGAGCGCCGTGGCCTGATGCGCTAATAGAGGCCGCCGCGCGCGGCCGAAGCATCGCTCGATGAGTCGCCTGTAGCCGCTTCCGGACGCGAGGACGGCTGGCGGTCAACGGCGGCAGGTTGGACGGCTTGCGTCTCTGTTTGCTGGTGAGCGATGAACTCTTCATAGCCCGGCTCGCCAGGCCGCGGCGGCACCCCCGCGGGTAAGCCGCCCGCCCAATGCGGCCAGTGATCGGCAACCGCGCCGGAAACCGAGCTGCAGGCGCTCAGCACCAGAACAAGGCACAATCCGGCGAGCATAATAGTCAGCCGTGCGATGATCATTCCCCGCCGCTTACGCGTGAACTCAGCGCGAGATGAGCCGTCTTCATGGCGGTACTGTGGTGTCGGGCGGCGCGGCCTAGGCTGGCGCGGAGCACATTCGATTTCCGCCCAAAACGCTTTATGGTCTCGGGGTGAAGGATTTCCTAAGCAAACCGCCATGGCCCGTGCCGACACGCCCACTCCGCTGCGGCACCGCCGTGCCGCCGGCGCTTCGCTGCGCGCTCCTCGCTGCGATCTTCGTCGTTCTGCCAGCGTGCGGCCAAATGGCCGCGCCGCAGCCAGTCACGCCGGCGCCCAGCGTCGATGGGAATTATGGCATCTTGATTGCCGCGCAGCTGAAGACGTCGTTTAAGAACCTGTCGCCCGCGAATGTGACTGAAATCTCCGAGCCGCGCTGGGTACAATCCAATGCCGGCTGGACTTGGCTGGTCTGCGTCCGCTTTGAGGACCGCGGTCATAGACGCAGCTACGCCTTGTTCTTTGTCGATCATGCGATTTCCCAGGCCCGTTATGCAGTGCAGATCGACAATTGCGACTCTCAGGCATACTCGCCCTTCAACCTCGAAACTGGCGACATCGGCGCATCCGCCGTCGGCGGGCCGGGGCCGCTTTATTAGTCCAACGCGTCCGCAATCGGAGCGAACGTGATAACCCCTGCTCTTCTCGTGACGCGCTGGCTGTTGTCAAAGCTATGAGCCGCATCCTCATCACCGGCGCATCCGGTTTCATCGGACGCGCGACCGTAGCCGTTTTGGCGAACGCGGGTCATGTCATCCGCGCAGCCGTGCGGCGCAAGTCAAACGCCCAATTCGCGGCGGGTGTTGAGATTGTCCAGCACCCCGATCTGATCCAGGATTTCGATTGGCACCCGTTTCTCGAAGGTGTCGAGGACATCATTCATCTTGCCGGTGTTGCGCATAGCGGCCGCGGCATCGAGCCGCCACTGTACGATCGCGTCAATCGCCGGGCGACGGCGCAGCTCGCCGAGGCCGCCGGACGCGCCGGCATTAAACGCTTTCTATTTGTCTCCTCGGTTCGGGCGCAAAGCGGGCCGGTGGCCGATCACGCGCTGACCGAACACGACCCGCCAATGCCGACCGACGCCTATGGTCGTTCGAAGCTCGCCGCCGAGGCGGCAGTCGTAGACGCTGGCGTTCCGTTCACGATTTTGCGCCCGGTCCAGCTCTACGGCCTCGGCATGAAAGGTGGTTTCGCGCTGCTTGCGCGCGCCGCCCAATCACCATGGCCGCTGCCGCTCAAGGATTTTAAGAATCGTCGCGCGCTGCTTGGGATCGAGAATTTCATCTCGGCGCTGAACTTTGTGCTCACAACGTCGGCAGCAGCCGGCGAGACGTATCTGCTCGCCGATCCAGGAATGCCGCCGCCGCTTTCGGAGGTGACCGCCATTTTGCGGCGAGCGCATAACCGCCGTCCCTTGTTGCTGCCGATGCCGCCGCACTACGTCGAAATTCCACTGCGCATGGTCGGACGTGGCGATGTGTGGGAACGATTTGGCGGCAATTTACGCGTTGATATCACCAAGCTTCTTCGGCTGGGATGGCAGCCGGCACACGACACCACCAGCGGTCTAACCGCCTTGGCTCAGGCGCAGCGCCGGGCGGCGAGAGCCTGATCGACAGCGGCTATGACGGCCGAGACCGAAAGCTCGTCCAAGCATTGACTGCGGCTGTCGAGGTGCCGATCGCAGCCTTCCTGCTGGCACGGCAGACAAGACAATGGGTTTTGTACCAGCCAGACGTTACCGCGCCGCTGCATGGTTCCGGCGGCCTGCCACGGATCATCAAGGCCGCCTGACGGCCACGGCCCCCAAATTTGCGGATTCGTCGGTCCATACAGCGCGACCGTCGGTGCTCCTGTCGCCGCGGCAAGATGCGTGATCGCCGTGTCCGGGCCGATGTAGACCTGCGCGCCGCGAATGAGCGCCGTCAATTCCGGCCATTCGAGCCTGCCGTCGAGCCGGACGATATGCCGGTCGTCCCATACGCGATCCAAATAGTCCGCATCGTCCTTGCCACCAGTTGCGACCGTGCTCAGGCCGCGCTGACGCAGCGCCGTGGCGAGGCAGCGCCAGCCATCGCTTGTCCAGCGTTTGTAGGTGAACATTGGCGCGGCATGAATAACTGCATATGCCTCGCGCGGAGCGAGCTCGCGGCGGACCGTTCCCGACGGACAGACAACCTGTGGAATGGCGGCGATACCGATCGCTTCGGCAAGGCGCAACACTTCGGGAATCCGATGGCGGCGGCGGTCCGCAACCAAGGAGCGGCTTAAGGCCCAGCGCTTCACTCTCGCCGAGACTCTCTCTGCCTCGACAGGCCCAACGCTATAACGACCGGCAACGACGGCAAGCATTGTGGGCCGATCACCGGTTTGGGTCGACAGCGCCAAGTCGTAGCGCCGCAACAAGCGGCGCAGCAGTGCCCAATACTCTCCGGCACCGAGCCGCCGCGGCACCGCGATTATATTCGTGAGATCGGGATTACCGGTAAGAATCCCCTCCGTCGCCGCGAATACCAAGGCATCGATGGTCGCGGCCGGAAGCGCTACCCGGAGGCTGTGAATAAGCGGGGTGGACAGCAAAACATCGCCGAGCCGACGCAACACCACGACCAGCACGCGAGCGTCGGGCGGTAATCGCAACGCCTTCATGGCTCGGGTACCGGCTGCAGCGGCGGATCATGGTCTTGCTGCCGCAGCACAATTCCGCCGGTCACGCCGACGCCAAATACGTAAAGCCAACCTTCGCCGAAGTCGAACAGATGCGAATTGAAGCTCGATGCCACGATATTCTGCGTGACGATCATCAGCCCGATCCAGTCGATCAAGGTGGCGCCCCGGAACAGCGCCAGATGCGCGATCCACATCGCGGCTAAAATGGCTGCGCCGGCGAGCCCGATCTGAATGGCTACCGCAAGAATCTGGTTATGAGGATTGACCGAGGCCACTGCGGCGGCGCCGCTCTGCGCGACCGCGGCATTACGGAACTGCTCTGGGATGGAACCGGTGCCGTGGCCGAATACGGGAGCTGTCGCGACAAAAGAGATAGACTTTCTCAGAAATTCCAAATGCAGTCCGGTCGAATTCGGCGCGTCAGTGGCGAGATAGGCATGGAAGTCCGTGATCGAAGCGCTCAAGCGCTGACGCATATACGGTGAGGCAGTCCAGACTAAGGCGGCGACTACGACGCCGAGGAGTACAGCACCGAGAACGCCTCTGCCGCCGAATTGTCGCCAGCCGAGCAGTACGATCAAAAACGGCAGGACGAGCAGCACGGTGCGGCCGGTGGTCACGAAGAAAACGTCGGCCAAGAGCACCAATGCGAGCGCCAGCAACCCGGCAACTTGCGCCCATCGGCCGGCGCGCCCAGATCCGAACGCGAGATCAAAGAGCGCGAAGGCGCAGAGCACGAATTCGATGCTCTGCATGATGTAATCCTTGACCGGGACGCCCGGGGCGTTTGCCGACCACGGAAATCCGGGAAACAGGGCCAAGGTCCAGGACAGCAGCAAAAGCACCAGCGCGGATATCAAAAATGCGCACAGCACCCGCGCACCGTGCGCGGATTGGCGAAACTGCGTCAACAGCAGTGGAATGCACAGGAGTTTGTTGAAGCCGCCTAGCCCGCCTAAGCGCTCGCTCCACGTAACATCGGCCCACAACATCCCGAGCGCGCCAAAGAGCCAGAGCAAGACTGGAACACCACCGGCTGGACTTTCAACCTCCCGCCGAAGCCCCGCCAAATCCAGCGTGGGCAAGACAGCGACAAGCCAAAGCGCGATAAGAATGCCAGTGGCGGAAGTCGACCACGGCAGCGACGCCGCGACCCCTACGGCCAGCCAGTCGGCGGCTTCGGCAAGCGTTTGCGATTTGCGCGTTTTGCTCGGAAAAACCGATAGCGTCACAGTGCGCAGCCGCTCGCGCGCGCCAACCCCAAGATTATTCATCGGTTACCGATCAGCCAAGCGAAATCGCCGGCGAAGGAATCGTACAGTGCATCGACTCCCGCCGGCGAAAGATGATGGGAATCGAGATAGAAAACCGTATCCCCGCTATACGGCCGACAGCTATCCGGATCGCAAAACACGTCGATCGGGTCGATATAGCGCACATTGGGAAACCTGACGGTCATCGCCTTCAGCACATCGATGATGGCCGCATTCTGCGCCTCGACATCGGCGCGGGGTTTGGCACAACGGTCGCGGCTGATGCCGTAGCGGTCGCTCAGCACCACGCATTCGAGCGATGACCGGGCGAACATCGGAACGGGACCTATCAGCAGGATGCGGGTGCGCGAGGCATCGAATTCGGAAATCATGTCGGATAGCAGGCGCGAGGCTTCGGGAGCATATGCCCAATTGCCGCTGATGATGACAAACGATGGGGTGGGCTCTTCGCGCAGCACGCGCTCAAACGGCGCAATCAGTCGGGCGCAGTCATCCCTTCTGGTGGGCTCGCGCCGCGACGGCGACAGCAGCAGCGGATAGCAGCCGCCCCTTGCCATCGAAACGAAATTGATGCTCGTGGCAGAAAGACGCTTCGCCAAGGTGCCGAACAGAACAGTGGCATGGGAGTCGCCGATCAGCACCCCGTACGTGCCCGCGAAGCAATGCGCGGGGAAACCGTGTTTGCCGTCGCAGCCGTTATCGAGCACGCCTCGCCCTGCAATGCCGTAGTGGGAGGCAACGTACGAGTCAGTAGAGCGGTATCCACCGAGTGCAGCTACTGCGCCGACAACAGACGTTGCTATACAGGCGACGGCAAAGCCGAGCACAATACGCCGCGGATGCTTGAGATTGCCCGGGACTTTGCGCCAGTCCCGGATCGGCCGCTCGATGTAGCGGTACGATAAGCAGGCCAGCGAAAATGCGAGCAGCCCACCGGCAAGCGCATCTGGGAGGAGCGCGCCTTCACTGAACAGGGCAATGCGCTCGAACGATAGCAGCGGCCAATGCCAGAGATACCAGCCGTACGAGACGAGGCCGATCGCGACCAGCGGCCGTAGCGCCAATAGTCGAGCGACTGTGTTGTCCGGCCGCGCCATGCCGCAGAGCAGGATTAGCACCGCGCCCGCGACAGGAAGCGCCGCATTTATCGAGGGGTAAGCTGTTCGCGCGTTGAAAGCCGCGACGGCACAGAGGATAGCGGCGGCGCCGATCCAGGCCATCGCCTCCACAAATGCAGGCGAGATACGCCGCACTGCCGCTACCGCTTGCGCGCCGATAAAGCCCCCGGCAATGAATTCCCACGCTCGCCATTGCGAGAGATAAAACGCTGCGTTTTGACCCCCCGTCGATGTCATAGCGACGGCGCCAATGACGGATGCGCTCGCCAAAGCCATCCCGATGACAATCGCCGGCATGCCAAAACGGCGCTTGCCGGCACAAAATATCAGATACAGCAGCATAGGAGCGACAAGATAGAATTGCTCCTCAACAGACAACGTCCAGGTGTGCAGAAGCGGCTTATCGATGGCGGACAGATCGAAATAGCCTTGATGCAGAAAGAACAGCACGTTCGTGCTCATCAGCGGCGCTAGAACCGCGGATGCCAGAAAGTCCCAATAGATTTCCGCAGTCGGGAGGATGAATAGTGCCACAACGTAGCTGAGCAGGAGCACCAGAATATAGAGCGGCAGGATGCGCAATGCGCGGTGGGCGTAGAACGACACGATTGAAAACCGGCCGGATGACAGCGTGGCCTTAATCTGATTGACGATGAGGAAACCGGAAATCACAAAAAATATGTCGACGCCGACAAAGCCTCCCGGCACTCCCGGTAGACCCACATGATAGGCAACGACCGCCAGGATGGAGATGGCGCGCAGGCCGTCAATAAAAGGCATGTACTTGAACGATTGCGCGTCGCTCGTTGGCGCAATCGATCCTGCACGCTCGGAGAGTACCGGGGGCGAGCCGCCGGTGAGCTCCAGTGTTGCTATCGATGAGCGCATGCGCATTCCGGCGAACTTCATTTCATCACATATTGGAGCGGCGCTTCGACCTCATCGCCGAGCGTTGACAGGCCCCGCAGCGCCCGGACGCGATTGCCGCTCAAGACATCGCGAAGCCGCCGCTCATTGGCTGCCAATCCGGAGCGGTCGTTTTGTGGATGCCACAAATGCAGCACGCCGGTCGCAAAACGTCCGTCTTTGCGAAGCAATCCAGCGTGCAAGAGTCGCACGACGAGATCCGAGTCCTCGAGGCCCCATCCCGCGTAGCTCGCGTCGAATCCATCGACCCGATTGAGATCTTCGCGGAAGACCGCAAGATTGCAGCTTTGCGCTCCGCGCCAAGACCGGCGCGGAAATTTGCGCAACGGGCCGAGCGGCAAATCGAGCGCCGGCCACACACGATTGACCCCTCCGCCCAGGCTCTGGCGGGCAAGCCTCGCCACGCCCCATGCTTCGACGGCGAGCTCATTGGCGAGCACTGCTTCGGTCAAGCCGGCAGACAAGAGAATGCGGTTGCCCGTGACGAAGCACCCTGGTTCAGCGAGCCGGCGGTGCGCGGCGATGAATCCGGCTGGCGCCAAGCAATCGCCGTCCAGGAATACGCACAGGTTGCCAACGCTGAGCTGGATGCCGCGGTTGCGAATTTCGCTGCCGCGAAAGCCGCGGTGTGGGTGCCACACATGCTTCATCGGCACCGGCACGCGCGCCGCCCAGGTTTCGATGACACGCGCGGTATCGGTTTGTGACCCATCATCGGCGACAATGATCTCGAACCGCCGATCTGACTGTCCCGCCAGCGCACGCAAGGCCGCCGCAAGGGCATCCTCGCGGTTGTATGTGGTCACGATGACCGAAATCAGCCCCGCGTCAGCCACGATGGTCAACGTCCATGTCAGGCGCGATCAGGCGGGCGTGGGCGCCGATCATTTGCTGGTTCGCCCAACCATTTGCCGAAAAGATTCGCGCATTCTGCGCTTGCGCTCGCGCAGGTGCCGGAACGGCACGCCGAGATAATGCTTGCGCAAGAACTGCCAGCGGCCCAGCAGACTCACAGTCTCCGCCGAATCAGCCGGCACATACCAGCTGTTGAAGCCGGTCCGGCGAATCCATTTGTAGCCATGAGACTGCAGCAGCCGATGCAATCTAGTGTTGAACGCCAAATCTTCGATCAAGATCAGGCGTGGGCGCCAGTGCGATAGGGTCAGCCCGCTCAACACCTCGATTTCGTGGCTTTCCACGTCGATCGACAGCAGATCGAGCGGTACCGGCGCATGCGCTTCAACGAGAATTTCATCCAGTGTTCGCACCGGGACATTGATCACGCCTTCTTTGCGTGATCCGGCCACGAAAAAGTCGGGGTTCAGCGACGAATGAATCCCGGAAATGCCAGCGACGCCGAATGGCATGGTCTTTCCGGTATTGCCTGGAGAGGAGCAAGCGCACTCGTGGACAATGGCGTGCCGCTGCCGCCGCAGCTTTGCCGCCAAATTCGGCTGTGGCTCGATCAGAATGCCAGTCCAACCAAGCTGCTCCAAATGCCAGGTCTGCGATGCCTGCTCAGGATCGTTGGCTCCGACTTCCACAAAAAAGCCCCTTCGCGCGTGAGCGAAGAACTCCTCCTTGAGTTCGTTCTCGGCGGTCCAAGGAAATACTGCGGATTTCATGGCAGGCGCCAGCATGAAGCTTACGGCCTTACTGCGCGACCGGTTTGGTGACCCGCTGCGCTTCCGCCGAGCGTCGCACGAGGCCGGTCGTCGACTGCCCAGGCACCAAATCGACAAGGATGACGGCGCCGCCGTTGTCCTCGACGAACTCACGCCCCACGACCTCGTCCAGCTTGTAGTCCGCACCCTTCACAAGGACCGTGGGGCGAACCTGCTTGATCAGCTCAAGCGGGGTATCCTCCTCGAACACGACGACGAGATCGACCGCCTCCAACGCGGCCAGCACCTCGGCACGGCCTTCGGCCGGATTGAGCGGACGGCCTTTTCCCTTTAGGCGGGTGGTCG
>Ga0070739_10003735_pt1 | contig 18686 bp, 18 predicted proteins | sample Coa_R1_7_FD_66445 | JGI IMG/M metagenome (GOLD analysis project Ga0070739, IMG submission 66445) | Surface soil microbial communities from Centralia Pennsylvania, which are recovering from an underground coalmine fire - Coalmine... | ecosystem: Environmental > Terrestrial > Soil > Unclassified ... | reverse complement strand
TGCCGGCGAGGGAGCCGCCGTGGCAAACCATGCAGTCCATGCTGATGCCCTTGCCCAGCCCGAAGGGCAGAGCGGCCGGACGCAGTCCCATCGGCAAACCGCCGTTGGGATAAGGCGCTTCATGCAAACCGTAGCGTTGTCGAAAGAGACGATCGTAGTCAGCCGGTGCCGGTCTTTCCTTTACGCCCCATTGTTTCCAGACTTCCTCGTAGGCGCGGCGCGTCATTGTCGGCGGAGCGTAGCATTTACCCAAGAGCGCCTTTTTACCTCGTTCTACCGCATCGTTATTGGCCGCGCCAACCGTTGTCGCCGGAACAATCATTACGATCCCGACCCACGTCAGACAACCGCGCGTCATCGCTCGAACCTCCAGGCGACCGCAAGGTCATTCCATGCGCATTATAGCAGAGACGTTCAAGGGGTTCTTTCGCATTCCGCTCTTATATAATGACTCCCGCGCCCCCTACCCCGTAGAAAGGTGAACCGTGCTACAGCCGGACGATTAACTTCCTCCCCGAACTATGACTGTAGGTGCCGCGAGCCGAGCGGCACTTGTTGGTCCGGCTCGGCTCGCCGGACCTACTGTAAACAAGGAGCGCCCTTCCATGGAGATTCGCACGTATCGGCCCGGCGATGACGCCGCACAAGTGAGCATTTACAACGAGGCGGCCGCCGAGTTGCCGAAGTTCAAGCCGGCGACGCTGGACGAAGTGCGCCGCCGCGCTCGCGGCGCCGACTACGATCCCGCCGCGCGATTTCTCGCTGTGGTGGATGGCCGGCCCATTGGCTACGCCAGCTTTCAAACCAATGGACGCATCAGTTTTCCTTGGTGCCGGAAGGGACATGAAGCGGCGGCGCAGCCGCTCCTGGAGCGCGTTCTGCAAGCGCTGAAGGAACGTGGCCTGACTCGCGCCTTCACCGCTTATCGGGCGGATTGGACGGCGCAGCAGCAGTTTTTCCACAACAATGGTTTCCAGCAGCGCCGTGAGATGGTCAATTTCGTCCTCGATCTGGTCGAGATGCCGACGCCTATGGCTCGCCCCACGAGCAGTGCCGGACCCGCCACCCCGGACGATGTGCCGGCCATTCAGGAGATGGGGGCGAACGCCCTGCTCATCCGAGAACGGGCGGCCCTGGAGCAGTACCTCTTTCACAATCCGTACTTCCCAGCGGATTCGGTGTTTGTCTTGCGTAGCCGCAAGGGAGGTCCGGCGTTGGCCGCCGCTGTCCTCATCTCCAATCCGGCCTATGCTAATCCGCGGCAAGTCGATGCCGCGATGCCCTGCTTTCGGCTCGGCGCCTTCGGAACAGAGGGCATGACCACCAAACGCATCAATGGTCTGTTCAGCTTCTTGACCGCCGATACGGGCGATGCCCAGCCGCTCGCCCTCGACTTGCTGGGCTATGCGGCCCACAAACTGCAAGACACCGAAGTGGAGACGTTCGCGGCCCAGGTGCCTTCCGACGCCGGCCATTTGCTTCGCTTCTACAAACAGTATTTTCAGCGCCAGGGGAGCTTCCCGATTCTCGAACGCCTGTTGTAAGAAAGTTCTGCGTTTTGAGTCCTGAGGATTCTGCACTCAGAACTCAGAACTCAGAACTCAGAACTCAGAACTTATGATCGACGTGCACATCCATGTTGTGCCGCCGCACCTGCCGGGCGTCGGCAGTCTGAGTCCCTTGCTCGACACGCCTTCGGCGGAACGGGCCGCGGCGCTGCGGCGCGAGATGCAAGCGGCGAATATAACGCAGGCTCTCGCGATGGGGTGCTGGAATGCGTCGGAGAATGACCCGCTCGGCGTCGTCGAGACGCTCGCCCTGTCGCGCTTGGTTCCCGGTTTGTTCGCCATTGGCGTTGCCGACCCGACCCGTCACGATGCCGACCATCTGCGCCGCGTCGAATCTATCTTGGCCACCAAACAAGTATGCGCCTTAAAAGGCTACCTCGGTTATCTGCATTACGCTCCCGATCACCCCGGCTACCGCCCGTACTACGAAATGGCCGAGCGCTATCAGCTGCCAATGATTTTCCATACAGGAGACACCTACTCTCCTTGCGCCAAGCTGCGCTACGCTCACCCCCTTCTGGTTGATGATGTGGCCGTCGATCATCCCAAGGTGAAATTCGTCCTCGCTCACCTGGGCAATCCGTGGCTGAACGACGCTGCGGAAGTGGTGTACAAAAACGTCAATGTGTGGGCCGATTTGTCGGGACTGGTGGTCGGCGATGCCGACAGCTTTACGGCGGAGGAACGGCAAGAGATGTTGGAGCAAACACGGCAAGGACTGCGCCGCGCCTTCCGCTATGCGGAACGGCCTAATCGCTTTCTCTATGGTAGCGATTGGCCGCTGGCGCCGATGGCCGCGTATCGCGGATTTATCGCCGCCGCCATTCCGGAGGTGTATCATCCGTTGATATTTGAAGACAACGCACGGGCGCTTTTCCGTCTCGGTTAGCGATACTTCGCAGAAGCGTCGCTAATCAAAGTCACGTCATGCAACCGGACCGAACACGACACATTCCGACGGGAGCAGAGAATCGATGGAATGCAGCTCTTTGCGGTTGCCGCAATAGTGCGATAGTTCCGAACTGAAGAGGATTTGTAGTCCGCGAACAGTATCGTCTGGCAGTGGTTGCGATTGTTCGCTGAGATTGAAGTAAGCCCGCACCTGGCGCTCTGACTTGGCCGGGCCGCGCAGCAACTCCAACACGGGGCCATTTACGGCGTCGGGCAGCAAGCGTGTGCTCCGTGTCTGGAAATCGCGCAGAGCGGGCCATTGCCGCCGTGCCGCCAGCAAGTCGTGATACAAACGCCGAAGTCCCACTCGCGGCGTGCCCTGCGGCCACGACCAGCTCAAGCGCGCCGAAGCGAACGTCTCCTCGGCCTGGGGGTCGGGTACCTCACCTTGACCAACCAGCTCGGCGAACTCTTCCTTGCGACCCTTGCGCACCGCTTCGATCAACTGCGGATCGCCGAAAGAACAGAAGAAGGGGAATGGGTTCTCTTCACCGTACTCCTCGCCCATAAAAATCAAAGGAAGGTAGGGTGAGAGCAATAGCAAACTGGACGCTAACCGCTGCTTCGCTGGGTCGTGTAGCAGCGACGGCAAGCGATCTCCTCGCGCGCGATTGCCGACTTGATCGTGATTTTGCAGACAAACGACGAAGTGATCGCCGGACAATCCTTCCGGCGGCGCACCGTGTCTTCGATCACGGAAAGGGCTGTAATCCCAGGCGAACAGAAAAGGCTGCTCAAGGACATTGGCAATTTGTTGGGGCTGGCCGTAGTCCTGATAATAGCCGCGCCGCTCGCCGGTGAAGAACGCATGGATGGCGTGATGGAAGTCGTCGCTCCACTGGCCACCCAGCTGATACCCGCCGCGCTCACGCGGATAGAGTAATCGTGGATCATTCAGATCGCTTTCGGCGATTATATGGATTTGCCGCCCTGAGCGCTCGGCCACTTCCTCGGCTACCTCCTGCACGTCGCGTAGAATGTGGCGTGCGCCGAAATCAAAAATGGCATGGACGGCATCAAGCCGCAAGCCATCGAAGTGAAATTCCTCCAGCCACATCCGCGCGTCGTCGAGCACAAAGCTTCGCACAGGATCGCTGCCAGGTCCGTCGTAGTTGATGGCCAATCCCCACGGCGTTTTATAGCGGTCGGAGAAATAGGGACCGAACTCGGCGAGATAGTTTCCTTCGGGACCAAGGTGGTTGTAAACCACATCGAGAAAAACAGCCAGGCCGGCGGCGTGGCAGGCATCGACCAACTTCTGAAGACCGTGCGGTCCGCCGTAGGTGTTTTGCGTCGCATAGGGCAGCACACCGTCGTAGCCCCAATTACGACTACCGGGAAACTGAGCGACCGGCATGATTTCCACTGCCGTGATGCCCAGTTCGCGCAGCTCGCCTAAGCGGGGAATGACAGCCTCAAAAGTCCCTTGCGGTGTGAAGGTGCCGATGTGCAATTCGTAAAAAACGAGATCTCGACGAGGAACGCCTTGCCAACGGCGATCCGTCCAGGAGAAGCGTTCGGGGCGGACAACAGCGGAAGGCCTGTGGACGTTGTCTGGCTGCCATAACGAGCAAGGATCAGGGCGCTCCGGTCCGCCATCGAGACGATAAGCGTAACGCTGTCCTTCAGGAACCTTCGCTTCGGTGTGATCGAAGAAGCCGCGCTCTTCACGCCGCATCGAAACAGTGCGGCGGCGGTCCCCATCGATTAACACTAATTCCACCTGCTTCGGCCGCGGCGCCCACACGCGCCAACGGATGGAGCCGTCGGGCAGCCCCAAGGCGCCGCAGCCGCGCGCTTTTGTGCCTGCCATAGGCAATCTCTCCTTGCATCACCCCGTTCTGGAGGTTGGTCGGGTAGCGTTTTCCTTGGGGCAATTCCGCGACTAGGAACTGCGACCGCCCCCGCTCGTATGAGGGGGAGGCGGCTCCTTCATACACTCTGTATACAAGGACTCGAACTCTCGGCAGACATTCTTTGCCTCGCCTTTCAGTTGATGCAGGAATTTCCGCTCCGTATCATCGATGCGGCCGTCTTCCAGTAGCATGCGCCGCAGCCAAGCCGTCTCCTCGACATCAATCGAGCCGTCGGCCAAAACGTGGTCCTTGATGGCTTGGTATAAGAATTTCTCCCAAGCCGGGCTAACAGGACGCTGCACGCGCTTGTGCAGCTCAACCAGGAAATCTGCCTCGGCCCGATCAATTTTGCCATCGGCGTACAACTCGCGGTGCAGACGTTCGATCTCCTGCCCATCGATCCGCCCATCCGCCAACACTTCTTGCATCAATTGTTGCAGGTTTGCCATCGCTCGCTCCTTTGAACAGAAAGCCATCGCCGCTGAAACTCAGACGGTCCCCGGTCCACCTTCTGCAATGCGGGCCAGCCGGACCATGTTGACGTTTTCCAATTCTTCGTCCGGATGATTGGCCATGGCCTTAATGGCTGTATCGATATGCCGTCCCAGCCATTCGCCGAAACGTACCTCTTTTGGGCGGTATTCGTATTCTTCAAAAGCAATCAAAAAGACATCCTCGACAAGATCGCCAATGTTCAGATCCTTGCCCAGGCGAGCGGCCACTTCAGGATAGCGTTCGATCCAGCGGCCTACCAGATCCGTTACAGGCCCCTCGTAGCCGGAAGTTGCGAAGCGGAAGGCGGTATAGTCACCGTTTTGAACGGCGGCCTCGATTGCCTCGGCTTCAGGAGGAACGGTAGGGATCAACTCGTGATGCGTGCCTTCGCGCTGCTTGGCCTGCTCGGATACAGAGCCGAGCCGATCTTTGTAGCGCTGAACCTCGCGTACCAAATTATCGATGCAGTGCTCAAATGCGGTGTGCGCCAGGGGATGGTGCTCGCTGCTAACCAGTGTCTCGCCGGACAGAATCAGACTGGTGCGGACCACGTGATCCGCGGTGCGATGACGGTAACTGATAAGCACGTGCAGCTTGGAAACGGGGAAATTACGAACCATGTCACCTAGCGGCGAAAGCATGGCTTCCATCTTGTTCAGCTCGGCCGCCGGCAACCGGCAGTGCTTCATGTCCAAATCGACAAGCAGATTGTAGCTTAGGTCGGAAAAGGTCATGGTAGGCTCCTCCATTCGCGAGAGGGATTACTTGCTTTCCTCTTTTTTGTTACGCAAATGTGATACCGCGACGCGACGAGAGGAGCAGAAAATTGGTCTTCCCAAAACGAGGGTTGGACGCTATACGCCCTCCTCGTTAGTTGAACACCAGCGCGGGCCGAAGAAGCCAACGCCAGCGACGGAGACAAGCCGTTGCGGGGGTGGGTTCGCGCCCGGTCGGCACTCATGTCGAGGAGGCAACAGCCGAGTTCTGCTGTGTGCTGGGGTTTGCGGGAATGCCAGCACTACCCGCCCTCCTGGGTAGAGGCAAGCACCTCGCTGGACCAAGTGGTTTCTGGGTCGGCCACTCCAGTGAGCGCTTCACAGTGGAACTCATGTCGGACCGGGAGCCGGGCCTTTGCGCCCGGCTCCCGGGGATACACTCGGTCGGTGCGGAAGTGGGAGCAGACGAGCGCGTTCCCTCCGGGGCAACACACAAACGCACTGCCTCTCCGCACCGGCCGACTTCCAGCGTCGATCAATCTCTAAAGCTCAATCCAGCAATTCCACCAGATCGCGCAAGCCCTTCTTGCCCAGGCGCACGGCGATGTCCTTGATGGTACGGAGATCTTTCCAGGGCACGGCATCGTGGGAGAAGACAGGAGCGGAACCCGCAGTCGCCACTGCGGCTGCTTTTTTGGGCCGGCCACGCTTCTTTTTGCGACGTCCGCCAAGACCAGCTTTGCCCCGCAGGGTGCTCTTGTAGGACGAGATCATGTTGGGATTCATGTCCTGATTGAAATTATCCTTGATGTACTTCTGAATCTCGGAGGGCGAGGCGTCATAAGTCAGAGCGTCCATGGCCTGGCGAACGGCCTCCATTTTATTCTTCCTGGGATCCGAGACATGATTCGCATTCGGTCTACCTCGTGGCATCGCCGTTTCTCCCCTTTCAAGTGTTCTGCGAAGGATTGTTCACGCCCCTGTCCAGCCTTTCTCATTTCCGCCGGGACGACTGCGTTGGCACAAACATTCCCCCATCTGCCGCGCCAACTAACGACTATCATACAATTAGTAACGTCCAATGCAATCCAACAATAGACAATTTAGGGAATTTGGACAAAAAATAACCGACCATTTCACCGAAGACAAATATCGCTGCCCCTCAATCTGGCCACGCGGACCGGCATCTCATAATCTATAAGACCAAGCCACCTCTCCCCAAGACTTTGCGAATAAAGAGAGAACGCACGATGTCACGCTCCCTTGAAGGACGCACAATCGCCTTGGCGGAGTCTCGGCAGCTTGAGGAACTGGCGCAAATGCTGGAGAATGAGGGTGCGGCGGTCCTCCGCTGCCCGATGTTGAGCATTCTGGATGCTCCGGACGCCGCTCCTGTGCTGGCTTGGCTGCACGGGTTGTGTGCGGATCAGTTCACTTATGTCGTGCTCATGACCGGCGAAGCACTTCGACGTTTGCTGCATTTCGCCGAGCGAGAGGGATTTCGCGAGGACTGTATCGCCGCCCTGGCCCGCACAAAAATCATCACGCGCGGTCCCAAGCCAGGACAAGTCTTGAAAGAAATCGGTCTCGCGCCGACACGGGTCGCCTCTTCCCCTACCACCGACGGAGTTATCGCCACGCTGCAAAATGAGTCGCTACAAGATCGAACCGTCGGCGTCACGTTGTATGGCGAACCCAATCCGTCCCTAGAGCAATTCCTTATTTCGGCCGGCGCAAAGGTGCTTACGGTGATGCCTTACATTTATGCTCCCGCGACGGAGGACGACCGGGTCGCAGATTTGATAGCCCGGCTCGATAGCGGTGCGGTGGATGTAATGTTGTTTACCAGTTCGCCCCAGGTAGATCGTCTATATGAAGTCGCCGACCGGCGCGGATTGCATGAAGCTTTGCGCAATGGACTTGCGCGCACACGCATCGCTGCGGTTGGACCTGTAGTATCCGAGCATTTGCGCCAGCGCGGCGCACGAGTGGACATTTGCCCCGAACAAGGCTTCGTTATGAAGAACCTTGTACAGCACATAAAGCGCGCTCTTGCGGAGTGATTGCATTATTGCCCATGACCTTTCATTGATTCGTCTTTCTCTCTCTTCGCGCTATTTGGTACAGTCTGCCCTGTAATCGGCCGATCTTTTCAGCCGCGAGGTCGTCGATGTCTCCGTTCGTAATTTTCCGTCGATACAATTGGGTATTTTGTTTGCTGACCTTGTGCGGGGTGTTGTTTTTCCTTGGACTGAATGCCGGCGAGTTGTATCAGACGGAAAGTTTGCGTGCCATCCTGGCGGCGGAGTTTTTGCAGAGCGGCAATTGGATTGTGCCCAAGTTATACGGAGAGCCGTTGCTGACGAAACCGCCGGGAATGTATGCCGCCATCGCGCTGGCGAGTTGGCCGTTTGGGCGGGTCAGCGCTGCGACAGCTCGTCTTCCTTCGGCGTTGGCGGCGACCGCGACGGTTTTGTTGTTTTACACCGTGTTTGCCCGTCGCCTGGGCCAACGCGCCGGCCTGATCGCGGCCTTTGTACTGCCGGCCTCGGTTTTCTGGCTTCAGCGTGCGCCATCCGCCGAGATTGACCTCGTGCAACTGGCCTGGGTGGCGGCCGCGCTTTTCTGTTTCTTGCGTGCCCTGGAAATCGCCGAACAGAGGCAACGAGCCGGAAGCGTAAGCGACGGACCGGCGTCTCGCCGGTCCGTCCTTTCCGTCACTTCCGCTTCTGGCTCGTTCTCTGAATGGCTATGGTGGCAACTGGCGCTATTATGCGTGGCCTGTGGATTGCTGACCAAATGGACGGCGCCGGCATTCTTTTATCTCACGGTTATGCCGCTGTTGTGGCGGCGCGGCCAGTTGCGTCTTTTGCTGCGGCCCGCTCATGGGCTTAGCGTCCTTGTGGCGGCGCTGCCCTGCCTGGCCTGGGCGACTGCCGTCGCGGCGCAGGTTGGCTGGGGGCCGCTCTTCGATGCTGTGCGCGGCGAGGCATTGCCGCGTTTGTCGCCGACACATCACACCCGGCCTTACCCGTGGCATGAATTAGTTACATTTCCCATCGGTTTTCTGGCCGCGAACCTGCCGTGGTCGGCGGCGGTGTTCTGGACCATGTCGCCGCGCTTCGCCCAACTCTGGGATGAACGCGGACAGCGGCTCTTGCAATTGCTGCACTGCTGGACGTGGCCGAACCTGCTGTTTTGGACCCTCGTCCCCGGTCATCATCTGCGCCACGCACTGCCTTTGCAGCCCGGACTTGCCGGACTGGCCGCACTGGTGTGGATTGCCTGGCTCGACGGCCGATTGCGCTGGCCCTTGCCGATGCTGCGGCCGGTCCCTGTCTTTCTCACTCTGATTGCGTTGTGGCTGGCGGCCAAAATTACCTTCGTCACTCTGATTGTGCCGGCCCGCGATGGCTCGCGCGCGCCAAGCCGCACGGGGCAGCAAATCGCCGCCCTCGTGCCGCCGGAGCGAACGCTCTATCTTTTTCGCCTCAAGGATGAGGGCATCCTCTTCTATTACGGCCGGCCGGCGCGTCGTCTGCCCGCCCCAGCCTTCTTGCCGGCGTCGGAGCGCGACGCCTATTGCCTCCTCACTGAGCCCGAATGTCGCCAATGGATTGGGTCGCGGTCGGCTCAGATCCTTCTGCGCTTGGACGATGAGCAGCGGCACCCCATCGTATTGGTGAAAATGCCTTAGTGCGGATTTCCCCTGCGGATTACGTGGCCATTTGGGGTGATCAGTCTTTGGGCTTGGATTTCGGTCCGAACTTGACCTCCACCTCCGCCAGCAGCTACAGGAAATCGTCCTGGCTGCGGAGGGCGTCGAAGTCCAACTCCTTGAGTTCGCTATCCAGGAAGAGGCGATTCAGACCTCGGTGTTGACATCTCGTCCGATCAGTGGAAAATAGCTGTATGACAAACGAGCACGATAACACCGGCAGCGATGCTCAGGCCCGAGACGATTACAAGGCAGTGATGCGGCACGTCGCCGAAGGCAGCTCCGTTGAACCGGAACTCGCGCGGCGGGTTCGCGAGCGTGCCGAAGAGATCACCGACGAAATCCGGCGCGAGCATGGTGACATCGACGTTGTGAAACTCCTCCACGATGCCCGCGAAGATCTATGAGATACGTCGTGGATGCCTCGGTGGCATTGACAGCCGTCCTACCGGCGCCGCTTCGAGCGAAGGCGCTGCAACTGCAAACCGACTATCAGAACCGCATCCACGAGCTCCTCGCCCCGGACATTTTCATCGCTGAGACTGCCAGTGCGCTGACCAAGGCGGAGAGGCAGAAACTCATCAAGGCCGGGCGAGCCTCCTTTCTGCACGGCACGATCATGAGCGCCCGGCCGGTCCTCCACGCCTACGTCCCCTTGGTATCACGGGCTATTGATATCTCCTCCCAAACCAGAAGCGCCTTTTACGATTGCCTATACGTGGCTCTGGCCGAGCGCGAGGGTTGCGAGCTGGTGACGGTGGATGACAAGCTGGTACGGAATTTTCAACCTCAGTTTCCGTTCATCATCCACCTGTCCGCGCTGCCCTGAGCGACCCGTCACTTCGACTCGGCTTCCTTATTCGCCGCCTTGGCTTTGTTCCGCGTCTGGGGCTTCGCGCCGGCTCCGCTTTTCTCGTCGAACTTGATCGCGTCTTTCGCTTCCTTCGCCCCCGCATCCGCCGGACGATCCGCCGGCTCGAGCGCCAGGCACTTCTTGCACAACGCCGCCAGCTCCGGCTCCGCACCGCAACCATCCAGCCGGGCGAAGCAGTCCTCCAACTTGCCGCGCACCGCCTGTACCCGCACCGACTCGTAATTCTCCCCCACATAGGGTGGCTTGCCGGTCAAGATCACCACCAATAGCGCCCCCAGTCCGAACACATCGGAACGCTCGTTGAGTTTCTCGATCTCCCCGACCGCCTGTTCCGGCGAGATGAACGCCAGCGTGCCGACCAGGCTGCCGGCCTGGGTGTGCGAGCCGCTCTCCGGTGTGGGGCTGAACTGCGTCCACGCCCGCGTCTGCTCCGCCGCCAGCGCCTTCACGGTGGCCGGCGTCTCTTCGCCGAGAACCTTGGCCAGCCCCCAGTCCATGACCTGGACCTCGCCGAAAGCGCCGACCATGACATTGGCCGGCTTCAGATCGCGGTGGATGACGCGGTGGGCGTGGGCGTAGCCGACCGCCTGGCAAATGGCCTCGAAGATGGCCAGCAGTCGGCCGCGCTCGGCCGCTGAGTCGGGCCGCTGATTGAGGATGGCTTCGAGGGTGTTCCCCTTGATGAGTTTCCCCACGTTGTGGCATGGTCTCCTGACCGTGCCACGCTTCTGACCGTAGGTCTCCCGAATTCGCTGGAGACCTTCGGTCGGTCTGGGTGGCACGGTCGGGACCGTGCCACAACGGAGGGGTCGGGCCGCTGATTGAGGATGGCTTCGAGGGTGTTCCCCTTGATGAGTTTCATGGCCAAGAAGGGTCGGCCATCGGCGAGTGCGCTGACCTGATGGACGGCGGGGATGCCGGGGTGCTGCGACTGACTGGTCCCACTATCTGCCGTCGCTTACGCTTCCGGCTCGTCTACCTCGCTCGCTCCGCATACAGTAACGCTACGTACCAACCCTCTGTTGCTCCGTATCCGCGAGGTCCGACCATGAGATGCCTCCTGTTGCTGGTGCCGTTGCTGGCGGCCGCCGAACCTGCTACGCCGCCCCTGATCGTCAAGCCGGACGCTTTCCAAACGCTCGTCAATCCCAAATGTTCGCATTGCCGCGATGAAGCCAAACGCCGAGCCGATCAGCTGAAGGACGACGACCGAGTCCTGTGCTGGATTCGCGGCTATTCCGACGGAGGCGCCATCCCGTACCGCTTCTTCCTCAATCCTTATCGCGTCATCAGCGACACCTACGGCGTTTTCGTTTACGATCCGGACGCAGGGTTCGCTCGCGGCTTTGCTCCGTCTCTCGATTTTCGCTTTCACGGCTGGCGCAACGGGGTCATGGTGATGCAGCACAAGGACGGCACGTTGTATTCGTGCCTGACCGGCCTGGCCTTCGACGGACCCAACAAGGGGAAGCGCCTTACCCCTGTGCCGGCGCTGGTGAGCAATTGGGGCTACTGGTTGAAGCATTATCCGGGCGCTGTGGCCTATCACATGTTCGACAAATACCAACCGTTGGAGTTGCCCAGCGCGATCAACGAAGACTCGCGCAAGAGTCGGGCCGCGAACACGGACAAGCGTTTGCCGGCGGACACGTTCGTTCTCGGTGTCCGCACCGAGAAGCAGGCGCGAGCCTATCCGCTGGATTCGCTGGCCAAGGCGGGGCTCATTCGAGAAAAGGTAGGCGACGAGGAATGGGTGATCCTCTGGTGCTCGGCCACCGGAACAGCGGCGGCCTATCTTCCGCTCGCCACGCCGCCTAAGAAAGAGGACGGCGCTCCACGGACGGTGACGTTGTCGTTGGATCGCAAGGCGGAAGCAGCGCCGTTTGTGGACAAAGAGACGAATTCGCATTGGGACATCGCCGGACGCGCCGTGGAGGGGCCGCTGAAGGGCTGGACCCTGACTTGGTTGGACGGAACGCAGGTCAAGTGGTTCGCCTGGTCGGCGGAGCATCCCCATACTTCCGTCTACTCCGCCCCGCGCCGGGATGAAGCCAAAGTCCTTTCCGGTTCCTCGGAATATCTGCGCAGCCTCCCCAAGCGCTTCGCCACTCTGCGCGGCGTCGATGCGAAACGGCATCAGGTTTCTCTGCTGATCGAAGGAGAGAACTTGGCGAAAGTATGGCCGGTGACGCCGGATGCCGAAATCAAGGTGAACGGCTGGTGGGGCCGGCTCGATCAGCTCCTCGTCGGTGATCGTGTTTGGGTTTGGTTTGCTCTTGATCGCCGCAAGCAGCCGATGGCCGTGTGCATGGTCGCCGACGAGTTGAGCGAACAGGATATGCACGGCAACGGCGTGACGCTGGTTCGGCGGGACGAGAACAGCATTACCATCAAAGCCGGCGACAAACCCGAACGAACGCTCAAAACAGCGAAAGATCTCGGCTTGCTGCCCATCGGCAAATCCATCTTCGTACAAAGCAGAGGCGATAAGGCCCGAATTGCTGTCGATGATGTGACATTTGAGAGAATGCGGATCTATCAAAAGTCAATGCTCAGCAGGCGCTGGGAAGAAGAGGGTTTGCCTGGCGTCGTGACCTTTTTGCACATTTTCAGCGGCGAAATCGAAGTCATGCTCGATCACGAGGCCATGCGTTGGGGACGCTCTCTTCAACCTGGTGCGGAGGTGAGTCTGCAAGTTGATCCCCCCATCTCGGCGGTCGTTCGTACAGTGCAGCCGTGGCGCGAGCGGACGCAGCTGCGTCTGGTGCTATCCGGCCATGATGTCGCCGATCTGAAAATGGGCCAGCGCCTTCGTGTCAAAATGCCGTCCCCGCCGCGCGACGTGCAAGAAGCGCTACTGCCGTCGGGTCTGGATCGCCCGCGCTCCAAGGACGAACGGGTCGAGTGGTTACTCGCCAGCGTGTATTGCTCCTGCGGAATTGGCGGCGACGGCTGCACCGGCCATTTTTATACTCTGGCCAGCTGCAATCCCAATGGTTGCGGCATGCCCAACGCCATGCGCAAGACGTTGGCCAAGAAGATCGACCAAGGATTGACGGATCGACAAATCATCGAGCAACTGCTCAAGGAACAGGGACCGGCCCTGTTGCGGCCGCATTTGTTGCCTTGAACCTCCGAGCCTGAAGCGTAAGCGAAGAATCGCCTTCGCTTACGCATCAGGCTCGGACGCGATTCGAAGCGCGCGGAAGTGCGGCACGGTGTCAAACGGTTGGGCGCGTTGCGAGAGGGTATCGCCGAGCTGCTGAATGTGATCGGCGGAAAGCTGGCCTAATTTCTTGCGCTGGGCGAGCACAAGATAACCGACGCGCTGGGGGTCGAACTGCATCAGCCGGCAGCAGGTCGCATCCACGGCGACCGGATCGCAGCCCATGACAAGAACGCCCATCGCTTTGGCCGTTCCGTTGAGCGGGCCGTCGCCCTCCATGCCGACGATGCCATCGACAATGGCCAGGTCCGGCGTTCGTGTGGCAGCGATGTCCACGATGCTGTTGTCGATGCCGCGCCAGTGCAATTCGTTCTTCGGCCAACCGTAGCAGATGCCCGGCAGCGTACCGAACAGATTTTTCAGCGACAGCGTCGCTACTGCCCAGTGATGCGTCTTGAGCTTCGGCAGCGAAATCAACACGTCCGCCGTCGCCACGGTTTGCGATAGATAAAGATGCTCCAATCCCGTCAGTCGGCCCAGATTGAGGCGCTTGCACGGCTCATCATGATTGAGATCGATAAAGGGCACTTTGTAATGGCGCAAGACATCGCCCAGGCCGCTTGCCGAGACGAGATATTCGACGTTGCGCCAGTGTCCCGGACCCTCGGCGACCACGACTTCAGCCGCGCCCTCGCGGCGGCACAGTTCGATGACGGCGGCGATGATGTGCGGGTGCGTGTTGATGACTTTGTCGCGGTGATATTCGACGAGGTTCGGCTTGAGGACGACGCGCTTTCCGGACAGCGGGACGCGCGCGCGAAAGTGTTCGTACTGGCGGCGCAGCACGTCGGCAAGATCGGCGTTGTAATCGCTCACCGAGGCGATGTGAACCTGTGATGGCGATTCGAGCTGTCGCATCTGTGTCAGTGCGTGAACGGCCAAACCTTGGATCTTCGCCTTGATGCGCTGGCCGAGCGGACGCCTTCCGCTCTCCGCTTTCCGCTTTCTGCTTTCCGCCGGGGCCGATGGCGGATGGCGGATGGCGGATGGCGGAATGCGGAATGGATTGCCGTTCTCGATGTCGAGGGCGAGTGCGGTCAACGCCTGTCGCAGCGGCGCCGGACGCAGCCACGGCGTTCCCCAGCGGGCAGCGTGTGCGTCGCGGATGCGTTCTCCCAGGGCCGACACGGTTTCACGAACGCCCGGATGATCCGCATACCCATCGAGGGCCAGCCGTGCCCAACAGAGATGTTCCAGATCCTCGCTGCTCTCGGCAACGCGGCACATATACTCGATACTGGCAGCGAGGTCCGGCTCATCCTCCCGCCCCTGCAAAGCGAGCAGCATCAACGCCGTCGGTGTCGGTATCGGTTCGAGGGATATGCCGAAAATGCGGCGATTGCCGTAATTCACGCCGCCCTGCTCCAAAATGCGATCGCGCAGCAGTTTCAAGCCTTCTTCGACCCGCGGATGTCTTCCCTGCCCCACACGATGCAGCGCCAGGCACGCCCAGGCCGTCGGTTCGACCCACGAGAAATTGCCCTCCGCCCACGGCCAACCGATCAAGCGATCATCGATGTCGCTGATGTCCTCGTCTCTGGTGTCCGGCAGCCGTCCCTTGCACGACAACAGGGCCGCCGCCGTTTGCTGGAGGGAATCGTCTGTATCGCCGAGCGTCGCTTGCGTGAACAGCACGAGCGCCGTTGGCCAGATCGCTTCCGACCGTCCGCGTCCCAGCCGATAGATCCCATCGTCCGATGCGCATTGACGCAACCAACTTCGACCAGCTTCGATAACAGCAGCGAAGCGCTCGGGATGGCGCGCCAGAGCGAGCAGGGCTAGGCACGTTGGCTCCGGATGGGCAGGCTGATCGGGAGCGTATCCCCAACCGCCGCCCGGACACGCCAACGCCGCAAGATCATCGAACGCATCGTTCACGTTAGGCCTCCACCGGGACAACGGGAGATAGTATCCGGTGAAAGTGTAGTTCAGAAATGTAAAAGGTGCTGTTTAGTCGCGTGGCGTAGGCGAGCGTTGGACCGGCGAGACGCCGGTCCCACCAGAAATAGTGGGACCGGCGTCTCGCCGGTCCTGTACGGCACGCGGCTAAACGAAAAAAAATTTGCGCGCGCGGATCATCAATTCGGATGTGCCCCGGCTTCGCGGAGACGCTGGCGGAGATAGCGGGCGCGTTGCGCATTGCGTTCCTCGCCGTCCAGCGACGTGCCGACAATCTTCTGCAAATGGGCCGGCTGCGTGTGAATGAACAACTCATTCACCGTCGGTATGGTGAGGTCTTCGATCAGGTGCAGATTGATGCCCAGGCGGACCGAGGAGAGCAAATCCATTGTCTCTTCCGAAGTCATCATCGTCGCCGAGCAGAGGGTGCCGTAGGCGCGAGCGATCTTGTCCTGCAAACCCTGGCGATTGTCGCGCAGCCAACTCATCCGCGCTTGCCGCTCGTAGGTGATGATCTGCGGAATGACGCCGTGAATCTCGTTGAGGATGCCGGTCTCGCTCTTTCCGAGTGTGACCTGGTTGGAGATCTGATAGAAGTGGCCGGACGCCCGGCTACCCTCGCCGTACAAGCCGCGCACCGCCAAGTTTATCTTCTGCAAGGCGCGAAAGACTTTCTCGATTTGCTTGGTATGTTCCAGGGCCGGCAGGTGCAGCATAACGCTGGCGCGCATGCCGGTGCCGACGTTGGTTGGGCACGCGGTGAGGTAGCCGAACTCCTCGCTGAACGCATACGTGATGCGCTGTTCGAGCAGGTCGTCCACGCGGTCGATTTCTTGCCAGGCCTCATCGAGCGTGAACCCGCTGCGCATGACTTGCAAGCGCAGATGGTCCTCCTCGTTGACCATCAGGCTGACAGTTTCTTGCGGAACAAGAGCGACGCCGCGTGGGCCGTCGGCGGCGGCCAGCTCACGGCTGATAAGCTGACGTTCGACAAGAAGCTGGCGGTCCAACGACGATAGCGATGGGACGCTGAGATAGCTGAGTTTCGGCTCCATGTCGAGCTTGGCGATGCGTTCGCGCAGCATCGACTCAATTTCGGACTTCTGCCCGCTGCTGGCGCGATTGGTAAAGGGAAAAGCGGCCAGATTACGAGCCAAGCGAATGCGGCTGGAGATGACAATGTCGGACTCCGGCCCACTGCCGCGCAACCATTCGCCACTGGTATGAGTCAGGCTGTCCAGATTCATCCGTGGCTTCCCCTTTTTCGTAGCAAGTCTCGTAAGCGGGCCGCCTCTTCGTAGGCTTCCCGATCAATAGCATGTTGCAACCGGCGGCGCAGCTCCACCAGTTCCGCCTGTTCCTGGGCAGGAAGGACGGAACGCTGAGGAGTCTTGCCGTGGTGTCGATCGGAGCGATGAATCCGCTGCAACAACGGCGTCAGCCCACCGCGGAAAACCTCGTAGTCGTGCGGACAGCCGAGCCGCCCCTGAGCGCGGAATTCCATGTACTTTATTCCGCAAGCCGGACAGGTCAAGCGGGCTAGCTCATCCGTCTGCGGACCGAGATGCTGGCCAATCAGGTTTTGCAGAATAGCGGGCAGATTCAGCTCCTGTTTGTTGACCAAATGTTGCTGCTCGGCGCAACTTTGGCACAAGTGCACTTCTTTCTTGTGCGAATCGACGATGTCGGTCAGATGCACCGTGGCCGGGTTGGAACCGCAGATCTGGCACTTCACGCCGCAATTCCTTTTCGGTTTTCCGTTTTCGGTTTTCGGTTTTCGGATTTCAGTGACGACTTGTTTGTTTTCACCGAAAACCGAAAACGGAAAACCGAAAACCGAGTTAACTCTCTTCGAGCTGGCGGATGCGATCTCGGATTTTGGCGGCTTCCTCGTAGGCTTCCTTGTTGACTGCCTGAAGCAGCTGTTTGCGCAGCTGGATCAATTCGGATTGCGTTTGCTTGCTCTGAGGCAGGCGGCGCGGAGCCTTGCCGCAATGGCGCGTCTCGCCGTGGATGTTTTCCAACAACGGAGTGAGTTCGTCGCGAAACTCCTGATAATCATGCGGGCAGCCAAGCCGGCCCGTGTTGCGGAAGTCCACGAACTTTAGGCCGCACACCTCGCACTGGCGATTGAGCAGCCCGGTTTCGTCAAGCTCCTCGCTGTGGCCGGAGGGAGCCGTCTTGATGCCGGTTGATTTCTGCTGCGGCTCATACAGATGATTATGCGCGCAGGCCTCGCACAGATGCAGCTCTTCAATCTGATCTTCGCCGAGAATCTCGGTGATGTGCAAGGTTGCGGCGTTGTGGCATTTTTGACATTTCATGTTTCAATCCGCCTCCGGTCGCACAGCCAGAGGAAATGCCGCGTCAGCACCAGTCAGCTTTAATACCAACCTAACGCCATTCTAACAGGGGGGGGTAGGCTGTCAATAAGTTCTGAGTTCTGAGTGCTGAGTTCGGAGTAATTACACTCCGAACTCAGCACTCAGAACTCAGAACTGTTCTTAGCAGCACCGGTCGCAGCTGGACCAGCGCTCGGGCGCGATGGCTCAGAGCGTGTTTGACGCGTGGACTTAATTCACCAAACGTACGGTGATATTCGGGGATGAGAAAGAGCGGATCGTAGCCGAAGCCGTTGCTGCCGCGCAGCTCGCGAGTGATAATGCCATGGCAGCGGCCCTCAACCTCGGCCTGCACCTCTCCCGTGGGATCAGCCAGGGCGGCGGTGCAGACGTAGTAGGCGGCGCGGCGATCCTCCGGCAGCGGCGCCAGCTCGGCCAATAGTCGCGCATTGTTGGCCGCATCATCGCCGTGCTTGCCGGCGTAACGCGCCGAACGTACACCGGGCCGACCGTTCAGCGCCGGCACGACCAACCCGCTGTCTTCGCCCAACACCCATTGGCCCAGATGACGCGCCAACTCGCCCGCTTTCTTCCGCGCATTATCCACGAAAGTAGCTCCGTCCTCGACCACTTCCGGCGCGTCAGGCCAGCTCGTCAGGTCGCGCAGGTCAATTCCGAGGTCGCCGAGAATCTCCACGATTTCCTCGCGTTTCTTGCGATTGCGCGAACCAATGACCAGAATCGCCGACATGTTCTTATCGCTCCGAGAATCGACCGCCTGTAACGAATATTGCCTGATCCTTGATCCTCTCCCGGCCCCTCCATGTCGTTGTACTGAGCACAAAGGAGGCATCCCATGAACGCCGCTGATACCTCTGCTGACGCCGCGGCGCGATAAACACTCGGATGAATTTAGCGGGAATCGCCCTGGACGCCCAACACAGTCGCTTTGTTCTTCTCTTCCGCGGAATCTACCGGCAGCACAAACGACCGGCGAGAGTGCCTCCGGTGCGACCTGCCATGTGCGGTCTATGCGGAAAC
>Ga0070739_10003734_pt1 | contig 18688 bp, 11 predicted proteins | sample Coa_R1_7_FD_66445 | JGI IMG/M metagenome (GOLD analysis project Ga0070739, IMG submission 66445) | Surface soil microbial communities from Centralia Pennsylvania, which are recovering from an underground coalmine fire - Coalmine... | ecosystem: Environmental > Terrestrial > Soil > Unclassified ... | reverse complement strand
GAGGACGCGCTGCTTTTCCCGCTCTGCCTCTCCGCTATCGGCCCCGCGCCCGCCTGCGAACTGCTCACCAACATCAGCGTCGCGCGCGGCAATATCCTGCTGGTGGACTACGGGCAGACGCTGCCTGCTGAGGGCCTGGGCAGCGTGGAAGCGGGATCGACGCAGGCCGTGTGCGAGGACGAAGGTGATCCGAGCGATACGCAAATCGTGCCGAAAGTGTTTAACCCGTCGTTGCAGCACGCCCCGCTCACCTTCTCGCAGCCGCTGCCGAAAGACGCCCCTTTTACGGCCATTGCCGATCCACAACAGCCGGTTCGGCTGACAGCCGCCGCTGGCTTTCTCCGGCAGGACGTGCGCAAATGCCTGCCCTGGCTTCAGTTGACAGGCACGCTGGCCGATCAGGCCGGCAATTTGCTCACGCCGGCCAGCCCTGTCAGCGTCACAGCCCCGGATGGGACGGCCAACAGGCCGCCGGACAAAGTGGCGCCGGTTGAGAAAACGTGGACGGTGCAGCCCGACCTGCTGGAAAGCGGCCCCGACGATGACGATTTTGTGGTTGAGATGGATAACGAGGGCTTCGCGCACCTGCGTTTCGGTGATGGCAAACTGGGACATATGCCAGAGGCGGGTACGAGTTTCATCGCTACCTATCGTGTTGGCAACGGCACGCGCGGCAACGTGGGCCGGGAAGCCATCTCGCACATTGTCTTCCATAAAACAAAATTTTCCGGCCTCACGCTGCAACCACGCAACCCGTTCCCGGTGCAGGGCGGGACAGACCCGGAGCCGCTGGACGAGGTCCGGCTCTTCGCGCCGCATGCCTTCCGCACCGACCTGCAGCGCGCCATCACCACCGACGATTACGCCCGCCTGGCGATGGAGAGTAGCAACCGCATCCAGCGGGCGGCGGCGACATTGAACTGGACGGGAAGCTGGTACGAGGTTGTTGTTGCCATCGACCCGCTGGGAACGGAGACGACCAGCCGGGCGTTGCTGCATCAGGTGAGAGCATACCTGGAAAACTACCGGCGCATCGGCCATGATCTGAAAGTCGTTCCCGCTCAATACGTGCCGCTGGACATCGCCATCACCATCTGCGTGCTGCCGAACTTCCTGCGCGGGCATGTCAAGGCGGCCCTGCTCGATCTTTTCAGCAATCGCGTGCTTCCGGGCGGGCACAAGGGCTTCTTCCATCCCGATAACCTGACCTTTGGCGTCGGCATTGCCTTGAGCAAGCTCGTGGCCGTCGCGGCTGCCGTGCCGGGGGTGCAGAGCGTCAAAGTTACAAGTCTCAAGCGAGATGGTGAGCCGGAGGATTACGTGCAGCAGGAATTTCTACCCATCGGCCCGCACGAGATTGCGCAGCTGGACAACGATCCGAGCTTCCCCGAACACGGCAAATTGACACTGAACATGGAGGGTGGGCGATGAACGCGAACGCTACCTGCGGCTGCTGCGATGGCATCCAGCAACTCACGCCGTTGAGCATTGCCAACCGGCCAGGGCTGGACGCGCTGGTCTACCGCGTTGGCATCTATGCCAGCTTTGTGGAGACGATGCTGGCGCGACTTTCAAATCTGCCCCTGCGCCTGGGCGATCTCAACGCTCCTTTGCCTGCTGGCGCCGACCCGGACATGCTGATTTACCCTCTGCAGGGGTTGACCACACGCGACCAGAGCGACCCGGCCATCGCCATGCTGCACGCCTGGGCCACCGTCGCCGATGTCCTCACCTTCTACCAGGAGCGCATCGCCAATGAGGGCTACCTGCGCACCGCGACCGAACGCCGTTCTATCCTGGAACTGGCCCGGCTGGTGGGCTACGTCCTGCGCCCCGGCGTTGCCGCCAGCGTCTTCCTGGCCTACACGCTCGAAAAAGACCACAATGTCCTCATCCCGCCGGGCAACCGCGCGCAGAGCGTACCCAATCCCGGCGAGCAGCCGCAATCCTTCGAGACCGCCGAAAAGCTGGAGGCGCGCGCCGCCTGGAACGCCCTCAAACCTCGCCTCACGCGCCCGCAGCCTGTTTTCAGCACAGACCCTCATGCGAGCGATGTGACCTATACAGGCATCAACACAGATACCCTCTACCTGCAGGGAACGGCGACAAAACTTGCTCCCGGCGATGCCCTGCTCTTGCTGTTCGGACAATCACAGACAAGCATTACAAATTTCGCTTTCGTTGCCGTTTCTCAGGTGACGGCGCAGTCAGCCGAGAAGAGGACGCAGGTAGCCCTGGCAGGCACTGCCGCCACTACAGTGGAGCCAGAGAAGATGAGCAGTGCGCTATCTCTGCAAATGTTGGCCGGGCGACATCTGCCGCTTCCAGTCACTTTCGGTGACATTGTTGGCCGGCTTACCATCCCGCCGTCGCTGCAACCGCGCACCACGCAGCGCCTTGAACGCTCAGCTACACAGGCGTTCTCGGCCCAATCAGACGTTCACCCGCAGGTACTGGTCAATGCCAATCCGCTGTTGCAATTAACGCTCTACAACGCGCTGGGCAATACAAAAGTAATACCGGCTCGGTCGGCAGTGATCGGGCAACCGCCAGGGCAGGGGCCTCAATCACCACAATCTCCTCAAATATCCCAGATGGCCGGTACTGACCAGGGAGATCAGTTGCCGCCGGTGGTGCCTTTGCAGGAGGTCATGGCTTTTCGCGTGAAAGCCTCAATCTTCGGGCATAACCAGGGAATTTCAACCGCTACTCTCGCAACAGGAGACGCATCATTTCGCTTACCTTTAGATGCGGAATACAAGAACATCGCAGTTGGCGGGTGGGTAGTGATCGAACAGTTTGCAAAGCCTGGTACAGACCCCATTATCCTTGTCTGCAAGGTACTGGAGGTTCAGACATTGACGATGGGTGGAACGCCGGGCGATTCCGACCTGAGCCAGTTCAAAACGGATGGTATTACTACCAATACTACCACTAAGGACTCCAGTGGAAACACCACTTCCACCTCTGCGACAACTTCGCCTGCCCTCAAATTCAAGGTAACGGTTTTAAGACTGAGCGTGTTCGGGCAGAATGGGCAGAACTCGACAGGCGAAACAACATTGACTCTGGCAAGCACGACCGTCTACGCCCAGAGCGAAGAGCCTCCACTGGCAGAGGCGCCGATTGAGGGGGATATTGAGGCCGCGACAACGGGCAATGCGAAGGTAGGGACGGATACCATAGAACTGGATGGCATCTACGACGGGCTGAAGTCCGGGCAGCGTCTGATTATCTCAGGCGAGCGCACGGATGTGTTTCAGGATGATGGCACGCCCATTCCCGGCATTCAGATCAGCGAACTTGTGATGCTGGCGGCGGCGATACAGGATGTTGCTCACATCACTGTAGCAGTGCCAGACCCCGCCAATCCGGGTCAAATGACGACTGAGACCATCCCTTTGCCGGGCGATAAGAAGCATACATTCCTGAAACTGGCAAAGCCGCTGGCGTATACCTACAAACGCGACACCGTGACCATCTATGGCAATGTCGTGCGGGCCACGCACGGGGAAACGCGCAGCGAGACGCTGGGCAGCGGCGACGCGACGAAAGAACTTCAGAGCTTCACGCTGCGTCAATCGCCGCTGACCTATGTGGCGGCTCCGACTACCAGCGGCGTAGCGAGCAGCCTGCAGGTGCGCGTCAACGATATCCTCTGGCACGAGGTCGACAGCCTGCTCGGCCTGACGCCGATTAGCCGCGATTATATCACGGAGACGGACGATGCCGATAAGACGACGGTGATCTTTGGCAACGGGCAATATGGCTCTCGCCTGCCGACGGGGGTGGAGAACGTCAAGGCGGTCTACCGCACGGGCATTGGCAGGCCGGGAAATGTGCAGGCCGGGCAAATCTCGCAGGTGGTGACGAAGCCTCTGGGCGTCAAAGGGGTGATTAACCCGTTACGCGCTTCAGGCGGGGCTGACAGAGAGAGCATCATTTCGGCGAGGCGCAACGTGCCGCTGGCAACGCTGGCGCTAGACCGGCTCGTCTCCGTGCAGGATTACGCGGATTTTGCCCGCACCTTTGCCGGGGTTGGCAAGGCCAGCGCCGACTCGCTCTCCAACGGACGCCGCCAACTGGTCTACCTCACCATCGCCGGGGCCAATAACATCCCCATTGACCCCGGTTCTGATCTCTACCAGAACCTGGTGCAGGCGCTGCACAAATTCGGCGATCCGCACCAGCCGTTGCAGGTGGATATTGCCGAAGTGCTGTTCCTGGTCATCAGCGCGCGCGTGCGCTTGCTGCCGGACTACGAGCTGGAAGCGGTTGAGCCGCAAATCCGCGCCGCGCTGCTGGACGCCTTCAGCTTTGAACGGCGCGAACTCGCCCAGCCGGTTTTCGAGAGCGAGGTGCTGAGCGTCATTCAGGCCGTTGCCGGCGTCGATTATGTCGAACTGGAAATCCTGGGGGCTGTCGACCAGGACAAAGTGGTGAAGGCCCTTGACCGGTTCCAGCAACAACCGTCGACCCCGGAGGAGCCGGGCGAGGCTGGAGAATTCGGCGAATCGCAGGCGGAGGAGCAGGCCGAGGAATTTCTGGAATTGCTCGGCCTGACCGGTCACGCTGATGTGATTGTGCAACCGGCGCAGCAAAACCCGAATGCGCCGCCGCCATTTCTCCCGGCGCAACTGCTGTTCTTGACACCTGATATACCCGATACGCTGATTATTACGGAGTTACCGCGATGAGTAGAGTGAGTGATCCTGACCGCCTGTATAAGCTGTTACCGGTGATTTACCGCCAGCGCGACGCCGAACAGGGCTGGCCGCTGCAGGCCCTGCTGCGCGTCATTGCGGAGCAGGTGAATATCGTCGAGGACGATATCGCGCAGTTGTACGAGAACTGGTTTATCGAAACCTGCCAGGACCGGGTGGTACCCTACATCGGCGACCTGATTGGCTATCAGATCGTCCACGAGGCCGGGGAGCCGGGCGACGTGACGACGGCAGAGGGGCGCCTGCTCAACAGCATTCTGACGCCGCGCGCCGACGTTGCCAATACTATCCACGACCGGCGGCGCAAGGGGACGCTGCGCCTGCTGGAAGAGCTGGCCCGCGAGGTGGCGAACTGGCCCGCCCACGCCGTCGAGTTCTACCGCCTGCTCGGCTGGACGCAGAATCTCAACTCCCTGCACCGGCGGCGCGGGCGTACCGTCGATCTGCGCCGGGGCGATGCCTTGCAGCGTTTGAACGGCCCTTTCGATGAACTGGCCCATACCGTCGATGTGCGGCGCATCGTCTCGCAGTATACTCCCGGACGCTACAATATTCCCTCTGTCGGCCTCTTTATCTGGCGGCTCAACATCTATTCAGTGACAAAAACGCGCGCCTTTCGCGTGGAAGAGGTCGGCCCGGAATTCTTCACCTTCAGCATTCTGGGCAACAATACGCAACTCTACACCCTGCCGGTTCCTCTAGCGGAGACACAGCACAGGGCCGACGAACTGAATTTCCCCACGCCCATTCGCAGGCGTCTCTTCGAGAAACGCTTGCAGGACTACTATGGCGAGGATAAAAGTCTCTCTATCTGGGTGGAAAAGGTTGAGCAGCCGGAAGCGACGCCCCCGCCTGCCGGTCGACGTGGTGGCGGGCGTTCCCGCCGCGCTCGCCCGGCGCAGCAGGAGGCTGCCGATGCGCAGCCGCCGCCAGCACAGCCGCCAGCCCGGCGCACTATCAACTGGGAGCCGGTAGACATAAAAGACATCGTCGCTGCCGACCTGACAGACTGGCTGTATCACCCGCCGGTGGGCAAGATTGCCATCGATCCCATGCTGGGGCGGATCGCTTTTTCGCCGCAGAAGGTTCCCGAGGGAAGAGTGCGGGTCATGTATCACTATGCGTTTAGCGCCGATATTGGCGGCGGTGAGTACAATCGCCCGCTTTTCCAGCCCGATCCCTACTACCTGCTGCATGTCAGCAAGGAAGGCGCCGACGACTTTCATAGCATTACCGCCGCTTTGCAGTTCTGGCAGGACTGGAAGCAGGGGCATCCCGATGAGGCCCACCACGCGGTCATTGAGATCACCGATAGCGGCGTCTACACCGAAGACCGACTGCGCGTGCGACTGGAGGAGGGTGAGCGGCTGCAAATTCGCGCCGCCAACCGCAGGCGCCCGGTCATCCACCTGCTCGACCGCCATCCCGACCGCACCGATTCGCTGGAATTAACGGGCGAGTCGAACGTCTCGGCTCAGGGAGGAGGCTACCTGACGCTGGATGGCTTGCTCATCTACGGTCGTAATGTGCGCGTCGAGGGTAGCCTTGCCGCCGTGACCATCCGTCACTGCACGCTGGTGCCTGGCTGGGAGATTGATGAGCATTGTGAGCCGAAGTGGGAGAGCGAGCCGAGCCTGGAACTCGTCAATACCGGCGCGCGCGTCACCATCGAACACAGCATCCTCGGCCCCATTCTGCTCGAGGAGGATGAGGCCGCTTCAGACCCGGCGCTACTCAATATCAGCGATAGCATTCTGGATGCCGCTCATCTGCAGCGCGGTGCGCTGGGCGGCCTGTACCGGCCAACCGCTTATGCCAGGCTGACGATCAAACGCTGCACCGTCTTCGGGCGCGTGCGCGTGCATGCCATCGATCTGGCGGAGAACAGCATTTTCAACGATCTCGTGCTGGTGGCGCGCACCCAGAGCGGCTGCGTGCGCTTCTGCTACGTGCCGGAAAAGTCCCGCACGCCACGCCGCTACCACTGCCAGCCCGATCTGGTGAAGCAGGCCGTCAGTGACGACGCGAGCATTCCCGCAGAGGAAAAACCGGAGGCGGCACTGCGCGAGGCGGCGCGCGTGATCCCCATGTTTAATAGCATCTATTACGGCAGGCCCGCCTACTGCCAGCTTGCCGCCACCTGCGCCGCCGAGATCAAACGCGGCGCCGACGACGAGTCGGAGATGGGCGCCTTTCACGATCTCTTCCAGCCGCAGCGGGAGGCCAATCTGCGCGCCCGCCTCGACGACTTTACCCCCGCCGGTTATGAAACCGGTATCATCTATGTCAACTAGGAGGGCCACATGAACGGCGATTTCAAGGGCGATTTCTCACGCGACAGCTTCGGCATGCTGCGCGATTTCGCGACCGTGCGCGATCTCACCTACTCGCTATTGCAGGACACCTCAAGAAACAAAGACCTTTCAACGCTGAGGGATCTCTCTCTCCTGGGTCATTTCTCGCGCCTGCTCTGGCAGCAGGGCCGCGTGATCCTTGACGCGGATTTGAATGAGCAGATAGATATTCTCCTGCACTACCTGCGCTCCCTGGCCGCCGACATCATCGGCCCGCAGGGCGGGCCGATTTATCAGGATGAAACGACAAAGACTGATTATACCGGCCTGGCCCTCTACACCGTCACCGGCGGCACCGAGCAGGGGAAGCTCCACATCAGGCCGGGACACTATTACGTCGATGGCATCCCTGTCAGCAATGAACAGGATGTTGCCTATCTGGATCAGCCTTACTTGCCGTTGATGACAGACTCGCCGAAAGGGAATCAGAATGGCTATCTGGCCTATCTGGATGTCTGGGAACGCCAGATCACCGCACTGGAAAACGATCTTATTCGCGAGTTTGCTTTAGGCGAAAGCGGCCCGGATACAGCAGCGCGCGCTCAACAGGTCTGGCAGGTAAAAGTTCTGAATCTTGATGATTTTGACTTGCGAGATCCCATCAGTCGCGTCAGGGATGCAAAGGGCCACGAGAGATACGTGAATGCCAGCGCATTAAAACAGCAGTTGGAAGACCTGCTACAATCCCCTGCGCGCGGGCTGCTGGCGGCAAAGGCCAAAGAGCCGACGGACGAAGACCAGAATGATGCCTGCATCATTCCGCCTGCCGCCAGCTATCGCGGTCCAGAGAATCAACTGTACCGGGTCGAGGTTCACCGGGGCGGAGCCGCGTGGCCGGGGACGCTGACGGCGAAGGCAACGAAGGCAAGCGGTGCCTCGCAGTGGGCGACGTTCGTTGTCTCTCGCGAAAATGGCTCCGTGCTTTTCCCCATCCTCACGGGGAAAGCGAATGGCAATAATCCCGTCACCGTCACGCTGGGCGATCTCGGACGCGATGATAGCCGTTTCACGCTCACCACCAGCGACTGGGTAGAGCTGGTCGATCAGGATAATGTCCTGATGGGCATACCCGGTCCCCTCTATCAGGTCAGCGCCCCACCCGATCCCATCGAGATGACGGTGACGCTGACGCCTGCAACCACGCCAGATCCGAACGCGCAGGGACTCGATGCATCACGCGGGCAATTGTTGCGCCTGTGGAACTACCGGGGAAGCGCAGCAAAGAAAATCCAGGCGGGAGAGGCGGAACTGGCCGATGATGGGGCGCTGAAGCTGAAAGAAGGCGTCTGGTTTGAACTGGAGAACGGTATCCAGATTCAGTTCCAGCCAGCACAGCAGTCTCCTGAACAGGGGGCCGTGCCGTACCGTACAGGAGACTACTGGCTCGTTCCTGCCCGCACTATCACGGGAAACGTCATCTGGCCGCAGTTGCCGCCGGATCAGTCTCAGTCGTCGGGTTCGCAGACCGCTCCCCAACGCATTCCGGCGCCGTTGCCGCCTCACGGCGTGCGCCACCATTACGCTCCACTGGTCTACATCAGCTCTGATGGAACTGTGCCGGCAAACGCCTCTCTGCAACTCGAATTCAAATCGCTGGCGGAGATCACGTTATCCTTGCCATAGCTTGCCATGAAAAAAACGTTTGCATAGATACTGGGAGCCCTGGACTCCCACCTTTAGCGCCGTGAGGCCCCTGCCTTCACGGAGTATTTGACTATAACGGGTTACGCGGCCTGCAGGGTTTCCCCTTGCAGGACCGCCTCAAACTCTGTGCGGTTGAGCCGTTCGCGTTCCAGCAGAACTTCGGCGAGCAGGGTGAGCAGATTGTAGTGGGCGCTGAGCAGGGCGTGGGCGGTGGCGTATGCTTCACGCACGATGGCCTGTACCTCGCTGTCGATCAGCGCCGCTATTTCCCTGCTGTTCATGTAGCGCGTACCTGCTATCGGCAAGGCAGGGGACGCGGTATTTCCTGCTCGCGCCTGGGAATAGTCGGCGAAGACGGGGCCAAGCTGCTTGCTCATGCCCCAGTGGGTGACCATGTGCCAGGCAAGCTCCGTGACGGCACGCAGGTCGTCTTCGGCCCCGGTGGTGATGCCCTGCGCCCCGAAGGTCAGTTCCTCGGCCACGCGCCCGCCCAGACGAACGGCGATGTGCGCCATCAGCGCCTCCCTGCTGTAGTTGTAATGGTCTTCTTCCTGCACGAACTGTGTTGCGCCCAGGTGCTGGCCGTGCGGGAGAATGGTGATATGGGAGACGATACCGGCGCCGGGCAGGTGATAGGCGACGAGGGCGTGGCCGCTTTCATGAAAGGCGATAATGCGGCGTTCGGTCTCGCTCATGACGAGGGCGCGCTGCGCGCCAAGCTGCACGCGCACCAGCGCCTTCTCAAAGCAGGCACGCGTGACGCAATCCAGATTGCGGTGGGCCGCGTCCAGGGCCGCTTCGTTGACCAGATTTGCCAGTTCTGCCCCGCTCATGCCGGTCGTCATGCGCGCCAGTTCTGCCAGTTGCACGTCTCTGTGCAGGGGCGTGTGGCGTGTATGCACGCGCAGAATAGCCTCTCGCCCGGCGCGGTCTGGCAGCGAGACGAAGATGCGGCGATCGAAACGACCGGGCCGCAGCAGGGCGGGATCGAGCATATCGACGCGGTTGGTGGCCGCCAGCACGACGACGGTAGAGCGTTCCTCAAAGCCGTCCAACTCGGTCAGCAACTGGTTCAGCGTCTGGTCTCGCTCGCCCTGATCGAGCAGCCCGGCTGAACGCCTGCGGCCTACCGCGTCGATTTCGTCGATAAAGATAACGCACGGAGCCGCCTGCCGCGCCTGCTGGAAGAGGTCGCGCACGCGGCTGGCCCCCACGCCGACAAACATCTCGACGAATTCGGACGCGCTCATATTGAAAAACGGAACGTTTGCCTCGCCGGCCACCGCCTTTGCCAGCAGCGTCTTACCGGTGCCGGGCGCGCCAACCAGCATGACCCCGCGCGGGATATGCGCTCCCAGTCGATCAAACTGCTGCGGGCAGCGCAAGAACTGCACTACTTCTTCCAGTTCTGCCCGCACTTCGTCGATACCCGCTACGTCCGCAAACGTCACGTCCGGCCTGGAGGCCTTCGGCGTGGACGTCTGCCGCTCGTTCGCGATAGCCGTCGTTTTCTCCTGCCCCTCGAAGCGGCGCGGACGGCTTTTTGTCATGTCGTTAAACTGCCGGTTCAACGCCGCCGACGATATCCTGCCCTTGCCGACCGAGCCGAGCAGCGCAGACAGGAAAATCAGCACGACGAGGAAAGGGGCAAGTTTCCAGAGCAGCAGTAAGAGCGCAGGCGGCTGCTCTGCCGGTAGCATCTGAATGCTGACGCCTTTAGAGAGCAAGAGAGGGATCAGGCTGCGATTGATGTGCGCGGGATAGGGCGTGTCGAGCAGATAGGCGGAATTCATGGATGGAACCGATATATCATATGGGCTGAAGACAAAGGGTTGATTCTGCATCCTCTTCGGTAGAGCATTGCCTGACAGCGGATGCGCCAGCACGCCGATTATCTGGCTGTCCTGGATAGTCACCGAACGAACGTTCCCGGCTCGCACCTGGGCGATGAAGGTGGTATAGTTCACCACCTGCACGCCGGTCGGAGGCTGAGTCGTAGCCGGAGCAGGAAGCTGGCTGACGATGGCAAAAAGCAGGAAAAGCAGAGCAGAAAGCAAACAGCCGGTTAAAAGCAGTTGACGGTGCGTTTTGAGCAACTGGATAAAAGAGGAGAAGGATAATTGTATTCGTTCATGCCGCCGGTAGTGTTTTTGCCAGAGGCGGCGCGTTTTCCTGTCCATAGTTCACCTTGCCCGGCGCTCATTGCTGGAACGGTGCAAACAGTGTCTCCTTATTCGGTCAGGACGTTCGACAGGGCGAGGGGGTACCGGCAGTACGATACGCTTCTCTGTCTGTGGCGCATTCCTCGCGGGCGCATATGCCATGCGCTTCTAACTTCTCGACGAACAGTACCCCCTCGTCTGCTTCTGCTCTCTTACCGGAAGCGGGTAGTATGACTACAACTCGCCACAGGCGGTAAGAAAAGCGGACGAGACTCTACCGCGCTCCTAACCGAGATGGCCGACAGGCAGCCTGAAGGCGCCGTTGGCCGAAGCCAGCATGTCAGCCAGCGCCGTGTACCAGGCGACCAGCGCGGTGATGATGCCAAGCCAGCCACCGATAACTGTGGTGACAGAGTTGCCGCCTGCCAGCTGGGCGATGGTCAGGAAGAGGTAGGTCAGGAACAGGAACGCCAGCACGAGCAGCAGGGCTACGTTGGTGCGCAGCGCGGCCAGGAACATCACGCCGGTGAAAATTGTCCAGCAGAGGAAGAACAGCCCCAGCGCCTGGTGGAGTGTTCCTGAGCTGTTGAGTGCCTGAAGAATGCCAAAACCGGGAATAAAGATGACTGCGGTGGCTACCCAGAAGCCGCCGTAGGAAGAGAACGCGGTGGCGCCGATGACGTTGCCGCGCTTAAACTCCCACATTCCGGCCAGAATCTGGACAACACCACCATAAAACAGGGCCAGACCTACAAAGATGTTTACCGCGTTGGAAGGGGCGATGAAGCCCGCGTTGACGCAGCTCAAAACGGCGGTGGTCAACGCGAAGGCGCTCAGGCCAAGAGGGGCGGCATTCGCGATGCCGCTGGCGGACTCGACATGTTCCGCGCGCGAAGGTGTCTCTGCATATTGAGCCATTGAAGTTCCCACCTTTCACAAAGAGACTGGTTGAGAAACAGCTCTCTGCCGTGCAAGGGCGGCAGACCCGCTGTTTCGTCTCTCAGCATTTACTACTCTCATCGCAGGCATAGCGCCTGTGAGGTAGGGTAGGTCATCCACATCGCCGTGGATGGCTTCCGGCTCGTCCTGATAAGAGAGGGCGATGGACTCTATTCAGTTATGACCCGCACCACAAACGCAGAATAATATCGTACTGCGATAGAAATTATAGCGTACATAAGAGTATTATGTCAAGCACAGCCATTGGAGGTGCGGTAACAGCGTGTAATGCGCCTTCAAAAACGCCGTTTTCTTGCCTGTTCTTGCTCGTTCTCTCTGCCGGTCAGCAAGGCGCGTGTCGTTTCATCACGGATATTGCCGCTCGTCTCCTGCGCTGCTGTCGGCTGCACTGTCAGGGTTTCGGTGAGCCTGCGCGTGACCTTTGCCTGCTGGCGGCGTTGTCTGCCGCTCTTCACCAGCAGGTTGCCCAGCCAGTCGCCGAGAATAACGGCGCCGATGCCGCCGCTCAGGCTCAGGACGAGGTAGAGCAGGGCGGGAAGCCATTGGCCGCTGTTGAAAAGCAGCACGTCTCCGAGGGCGAGGCTGCTGAAGGTGGTGTAGGCGCCGAGGAGGCCGACGTTAAGAAAGAGGCGGCGTGTTGGCCCGATCAGGAAGGTAGCGTTGGCCAGCGCGGTGATGGCGGCCAGCAGCAGCGCGCCCGTCAGGTTGATGAACAGAATATCATACGGCCAGCCCTTGCCGAGCCAGCCCTGAATAAGCGTGCTGAGTCCATAGCGCGTGAGTGTGCCGCAAAAGCCGCCGAGGAGAACGGCGGCGACGCGCCTGCGCGCGGAAAGCGAGCCTGCCATCAGAGCCACCTTCCCAGCGCCAGGCCGAGCGCGGCGGCGAGCAGGCCGGAGAGCAGGTTGCCGCCGAAATAGAGCAGGCTCAGGCGCGAACTACCGCCCCGCGCCAGCTGCACGCCTTCCCAGCTCATGGTACTGAATGTTGTGTAGCCGCCCAGAAAGCCGGTGGCCAGCACCGTCTGCCATGCCGGGCTGAGCAGTTTGCGTGCCGTCAGGGCAAACAGCAGACCGATGACAAATGCCCCCGTTACATTGATCAACAGCGTGCCGAATGGAAATTCTGCCCCGGCCCGCCCGGCAATGAAACGTCCAAGCAGGTAGCGGGCCAATGCTCCCAGACTGCCCGCCAGACCAATGCCAGCAAGAGATATCACCTCTGTCACGCCGTCTATGCCTCCCCGCCATACACGATTTCAACCGGCGTCACCGAGATCATTCCGCGCTGCACTATGTGGTCAAGCAGGGGCAGGAGCGCGTCTATACGTTCATCGCGATCCACGACCTCGATCACTATCGGCAAGTTCGCGGAGATATCCGGCAGCCGTTCTGAGGAGAGATGGTGTTCCGGGCCAAAGCCTTCGATACCGCGCATCACCGTTGCCCCTGCCGCTCCCTGCTGGCGCACTGTTTCGAGGATGGCGCGATACAGCGGCTTGCCCTGCCATTCCTGGGCTTCCCCCACGAAGATACGAAGACGTTTGCCCCGCACGGGCAAAAAATTTGCTCGCTGAGTCATGAATTGTTCTATCCTTCCAGCAGGATTTGCAGCAGGTCGGAACGGCCCACTACTCCTACCAATTGTCCCTCTTGATTGAGTACCGGCAACACCTTGCGTTGGGCGGCAATCATTTTCTCGATGGTCTCCTGCACCGAGGCGCTGGCGGGAACCGTTACTACGTCGCGGTTCATCACGTCGGCGGCCACATTCGCCTTGCCGGAAGAAGCCTGCAGCGTGGCCGTTGGCAGGCGTTCCGGTTTGCCGCGCGCCCAGCCGCTGAGCAGGCCCAGCAAACGCGGGCGCGCCTCGGCCTGAATGCGCGCCAGCACGTCCACATCGCTGATAATGCCCCGCACGTGTCGTTCGCGATCAACCACCACCACGCGCTTGAGCGGCGAGAGGATCAGAGCGTCAATGACCTCTGATAGAGGCGCCTGCTCTTCTACCGTTGCTACATCGGTATTCATGTAATCGGCAACAGGTTGTTGCTGCACCTGCTGCGTCGTCAATGTTCCTGTGCGATGCAATGGCTGTGTGCCGCTACTGGCCTGCGCATGCATGACCGGGCTGGTGACGATAACCTGCAACAGGTCTGCGCGTGAGAGCATGCCCAGCAAGATACCCTCCGCGTTGACAACGGGCAGGCGGCGTAAACCCGTCTGGAGCATGATCTCGGCGGCCTCGCGAATGGATTGCTGCGGCCCCACCGTGCGTACCTCCCGGTTCATGATCTCCTGCGCCGTCAGCTTGCTCAGCCGCGCCTGCTCCAATGGCATCTCCACCGCTTCAGCCGTTGTGTTGTCCAGTTCCAGCGCCGCACGCACCAGTCCTCGCCTCATCGGCAGTACGCCCGCCTGAATCAGGTCTCCCGTGCTGATAATACCCTGCAGTTTCCCCTGCCGGTCGACCACCGGCAGAGCGCGAAAGGGAGCGGCCAGCAGCAGATCAACGATGGTCGAGACCGGGGTGGTCAGATCGACCGTCATCACTGACGTTTCCATGACCTGTGCTACCGGCAATTTCGTGGGCAGGCCGCGTCGCCGCGCGTGCGTATATTTTAGCACCTCCACCTCGTGCAGCGTCATCAGCCCGCCGCTGAGCATCTCCTGAATATGCGGTAAGAATCGTCGTAGCCGTTCCGGCGAATCAACCACCTGAATGACGATGGGCGCGTCGGATGACCAGCGCAGGCCGCCGCTTTCGTGCAGGCGCGCCCCGGCCCCGTAGCCCTCGATGGCCCGTATCACCGTTGCGCCCGCGCTGCCATGCTGGCGCAAATACTGCACAATTGCCACGTAGAGCGGCACCCCCTGCCACTGGTCGGATTCGCCAATGTAGATCGTCAGAACCTGCGCTCTTCCCTGCCGGAGTAAACTCATCGTCGAAGCCTCCTATTCTCGTTGCCACTGCCGCAGGCCAGCCGCCAGGGGTGGCCCCAGAAGCGTTATCTGAAGGCCGCCGCAGGCCAGCCGCCAGGGGTGGCCCTACTATATACGGCCCCTCCACCAGTAGCACGACCGCTTCGTCTAGAGTAGGGCCATCCCTGCGGGTGGCCTGCGTCGGGCTCGCACTGGCTTCCGTTAACGCTTATGCTTGCCGCCCCTGCGCCACTGCGTCGATCAGCAGCACCAATTGTATCAGACGCTGGATAGGTGGATCAAGCGCGGGGTACGCCTGGGGGTGAACGACGCCATAGCCGCTCAGTTTCTGCGGTCGCGCATCTTCCAGATCGCACCAGAGCAGCGAGAACTCGGCCATCATGCCGCGCTGCATATCCTCTTCCGTTACCGGCAGGTCGAAATCTGCCGCCAGTTGCGCGATCTCCTCGCGTATCTGGTGCGTCAGTTGTAAAAGCGCCGTTCGCTGCGCGGCATCGGGCGGGTTCGTGAAGCGGGTGAGCGCGAGTTGAGGGAGCGTCTCCATCCCGGCAAGGCGCTCTTCCAGCCGCCAGACGGCCAGTTCAACGCGCCGCAACGTCACCGCCAGCACTCTGCGATGATTGGCATTGAGCAGCTTTGCCGTTGGCAGTTGCTGTGCTGTCCGATCTTTGTTCTCTGCCATAATGGAATACTCTTTCTCAAAAAACAGGTGTATTCACCGTACATAAGGTTCGCTGAGCAGGAGGCGCAGGCGCGTGAATAGCGGGACAAACCAGACGATGGCCGGACTGTGAAAGGGGATTCTCTGCTGCTCAACGGCGCCATCGGCCTGCGGAACAAAGATGCTCAGGCTCGATCCCAGCAGGGAGTAGGATAACTGTGCCGAGGAGATGGTTGAGAGAGCATAGCGTCGCGTAGTTTCTTCCGAGGGAGAGAACCTGCCGCCGGTATCGTCAAGCACGAGCAACGCCTGTCGCGTGAGGGCAACCAGCCGCGCCGGACTCTTGAAGTCTTCCAGCGCCGGAACCAGCGTGGAGACGAGCCGTTCCTCGCCCCGCTTTGCCAGCTCCTGTGAGAGCCGCTGTTCAAGCCGTGCGGCAATCTCCGGGCGCACCAGACCGCCCAGCCCTGCCAGCCGTTCGGCCTCGGCCCCGCGAGGCAGCCACATCTCGACCTGCGGCAGGCGACGAACGCGGCGGTCGTGCGCTCCATCCTGAGAGGGCAGAAATGCCTGGAACATGGGCTGCAAGCGCGCCAGTGCTTTCTCCGCCTCGACCTCGTGTGGAAACTCGATGACGAAGTCTTCCTGACCCGTCTCACTGGCAACCTCCAGCACCAGCCGCAGATAGGGCGACTCTTTCGCTTCCAGCCGGTTCACCCATTCGCGCGGCGCTGGCCCCGGTTGCAGCACGCTCACGCTCTGCAAGCGTTCCAGGGGCGCGCTGTGGGCAATATAGCCGCCGGGCAGGAAGTTGGAGCCGGGAGTGAGAAAATCTCTGAGCCAGAGGATTTGCCGATCTGTGAGCAGCAAGAGGCCTTCATTGGAGCGCCAGCGTTGTAGGCCCAGCCAGCCGCTGCGATGGCGCAACAGGGGCCGTTCGATGAAAGCCAGCAATCGCTCATCGTCAAGCAGCAGCGCGCTCAGGGCGTCCTGAAAACGTTGGGGAACAAAGCGGATCAGGTGTTCGGCCTGCGCGTGCGGCCCGTTCTCATCCTCTTGCAGCGCCCTGTCCCGCAGCAGTTGCAGGCGCAGCGCCTGGGAGAGACCTTCCACGGCCCGCCATGCCACCGGCCTCTCTTCCTCCTCGCGTTCGCGTTTCTGCCAGCCCCACTCCTTTGGCTTTGCCCGTTGTCTGCGCTTCAAGGCCACCCGGGTCTCGCGCAGCAATCTGGCCGCCTCGTCAGCCTCAACACACCGAATTTCCCCGGCCTGCACCTCTTCCTGCAACCTGCGCCCGACATAGGTTTTCAATGCCTCAAGCTGCTCGCGTGGCAGCATGCTCAGAGAGGCGCAGGCGGTAAAAGAGGAATCGACCTCGGCCACCGCTACAAGTACCCAGCCGTCTGTGGGCAATGCCTGCTCCGTCATGGCAGGTTTGCCCAGCGCGCCGAGCAGGCGAGCCTGCAGGCGGCTACCCGGCGCAAAACTGCACGCCGCTGGCAGCAGCACCGGCACCTGTACCTGCCCCTCAAGCTGTACGGTCGCCACATCAGCCGGTAATCCTCGCTCCGCCTGCTGCATTCCCGTCACGCGCAAACACGCGGCCTCCCGGTCCCAGCTATAGAGGGGGCAATGACGATGTGCCTGCTGCACCTGCACCTCGATCAGCGTAGCCGGAAGACCGGACTTTTCAGGCGCTTTATCTGTGGCATCTCGCTTGCTCATTCCTTGCTTTCCTCTCTTCCCGATGCCTCGTTTCGATCTACCTGTAAAAAAAGCTTCTACATCCTCTTTCGCTCTCTGCGGAAGAGGATGTAGAAGCTATTAGCCTGATTGGCGTTTCGCGAGCTTCATCGCATAATCATCTTTTCTCTGTCCAGAGTATACACAATCTCCGCGACGAGCGTCAAGAGAGGAGAGCAGGGGTTCCCGCCTGGTTCTCTTCTGGACGCGGCAGCACAGATATGCTATACTCTGAACAGAGAGAAAGCGGCGATGAAGCTCGCCCAACAAATGCTCAGGTAGAGCTAATGGCTTCTATAACGCTCAGCGCAGCGTCGTAGAGGCTTTTTTTATTCTCCGGGAGAGGAAGATGAGATGGAACCTGTAGAGCGACACCTATGCCCGTTCTTTGCGACGTATACGAGGTATATGTCATGGATACTGACCTGAGCCGCTATCGTGATGAGACGCTGCTCAAACGCCGTCCCTGGTACGTACTCGCGGTTATCTTGCTCATCATCAGCGTGCTGGCGCATCAGCCGCTGGCCTTTCTGGCGGGTCTGTTCGCGCTTGTGGTTGGCATCGTGCCTGAAATCTGGTATCGCCGGGCGCTACGGCACCTTGTCGTTCGCCAGCAGGTCAGCCAGCCACGCGCCTTCTTTGGGGAGACCATTACGCTCTCGCTCAGCGTAGAAAATCAGAAACTGCTGCCCTTGCCCTGGCTGGAAATCGAAGATGAGATTCCTGCCGCCCTCACCCTGCTCACCGGGCGGGCGACGCCAACATACAAGCCGAGCCGCGTGGCGCTCATCAACACGCTTGCTCTCTGGTCTTTCCAGCGCGTGACCCGCCGCTACCGTATCCGCTGCCTTGCCAGGGGAGTGCATACGTTCGGGCCTGCGCTGGTGCGTAGTGGAGACCCCTTTGGCTGGCTGGTGCGCGAAGATAGCGTTCCCGCGAGCGAGCAGATGATGGTCTATCCCCTCGTCGCGCCAATTGAGGCTTTCGGCCTGCCCTCTCGCCATCCCTTTGGCGAACACACGACGCCCCGCCGCCTGCTCGAAGACCCTCTGCGCTTCGCAGGCGTGCGCGAGTACGTGCGCGGCGATGACCCGCGCCGCATCCACTGGAAGGCGACGGCGCGGGCCGGGGAGCTGCGCAGCAAGATTTACGAGCCGAGCAGCCAGTACCGCCTGCTCATTCTGCTGGACATCAACAGCTATCCGGTGGCCTGGCTGGGCCTCGACCCTGACATCCAGGAGCTGACCATCTCTGCCGCCGCTTCCCTGGCCTGCTGGGCGCTGGATAAAGGCTATATGGTGGGCCTGCTCGCCAATAGCCTGATGGCTCCTCTTCAGGGCGAGCAGCCACTCTCGACGGATGAATTGCTCCATCAATTCCAGGCCTCCGTACCCTCTTTCTTATTGAGGGTGCGCGTCCCGCTTGATCGCGGCTGGAAGCAGCGCGAACGTCTCCTGACCGCTCTCAGTCGACTCATCCCCTACTTTGGTTCGCCGAT
>Ga0070739_10003733_pt1 | contig 18689 bp, 17 predicted proteins | sample Coa_R1_7_FD_66445 | JGI IMG/M metagenome (GOLD analysis project Ga0070739, IMG submission 66445) | Surface soil microbial communities from Centralia Pennsylvania, which are recovering from an underground coalmine fire - Coalmine... | ecosystem: Environmental > Terrestrial > Soil > Unclassified ... | reverse complement strand
TCGCCAAGGCCGTCCGCCGCCGCCATTGCCGGCAGGTCGATCCAGAACCAGTAGTCGATATCCGGCCGGTTGGCCGGGGTGAACCAGCTCGGCTTGCCCGACGGCGGCACGCGCAGCAAGCCGCTGATGCGAACCTCGCCCGCCGGCTCCCCCGCCTCGCGGGTGCGCCGGTCTTTCAGTTCCGCCGGGATGAAGCCGCGGTTGACGAAGACGATGCGCCCGTCATCCTGGCGCAGCGGCGTCAGCACGTGAAAGCCGAGATGCCCGCCCTCGCCGGCCGCATTCACGAAGATCTCCTTGTCGTTCAGCAACACGCCGCGCGTGGTAACCGGGTGAAATTCGAGCGCCTTCGCCTCGGCGAGAGTGCGCGGCGGCGTCGACGGGGCCGCCGCCACCGCCGCCTGAAGCTGCGCGATCAGCCCGAGCTTCCAATGCAGCCGCTGGATCTGCCAGATGCCGAGGCCGATGCACAGCAGCACCAGCGGCACAGTGAACAGGGTCGGCCACAACTGCAGGCGAAAACCGCTCATGTCACCCGGGCGGCGGCAAGCATTCCTTCGTCATGCCCGGACTTGATCCGCGCATCTCTTGCGAGGCGGCGCGAGATGGCCGGGTCGAGCCCGGCCATGACGGAGAGAAAGACAAGGTCATGGCCCAGCACCGCTACTATCACCCGGGCGGCGGCTCCAGCCGGTGGTGGCGGTATTGCAGGCCGATCAGGCCGGCCTTGAGCGGCCGCAGCAGAAGCACGGCGCCGACCAGGATCAGCGGCGTCCACAGCACGAGATGCACCCAGATCGGCGGCTCGAAGCGGAGTTCGACAAAAGCGGCGAGGCCGACGACGATCATGCCGAGAAAGAAGATCACGAACACGGCCGGCCCGTCGCCGGCGTCCTGGGCCCGCAGATCGAGTCGGCAAACCGGGCAGCTCGGGTTGACCGTCAGCAACCCCGCGAACAGCTTGCCTTCGCCGCAGCGCGGGCAACGGCAGCGCAGCGCCGCCCGGCTCAAGGAGACGGCGGGAACGCCCGCCTCGATCTCGCTATCTGTCTGCGTCAGCCCGCCAATCCTTCGGGCACCGCATTGCCCATCCCCCACCAGTAGATGCACACGAACAAGAACAGCCAAACGACGTCGACGAAGTGCCAATACCAAGCCGCCGCCTCGAGGCCGAAATGATGGGTCGGGGTGAAGTGGCCGCGGGTCGCCCGCCACAAGCAGACGGCGAGGAAGATCGTCCCGATGATGACGTGGAACCCGTGGAAGCCGGTCGCCATGAAGAACGTCGAGGGATAGATGCCGCCGGTGAACGTGAAGGCGGCGTGGCTGTACTCGTAACCTTGCACGCAGGTGAAGCTGATGCCCAGCAACACCGTCACGATCAGCCCCTGAACCAGGCCGCGCTGATTCCCCTCCAGCAGCGCGTGATGCGCCCAGGTGACGGTGGTGCCGGAGAGCAGCAAGATCAGCGTATTCAAAAACGGAAGTTCGAACGGGTCGAACGGGTGAATGCCCTTGGGCGGCCATACGCCGCCGACCGGAAACAGGCTCGACGAGAAGAACGCCCAGAAGAAGGCGGAAAAGAACATGACCTCGGAAGCGATGAACAAGGCCATGCCGTAGCGCAGGCCGATCTGCACGACCGGCGTGTGGTAGCCGCGAAAGGTCGCTTCGCGGATCACGTCGCGCCACCACACCGCCATGATCAGCAGCACGGCAAGGAAGCCAAGCACCATCAGCCAGATCACGCTGTAGTGCATGAACAGCACGCCACCGAGCGCGAGCAGACCGGCGGCGACGGAGCCGCAGATCGGCCATGGGCTCGGATCGACGAGGTGGTACGGGTGCTTGGGCGCGGCGTGCGTCTCGCTCATGGGTCTCCGCCTGAAAAGTTCAGTTCACCGAGCGCGCGCTCGCCGCGGCCGCGGCGCTCGGGCGCTCCTGATCGTGGGCCCGGAACATCGTGTAGGACAGCGTGATCTCCCGCACATCGGCCGTGCTCGGGTCGGTGACGATGTCGGGGTTAACGAAGAAGGTGACGCCCATGTCGGCGCTCTGGCCGGGCGCGAGGTACTGCTGCTTGAAGCAGAAGCACTGGATCTTGTCGAAGTAGATGCCAGCCTTGGTCGGGACGACGTTGAACGTGGCCCGGCCGGTAATCGGCTCGGCGGTCCGGTTGACGGCGCGGAAGAACACGAGCTTCTGCTCGCCGGGACGGACCGTGACCACGGGCTGCAGCGGCCGGAACTCCCAGCCGAGACCGGGCGCCGTCTCGGCGTCGAAACGTACCGTGATGATACGGCTGCCGACGGCGCCCGGGGCCGCCTCCGCCCGCTGCGTCGTGCCGCCGAACCCGGTCGCGGCGCAGAACAGCCGATAGAGCGGCACCGACGCGAAGGACAGCCCCACCATGCCGCAAACGACCGCCGTCAGCAGCACGACGGTCGTGCCCCTTCCGGCACGCGGGCCACCGCGCGGCTGTTCGGCCATCCCCTCAGCCCCCGCTCATGCGCACGATCGCGATCGCGTAGAACAACGCCACCAGCGCCAGCAGCACCAAGAGCAACGCCCGGTTGCGCGCCTTCAGTGTGCGCTGGCGCTCGTTCTGCGTCTCCGCCATCACAGCATCGCTCCCGCGATGTGGTCCGCCAGCAATGCGCTGAAGATCAGGAACAGATACAGCAGCGAGAAGCCGAACATGCGGCGCGCCGCCATCTGCCCGTCGTCGCGCCAGACTTGCAGCGCCGCCCCAATGAAGACGAGGCCGAGAAGCGTGGCGGCAGCGCCGTAGATCGGGCCGGCGAGGCCGAGCAGGCAGGGCGCCAGCGCCACCGGGAACAGCACGATCGTGTACAGCAGCATCTGCCGCTTGGTCTCGCGCGGCCCGGCGACGACCGGCAGCATCGGCACGCCGGCGGCGGCGTAGTCCTGCGAGCGATAGAGCGACAGCGCCCAGAAATGGGGAGGGGTCCAGAAGAAGATGATCGCGAACAGGATGACCGCGCCCCAGCCAATCCCGCCGGTCACCGCCGCCCAGCCGATCATCGGCGGAAAGGCGCCGGCGGCGCCGCCGATGACGATGTTCTGCGGCGTCCGCCGCTTGAGCCAGACGGTGTAGACGAAGACGTAGAAAGCGATCGTCAGCGCCAGCAGCTCGGCGGCGACCCAATTGACCGCCAGCCCCATGACAGCGACCGACCCGACCGCCAGCACGGCGCCAAAGCCGAGCGCCTCGCCCGGCAGCATGCGGCCGCTCGGCAGCGGCCGCGCCGCCGTCCGCCGCATGACCGCGTCGATGTCGCGGTCGTACCACATGTTGATCGCGCCGGACGCGCCTGCCCCGACGGCGATGCACAGTACGGCGACCACCGCCAGCACCGGGTGCAGATGACCCGGCGCCACCGCCAGCCCAACAGCGCCGGTGAACACCACCAGCGACATGACCCGCGGCTTCAGGATCGCGATGTAGTCGGCGACCGCCGCCGCAGCGGGTGCTTTCGCGGCCGGCGCCGCGAGCGGGCCGATGGAGACCGTGGAAAGGTCCGACAGATCAGCCACTCTTACGCCTGCACCTCAATGCGCCGCTCCCGGAGTGACCAGCGGCAGCTCGTCGAAACTGTGGAACGGCGGCGGCGACGACACCGACCACTCCAGGGTCGTCGCGCCCTCGCCCCAGTAGTTGGCGCCTACCCGCTTTCCGGCAAACAGCGTCTGCAGCACGATGAAGACGAACAGCAGCGTCGCGGCACCCGAGATGTAGGAACCGATCGAGGCGATGAAGTTCCACCCGGCGAAGGCATCGGGATAGTCGGCGATGCGGCGCGGCATGCCGGCCAGCCCGAGGAAATGCATCGGAAAGAAGGTCAGGTTGACGCCGATGAACGTCATCCAGAAATGGATCTTGCCCAACGTCTCGTTGTACTGCCGGCCCGACATCTTGCCGATCCAGTAGTAGAACCCGGCGAACAGCGAGAACACCGCGCCGAGCGACAAGACGTAGTGGAAATGGCCGACCACGTAATAGGTATTGTGCAGGGCGAAATCGACGCCGGCATTGGCCAGCACGACGCCGGTTACGCCGCCGATCGTGAACAGGAAGATGAACCCGATCGCCCACAGCATCGGCGTCTTGAATTCGATCGAACCGCCCCACATCGTGGCGATCCACGAGAAGATCTTCACGCCGGTCGGCACCGCGATGACCATCGTCGCCGCCGTGAAATAGGCGCGGGTATCGACGCTGATCCCGGTCGTGAACATGTGGTGCGCCCACACGATGAAGCCGATGCCGCCGATCGCGACCATCGCATAGGCCATGCCGAGATAGCCGAATACCGGCTTCTTCGAGAAGGTCGAAACGACCTGTGACACCATCCCGAACCCCGGCAGGATCATGATGTAGACCTCGGGGTGGCCGAAGAACCAGAACAGGTGCAGGAACAAAAGCGGGTCGCCGCCGCCGGACGGTTCGAAAAAGGTCGTCCCGAAATTACGGTCGGTCAGCAACATCGTGATCGCGCCCGCCAGCACCGGCAGCGCCAGCAGCAGGAGGAACGCCGTGACCAGGATCGACCACACGAACAGCGGCATGCGGTTCAGCGTCATGCCCGGCGCGCGCATGTTGAAGATCGTCGTGATGAAGTTGATCGCGCCCATGATCGACGAGGCGCCGGCCAGGTGCAGCGAGAAGATCACCATGTCGATCGAGGGACCGGGATGCCCGGCGGGGCTCGCTCCCGACAGCGGCGGATAGATCGTCCACCCGACCCCGGCGCCGCCGGTGACCGAGTTGTTGAGGCCGCTGCCCTGGCCGACGAACATCGAGCCGATCAGCAGCGCCACCGACGGGACCAGCAGCCAGAAGCTGATGTTGTTCATGCGCGGGAAGGCCATGTCCGGCGCGCCGATCATCAGCGGCACGAACCAGTTGCCGAACCCGCCGATCATCGCCGGCATGACCACGAAGAACACCATGATCAGCCCGTGCGCGGTGATCGCGACGTTGTATTCCTGGTGGTCCGCGAACACCGCCCCGCCGGGATGCATCAGCTGCGCCCGGATCAGGATCGACAGCGTGCCGCCGATCAGCGCGGCGCAGATCGCAAAGATCAGGTAGAGGGTGCCGATGTCCTTGTGGTTCGTGGAAGCGAACCAGCGCACAAAGAAGCCGGGGCGGTGGCCGTGATCGGCATGGTCCGCGCCATGCCCCCCGACCGCGTGAGCGTCGTGCCCGTAAGCCATCGCAAACCCCTTCAGTCTCTAGCGGCGGCCGGCGTCGCGGCGCCCGCCGCGACGGTCGTGCCGCCGCCGTCGATGCCGGCCGCCTTCTTCTGGTCGGCCACCCATTTCTGGAAATCGCTCTGCGAGACGACCTTGATCTCGATCGGCATGAAGGCGTGGTTGACGCCGCAGATCTGGTTGCACTCGCCGTAATAGGTCCCTTCGTTCTTGACGTTCAGCCAGGCCTCGTTGAGCCGGCCGATGATTGCGTATTCCTGCACGCCGAAAGAGGGGATGAACCAGCTGTGGATCACGTCGGTCCCGGTCACCTGCACCCGCACGTTGGTCTTGACCGGCAGCACCAGCGGGTTGTCCACGTCGAGCAGGCGCTTCTGCCCCGGCTTCAGCTGGTCTTCGGGGATGACGTTGCTGTTGAACTCGAAACCGCCCTGGTCGGGATAGGCGTAGGACCAGTACCACTGGTGGCCCGTTACCTTGATCGTCATCGCCTGCGGCGGCACGCGATCCATGTAGTACATGAGCTTGAAGGACGGGATTGCGATGATCACGAGGATGACCACCGGGACCACCGTCCACAAAATCTCGATGACCGGGTTGTGCGACGTCTTCGTCGGCGCCGGGTGGCGGCGATGGTTGAACCGCAAAATGACGTAGAGGAGCAGCCCCAGGACGAACAGCGTGATCAGGCTGATGATGACCAGCAGCTCGTGGTGAAAGGAATGGATGCGCTCGGTGATCGGCGTCGCCGCCGGCTGCATCCCGAGCTCCCACGGCTTCGGCTCGGCCGCCTGCGCCAGCCCTGGCGCGGCCAGCGTCAACGCGGCTAGCGTCAGCGCCGCACCCGCCCGCGCGGCGAGCGTCTTCATTCTGTCCCGGACCCCGCCCATACCTTGCAGCCTCTCTCGGCGCCAACGTTCGACCCCGCCAGCGCTCCCGGAGAGCCATCCGGCGCCGTTGTTGTCCGAGGATCGGCTGTCCGACGTCCGTTCGGGCTGCTGATGGCTCGACCTCAAGGCGCACCCGTGAAACGCGCACCTCGGCGGCAGCGGCGGGTCAGGCGGACCCTACACAAAACCCCGGAGAGCGACAACTGCGTCACTTGCGCGCCCAATTTCTTGCGGCGAGCCGCCGCAGCCCTTCGCGGCGAGGCTAAACCATCCTCGCCAGCGGCCGTTTTCGGGCTTCCGGACACTGGCGGACGGGGCCATATATGCCGCACGCCATAGGGAGCCAGGCATGACCAATATCGCCATCACCGACGAGCTGTTCTTCGAGCGCACCGGCATGAACCCGGCGCGGGTCGAAGCGCTCGTCGGCGAATCGCTGCGGGGGATGGACGACGGCGAGCTGTTTCTCGAATACAGCCAGTCGGAGAGCCTCGCCCTCGACGACGGCCGCATCAAGAGCGCCTCGTTCGATACGACCCAGGGCTTCGGTCTGCGCGCGGTGTCCGGCGAGGCGGCGGGCTATGCCCACGCCACCGAGCTGTCCGAGGAGGCGATCAAGCGCGCGGCCAACACCGTACGCGCCGTCGCCGCCGGCCACGTCGGGACGATGGCGGAGCCGCCGGCCGGCACCAACCGCAGCCTCTATACCGACCTCAACCCGCTCGGCCGCATCGATCTCGGCGCCAAGACCAAGCTCCTCGCCGAGATCGACGCCTATGCGCGCAGCCGCGACCCGCGGGTGCGCCAGGTCATGGCGTCGATCAGCGGCGTCTGGCAGGCGGTGCAGATCGTGCGCGCCGACGGCCGCCGCGTCGCCGACATCCGTCCGCTCGTCCGGCTCAACGTCGCCGTCGTCGTCGCCGAGGGCGACCGCATGGAGACCGGGTCCTACGGCTCGGGCGGGCGCATCACCTACGAGGGCTATCTCGATCCGCAGCGCTGGCAAAGGCATGTCGACGAAGCGCTGCGCCAGGCGCTCGTAAATCTCGGCTCGGTGCACGCGCCGGCGGGCGAGATGACCGTGGTGCTCGGGCCGGGCTGGCCGGGGGTCATGCTGCACGAAGCCGTCGGCCACGGCCTCGAAGGCGACTTCAACCGCAAGAAGACCTCCGCCTTCTCCGGCCTGATCGGCCAGCGGGTGGCGTCGCAGGGCGTCACCGTCGTCGATGACGGCACCCTCCCCGACCGCCGCGGCTCGCTTACGGTGGACGACGAGGGCACGCCGAGCGGCTACAACGTGCTGATCGAGGACGGCATCCTCAAAGGCTACATGCAGGACCGCCTCAACGCCCGCCTGCTCGGCGCGAGGCCGACCGGCAACGGCAGGCGGCAGAGCTTTGCGCACCACCCGATCCCGCGCATGACGAACACCTACATGCTGGCCGGCAAGGAAGACCCGCAGGAGATCATCGGCTCGGTCAAGCGCGGCCTCTACGCCGTCAATTTCGGCGGCGGCAGCGTCGATATCACCTCCGGCAAGTTCGTATTTTCGGCCTCCGAGGCGTACCTGATCGAGGACGGCAAGGTCGGCCCGGCGGTCAAGGGAGCGACCCTCATCGGCAACGGTCCCGACGCGCTGACCAAGATCACGATGATCGGCAACGATCTGCGCCTCGACGACGGCGTCGGCACCTGCGGCAAGGACGGCCAGGGCGTGCCGGTGGGGGTCGGCCAGCCGACCTTGCGCATGGACGGTCTCACCGTCGGCGGCACCGCGGCGTGACCGAGCGCCCCGAACAAAACCCCTCTCCCGCACTGCGGGAGAGGGTGCCGAGCGCAGCGAGGCGGGTGAGGGTAGGGGCGCAGTCTCCGACCCACCCTCACCCTCCCACGCCTGCGGCGGGGGCCCCTCCCTCTCCCGCGGTGCGGGAGAGGGGTTTCTAACCTCGGTTCTTGCCGACAATCCGCAACATCATCGCCGCGGCCGTCACGGCGGGGCTGATTTATTCCGCCGCCGCGTTCGCCTGCGACCTCGACAAGGCGCCGTCCGACCGCTGGTCGCTGGCGGTCGAGAACGGCGTCTCCTGGCTCAAGACTCCGTGCGGCGGCCGATTCTACAGCCTCGGCGTCAACGTTCTCGACGGCGGTTACCCGGAGCGCAGCAAGGACGGCCACGTCTATTACAGCTGGCCCGCCTTCGATTCTTCCCTCCCCGCCTGGATCGCCGAGACCCGCGACCGCGTCGCGGCCTGGGGCTTCAACAGCGCCGGCGGCTGGAGCCTGCCGCCGCAGCAGCTGAAGATCCCCGGCATCGTCGATCTCGAGCTGGGCCGGCAGGCGAAGTTCCACTGGTTCGACCCGTTCTCGCCTGACACCGAGCGCCGCATGATGGCGCTCGCGCGCGAGCTGACCGCCCCCTATCGCGGTTCGCCCTACCGCATCGGCTATTTCTCCGACAACGAGGTCGGCTGGTGGGCCGGCGCGCTGTTCGTCTTCTACTCGATGAAGCCGGCGGACTCTTTCACGAAGCAGCGCTGGGTCGCCCTCCTGCGCGAGCATTACGGCGGCGACTGGCACCGCTTCACCGTCGATTTCCTGCCGCCGCCCGGCGTCGCCTCCTGGGACGACCTGCTGCGGGCCACCCGGATGACGCGCATGCGGCCGGGCGGCGACGGCATCGCCGCGGTGCGCGAGTGGACCGGCGTCGTCGCCCGGCGCTACTACGAACTCGCCGAAAAAGCGATCCGCGCCGCCGACCCCGATGCGTTGTTCTTCGGCGACCGGCTGCCGATCTATTACGACCCGGCGGCGGTGCGGGCGATGGCGAGCCATGTCGATGCGGTCGCGGTCAACTACAACGTCGACAGCGGCGACGGCTGGCTCGCGCATTATTTCTTCGACGGGCTGCAGCAGCTTTCCGGCGGCAAGCCGGTGCTGGTCTCGGAATGGTTCTTCGCGGCCCGCCAGAATCGCAGCGGCAACACCAACAACGGCCACCTGATGACCGTCGATACGCAGGCCGAGCGCGCCGCCGGCGCGGCTGCGGCGGCGCGCAATTTCGCGGCGCTGCCGCAGATCGTCGGCACGCACTGGTTCGAGTATTACGACGACCCGAAGGGCGGCCGGCCGGACGGCGAGGACTACGATTTCGGCCTCGTCGACATCGACAACCGCCCCTACCGCCGGCTCACCGAGGCGCTCGCGGCGGCCAACCATGCCGCGCCGTCGATCCACGCGGCGGCGCACGCCTCCGCGCCGAGCGGAGGCGTCTTCGAAATCCCCGAGGCGGCGATCGATGCGCACGACAGTTCGTTGAGCGATTGGCCGAAACCGGCAAGCCTGCTGCCGCCGCTGACGCCGTCACCCGGCGCCGTCGATTTCGGCGAGGTTTACCTGTCGTGGAGCGCGCGGGGCCTGGCGCTCGCGACGATCGGCCAGGACTATTTCGACATCGACCTACTCGCCTATGACGGCGCGTTCCCGCTCGGCGAGGCCTACCGCGTCGAGCTCGGCGTCGATGCCGGCGGCGGGCCGCGGCGCGTCACGCTGTTCTTCATCCCGCCCAGGACCAAGGTGCACGACCACCCGCCGATGACGGCGCTGCTGTGCGCGGGGGCGGCCGGCGCCGCGATCGCCGAGAGCTGCACTCCCGTCGCCAGCGCCGAGGCGGTCTATTTCGGCGCCGATCAGCCGCGCATTACCGCCGAAATGGTGATCCCTTGGGCCGCGCTGGGCGTCGCGCCCCCCGCCGCCGGACAGGAGATCACGGCGGAGGTAGCGCTCACGTCATGGCACCGCGAGCGGTGGATGTCGCTGTCCGGACGTCCCCCGAGCGCCGCGCTCGCCGATCCCGCCGGCTGGCGTCGGCTGCGGCTCGGCGACGGCGTCGAGGTGATCCGGCGCGTGCCGCGCGCGGCGAGCCATGGGTGACGGCGGCTCAGCCGCCGCCGATGAACCGCAGGGTCGGCAGATAGGCTTGTGCCAGCCGCGGCGCCATCGGCGTGATGACGAAGGTGTTCGGCGCGAAACTCCATCCCGCTTCGGGATAGCCGAACTGCCAGCTCGCCTCCCACTGGACTTGAAGATAGGCCTGGCTGCCGGACGTCAGCTGTAGGGTGCTCGCCTGCGGGGTCGGCAGCCCGTAGGGCTCGACCGTGAAGCGGTATGTTCCGGGCGGCAAATCACGATAGAAGTCGGTACCGACCGGGATGCGCCCGATCGGCGCGCCGTTGGCGTAGATCGTCGGCGCGGCGCCGGTCGCGGTCTTGCTCTGCGCCTCGACCGACCGCAAAAACCACACCCGCGCCACGCCCGGCGGCGCCTGCGCCGAAGCCGCCGCGGAAAAGCAAATCAGAACCCCCAATACGATTGCCCGCACGTGACGGTACCCGCGCCTCTTCATCTCGTTTCGCTCCCGTTCGGGCAGTTGCGACACCGCCGCTGAACTGGTCCGCCCATTGGACGGATTTGCGGCGCTTTAGTTCCGCATGGCAACGCGCTATCCCTTGGCGGAGGCCGCGCACAAGCAAAGCCGAACATCGAGAACTCGGGCATCGGGTGACCGCAGATGGGGGTTGTGGTCGAGCGGGAGGGGCGAGCGGAGGGCGGCCACGTGCTCCGCGTCACGATCGACAACGAGGCGCGGCTCAACAGCCTCAACCTCGCACTGATGGAAGAGCTCGTCGAGGCGATGGCGCCCGCCGCCGCCGATCCCGAACTGCGCCTCGCGGTCGTGACCGGCGCCGGCGAACGCGCCTTTATCGGCGGCGCCGATGTCGGCGAAATCGCGGCGCTCGACCGCGGCCGGGCGGTCGCCTTCATCACCGCCGTCCACGGCTGCTGCGATGCATTCCGCCGCCTCCCGGTGCCGGTCATTGCGCGCATCGACGGCTGGACGCTCGGCGCCGGCCTGGAGCTTGCCGCTGCCTGCGATTTGCGCGTCGCCAGCGACCGCTCGCGCTTCGGCATGCCGGAAGTGCGGATCGGCATCCCCTCGGTCGTGGAGGCGGCATTGCTGCCGCAGCTCGTCGGGCATGGGCGGGCGCGTCGGCTGCTGCTGACAGGGGAGCCGATCGGCGCGGACGAAGCGCTCGATTGGGGTCTTGTCGATGCCGTCGCGCCGCCAGACGCCCTCGACGAGACCGTGGCGAGGCTCGCGGCCGCGATCCTTGCGGGCGGGCCACGGGCGGTGCGGCTGCAAAAGGCGTTGATCCTGGATTGGGAGGAGCTGCCGACGGCCGCCGCCGTGCGCCGCGGGATCGACGTGTTCGCGTCGGCCTTCGAGAGCGAGGAGCCGCGGCGGATGGCGGAAGCCGCGCTGGCGGCGCTGCGGGCACGGCGCAAATGACAAGCGCAGCGAAGCCCGCGGGCCTCGCCGACATGGCCGGCGCGACGCCGCATTTTCACGGCCACCGCAGCCGGTTGCGGGAGCGACTGATGGCGGCGGGGCCGGAGAACCTGCCCGATTATGAGCTGTTGGAGGTGCTGCTGTTCGCCGCGAACGCCCGCGGCGACACAAAGCCTTTGGCCAAGCAGCTGCTCGAAAAATTCGGCGGCTTTGCCGAGGTGTTCGGCGCCGAGAGCGACGCGCTGCTCGCGGTACCCGGTCTCGGGGTGGCCGGCGTCGCAGCGCTCAAGGCAATGCGCGAGGCCTCACTCCGCATGCTCAAGTCGGAATTGCGCGAGCGCGACATCATCGGCTCGTGGGACAAACTGATCGACTACTGCAAGGCAAATATCGCGCAGAACAAGGTCGAGGAATTCCACCTGCTGTTCCTCGACCGCAAGAACGCGCTGATCGCGCACGAGCGGCAGCAGCGCGGCACGATCGACCACACGCCGGTCTACACGCGCGAAGTCGTCAAGCGGTCGCTCGAACTGGGAGCGTCGGCGCTGATCATGGTGCACAACCACCCGTCGGGCGACCCGACGCCCTCGAACGCGGACATCGCGGTCACGCGCGATATCGTCAAGGCGGCGGCGCCGCTCGGGATCGTCGTGCACGACCACCTGATCATCGGCCGCGGCCGCCACGTCAGCCTGCGCGACCGTGGGCTGCTCAAGCCTTAAGGCGGTTCCCGATCGGGTACCGCCTGATCCTGAATTTTCAGCGATCGCCACGCTTCCCTTTCGTCGTCCCGGCGCAGGCCGGGAGCCACGCTTCAACCACTCGGTCGTCGGACAAGTGGATGCCGCCTCCGCCGGCATGACGATAACAATAGCCAGCCGGAGTCCAACGAACTTCGGGATCGGGACACTAGCGGCTGGGCAGCAGCGGGCCTTCCTCGGGGTCGTCGGCGGTCCATTGCAGCGGCGGCGGCAGCGCGACCCGCGCCGCTTCGGACTGGACTGGAGCGGCCGCGGCCGGTCTTGATGGGGGACGTGGCGCCGCCGGCTGCGGCCGCGCCGTCGGCTCGGAACGCACCGATGCCGACGCTGGCGGTTTGGGTGCGGCAGAGGCCGCGGGCTTCGCTGGCGCCGGGTTAATCTCCAGCCCGGCCTCGCGGTAGAATTCGGGGCCGGGCAGCCCGATCGGAGCGCCGTTGTGCAATTCGGATTCGCGGTGCTGCTGCGACATGCTGCGCAGCTCGGCGTAGAAATCGAGCGAGTTCTTCTCCAGATCGTCGAGCTCGGCGAGGTGCTCGGCGCGCTTGTCGGTGCCGTCGGTGATGAAGCGCGCCGTCATCAGTTCCTGGACGTTGTTGGCGTTGCCGAGAATGGTGCCGGGGTCGGCATAGGAATCGACCATGCCGCCGATCGCGTCGCGGGGGTTGGACGGGCCGAGGATCGGCAGCACCAGATAGGGACCCGAGGGAACTCCCCACGCGTACAGCGTTTGTCCGAAGTCCGCTGGCTGCCGCGCGAGACCCCAGGTGTCCGCCACGTCGAACAGGCCGCCGAACCCCAACGACGTGTTGATCGCGAACCGGCCCGCCGTGGTCCAGGCCCGGTCGAACTCGCCCTGCAGCACGTTGTTGATGAAGAGCGTCGGCTCCTTCATGTTGTTGAGGACGTGCCGGACCATCAGCCTCGCGTCGCCCGGAACGGCCGCGACATACCCCTTGGCCATCGGCTTGAACAGGAGGCGGTCGGCGAACTGGTTGACCTGCAAAACGCGGCGGTTGAGCGGTTCCAGCGGGTCGTTGTTGCGGTCGGCGGCGGCATGCCCCGTTGGAGTTGCGGGCGCGGTGCAGCCGGAAAGTGCAGACGCAAGGAGGACGCCTGCGATGATCGGATGGGCGCAGGCCGAGACGGTCTTCAAACGCACGGAAAGGTCCGAAACAGAAAAAGGAGCGCTGGCCGCTCGCAGCGGCGGCGACCCATCGTTGTCAATCGCGATTGCTAACGCAACAGCAAAACATTATCCGGTTCCGGCTACCGTGCTGTCGGCCTTATCCTCATGACTTGGCTCGCCGTCGCCCTCGCGCTGCTTCCGGTTTGGGCCTATGTACTGGCCACCACGGTGGTCGCCGCCCGCTTCTCGCGCCGGCGAATCACGCCGCGCTGGCACAAGCCGCCGGTCTCGGTGCTGAAGCCGCTTTATGGCGCGGAACCCGGGCTTTACGAGAACCTGAGGTCGTTCGCCGAGCAGGACCACCCGTCGCTGCAGACCGTGCTCGGCGTGCGCAATCCGACCGATGGCGCGCTGCCGGTTGCCCGTCGTCTGGTGCGCGACCTGCCGGACCGCGACATCACCGTCGTCATCGACCCGCGGGTGACCGGCAGCAACCTCAAGGTCGCGAATCTCGAAAACATGCTGCCGGCGGCACGCCACGACGTGCTCGTGCTCGCCGACAGCGACATGCGCGTCGGCCCCGGCTATCTCGCCGCCGTCACGGCGCCGCTGCAGGACCCGCGCGTGGGGGTCGTCACCTGCCTCTACAAGGGGGCCCCGACCGGCGGGCTGTGGTCGGCGCTGGGTGCGCTGCACATCAATTTCGGCTTTCTGCCGGGGGCGCTGCTCGGCGATACGCTCGGCACGGGCGGCGGCTGCTTCGGCGCGACGATCGCGCTGCGCCGCGAGGTGCTCGACCGAATCGGCGGGTTTGCGGCGCTGCGCGACGAACTCGCCGACGACCACCGCATCGGCGACGCGGTGCGCGGCCTCGGCCTTGCAACCGTGCTTTCGCCCTATCTGGTGGAGAACCTGGTATCGGAGCCGTCCTTCGCGAGCCTGTGGCGGCATGAGCTGCGCTGGGCCCGCACCCTGCGCGCGATGGCCCCGGTGGGCTTTGCCGGGTCGGTCGTTACCCACACGATGGTCGTCGCCGGCCTCGCCGCCGCGGCCTCGGGGATGGGCGCGGCCGGCATCGCCTTTCTGGCGATTTCCTGTATGTTGCGGTGGGCGACGGCGGTCGCGATCGCGAGGCTGCTCCGCCTTCCGATGGAGAAGCTCTGGCTGCTGCCGCTGCGTGATGCGTTGTCGTTCGCCGTCTTCCTCGGCAGCTTTTGCGGACGCAGCGTCTACTGGCGCGATCGCTTCCTGCGGGTCGAGCCGAGCGGGCGGATGACCGCCGAAGGGGACAAGGCCGCATGATGAAGACGCTGTTTCTGCACCCGCCGTCGTTCGACGGCTTCGACGGCGGCGCCGGCTCCCGCTATCAGGCGAAGCGCGAAATCCGCTCGTTCTGGTACCCAACCTGGCTGGCGCAACCGGCGGCGCTGGTACCCGACAGCAAGCTCATCGACGCGCCGCCGGCACGGCTGCATTTGTCCGACGTGCTGCCGCAGGCGCGCGATTACGAGCTGGCGGTGTTGCATACCTCGACCCCCTCCTTCGCCGCCGACGTCAAGGTCGCGGAGGCGTTGAAGGACGTGAATCCGCGGCTCAAGATCGGCTTCGTCGGGGCCAAGACCGCGGTCGAGCCGGAAGCGAGCCTCGCCGCCTCCAGCGCCCTAGATTTCGTCGCGCGCGAGGAATTCGACTTCACGATCAAGGAGGTGGCGGAAGGCCGGTCGTTCGCCGAGATCGACGGCCTGAGCTATCGCGGCGCCGATGGCGCGGCGGTGCACAACCGGCCGCGCGCGATGCTGGAGGACATGGACCGGCTGCCCTTCGTGACTGAAGTCTACAAGCGCGACCTCAACGTCGAGGATTATTTCATCGGCTACCTCAAGCACCCTTACGTGTCGCTCTACACCGGCCGCGGCTGCCGCTCGAAATGCACGTTCTGCCTGTGGCCGCAGACGGTCGGCGGCCACCGCTACCGGGTGCGCAGCGTCGGCCACGTCGTCGAGGAGATCCGACTCGCCAAAAGCTACTTCCCGCAAGTCAAGGAGTTCTTTTTCGACGACGACACCTTCACCGACGACCGGCCGCGGGCCGAGGCGATCGCGCGCGAGCTGGGCAAGCTCGGCGTCACCTGGTCGTGCAACGCCAAGGCCAACGTGCCGCGCCAGACCCTCGAAGTGCTGCGCGACAACGGCCTGCGGCTGCTGCTGGTCGGCTACGAGACGGGCAACCAGCAGATACTGAACAACATCAAGAAGGGGATGCGGATCGACATCGCCCGCCGTTTCACGAAGGACTGCCACGAGCTCGGCATCACGATCCACGGCACCTTCATCCTCGGCCTGCCCGGCGAAACCAAGGAGACGATCGAGGAGACGATCGCCTTCGCCGCCGAGATCAACCCGCACACGATCCAGGTGTCGCTGGCGGCGCCCTACCCGGGAACCGAGCTGCACCGCCAGGCGCTCGCCAACGGCTGGCTCGACCTCGACCATGCCGAGCTGATTGACGAGCGCGGCGTGCAGATCGCACCGCTGCACTACCCGCACCTGTCGCACACCGAGATCTTCGAGTCGCTCGAAACCTTCTACAAGCGCTTCTACTTCCGCCGGAAGAAGATCGCCTCGCTGGTCGCGGAAATGATCAAAAGCCCCGAAATGATGCGGCGCCGCCTGCGCGAGGGCGTCGAATTCTTCCAGTTCCTCCGCCACCGGGAGATGGCCGGCTGACATGCGGCGGCGCGACTTCGTTGCGGCGATCGGCGGCGGCGTCGCAACCGCGCTGACGCGTCCCGCGTGGAGCGCCGCGACGGCGCGCATCGGTTTTATCAGCGGTGACGATGAAAAGGCCGCGGCGACCTTTGTGTCCGCAATGCGCGATGGGTTGGCTGCGGAAGGGTACGGCGAGCCCGACACGCTCATGCTCGAGCTGCTCTACGCGAACGACCAACTCGATCGAATACCGGCCTTGGTCGCCAATGTGGCGGGCCGCACCGACTTGATCGTGACGCACGCCGCAGCCACGCCCGTGGTCGTCAAGGCCCAGCGGCCGGTGCCGGTTGTCTACGAGTTCAGCGCCGACCCGGTCGCTACCGGCATCGCCGCGGATCTGGCGCACCCGCTGTTCAATGCGACCGGCATTACGTTGTTAAAGGCCGAACTTAACGAAAAGCGCCTGGAGTTTTTGCACGAAATCGCGCCGCAATTGCATCGCGTCGCGGTCGTCGCCAACCCGTTGCATCCGGGTGAGGAAACGGAGCGCGCCGTGCTCTCGGCCAAGGCGCAGCGGCTCGGCATTCACCTCGATTTTTTTGCCACACCAGACGGCGCGGCCCTCGACCGCGCGATGGCCGCCATAGCCGCAGATCCTCCTGAGGCGATCGTTGCCGTTTCCGAAGGGTTCATCGTCTCGCACCGCGCGGCAATTCTCGATTTTGCGGTGACTCGGCGCATCCCGGTAATATCCGGCTGGGCGGTGATGGCTCAGAGCGGCGCCTTGTTGACGTATGGGCCGCGGCTCGTCGAATCGTATCGCCGCACCGCCTATTTTGCCGCCCGCATCCTCAAGGGGGCGAAACCGGCGGACTTGCCGATCGAACAGCCGACCGTCTTGGACCTGGTAATCAATTTGCGCAGCGCTCGGGCGTTGGGCCTCACGATACCGAACGTGCTTCTGGCCCGAGCCGACGAAGTCATCGAATAGCTCGGCGCAATGGCCGACGCGGTAGCCGGAGCGGCGCAATTGATCGTCTGCGCCGACGATTTCGGCGCCGAACCCGCCGTCAACGAAGCCGTCGAAATTGCCTATCGCGACGGTATCCTCACGACTGCCAGCCTGATGGTAGCGGCCCCGGCGGCGGCGGATGCGGTGGCGCGGGCACGGCGGCTGCCGGGGCTGCGGGTGGGCCTGCACCTCGATCTTGTCGAGGGCAGGCCGGCCTTGCGGGCAAACGAGGTGCCGCTGCTGGTGCGTCGGGACGGCCGGTTCGACCCGAACATGGGCCGCGCCGGCTGCCGCTTCTTCTTCCTGCCGCGCGTCCGCCGTCAGCTTGCGGCCGAAATCCGCGCCCAATTCGAGGCGTTCCATGCCACCGGGCTGGCGCTCGACCACGTCAACGGCCACAAGCACATCCAGCTGCATCCGACGGTGGCGCGGCTGGTCGTCGAGATCGGGCGCGACTATGGACTGAAGGCGATGCGGCTGCCGGCGGAGCCGGTCGGGGTATTGCGCCGCGCCTTTCCCGACGAGCGCTTTGCGCCGCCGCTCTATGCGCCGGCCGCCGCTTCTCTGCGGCGGCGGCTGCGGCGGGCCAGGCTGCGTTATCCCACCCGCGTCTTCGGCCTTGCCTGGACCGGCCGCATGGTGGAGCGGCGCTTGCTCGGGCTGCTGCCGCACCTGCCCGACGGGATCAGCGAGATCTATTTCCACCCGGCGACAGCACGCCGCCTCGCCCTGCCCGACTATGACGGGCCAGGCGAACTGGCGGCTCTTATCAGCGCGGCGGTGCAAGGGGTTGTCGCCGATCTTGGCGTAAAGCTGGGCGGCTACACCGACCTCGCCGCCTTTTCGGCCTGAGCGACAGTTTCGCGCCGCACCGGCGCCCGGCCCAGCAGCGCGGGCAAGATCAGCAGCGTGCAGAACAAGGTTAAGGCCAGCGACAGCGACAAGAGCTTGCCCATGTCGGCGGTGCCGGGATGGTTCGACAGGGCGAGGCTGCCGAACGCCATCATCGTCGTGAAGGCGCTGAAGACGACGGCGCGGGCGGTGCTCGATTGCAGATGGTGCGTCAGGCCGGCGCGCCAGTTCATGACGAAGTAGATATCGAACGCGACCCCGATGCCGAGCAGCAGCGGCAGGGCGATGATGTTGGCGTAGTTGAGCGGCAGGCCGATCACGATCGTCGCCGCCAGGGTCAGCACTGCCGCCAGCAGCAATGGTGCGATCACCAGCGCCACGTCACGCAGCCGCCGCAGTACGAAGCCGAGCAGCACCGTGATCGCGGCGACAGCGATGATCCCTGCTTCGAGGAACGCGGTGCTGATCGTGCGGCCGGATTCCTGGATCGTCACCGGCGTGCCGGTCACGTCGGGCGCCACCGTGCGCACCGCCGCGACGAATTGTTCGAGCACCGCGTTGTCGCGCGCGTCCCCGCGCGGAAACACCTCGACCCGCGCGCTGCCGTCGGCGGCGATCCAGTTCTGCCGCAGCTCCGGCGGCAGGGTCGCGAGCGACACCGGCCCAGCCTTCAGCAACTGCCGCAGCAAGTCGAACTGGTGCAGGAGACCGCCCATCAGCGTCCGCCGCAGCGGCTCGACGATGGCCGGTCCGCG
>Ga0070739_10003732_pt1 | contig 18691 bp, 14 predicted proteins | sample Coa_R1_7_FD_66445 | JGI IMG/M metagenome (GOLD analysis project Ga0070739, IMG submission 66445) | Surface soil microbial communities from Centralia Pennsylvania, which are recovering from an underground coalmine fire - Coalmine... | ecosystem: Environmental > Terrestrial > Soil > Unclassified ... | reverse complement strand
GGGGATGGTGTGGAAGCGCCACACTTCGTTGCCGGTCTTGGCGTCGTACGCCGCGATAAATCCCCGAATGCCGTACTCGCCCCCGGCGACCCCCAGGATCACCTTGTCCTTGACCACCAGCGGCGCGTGCGTCAGCGTGTAGCCCGAGGCCGCCTTGGCGATCTCCCGGTTCCAGACCGGCCGCCCGCTTTTGGCGTCGATCGCCACCACGTGCGCGTCGATCGTGCCCATGAACAGCGTGTCGCCCAGAATCGCCAGCCCGCGGTTCACCCGCCCGCAGCACGGTCGCGCGGCGTTCGACGGATTGTAGTTGTAGACCCAGAACACACGGCCCGTCGCCGCGTCCAGCGCCACCACGTCGTTCGGAGCCTGCACCGTGTACATGATCCCGTCCACCACCAGCGGCGTGGCTTCGAATTTCTCGAGCGACCGCGCCTGGAACACCCACTGCATCTCCAGGTTTTTCGCGTTGTCGCGCGTGATTTGCGTGAGCGGCGTGTGCCGCTGGCTCTGCATCGTGCCCGAGTAGGTGAGCCAGTTCTGTGGCTCGCGCTCGGGGTGCAGGAGGCGGTCCCAGGTCACTTGCGCGAACGCGGAGCCGCCAATCATCGACGAGGCAAGCAGAGCTTTATAGAACGGGGTTTTAGTCATGAGGGGAAAATTCGATCTGATGGGTAATTTGAAGGTCGTGGCCCGACAGGATGTGCACGATCTTGCTGCGCAGCCCGCGCCACTGCGTGTACAAAGTGAGCCGGCCCTCGGCGACCTCCAGACCGATGTTTTTATCCGAAGCGAAAATTTCCGCGGGCGTCGCCCGGTCCGAGTCCAGATAACGCTTCGACTCGGTCTGATACCGCGGTTCCTCACCCCACATGGCGCGGTCCACCGCGGGTTCGCCGTAATGCGCTCCCAGCAGCGGATGGACTTTCTGGAAGTCGGCGATGTAATCGCCCGGGTCCGCGTGCTCCGCGGTGAATACGTAGCGCGCCCGCACCAGCTTGCCGTCTTGGAAGAAGTACCACAGGCTGGCCTCCAAGCCGCCCACTTTTACCGTGTCGTACCGCAGCCGATCGTCCCGAACTTCGCTGGGCCTGCCCGCCTCCGTCGCCATCACCTGCGCGCGGCTCATGCCCCAGGAGGCCTGGCGTACGTCGGGCTCGCCCGATGCGATCGCCGCCAGGCAGCCCAGGACCAGCCACAGCTTCATGCAAGTATTCTACTGGACCAGCCCCGGGCTCGTCCTACCGGGCCCGCAGAAACGTGCCCCGCTCCAGTTCCTCGAACGCCTCCCGCAACTGCGCCTGCGTGTTCATCACGATCGGCCCGTGCCATGCCACCGGCTCGCGCAGCGGCTGCCCCGAGACCAGCAGGAACCGGATGCCCTCCAGCCCTGCTTGCACCGTGACGTCATCCCCGCGGTCGAACAGCACCAGCGACCGGTTATCGGCCTCCGTGGGCGGAACGATCTCGATTCCATCGTTTTTCTCGGTCGGGACGCCTTGCGGCCCGGACGCGTTCGAAAATTTCCCCGAGCCCGCAAACACGTAAGCAAACGCGTGCCGCGTGGTCTCCACCGGCAGAGTCTTCCTGCGCCCCGGCGCCACCGACACATCGAGATAAATCGGGTCCGCCGCGATCCCGTCCACCGGCCCCTTTTTGCCCCAGAACGTCCCGCACACGATCCGGACCTGCGTGCCGTCGTCATCCGTGACCACCGGAACGTCGGGAGCTTTGATCTCCTGATACCGCGGCTCGGTCATCTTGAGCGCGGCCGGCAGGTTCGCCCATAACTGGAACCCGTGCATCCGGCCCGCCTCGTCGCCCTTGGGCATCTCCTGGTGGATGATCCCGCGCCCGGCGGTCATCCATTGCACGTCGCCCGCCGCGATGGTCCCGCGATTCCCCATGCTGTCGCCGTGTTCCACCGTCCCCGCCAGCACGTAGGTGATCGTCTCAATGCCCCGGTGCGGATGCCACGGGAACCCCGCCAAGTAGTCCTCCGGAACGTCGTTGCGGAAGTCGTCCAGCAGCAGAAACGGATCGAAGTCGGTCGTATTGCCGAAACCGAAGGCGCGGCGCAGACGCACGCCCGCGCCCTCCAGCGTCGGCCTGGATTGGATCAGGCGCTTGACAGGTCGTATCGACATCGCCCCCATTGTGGCACGCGCGTCAATACCGGAAGGCCCCGCCAGCCGGTACCCCGCGCGATGCACCCCTCCGGCGACTCGTATATACTGGCTTCAGCCCGACAGCACACCGCCTGCTTGGGCCGGTGTGCGCGGTTAGAATAAGGAGCCGTATGCCGGAACAACCTCTTGATCCGAAACAGCCCTCGAAGCCCTCCGCAGGGCTCAGCCGCCGTAAGGTTTTCGACGCCGCCGCGCTGGCCGGCATGGGAGCCGCGGCCACCTCGCTCTGGACCCGAGTCGCTCAAGCCGCGCCCCCGCAGGACCAGCGCAGCGAAGGGGAAAAACCCAAGATCGAGCCGATCGCCAACTTCAAGTACGATCTGGAAAAGCAGACTCACTGGGTCGGTCCGGGCGGTTCCGCCAAGGAAGCCACCGTCGAAGAGTTCCCGGTTTCCGAGAGCATGGCGGGCGTCTCCATGCGCCTGGACCCCGGCGCCATCCGCGAGCTGCACTGGCACACGCTGGCCGCCGAATGGGCCTACATGATCGAGGGCAAGGTCCGCACCACCGTCATCATGCCCAACGGCCAGGCTGAGATCACTGATTTCGGCGTCGGCGATACCTGGTATTTCCCGCGCGGCCACGGCCACGTGCTCCAGAACATCGGCGACACCGAGGCCCACTTCCTGCTGGTGTTCGATAACGGCCACTTCTCCGAGTTCGGCACCTTCGACGTCAGCGACTGGATCTCCCAGACGCCGCCTCACATCCTCGCCCGCAACCTGAATCTGCCCGAGTCCGCCTTCGCGCAGTTCCCCAAGAAGCAGCTCTATATCGGACCCGGCCAGCGCCCCCCGGCCGGCCCGATCGAGGAGCTTCGCAACAAGGACATGCAGTGGTTCCAGGCCACCCACAAATACCGCCTGGACCTCCAGCCGCCCAAGCAGTTCGAAGGCGGCCGCGAGCACATCGTCTCCTCGAAGGAATTTCCCATCCAGACCACCCTGACCGCGGTGAAGATGGTGATCCAGCCCGGCGGCCTGCGCGAGATGCACTGGCATCCGCACGCCGACGAGTGGCAATACTACCTGAAGGGCCGCTCCCGCGTGCGCGTCTTCGGCTCGCACGGCCGTTCCCGGGAAGACGAGTTCGGACCCGGCCAGGTCTGCTTCGTCAAGCAGGGCTACGGCCACTACATCGAGCAGCTCGGCAACGAGCCCACCGAGATCCTGATCCTCTTCAACCACCCCGAGTTCCAGGAAATCTCGCTCTCCAACTGGCTGGGCGGCAACCCCATGTCGATCCTCCAGACGAATTTCCCGAATGTCCCGCGCGACATGATCGATAAGATGCCGATCGTCGAGCGCGGCATCATCGGCAAGAAGGCCTAGCGAACGTTCTCTCTTGGTTCCTTCCAGGCGCCGGCGCGTTTTACACTCGCGCGGGCGCCTGATTTATTTTGCGCAGCCTCCGGGGGCTCAGGGCGCCGCGCCTTCAGCCCGCGGCGGGAGCTCCAGCACTTTACACCACAACTCCTTCAGCGACCGGATCGCCCGGAAGTAATCGTCGGGATTCGCCGGTTTGACGATGTAGCCGGCCACTTGCCCGTCGTAGGCGCGGCGAAGATCGTTCTCGGAGTTGCTGCCGCTGATCACCACCACCGGGATCGAGCGGAGATCCCGGTCGCTTTTCATCGCGGCCAGCACCGAATGCCCGACCTTCTTCGGCAGATTCAGGTCCAGCAGGACCATATCCGGCCGCGGCGCGCCGGCGTGTTCGCCTTCGCGCCGCAGGAATTGCAGCGCCGCCTCGCCGTCCCGGACCACGTGCGTGTGGATCTTCACGCGCACATCTCTCATGGCGGTGAGCGTCAGATAGGCATCGGCTTCGTTATCTTCGATCAGGAGGATTTCCACGGGCCGGGCAGGCATGGGCTAACCGTGGGGAGATGCCTTCCGGTGGATTTGTGTTTCCCAAATTCGGCTTCTGTTCCGGTCCGGATCCGCATCTAAAATGCCATCAGATTGAGATCACAGGGCAGGGAGCCTGGCGAATGATGCCGTAGGAGTGGGTTCTCAGCCGGCCCAGCGTCTCGTGCAGCAATCCGCGGCCGATCACCACCAGGTCGGCCCCGTGGCGGCGGGCTTCTTCGCGTACCGCGCCCGCGACATCGCCCGTCACCACGCACAGCGGGGCCTCCACGCCGGCGCCCCTTTGCAGCCGCTCCACCACGGCCCGCGCTTCTTTGCGCATCATCTCCTCGAATTCCTGGTTGATCTGCCGCTCGGGCCATCCCTCGATCCCGCCGATCACGTGGACCAGCCGCAGCGCGGCCCCGTTATGCTTGGCGAACTCCGCCGCCCATTCGATCAGCGGCGCGGCTTTCGGCGTGCCATCCACCGCGCACAGGACGTTGCGGCAGGCCACATGATCCTTCACGGGGTGCTCCTCGACGTGCGCGGCCGTCCACACCGGGCATTGCGCATCATGCAGCACCTTCGCGGTCACCGAACCCAGCAGGAAGCTGCGGAACGGCCCGTAGCCGTGCGTCGGCATCATGATCAGATCGACGCCTTCGTGATGCGCAAAGCGCGTGATGATCTCCGCCGGATCGCCCACATCCACCACCCGGTCGACTTCAAACGCGCTCAGCTCGCGCGTCAGCGCGTGATTCAATCTCTGGCGGAGCTGATCGGCCACTTCGTCCATATCGATCACCATCGGCACGCCCGGATCGCCGCCGGCATACCAATACGGGGTCGCCACGCTCATCAGCGTAATCTTTGCCCCAAAACGGTTGGCCATGGCTTCGACAAAGGGGGCGGCGGCACAACAACGCTCCGAAAAGTCGATCGGAAAAAGGATGTGTTTAATCGCCAGCATGTCAAGCTCCTGCCGGGGGAGGATGCAACGCAAGGGCCAACCCGCAACCGCTTGAGAAGGCATGCCGATTCCCCGCTCGCGCGGCCCCGGCTCCGTTTGCGGTTGCGCCCTGGCACAGGCCCCTCGCCCGCCCCTCCGCGTCAAACCACCCATCCGTCAAACCGCCCATCCGGGCATGACCGGACTCGGCACGCCGCCAGAGCAGCGCCGCTGGCCGTTACAATTTAAGAAAAACCTATGCGCGTGGCCCTGGCGCAGATTAATCCTACCGTCGGCGATTTTCCCGGAAATACCGCGAAGATCGTCGCCGCCGCGCGCGAGTCCGCCCGCCGTGGGGCGCAGGTGGCCGTCTTCCCCGAGCTTTGCCTCACCGGCTACCCTCCCCGTGATCTGGTCGAAAAGCCCAGCTTCATCGAACGCAGCGAAAGCCAGCTCCGCGAGCTCGCGCGCGACACCGCGGACCTCGATCTCAGCATCGTCACCGGCTACGTCGGCCGCTCCGAAGCCGAAACCGGAAAGCGCGCCCTGAACTCCGCCGCCGTGCTCGAACGCGGCCAGATCGTGTTCCGGCAAACCAAGATGCTGCTGCCCAATTACGACGTCTTCGACGAGGCCCGCTACTTCCGCCCCGCCGAAAAAGAGGAGCTGTTCACCCTGCGGGGCCTGCCCGTCGCCCTCACCATCTGCGAGGACGCCTGGAACGACCGCCGCTTCTGGAAGCGGCGCCTCTACCACCGCGATCCCGTCGAAGAGCTGTTCGGCGCCGGCGCGGATCTGATGATCTGCATCAACGCCTCGCCCTTCAACATGGGCAAACGCGAGATCCGCCGCGGCATCTACCGCGCCGCCGCGCGGCGCTATTCCAAACCGGTGGTCTACGTGAATCAGGTGGGCGGCAACGACCAGCTCGTCTTCGATGGCTCCAGTTTCGCCATGAACGGCGCCGGCGAGATCGTCGCCACCGCGCGCTCCTTCGCCGAAGACCTGGTGATCGCCGATCTGGACGCCGGCGCCGGCGATTGTCACGAAGACTTCCCCGATGAGTGCGAAGCTGTGTACCAGGCGCTGGTCCTGGGCACCCGCGATTACATCCGCAAGTGCGGATTCTCCAAAGTCCTCATCGGGCTCAGCGGCGGCATCGATTCCTCCCTCACCGCGGCGATCGCGGTCGAGGCCGTCGGCAAGGAGAATGTCACCGGCGTCGGCATGCCCGGCCCCTACTCCTCCGCGCATAGCCTCACCGACGCGCGCGAAATGGCCGCCCGCCTGGGCATCCGCTTCGAAGTGGTCTCCATCTCCGGCGTGTACGAGCGCTTCTTGCAGGAACTCGCTCCGCTGTTCGCCGGCTGCCCCGAGGATGTCACGGAAGAAAACCTGCAAGCCCGCCTGCGCGGCGTCACGCTGATGGCGCTCTCCAACAAAACCGGCGCGCTGGTGCTCACCACCGGCAACAAAAGCGAGCTGGCCGTGGGCTACTGCACTCTCTACGGCGATATGTGCGGCGGGCTCGCCGTCATCAGCGATGTGCCCAAGACCATGGTGTACTCGCTCTCCCGCATCGCCAACCGGCGCCTGCATAACGCGATCCCCGAGCGCGTCTTCACCAAGCCGCCTTCAGCCGAGTTGCGGCCCGGCCAGAAGGACACCGATTCGCTCCCCGATTATTCCGTGCTCGATCCGATCCTGGAGGAGTACATCGAGCAGATGCGAACCCCGCGCCAGATCGCCGAGCGCCAGAATCTTCCGCTCGCCCTGGTCCAGGGAATCGTCAATAAGGTGGACCGCAACGAGTACAAGCGCCAGCAGGCCGCGCCGGGACTCAAAGTGACCACCAAAGCCTTCGGCATTGGGCGCCGCGTACCGATCGCCCAGAGGTTTTCGGAATAGAGATTTTTTCAGACATCGAAAGGAACTCCCCGTGAAATACTGGCGGCTCGCGATCCTTCTCGTTTGCGTTTCTCTGCTCTCGTCCCAGCCTTCGGCCCGCGAGCATGTCGGCAAGCTCCCCGATGGCAGCTTTCTGCTCCCCACCGGCTGGCGGATCCATCCCGTGGGCGCGCAGATCCCGCTCGACACGCTGCCCATGTCCACCGCCCTTTCCCCCGACGGCAAGTATCTGCTGGTATTAAACGCCGGCTATCGCCCGCCCTCGATCATCGTCTTCGCAGCGGCCGCCATGCAGGAGCTCGCGCGAGTTCCCGTCGCCGACGCGTGGCTGGGCCTGGCCTTCTCTCCAGACGGAACCAAAGTCTACGCCGGCGGCGGCTCGAAGAACAGCGTCTTCGAGTTTCTGTTCTACAACGGCCAGCTCCGGCCCGGCCGCCAGTTTGAGATCGCGCCCGGATCGAAGCCCGGCCAGTTCGATTTCATCGGCGATGTCGCGCCGTCCGCCGACGGGCGCCTGATTTATGCGGCGGAGCTGTACCACGACTCCATCGCGGTCCTCGACGCGCAGACCGGCCGCGTCACCGCGCATTACAAAACCGGCCGCCGCCCGTACCGCATCCTCCTGCACCCCGATGGCAAATCGTTTTTCGTTTCGAGCTGGGCCGATGGCGCCGTTATCCAGCAGGAGACTCGCAGCGGCAATGAAATGTCCCGAATTCGCCTGGGCCCGCACACGACGGACATGGTTCTGAGCGATCGCCGTCTCAGCGATGAAGACGGCAAGCAGATCGATGCGTGGCGGTACCGGATTTTCGTCGCCGCGTCCAACACCAACGCGGTTTACGTGGTGGGTGTCAGCGCTTCCGACAATCTCTCTCTGATCGAGACCCTGAACGTCGGCCTGACCGCCCGCCAGCCCGCCGGCATGACCCCCAGCGCCGTGGCCCTCAGCCCGGACCAGATGCACCTGTTTGTCGCCTGCTCCGACGCCAACGTCGTGGCCGTCGCCGATATCTCGGAGGAGCGCAGCCATCTGGACGGCTTCCTCCCCGCAGGCTGGTATCCTACCGCCGCGCGCATGCTCCCCGATGGCCGCGTGCTCATCCTGAACGGCCGCGGCGTCGGCAGTTATCCCAATCCTGGCTACGGCGGATCCGCCGCCGCCAACCGCGCCGGCAACCCCCGCCGCCAATACGTCGCCAATATGCAGACCGGGACGATGTCTGTGATCCCTCCGCTTTCCGATGAGGCGATGGAGAACTACACCAAGGCGGTGCTCGCGCTCAGCCCCTACCGCGATTCCCAGCTTGACGCCGCCAATCAGCCCGCCGGTAGCGTGATCGTTTCGCGCCCCGGCCAGCCCTCGCCCATCCAGCATGTGATTTACATCATCAAAGAGAACCGCACCTACGATCAGGTGTTTGGCAAAATCGGCAAGGGTAACGGCGATCCCTCCCTCACTCTGTTCGACGAGTCCGCCGCGCCCAATCATTACAAGCTCGCGCGCGAGTTCGTGCTGTTCGATAACTACTACTCCAACGCCGACGTCAGCGCCGACGGCCACAACTGGTCCACCGCGGCGATCGCGCCGGATTACACCCAGAAGACCTGGCCAAGCGAGTACGCGCGCCGTCTCCCGTATTACGGCTACGAGGGCGGCGAGCCTGCCAATACTCCTCCCGCCGGCTACCTCTGGTCCAACGCCCTGAACGCCGGCCTTTCCGTCCGCGATTACGGCGAGTTCGTCGAGAACAAGCCCCAGCCCGGCCCCGACGGCATCCAGGTCGCCAAAGTCACCGATCCCTCGCTCCAGGGCATCGTCAACCTGCGCTACCGCGGCTTCGACCTCGATTACCCCGATACCGGACGCGCCAAGGTCTTCCTCGAAGACCTGAAACAATTCGAGGCCTCCGGCAACATGCCCCGCCTGATGATCCTCCGCCTCGGCAACGACCACACCAGCGGCACGGCTCCTGGCAAGCTCACCCCCCAATCCCTCTTCGCCGACAACGATTACGCCCTCGGCCAGATCGTCGAAGGCGTCTCCAAAAGCCGCTTCTGGCCCAGCACCGCGATCTTCTCCATCGAGGACGACGCGCAGGACGGCCCGGATCATGTCGATTCCCACCGCTCCGTGATGCTGGCCATCTCGCCCTACACGCGGCGCGGTATCGTGGATAGTACGATGTACAACCAGTCTTCGGTGATGCGGACCATGGAGCTGATCCTCGGCCTGCGTCCGATGACCCACTTCGACGCCGCCGCGCGTCCGCTCACGGCCGCGTTCGCCGCCACACCGAACAACGCGCCCTACCAGGCTGAATTGCCGCGCATCCCGCTCACGGACCGCAATCCGGCGGGTTCGGCCACTGCATCGCGCTCTCAAAAGCTGGATTTTACGGACGCCGATCGCATCGATGACGCCGAGTTGAATGATATTCTCTATCTCGCCATTCAGGGCCGCCCCGCCCCGCCGCCCGTCAGGAGTTATTTCGCCAAGTAGCGCAGTCACTCTGGCTGGCTGCCGGCCAGCGCTATGACCACTCTCTGCTTTCTCTGGCACATGCACCAGCCGTTCTACAAGGACCTGTGGACCGGCGAATACAAGCTCCCCTGGACCCGCCTGCACGCTCTCAAGGATTACGCCGGCATGGTGGAGATCCTGAACGAGTTCCCGCACATCCGCCAGACTTTCAATCTGGTGCCCTCCATGGTGCTCCAGATCGACGAGTACGCTTCCGGCAAAGCCTCGGACCCCTTCTTCGACTGCTGCGTGGCGCCCGCCGAATCGCTCTCCCCCGCCCAGCGCGCCTTCGTCGTCAAGTATTTCTTCCAGGTCAACGTTCACCGCGTCTTCGCTCGCTACCCCCGCTACCGGGAGCTGTTCGACAACCGGTCCCGCCTGTCCACCGCCGATTTGCGCGACCTTCAGGTGCTTCACCAGCTCGCCTGGTTCGATGAAGACCTGTTAGCCCGCGACGCCAGTCTGAAGGGCCTGGCCGGCAAGGGCCGCGGCTACTCGCCTGAAGATCAGGCGCTGCTGGCGCAAAAGCAGCAGGAATCGCTCGCCCGCGTGCTGCCGGTTTATCGCGATTACGCCTCGCGCGGCCAGATCGAAATTTCCACCACCCCCTTCTTTCACCCGATTTTGCCTTTGCTGTGTGACACTCAGATCGCCGAGGTCGCGCACCCGGGCCTGACCGTTCTGCCCTCGCGCTTCCTTTATCCCGAAGACGCGCGCGAGCAGTTGCTGCGCGCCCGTTCCTATATGCGGGAAAAGCTCGGCGTCGCGCCGGTCGGGCTCTGGCCTTCGGAGGGCTCGGTCTCCAACGAAGCCCTCATGCTGGCGGCCGACTGCGGATTCAAATGGGCCGCGACCGACAACGGCGTCCTCGCCCGCACTCTGAACCGCGACGCCGGCGTCGATGTCACCTACTGCGCTTACGAGTGGCGCCAAAGCGGCCGCTCTCTGCGCCTCCTCTTCCGCGATCACTATCTCAGCGATCTGATCGGGTTTCAATATGCGAACATGGGCGCCGCCGATGCCGCCAGCCATTTCCTCTGGCGCATCCATGAAAACACCCGCGGCCGCGACGCCCTGGTCCCCATCGTCCTCGATGGGGAAAACGCCTGGGAATGGTATGAGGCCAACGGCCGTCCCTTCCTGCGGGAGCTGTACCGCCGCATTTCCGAGGACCCTTCGCTCGAAGCCGTCACCGTTTCCGAGGCCCTGGCGCGCGCCGAAGCCCGCCCGCTGGGCCACATCTTCCCCGGTTCCTGGATCAACGCCAACTTCGACGTCTGGATCGGCGCCGAGGAAGACAACGAGTCCTGGGAGCGCCTCCTGGAAGCGCGCCTCGCCTTCGATCATCACAAGCACTCGGTCTCCGCCGAAGCCCGCCGCTTGGCGTACGAAGAACTCCTCATCGCCGAGGGCAGCGACTGGAACTGGTGGTATGGTCCTGAGCACGGCTCCGACAACCGCCCCGAATTCGACCAGCTTTACCGCGATCATCTGGCCAATGTCTACCGCGCCCTCGGCCTGGAGCCGCCCGCCAATCTCTCGCGCCCCATTTTGAAGGAACATCCCGGCGCGCAGCACGAGCCTCCCACTAATCCCTTGCAAGTCACGCTCGACGGCGAAATCACTTCGCCCTTCGAGTGGATGGGCGCCGGCCGCTTCCGCCCCGATCCGCGCTCCGGCGCGATGCACGGAGGCGAGCCGCCCTTGCGCGAGCTGTTCTACGGCTCCGACGGGTCGCAGATCTTCGTGCGCCTGGACGGCGCCGGCAACGCCCGCGTCGGGCTCGAATTTGAAAGCGGCCCGGCCGCGCCCAAAATCGCCCGCGGCCGCGTCATCGAACTCGAAGCTCCACGCGCCGGCAATCGGTTTCGCGTCACCCTTTCCCGCGACGGCCTCGCCCCCGCCGTAATCCCGCCGGAAGGCTGGTTCGAACTCGAATAGTTTCAAGTACTTCGATTTCCGCCGGCGCCCGGCCCTCCAAACCCGGGCTTCAGCCTGTGGGCAGGATAAGCTTCCGCTTGCCGCACGGCCTATGATCCAAATCGCTTTCGTCAACCAATCCGCCGCTCTTTCCGATTCCGAGTTTCAGCGCATCGCCGCAGCCCTCCAGACGCAGGTGCACCGCGATTTCCTGCCCGTCTGGGGCGTCGATGCCGCCATCGTGCCCGTGGCGCCCAACCGGATTCCCGCCGATCACTGGGTTCTGGCTTTTCTGGATGACGCCGATCAGTCCAACGCGCTCGGCTACCACGACCTCACTCCGAAGGGCCTGCCCATGGGCAAAGCCTTCGTCCGGACGACGCTGGCCGATGGCGGCCAGATCAGCGTCACCGCGTCGCATGAGATGCTCGAAATGCTCGCCGATCCCGACATCAACCTGGTCGCCGAAGTCGATAACGCCAGCGGCGAGCCCGAAAAATTTTATGCCTACGAAGTCTGCGACGCTTGCGAGGATGACTCGTTCGGCTACGAAATCGGCGGCGTCCGGGTCAGCGATTTCGTCTTCCCGGCATTTTTCGAATCCTTCCGCGCTCCCCGCTCCGCCCGGTTCGATTTCGGCGGCCACGTCACGGCGCCCTTCCAGATCCTTCCCGGGGGTTACCTGAGCGTGCTGGACCTGAGCCGGCTTAGCGACGGCTGGCAGCAGCTCACCGCGGATAAGAAAGGCGCGGTCCGCCGCCCGCATCCCGGTTCCCGCCGCGAGCGCCGCCGCACCAGCCGCCGCTTCTGGAACCCTTCGGAATTTGCCGTGATCTGATGCGCCGCCGCCGGACTTTCAGGCTGCGCCGCTCACCGTCCCAGCTTGAGCGGGTAATCGATCGACTCCGGCTTCCGGCCGGCGAAAAACACCCGGATTTTGATCGTGAACTCGCCCCATCCGTTGGTGCTGAGCGGAAACGCCATGCGCGGGTCCTTGCCCCGCGCGCAAACCCTCCGGATCGGATTGGGAAAGGTCGGGTGCAGCGTGTACTCCACGCAGCGGATCTCGTTCAGCACGGCCGGCGGCGCCGTCACATAAACCGTCCAGTCCCAGCGGCCATCGCCCGCCGGCTTCGACGTGTTGCCGGCCGTGACGCCGCTCTGCGCCCGCGCCGCGCCCGCCGCCACCAGCAGCCCGAACCAGAGCAGCCATAACCCGCGCCGCATCCTGCTATTCCTCCGGCAGCATCTGCAAATTCGCTTCGAGCATCCGCATGGCGTAGCTCTGCCATTTCTTGTTCTGGTCGGACACCTCGACGTACACGGTGTCGCCGACGTTCAGTTTGCTGAACACCAGATAGATCCCGCCCGGGCCCGGCACCGCCTGCACGTCTTTGCGAAGATGCGTGGCGGCGTCCAGCGGCGAATCGGGATCGGTCTTGGGCTGCACATACGCCATCACCTGCGCCCGCCGCGGGTTCGCCGAATCGTCCGCGGGAAACGCCAGATTCAGCTTCAGGTCCGGCAAAAGCTGCGCCTGCGCCTGAACCGCATCCTCGTGCTGCACCACCAGCGCCGCATAGCCGAACACACAAGCCCCCGCGAACATCAGCATGAACACCCCGAACCGGTAATGAATCCCCGAATGGCGGAAGAAATAAAATCCCAGGCCCGCCAGCACAAGAATCAACAATGCCAGAATTCCCAGCCCGGTTTTGGAAGCCGCCGTGATGATATCCGGAATACTCTTGAGCGCCGTCTCTTCCATATCGCGTCCTCCGTCGCGAAAAGCAGACCGGAATTTCCAACATACCGGCTTGCTTTATTTGCCTCAAAGTATACATCTTTTGCCTCGGGATCCACAGCGCAGCGAGCGCCCCGGCAATTCGGATAAGATGCAGGATTCGGTATGGCCGTGCGATACCGCGCCGAACAAGTCGGCAGCCTGCTTCGCCCTCCCGAGCTTCTGGCCGCGCGCGCCGCCTTCCAGAGCGGCCGCCTCGCCCCGGAACAACTGCGCGCCGCCGAAGACCAGGCGATCTTGGCCGCCCTTGAAACGCAGCGAGCCATCGGCATCGGCATTCTTACCGACGGCGAGATGCGGCGCGGCTCCTGGCTCAGCGCTATGGCCGAGGCTGTCGAAGGTTTCGTCCCGCAGAAGGTCGATCTCGAATGGAAGGGGCCCGGCGGCGGCAGGGAAGGCAGCACGGCCAACGCCGTCGGCGCGAAACTCCGCAAGATCCGCAAGCTCACTGCGCACGAACTGCCGCTGCTCAAAGAGTCCGCCGGCGGCCCGTTCAAGATCACCCTGCCCGCGCCCTCGAATTTTCTGGTGCCAAGCTACAAGCCCGGCCTCACGGACCGCTTCTATCCGACCCGCGCCGACCTTCTGCCCGACCTCGCCGGCATCGTCCGCGATGAAGTCTCCTGGCTCGTCTCCCAAGGCGTCACCTACATCCAGTTCGACGCGCCGTATTACTCCTTCTATCTCGATCCGCGCCAGCGCGAGAAGCTGCGCGCCTCCGGCCGCAATCCGGGCCGCGAATTCGAGCAGGCCATCGCCGCCGACAACGCCGTCCTCGCCGGCCTGCCGCGCGACCGCGCCACCTTCGCCCTGCATGTCTGCCGCGGCAACAGCCGCAGCCGCTGGTTCACCGAGGGCGGCTATGACGCCATCGCCGAAAAACTCTTCGGCATGCTGGATGTCGACACGTTCCTGCTCGAATACGACACCGCACGCGCCGGCGGCTTCGAGCCTCTTCGCCTGGCCCCGCGCGGCAAGACCATCGTGCTCGGCCTGATCACCACCAAGGAGCCCGCGCTCGAATCGCAGGACGAACTGCGCCGCCGCATCGAGGAGGCCTCGCGCTACGTACCGCTGGAAAATCTGGCGCTCAGCCCGCAATGCGGCTTCGCCTCCGTCGCCGCCGGCAACCTGCTTTCGATCGACGATCAGTGGCGCAAGCTGGAACTGGTGGCCGACACCGCGCGCAAGGTCTGGGGCTGAGCCGGAAGCTCAGTTCTTCAGCTCCGCTTCTAAGACCTCCACCGCCTTCTCGATCTGCCGGTCGCGGCCCGCGAGAAAATCGGCCGGCGTGTTGTCCACGGCCACATCCGGCGGCACGCCGTAGTTTTCCAGGTCACGCCCGTCCTGCGAGAACACGCCGACCTCCGGCGTCCGCACAAGCGAGCCGTCCAGCAGCCGGTAATCGCCCGTGCCGATCACCGCGCCGTAGGTCGGCATCCCCACCACCTTGCCCAGACCCAGCGCGCGAAAGCCCTCCGGAAACATCTCCGCGTCGCTGGCCGAGCGCTCGTTCTGCACCACCACCATCGGCCCGAAATACGCCTGGATCGGCCGCGGCAGGTCCACCGAATCGCGCCCGCGAATGGTCTGGTACTTCTTGCGCTGGTTCAGAATTTGCAGCAGCTCCTGATCGATGCCCCCGCCGCCATTGAAGCGCTCGTCGATAATCAGCGCCTTCTTGTCCTGGTTCTCCAGCAGGTCGCGCTCGAATTTCTGCAAGCCCGCAGCGTTCATGGCGCGGATGTGCAGGTAGCCGATCTGCCCGTTCGACAACGTGTCCACCATCTTCTTGCGGCCGTCCACCCAGCGCTCATACGCCAGATCGTCCTGCGCGTTCTGAGTGACCGGCTCCAGGCTCACGCTCCATGAGCCCTCCGGCCGGGGCTGCGAATTCACGGTGAACTCGAATTTGCGGCCCGTCAGCGCATTGAAATATTGCCAGTAATTGTCCCCGCTTTTCAGGTCTTTTCCGTTCACCGCCAGAATGTAATCGCCTACGTGTAAATTGACGTAATCGTAATCGGCCGGCCCTTTGTGGTAAATGTAGGCGACCTTGTAATAGCCCGACGCGTCCGGCGCGAGATCGAATCCGGGGTAGCGCGTCTCCACTCGCTCCGGCGCGGGCTGCCCCGGCAAAACGCCCCCGCCGCTGATGCCCGTGTGCGACGAGTTCAGCTTGCCGATCATCATCATGATCACGTTGTGCAGCTCGTCCACGTCCGCCACGTGCGGCAGCAGCGATTCATACACGTCCTTCTGCGCGGCCCAATCGACGCCGTGCATCTGCGGATCGTAGTAGCGGTACTTCATCGCGCGCCAGGCCTCTTCGAACACCTGCCTGCGCTCGGCCGTTTCGTCGATGGCCATGCGCACGGTGAACGGAATGCGCCGGGCCGCGGGACCCGCCGTTACGGGAGCGCTCTGTCCCGCGCCTCCGCGCCCTCCGCCCCCGCGGCCCGCGGCAGGAGCGTTCTCATTGTCGCTCGCGCTGCCGCCCGCGGGCGCAACCGGAATCGGCGCCACATACAGCCCGCCGCGCTGGAGGAAATACAAACTGCGCCCGTCCTTCGACCACTGCGGCTGCCCCGAGCCTCCCGCCGCCGCGCCGGGCCCGCCCGGGGGAGGGCCGCCGGCGCCGTTGACCTGAATCCGTGTCAGCCGTGTGCCGTCTTCCAGAATGGTGTACACGCCGCCATCGGCGCCCGCCAGCGTCAGCGCGTAGGTGCGGCTGTCGGGCGACGGCATGACGCTCGACACCGAGCCCGCCAGCCGGCCCACCTGCTTCACGCGATGATCCAGGCCGCTCCAGTCGATCTTCACTTCCACCGGCGCGGGTTCGGCCGCGCGCAGCCCTCCGCGCCCGCGGCCCGTGGCAACGGGCGGCGGCGCCTCGGCCTGCGCCTCGGTGTCGATGTCCCGATCGCCGGGATTCTTCTCCTCCGGCTGAAGCGGCGCGGCGTAGAGCTGGAGCTGGGTGCGGTTCAGCGAAGCCATCGCGGGAGCGCCCACGCCGCCCAGGAACAGGAGCTTCTTGCCGTCCGGCGTCCACTTCGCGCCCGTGGCGATCAGGATGTCCTCGCCCCCGATCCGGTATTCGGCGCCTCCGCTTCCCGCCCCGATCTCCTTGACGTAGACGTGGCTGCGCGAAAGCGCATCCTGTTTCGCGTAGGAGATCCATTTGCCGTCCGGCGAAAACTGCGCCGAATCGATATCGCCCTTGGGATTCGCCGCCACAATCTCGGTCGCCCCCGTCTCGACCGTCTCCAGCCGCAGCTTGTGGTCCGAACCCCACCACAGAATCGACTTCGAATCCGGCGACCACACGGCCGGCGATTTCTCGCAATCCTCGTCGGTGAGCTTTTTGAGCCCGTGGCCCATCTCGTCCGCCATCCACAGCTCTTCGCGCCCGCTGCGGTCGCTGATAAACGCGATCCACTTGCCGTCCGGCGACCAGCGCGGGTTGCTTTCGCGCCACGGCGTCTCGGTCACCCGCTGGATCTCGCCGCGGCCGGTAGCGATCGAAAAGATCTCGCCGTGCACCGTCACCGCCGCGCGCTTGGTCGAGGGCGAAAGATGGAAGCTCTCGGCCTCGTTGGAAATGCTCACCAGCTTCACGTCGCTATCCTTCACGTCAGACGTGATCTCCACCCGAATTTCGGAGCTCTTGCCGCTGGCCACCTCCAGCTTCCACAGCCCGAAGTTCTCCTCGTACACGATGGTCTTGCCGTCCGCGGACATGCTCGGGAAGAACAGGTTGCCGCTGGTGTGATGCGTCACCTGGACCGGTTTTCCGCCCTTTTCGGAAATTTTCCAGATATTATTGACGCTTTTCATGACTGCCGGTCCGCCGAAGGCGACATTCTTCTCGTCCGGAAGCTCGTCGGCGACGTAGTAGATTTCGCCATTGCGGCCGTACATCGGCCATAAATAGTTTCCCTTATAATCCGGGCTGCCGAGCCGCGTGAATTGCTTTGCCGCGACGTCTTCCAGCCACAGATCCGCGGCGTAACTGCCGCGATAATGCTGCCGCGACCACACAGCCGGGTGCCGCGTGAAGGCGAGCCTCGCTCCATCCGGCGAATAGCTCGCCCAGGAGCCCCAGTCGGCATCCAGCGGGCGCTCCAGCCCGCCCTCCACGGACACCTCGAACAGCGTCGCGACCTGGGGGAAAAGGCCCTGCCCGCGCGAGGAATAGAAGACGATGCTGCGGCCGTCCGGCGTCCACCCCGTCACCACGTCGTCGGCCGAATGAAACGTAAGCTGCCGCGGCTTGCCGCCCGCCGCGGGCATCACGTAGACGTCGTAATTGCCGGTGCGATTCGACGAAAACGCGATCCAGGCGCCATCCGGCGAAAATCGCGGATAAATATCGCGGGCCTTATGATCCGTGAGGCGCACGACCCCGCTGCCGTTTTCGTTGGCGATCCAGATGTCGCCCAGATAGCTGAACGCGATCTTTCCTTTGGAATAGGCGGGATAGCGGAGCAGTTTCGCCTGCGCGTGCGCGAGCGTGGGGAGCAGCAACCAAACCGCGGCCAGAAGCGCTTTTCGGATCATCCGAGCCTCCGAGCGCTATGGTACGACGCGCCCGATGGCCGCGCAAGGACGCGCCCGCGCGCTGCCGCCCGGAATCAGTCGCGGCCGTGGCCGCGGCCCCGCCCGTGGTCCTGCTCGCCGTGACGGAAGTCGCGGTCGCGATCATGATCCCAGTGATGGTCGTGCTCGACGCGGCCCCGGTCGCCGTCCCAGTAGCCGGGGAAGTACCGGCCGCCCTCGTAGCGCGGCACGACCCAGTGCGCGCCGGGGTAAGGAACGCGGGTCCAATAACCCGGGTGCCATTTGTAGTGGTGGCCGACCGGATACCAGTAGCCTTCCACCCACACGAAATCCGGACCCGGAGCCACGGGGAGCACCTGCACCACCCGCGGCGGAGGCGGCGGGCCGATCTCAATTCCAATCGATACTTGACCGAACGCACATCCCCCGGCCAATAGCAGCGCTGCCATCATTTTGTTCTTCACGTTCCCATTTTCCTCGAAAGCCATCCATGCAAGCCTTTTGCCAAACGGAAGTTTCTGAGAACACGGCCCGTGACGGCCGTGCGCGCCCTGGAATTTCCAGTAGAAATTCCTGCAGATTCGCGCGAAAATACTAAGCTCGCGCGAGCACGGCGTCCACGATTCGCTGCGCCTCCTGCTGAATGCGCCGCAAATGATCCGCATCGCGGAAGCTCTCCGCGTAGATTTTATAGACGTCTTCGGTGCCCGAAGGCCGCGCCGCGAACCATCCGCTGGCCGCGATCACCTTGACGCCGCCGATCTCGTTGCCATCGCCCGGAGCTCTGGTTAAAATCCGTTCAATTTTTTCGCCCGCCAGCTCCGGCTCCCGGATATTTTCCGGCGCGATTTTCGCCAGCGCGGCGCGCTGCGCCGCGTTGGCCGGCGCGTCGATGCGGGCGTACACCGGCGCGCCGTGCCGCGCGCAGAGCGCCTGATACAGCTCGCCCGGGTCGCGCCCGGCGCGCGCGGCGATCTCGGCCGA
>Ga0070739_10003729_pt1 | contig 18692 bp, 12 predicted proteins | sample Coa_R1_7_FD_66445 | JGI IMG/M metagenome (GOLD analysis project Ga0070739, IMG submission 66445) | Surface soil microbial communities from Centralia Pennsylvania, which are recovering from an underground coalmine fire - Coalmine... | ecosystem: Environmental > Terrestrial > Soil > Unclassified ... | reverse complement strand
GACGAAATGAAACTTTTTGCCCGGCGAGAGCTTTTCGAGCGAATACCGGACTCCGCTCTCCGTCATCACGATAAATTCGGAAGCGCTTTGCTTCGTGCACCAATCGATGATGGCCGAAGTGGAACCGATGAAATCGGCCATGCGCAGCACCTCTCCGGGGCACTCCGGATGGGCGGCTACTAAGGCGTTGGGATGCTCGGCGCGTGCTTTCGCCAGCCGGCGGCCTGGAAACGTGGCGTGCACAATACAGGCGCCCTGCCAGATTTTCATGTTTTCCCGGCCGGTTTGCTTCTTGACGTAGTTGCCGAGGTTGATATCGGGCAGAAACAGAATCGGCTTTTCGGCCGGAATCGAGTTCACCACGGCCACAGCATTTCGCGATGTACAGAGGATATCGCTTTCGGCCTTCACTTCCACCGATGTGTTGATGTAGCTAACGATCGCGTGATCGGGGTGCTTGCGTTTGAAGGCGCGGACGCTTTCGGCCGAACAGCTTTCCACCAGGCTGCATCCTGCGTGCTCGTCCGGCACGACGACGATCCGTTCCCGGTTCAGAACTTTGGCCGTTTCGGCCATAAACCGGACGCCGCAGAATGCGATCACGTCGCCGTCGAACTTGCGTGCAATTCGAGCGAGTTCCAGGCTGTCGCCGACCGAATCGGCAATCTCCTGTATTTCCGGTTCCTGATAATGATGGGCAAGAATGATGGCTCGCCGCTGAGTCTTCAGCTCCAGAATCTCGTCGGCAAGCGTAGCGGTGGCAGGCATTTTTCCTGGGGTTTCTTCAATTTTAGCAGGAAAAGGGCCCGCCCGGCGTTAGAACACCAGCTTCAACGAAAACTGCAACTGCCGGGCAGAGTTTTGCGTGGAAGTGATTGTCCCGAAATTCGAATTGCCCAGAGTATGTGCAGGCGATGAAAATACCGGTGTATTTGTCAGATTAAACGAGTCGGCGCGAAACTCGAAAGCCGTTGTCTCCTTAATCGGGAATCGCCGGATAATCGAAAGATCCAGATTTTTGGCGGAGTCGTTCCGAAGGGTATTTCTCCCTAGATTGCCGTACGTATACGGAGCCGGCGTGGCAAAGGCCGCTGTATTGATCCATTGACCCACCGTCTTATTCGCAGGGTACGGGTTGAGCAAGACCAAGTTTGCCCGCTCCGTCACGTTCCCCGTATTCGAAATATTGCCGTTCGATGTGGTCACATCGAACGGAACACCGGAATGGAAACTCACAATGCCACTGATGTCCCAATTGCCAATGATGTAATCGGCAAACCGGTTGCCGGTGCTGAAACTTCTCCCTTTGCCGATCGGAACCTGATACAGAGCGCTGCCGGAGAAGATGTTGGGCAAGTCGAATCCAGAGAGGCTGTAGTCCTGCCGGAAGTTGTAGGGATTCGTTACTTCGCAGCCCTCGGCGCCGAAGTCTCCCGAGCAGGCCAGATCGGTGGATTTGGATCGGGTGTAGGAAACCAAATAAGACAGTCCCTTGGTCGTTTGCTGCTGCAATCGGAACTGGAAGGCGTTGTACTTGCTCATGCCGATACTTTGGTCATAGTAAGTGGGGGTGATGTACGGATACGGCTGCCGGCTCGCCACGGTCGCGGCGTCACCAGGCCCTGGGGTTACGGCCGTGTTCCGATACCCGCCCATATTCAGTTGAAGATCGTGCGCGCCTACATACGCAAGCGATAGAACCGTATGGCTTCCAAGCTGCTGTTCGATGCCGAAATTCCACTGATCCGAGTACGGCATCTTGTAAGCGGTCGGATCAACGAACCAGTTCACTTGAGTGAACGGAGTCGGCGGTGTGGGGAAAACGCCGCTCGACCCGAGACCGAAGGGGTCGCCAATGCTGGCCGGGCTGTGCCCCGGCTGGTTCAAATTATTTGCGATCAACTGACCGACATCCGGCCAATTGCCTTCATAGTTTTGCGCCAGTTGAATTATGGAGTTCCAACTGTCATAGAAACGGCCATAGCCGCCTCGGATCGCGGTTTTATCTGTAAGCCGGTATGCCAAGCCAAATCTTCCCTGCCAGTCACCAAAATCGTTGTTGAAAATGGCGCGGTTGCCGTGCGGCGTCAGCTCAACATGTGGAGGAAGAACGTTGCCGGGCAGACAGGGATACCCTTGCGTGGCACTGCAGCCCGGCGGCCTATCGGTGATCAGGTAAGTACCGTTGTTGAGGTTATAATCGCCAACATAGAAATCCGGCGTTCCGGGTTTTCCGTACAGCGGCCACAGAGTGACATCCCAGCGGAAACCGAAGTTCAAGGTCAGCCTACTGGTCGCTTTCCATTGGTCCTGTATGTAGAGGCCGTCAATCCATCCCCCATGCTCGTATTCGAGCACGCTGCGCTTATTGGCCTGATCGGGGACCCCCAAGACATAGGAGGCTAGAGGGTCTCCGGTTTTGTTAGGGCTTTCCGGATTCTGTGTCTGCGTAGCAGCATAATTTTCGCTCACATAAAAGATAGGAGAAACTGTGTTATCGGTAGCGAAGTTGGCTCCGAACTTGAAAGTGTGGGCGTTGTATATCTTCGTGAAATCGCCGCCGAATTCCCAGGTCTGAGCAATCCGCGTGTCCTGCACCTTTCCGCCGGCAGATATGTAACCGGAGATTGATTGCTGTGGAACAAACGGCCCGTAACCGCCTTCGAAGTTTTGGATGAAATTGGGCGAGTATCCGAGCGATTCCAGTGTCGAAATGAAATTCGCAGGCGCGTTGGGGAATGTTTGTATTTGCAAATCGTCGCCCCAGTTGCGGCCGAAATGCGTGTCCATAACCATCGTCGGTCCAAACGTATGCGTCTCGTGCAACGCCCAATTCCAGCCGTTGATGATGAAGCTGTTCAGAGATCCAGGAATCCCGGCGGATCGGCTATCATCCTGAGCATAATGTGAGATGCGTCCGAACAGGACATCGCTTTGACCGAAATTTTGGTCGATGCGACCCTGATAGCTGTCCTGGTTTGTGCGTTGCGGTGTGTTATCCACTATGTTCGAGCCCGCCACTCCGGTGAACTCCGGCGCGGGCAGCAGAGTCTTCGCGTAATAGATAGCCGCGGGGTTCAATAGATTGGCCGGAATGATGTTGCCCGGAAATGGGTCACGAAGGTAACTGCCGGGCTTGCTTGGGTCGGGTCTGGTCGAGAAAGGATTATAGAGCTGCGCACTCGTCGAGCTGAAATCCCCGCTAAGCTGCGCGGGTGTCGGCGTAAGTCCGAGCGATTGCGTCGATTGACTCTGACGGTAACTCTCCCAGCCGAACTCGAAGAACGTCCGGTTCTTGCCGTTGTAAACCTTCGGGATCCAGAGCGGGCCGTCCAGTTCAGCTCCAAACTGGTTCTGGCGCAGCGGATTGACCCTTGCCAGGAAGAAGTTGCGGGCGTCGAAGCTGGAGTTTCGGACGAACTCCCAAAGGCTACCATGGAGCGCATTCGTTCCCGATTTCGTGACTACGTTGACAATGCCGCCCGTGGCCTGCCCAAACTCGGCTTCATCGTTGTGGGATTGAACCTTGAACTCCTGGACAGTATCGACAATCGGCTCGAAATTGTAATTGCCGATGAATGAGCCGAGGTCGTTGATTCCGTCGAGCAGGAACATGTTGCTGCGGTTTCGCTGTCCATTCAAAGCAGGAAACGAGTAGCTCCCGATTGCGTTTCCGGCGAATCCTCCGCCGCCTCCGGAATTCTGGCCGACGCTGACCGGACTGGCTCCCGGCGTCAAGGTCAGAAGCTGCGTAAAGTTTCGTCCGTTCAAAGGCAGATCGTTCACGGCTTGCGTGTTGATCACGGTGCCCAGCTCGGCCGTCGACGATTGGATCGCCACGGCGGACGCCTCTACCGTCACGGATTGTTGCGTTGAGCCGACGGTGAGGGTGAAATTGATGGTCGCGGTTTGGTTGACCTGCAGCGTGAACTGCGGCTGATTGACGGTGTTGAAACCCTCCTTCACAACCTTCAGCGTGTATGGTCCGGGAAGGACATCGACGAACACGTAATTGCCGGTTCCGTTGCTGACGGTCGACCGGGAAACGCTGGTATCCACGTTCGTCAGGGTAACCGTCGCGCCTTCGACCACGGCGCCGGTGGAATCGGTGACGGTCCCGTTGATGTTGGCCGCCGCTTGTTGGGCGGAAACGAGAGCCGGAAAACCAAGTAGAAGAACGAGGGAGAACCGAAGGAGGTTTTTCATACCTGTGGACGTGATCCTCTCTGACGCCCGGCGCGGCGTCGTCTACTTTACCGTTTGATTACTACACAGCTAGAGCGAAGAACCTTAACGCTAAAGTACACTTATCACATCCGCCAAAGGTTGTAAATAGAAATCGATGTAAAGCTTTAATGGTTTACAGTCATGTCCGGCCGCATCCGGGCAATGGTGTCGAGCGCTTTGGCGATCTCCGGGTCTGGCCCCTTCAGCGCTTTCGCGGTTGAGAGGTCTCTCTCGCCGCTGCGCAGATCCCCGGACCTACATTCGATCAGGCCAAGATCTTTGTACAAGTCCGGACGCGAAGCGCAGCTTCCACACTGGCGGATGGCCTCCTGCAACTGGGAGATGGCTTGCGGGTAATCTCCGCGATTGGCCGCGGCCAGACCGAAGTTCGCCAGTGTTTCGGCTTGGCTGGTCAGTTGTTTCTGGGCTTGCAGGGCTTTGAAGCGCTCGGCGTAAAGCTTGCCTTGGGTGGGATCGGCCTTGGCAATTGCACGCCAAAGCTTGAACAGCGCCTCGGATTGGTTCGGGTCAAGTTCGATGGTTTTCTTCCAAGCCGCGATGGCTTTCTGGGTCTCCCCGAGCTTTTCCAGATTTTCGCCGAGCAGGAAATATCCATTGGCGTTGCGCGGTTCGAGAACCAGCAGTTTGTTCAGACTTTGGACAGCCTCGGCGGGACGGCCCAATTTGCCATCCGTCAGTCCCAACAGGTAAAACGGGACCGGATAATTCGGCGCCAACTGGCAGGCTTTCTCCAATTCCGGCCGAGCCTCTTCGTAACGGTGTAAATCCACGAGAACGCGCCCGCGGTTGTAGCGGGGCGCGGCCGAATTCGGTGCAAGCTGCTCGGCACGCGTGAAGTTGGCGAGGGCGTCATCGAGGCGATACGTGTCCGCCAGAGCAATCCCGAGATTGAGGTAGGCTTCCGCCGAATTGGGCTGAAGCTGAACGACGCGAGTCAATGTTTGTATGGATTCGTTAGCGGACCCGAGTTTCTTCTGCACCATTCCGAGCGCCGTGAGCGCGGTCGGGTTATCCGGCGTAAGCTGAACCGCTTTCTGCAGCGGCGGCGCGGCCTCGGACAGGCGTCCCTCGCTAGCGAGGATCAGGCCGAGATTGAGATACGCCTGCACCAGCCGTGGATTGTTCTCGGTGGCCTTGCGCAACAAAGGTTCGGCTTCCTGCGGACGTCCGGTGCGGCCATAGAGCACACCGAGGTTACTCTGTGCATCGGCGAACTGCGGATCGATCGCAATCGCAGCTTTAAAGTGCGCTTCGGCTTCTGCGGTTTTTCCATCGGCGGCATCCAGCAATCCGAGCTGATTTTGAGCAAGGCTCAAGGATGAATCGAGCGACAACGCCTTTTCGAGCGCTTCCCGCTCTTGCGCACGTTCGCCCAGTTCATCCAGCGCGATCGAAAGATTGAACCAGGTCTTCGCATTCCCGGGATTCAGCTTCAGGGCTTCGCGGTACTTCTCTGCCGCTTCCTTTGGCTTGTTTTCAGCCAGATAGCGATTCGCATCGGCCCCCGTGGCCGCCGCCATGTCTGTCTTGACGCTTTGTTCTTTGGCTTGCCGGAACTCACTCAGTTCCCGGCTGGCTTCTTCGGACCGGCCCAGTGCCCTCAGAACATTTGCCAGTTGGAACCGCGCTTCGGAGGAGTCGGGACGGAGCGCCAGGGCCTTCTGCAATTGTGGGAGCGCCGCCTGCGCTTTTCCTTCGCGCGCCAGGACAAAGCCCAGATCGTAACGGACACCGTAGTCGGAGGGATTCAGCTTCGCGGCTTCCAGCAACTCTGGCTCGGCTTCGGAATAGCGGCCCATGCCGCGATAGGTACTGCCCAGAAGCGAATGGCCTTCCCAATCGTTCGGGCGACGCTTGATGTATTCGATGGCAAACGGTAAGGCGTCCTGATAATCCGCAACGGTCACGTACGCTTTCACGAGCGACAACCGCGCGGCATCGTTTCCGGGCTCCAGGTCGAGCGCCGCTTTGTATTCGTCGGCCGCTTCGCGAAAGCGTTTGTCGTCCGCATAGATCGTCGCGAGATTGAAGTGCGCCAGCGCCAGCTTCGGATCGGATTGCGTGAGCGCGGTGAGAATTTGGATGGCTTGTTTCGAATCGCCGTTGTTGACGCACGCGACGGCCAGCGCGATTTTCAGATCGGCATCGCCCGGCGCGAGCGCAACGGCTCGTTTCCAGTGATCGACGGCCAGCTTGTAGCGGCGTTCGGCTGAGTAAATCTGAGCCAGATGATCCAGCGCATACACCGAGTGCGCGTCCGCCTGGAGCACGGCGCGAAAGGCTGCTTCCGCCGCCTCCAGCCGGTTCCCAGCTTGGAGCGCACCGCCGAGGGCATTGCGGGCCGGCAGGAAATCAGGCTTGCGTTTAAGAACGGATTGGAACTCAGAAACCGCGCGCGTGTACTGTTTGGTTTCCATGAGCGCAAGCCCCAGGTTGAAATGAGTCTCCCAGGAGTTCGGATCAAGCTGGAGCGCTTTTTCGAACGCGGGAATGGCGCAGCCAAGTTGATGGTGTTGAGCGAACCATGCGCCGAGCGCGCCATAGACGTGTTCGATATCTGCCGGACCCTTACAGGGTGCGGCGTGCAACATCGCGCTGCAAACAACGGTGATGAACAACGACCGGCAAAGCATCAGTTACTCACTCGCGCCAGCAAGCCGCGCATAAACCCGTCTTCCGGGAAGAGGTTCACGTATTCTTCCATCGCTCGACGAGCATCAGGATAGCGCTTCAGGTTGATGTATTCGAGGATGAGCGTTTTGCGAGTGGTTGGCTCGTATGGCTCCGCGTCCACAGCCCGCTTTAGATAATCCACCGAGTCTTCCGCACGGCCTAGTGTCCTCAGTGCCTGCGCCATGTCACGATAGACCACAGCCTGGTTCAGCGGCAGGGCTTTTGTGAGATGATCAAGCGCTTCGCCCGGCTTCCCTTCCGCAAGTGCCTTGTGCCCGAGCGCAGCCTGTACGTACGGATTATTCGTCTGCGTTTGGCTCAAGTGATTCAATACTTCGAGATATCGCTGCTGATAGCCGGAATCGCGGCCAGCGAGTTCACCGTAGGCGCGCAGCAGCGTGATTTCCGGTAGCGAACCGGTCCAGTGGGGAGGACGGTTCACGAGAATTAAGCCGGTTTGATCAGCGGTTTCGGCGGGCGGCACAGGTTCATCCGGACGCGCGGGGATGCGATGATTCGTGAGCGCCGAATGCGAGATCACCGCGATATTGCGCTTCGGCATGTGGCAACCCGCGCAATCGTCCGGCGGATTATGGGCAAGGCGTGCAGACTTCGCAAGGCCGCAACTCTGATCGGTATGGCAGGTGAGACATTTGGCGCGAAAATATGCAGCCGATTCTGTTCCCCGCGGTTCCACGTGCGGATCGTGGCAGGTGAGGCAACTGAGCTTTCCGCCGCTCGCTCGAAAGCAGCGGCTTACCTTCATGGCGGAATCGTGCTCCAGTAAATCGGATTCAGCCGTGTCGCCCGGCTTCGGCGGAACTTTCAGAATCGCTACAGTATCGATCAGCCACTGAGCGGGACGGAAATCTCGAAGACTCTTGCCGGGCTGCGCGATGCGAGTATCGCCGCGCTGGTGGCAGTTCATGCAGATGTCTTCGGCCAGACGAGCGGGGAGCTTGGCCGGGTTCACGATAGAGCGACTTCCCTTCCCCGATTGCTTGACGTGCTGCTCCCCGGGGCCGTGGCAATTCTCGCAACCGATCGGCAGCTCTTCGAAGGGCGGCTGTTGATACTCGCCCTCATGACCTTCGACGGGCCGGGCGCGCCCGCTGTGGCACAGCACGCATTGCTCGGCGATGGGCCGCGTGAAGCCGAGATCGGCATATTGATAACCCGGCGAGAGATCCCATTTTCCGGTTTTCGAATAGAACGAGAGGGGGGCCTGAAAAAGATATTGGCCGCGGCGGACGATGAAGCTCAACCCGTTCGCTCCTGAGCCGACCACGTATTCGAGCTTGTGATCGTCAATAAAAACGTTGGGCTCGGCTTCGCTCTGATGCCAGCCGTCGGGACTGCGAAATGCGCGCAGGACATGGCTGCCGGACGGAGCGGGTATGGTCGCTTCGCGAGGAATATTGCGATTGTCCAGATCGCCCGCAGCCACCATGGAACGGCCCATATCGGTCCTGATGAATTCGCGATAGATCTGCGCGTGACATCCAAAGCAGACGCGCGAGCCGACGTAACCAGATGTGGTCACGGTGGCGGCTAGAAAGGCCAGCGCGAGGCTCACCATTTCTGTAATTGTTGCGCAGCCAGAGTTCGAGCTGCGTATTTTTAAACTAATGCACGCACTTTTTATGCGCGGAACGATTGCTATTGCCGTTCTGATTCTTGCCGGGCCGGTTTCCGGGCAACAGTCTGCTACGCCGGGCCAGGATCTCTTCGAGCTTCATTGTTCCGTGTGTCACGGCACGGATGGCCTGGGCGGCGAACTGGGACCGCCGATCGTGGGGAGAGCGCGCCGCCGCACGGATGCCGACCTCGCGACTGTGATCGCCGAAGGACTTCCGACTCGTGGGATGCCGCCGATCAAGCTGCATCCGGGCGAAGCATCTCAGATCATAAGCTATCTCCGGACTCTCAAGTTCGAGCGCGCACGGCCACCTGAGCGAGTCAACATCGAGACGACCGAGGGGCGCAAACTGTCCGGATTCGCTTTGAACCAGACTGCTGTGGATCTGCAACTGCGGTCGGATGACGGAAACCTGCATTTACTGCGTGTCGAAGGCTCCAAGTACCGCGAAGTGACTTCGCAGACGGACTGGGCGACCTACAATGGCGATCCCCGCGGAAACAGGCTGAGTCCGCTTCGTCAGATCAAGCGGTCAAACGTCGCAAGATTAGCCCCGCGATGGATGTTCACGATGCCCAATGTAACGGCACAAAGTGAGACAACGCCGGTGGTGGCGGGCGGAGTCATGTACGTGACTTCGGCAAACGAGTGTTGGGCGCTCGATGCGGGCAGCGGCCGCGAGATCTGGCATTTTCAGCGCCCGCGGACCAAAGGGCTGACGGGGAACGGCGCGGGAGGATACAACCGCGGAGTTGCGGCGGCAGGCGACCGGGCGTTCATGGTCACGGACAACGCCCATGTGATCGCTCTGAATCGCTTTACCGGCGAACTGATTTGGGAAAAGGAGATGGCGGACTGGCATCTCAATTACAGCGCGACTTCGGCTCCGCTAGTGGCAGGAGATCTGGTGCTCGCCGGCACGGCCGGTGGCGAGAACGGCGCGCGGGGGTTTCTCGCGGCGTACCGGATTTCGGACGGCAGTGAGGCGTGGCGTTTCTGGACTGTTCCCAAGCCGGGTGAGCCGGGCGCGGAAACCTGGGGCGGCGGCAAAGGACTCGAACATCCTTCCGGCGTGACCTGGTTTACCGGTTCCTACGATCCGGAGCTCGATACAGTTTACTGGCAGACCGGTAATCCCGGCCCGGACTACAACGGCGCGGACCGGCCGGGGGACAATCTCTACTCGGACTGCATCCTAGCGCTCGACCGGCGCACGGGCCGGCTCAAATGGTATTACCAGACGACGCCACACGATGAGCACGATTGGGATGCGACCGAGCCGGTGCTTCTGGTGGACGCTCGATGGAAGGGCGCACAGCGCAAGCTGCTTCTGCAAGCGAACCGCAACGGTTTCTTTTACGCGATCGATCGAGTCAAAGGCACGCTTCTGCTTGCGACCCCGTTCGTAAGAAAACTGAATTGGGCATCCGGGATCGGAGCGGACGGCAAGCCGATTCGTAAAGTGCTGCCAACACTTAAAGCCGGCAGCACGAAAGTTTGTCCATCGCAGGATGGCGCGACGAACTGGTATTCGGCGGCGTATTTACCGCAGACCGGCTTGTTCTATGTTCAGTCGCTGGAGAAGTGCGACCTGTACTCGAAGCGAGAAGCCGAGTGGCAAGCCGGCCGCAGTTATCTCGGCGGTGGTTCGCGGAACTTACCGGGCGAAACTCCCCAAAAAGTATTTCGCGCCCTCGATATTCAGAGCGGCGCGATTCGTTGGGAGATACCGCAGAAGGGCATGGCTGGTTCCTGGGGCGGAGCGCTCGCTACGGCATCGGGGCTGGTCTTTTTCGGAGAGGACAGCGGCATGTTCGAGGCCGTTGACGGCGCTACCGGCCAAGTGTTGTGGCGCTTCCAAACGAATCAGAACTGGAGGGCGTCGCCGATGAGTTACGAGTTTGACGGACAACAATATGTCGCGGTAACAGCAGGAGCAACGATCCTGTCGTTCGGGCTCATTCCCGAGTAAATGGGTCAAGCTCACCATTTGTGCAACTGTTGCTCAGCCCAGTGCGCATCGCGATCCGAGTGGCAGAGGAGGCAGGCGTTCGGGCTTTCCTGCTGGCCGAAGCGCTCGGTCAGGTCCGCCGTGGGGATTTCGATCTGGTGCGAGCGGGCCTGAAACAGGAGCGCGTTCACGATGCGCGGCATGTGGCAGGCGACGCACTGGCTGGCTTCGGAAGTTGCGGCGTGGTGAGTATGTCTGGTGAGATCGCCGCGATACTGGGGGTGACAGCCGAGGCACATCTCGTTCGGGTGATCTTTGAATTTTAGAGACGTGAGATTGCGAGCGAAGTCCGGAAGATGCGGCGCATGACAGCTTGCGCATTGCGCAGTTCCGCGGCGATAACAGGCGGAACGCGTAAACGCTTCGACGATGAAGGTCGTTTCGCGAAAGCGGCCGTCCTTATAGAAGGCGCGGCGGGTGAAGGCGTCGTAAGGCTGGCTCCACGCGGCAGGGATGAAGCTGCCGGTAGTTGAGGAATAGTTCATCTCGTTGTGAGCGCCAATGGTTCGAACCGCCGATTGGCGATGGCATTGCGCGCAGACGCGAACTCCCTCGTGGTTATTAGCGCGGCGAAAATCCAGCGGCGGCTCGATATGTCCTGCCCGGGCTTGTTTGACGTGCCAGGCCGACGGGCCGTGGCACATTTCGCAATCGACTCCCGTTTGCAGAAATGTTGCGTGCTCCATTGGGGCATCGCCACTAGAAGCGGCCCGGAGCTGGCTGGTGTGGCAGATGGCGCAATTCTCCTCGTAATTCGTATTGGGGAGCAGCTTCGGGAAATTCGAAATGATCGCTCGCTGGCTGCCGGGCGGGTCAATGATTTTCCAATAGTTAACCCACTCTTTCCGGAGCACGTTGTATTCGATCGGCAGGACTTGCAGCCGGCCATCGGGTAGCTTCGTAGCGTAACCCTGTTGCCACTTGGAACCGATGGTGTAATCGACGTAAAATTTCTCACCGCGAATCTCAAAATACGGACGCGAGTCGACACCCATGCGGACCGTTCCGGATTCGTCGTTGTATTCCGCGCCGGGCGAGAAATCGCCGAGAATGTTCTCCGGCTTGTAGGGGCGAAGCATGTTTGCCATTCCGGTCTGCCGCCAGGTTTCGTATTCGCGCGGATGACAGCTTTGACAAGCGGCCGGGCCCGCGTAGCCCTCCTGTATGGCTCGCGTGGGTTTCGAAGCGGGCGGATCGGCACAGAGGTTCTTCTCAACTTGCGGCTTGGCGGAAGCGGTTCCGTGCAGCACTTTCAGGGCGGCCAGCGCGCGAGGACGAAGCGAATCGGAATTCTGCGAAGCAAAGGCCAAGTCATCCGCGGCGTTCTGCCGATCGCCGGCGCGGGCTTCGGCGAGGCCGCGCAGGTAGAAAATTTCGGGATCGTTTGCATTGCAGGCTGCGGCGTGGTCCAGGGCATCGAGGCCGGGTTTCAGAAGGCTTTCATTCGTGAAGCCTTGTGCCACCAGACTACGGCCCAACGCGAACCAGGCCGACGCTTCGAGCCGGCGTTTAAGATTTTCCGGCTGCTCAAACAGGTTCAGATCGTCGAGAGCATCGCGAGCGTCTCGCTCGGCCGCCTGGAATGATTGATTGCGTGCCTCCAGGTTCGCCAGCAACACCAGCAAGGCCGGGTTTTCCGGCATGAGCCGCAACGAGAAGCGGCCCTCGGCGAGCGCGTCGCTGAACTGTCCGAGATCAATGGATGACTTAGCTGCCACATCATAGGCTGGAGCGAGCAGCCAGGATTGCGGATATCTTTGAATAAACTGCTGCGCCAGTTCGTGGCGTTTCGCCGGCTCGCGGTCGCCGTACAGGTCGACAAACGCCTGGCGTTCCGCCGGATCGGAGACCCGGGAAAGAATGGTGTAGGTCTGTTTACTGCCTTTGAGGATGAGAGTGTCGCTCTCCTGACCGAACAGCGATGCAGCTAGAGCGAGCACAAGCAGAACGCATTCCGCCACGCTGCAAAACACCGCAAACGACTGCCGGACTTGTGAGAGAAACTTATCAGACAGCGCCAACAACAGTGCCGACGATGGATGTCGCGTGATTCACCTTCAATTTTGAGATAGACTCTTGAGACACTAAAACCCCTTAATTCGGGCCGTTCCAGATTTTCTCAAAACTCACCGGTTTTGTAACGTAGGCAAATGGTAACCCGTTTGAGAGAAAACACGACAGATGCTCCTTCCCCCCGCCGCCGGGCGCTCTCCGGCCGCATGCTCGACACCGGCCCGAAGCCGTCCACGCGGAGCAGGCCGGGCGCCTGCGCACGGGCGGCATCTCAAATTTTTCTTTCTCGCCCTCCTTGTGCATCTCGTCCTGATGATGCTCGCGATTGAGGCGCTTCGGGGGCCGATTGAGGCGGTTCGGCATACAATTCGGGATACAAAACATCTCCGTACATATCGATATATCCGTAGCTCAACTCTCGCTCCGCGCGAGACCAGTCTGCTTCCGGCGAACCAAACGGGCCGCCCTGCTGCCGCCACAACTGGTAGGCACGCGCTGCAACTGCATCTCTGTAAGCATCGTTCGACATGCTCCGAAGATACCGCCGGGATGCGAGCGAGTGCGCGACCCGTTGGGCAAAACCGCGATCACGCTCCTGCTGTCCGCCTAAAAACGATCTGTTTTGAAACGCAACAGCTAGTCCCGCGTGACGAACAGACGTGACATCATTTTGTCTGTATGAGCCGACGGCGGCGAGTTTTTCTCATTTTCTGCTTCGCGGCTCTGGCCATGTACATCCGTATCCGGCACGAGCGGCTTGGGTGGGGCGGTTACTGGCAGATTGACATCGTTGCCCCGTGGCATCGATGACAGTGCGTTTGCAAAATGGACCGATGCTGTTGAAAACTCTGCCGCCCCTGCTGCGTGATTTGGCCCGACCAAAACAACGTTGTGGCAGAAGACCGGTGGAAGGTGACGTGAAATGGATCAGTAGCACTTTCAGACGGCTGAGTGATTCCAGCAGAGGATACAATGCCCTTTTCAATACGACGAGTGAGAATTGCCTAGTCCTGCGCGAGTAACTGCTGCCTGCAGAACATTGCTCTCTGGCAGCCCTATCCACCGATCCATTATTTTTCCGGCACTGTCAATCAGGATATTTGTGGGCCTGGGGACGACGCCATAGATCTTGAACACTTCTCCTTGCGGGTCAAGCAAGACAGGAAAACTGTAATGATTCGCCGCCGCAAATTTACGAACGAGTTGCTCGTCTTCGTCCGTGATCGCGAGGACCGTCAGCCCCTTTCTTGCTAAAGCGTCGAGCCGAGGCATCTCGCTGCGACACGGCATGCACCAGGTCGCCCAGAAATCGAGCAAGGCTGGGTGACCGCGTAATGCCTTAAGGCGATACTGACGACCGTCAATGCCTTGCAGTGCAAAGTCATTCAATTCCTGCACCCGATTAGTGAGTTCTTGCAAGAGAGCATTGGCATCCGAATCGGAATCCTGGTTCGCTTGATGCCAGATGCCAGCGCTCGGATGTTTCATCGCGAACTGCATCTCAATGAGATGCGGGAAACTTCCACGTTCTAAAAGCGACCGCGTCTGTATAAGCACTGTCTCGCGCGTACTTGCAGTATCAATCTGCTTGCCGTCCACCAGGAAGCGTGCAGTTACGATTTCCTTGACTTTTCGCCCCGAACTGTGGGTTTTGAACGGCCGTCTCTATTGTTTTTGCAGCGCGTTTCGCTAGGGCCAAATCAATTTTGGCGATGGCTTGTGCGGAATCTAGCAGCACTTTGACATCTACGAAGTTGGCACTATTTGCGGGAAAGCTTTGAAGCACACTTTCAAACACCGCCCGCGCTGCCGCTGGATTGCTTATTTCAAGTTGATCGATTACCCATCTCGTATTCGAGATGCGATATGCGCCAGCTTTGTGGGCTTTGGTCAGAACATCCTCACCGCAGCCGACATCGTGATTCTCGGCGCAGTGCTGCAACTCCGCATTGTACAGAACGTTGTCATTCCGGATCCGTGCGCCAATCCGTGCAGCCTCCGAGGCATCGAGGTTGAGCATGACTCGGTAGACCTGTGCGCGCCTAGCATCATCTTGGGCACCCAGCTGACGTTCGGCGTTCAACACAATATTCTTTGCCTCGTCCGGAAACTGAAATTGCAGTGTGGAGGCAAGTTGCAGCAAGATTTCGACGCGGCTGTTCGCTGGCTCCGCCTGCGCTACCGCCAGAATTTTGTCTAACAAGTCATGTATAGTCGTTGGGATTTCGGCTTTGGCCGTCAACATGGCTAATCCGATGACGACACATGCTGCCCGAGTCATATCCAAATCAATCTTGACATGGTGGAAGGCAGACGCGCACGCTTGAACACGGAATTAAGATCGATTTCGGAGCCGCCGTGGTGACTGGGTTATCTTCAGCCGGTGCAGGCAGATCTCCGGAAAAAGACAAAACGATTGCCTGATATTTCGCCACATCGTAATCGGAATCCACTTCAGCGTCGCCCCGCGCCCGTGACCCCTACAGCACCACGCGCCCAAAGGCGGGGGCTGTACATGTCGGCAAAGGCCGCGCGAGATTTAGCAAGAACCCGGTTTGGCTCGCGGCAATGGCAGGGCATCCGTCATGCGGTCCTTTTAGCATATTGCGCAGGGAACGGCAAAGCCGAAATACCGCATGGTTAATTTCTCAAATTGGACTCTTTGCGACGTATCAAGAGACCGTGCTTTCACTGTCTAGTTTCTTCATTTGATTGGCCGTTACTACTACTACTACTCTTGCGCTGGCGGAGGACAGCGAATTTGTGAAAAGAACAATCCCGAAGTCAGGTGTAGCAATGCACTCCGAGTTTAGATCCCGCTCTTGATCGAGCGCTACCGCGCGTGTTTCGGGAATCCTTTTTCATTTCGCCGGCTCGGCGTCTGTAATCTCAAGGACAACCGGATCCGGCCAGTCGTAATTGTTGTAAAGGCGCTGGGCGTGCATGGCGCGGATATGGAGCCCGTCCGGCTCCTGATGCCAGGTTGTTTTCGGTGTAACGTTCGGGTGATATTCGAGTACCCGATCGTTCTGGCCGAGAACCCGGATTTGAGTTCCTTCCGTGGCGCGGACCGAATGGAGCGTCAATTCTCGCCAGGCGCCGTATTTCCAGGGCTCGCCGCCGGCGATTATGTAAACGGTGTTCGTGTTCTTCTTCCTGGTAAACCAGATATCGCCTTCGTTCGTGATGACCCAGGGGCGGACACCGTAAATACAGTCGCTATTGACAAACATCCAAAGGGCGATCTCCCGCAAACGCGATTCCTGCTCGATGGCCAATTCGCCGTCGGGCTTCGGTCCAATATTCAGCAAAAGATTGCCGCCTTTGGCACGCGTCTCGACCAGCGTCATAATGAGCTGCTTGCCGGATTTATAGGTCTCGTTGGTGGGCTTGTATTGCCAAGCAGTGCCCATGGTGAGGTTGGCTTCCCAGGGGCCTTCGATCGGCGTGCCCGGAACATATTGCTCCGGGGTCTGGAGCGCTCCGCGGGTGACGACGATTTCCGGCTGTAATTTCCAGGCCAGCTCCCGCAGACCGCCGGCTGGACCGTCGAAGAACATCACACTGATAGGGCCGTAATGCGTGAGGAGCTCACGAACCTGCTCCTGATCGTAGGCCAGCAGTCCTGGAACGTGCTCGGGCGAGACTTGCGGGACGTTGCGCTGGAGCGGAATGCCGTGATGGTCCAGCCAGTAGAAATCGTCCGGCGAGAAATAGAGCCCCGGTGCGATGCCTTCTGCGCGGAAGGCGTTCAGCACATCGCTCACGATATCTCGATGGAAGGGCGTCGCCATGATTCCGAATTTCGTACTCGAAGTCTGGAACATGCAGAAGCCGGAATGGTGCTTCGCCGTGAAGACGACGTAGCGGATTCCGGCGAGACGCGCGAGCGCGGCCCAATCCTGCGGATCGAATTTGCGAGGGTTGAAGGTTTTGGGCAGTTCGTTGAAAAAGCGCTGGCGGTAGTTGTCGGAAGCGCCCACCAGCGAATGGCTGATGACGGAACCGAGCTGGCTATCGACGCTCCAGTGAATAAAGAGCCCGAAGCCCTGATCCCGGAACCATTCCAAGCGATCGGGATGGTTCGCAGTCTGCGCGAAGGAGAGAGCTGCAAAAGCCAGCAAGGCCGTAAATGGTTTGATTTTCTGAGACGCACAGCCCGCAAAACGAACTCTGTTGTGAGGCAAAGAAATCATTTGAAGATAATCGGTATCGTACTAAGTCTGTGTGGAGTTGCGGGGTTGGCCATGGCTCAGGAGGGTCCCCGCTGGGAAGTATCGGGCGGCTATCAATACATGCGGATGGATCTGGGAAGCGCGCCCGCCCAAATGAATCTGGCGACCGAAAGCGATGGACTTCCCAACCTGAATCTGCCATCAAAACTCAATGGGAACGGCTTTACCGCTTCGGTGCAGGAAAACCTGAATAGCTGGTTCAGCGGCGTGCTGGATGTTTCGGGCGCGTTCTCGAATCTGAACATGGACACCACCGCAGAGGTGCTGGCTGCGGGCGCCATTCCGGCGCTGCCGAATGCCAGCTTCACAGAGATGTGGAAGCAACAACTGTATACATTCCTGTTCGGACCGCAATTCACGCTGCGGCGGAGCCCGTACATACAGCCGTTTATCCGAGTGCTGGCGGGGGGAGCGCACACAGCGATTAACGCGAACCTGGCGGAGAACGGCGCGAAGCTCTACGAGAACGACCTTCGGACAAGCGATGCCAGCGTGGCGTTCGGCGGGGGAGCGGGGGCAGACATTCGCGTGACGGATCGTGTGTACTTCCGCCTCGCGGCCGATTTGATCCGAACAACTCTCTTTAACGACACACAAGACAACGTGCGCGTGGCGGCCGGCATTACGTACCGGATTGGTAGCAGGTAGGCTCCTCCGCAAGGGCCGGAGCGGCAGCCGAAGCAGCCAGTACGATGCGGAAGCAGGAACCTCGACCTGGCGTACTCTCAACCTGGATTTGGGTGTGGTGCTGCTGCGCGATTCCGGAACCCAAGGCAAGACCGAGCCCGCTACCGGGAATGCCGAGTTCGCGCGCGCGGCTGGAGCGATAAAAGCGTTCAAAGATATGCGGCAGATCTTCGGCGGGTATTCCGGGGCCGTTGTCTCGCACTTCGAGGGCGAGGCCGCCGGGATCACCCCGGAGACTGACAGTGACCTCGCCGCCCGGATCCGAAAATTTGATTGCGTTATCGAGCAGGATGATCACAAGGCGGCGCAAAGCCGTTTCATTCGCGAGCACGTGCACAGTTGCAGACGTCTGCCGGAACGAAAGGTCGATGGCGCGGGAAGCGGCCAACGTTCGCAGTTCAGCCTGAACATCGTCGACGACGGCGGCGAGATCCACCGGGGACAGCGGCATCTCGACGGCATTCGAATCGCAGTGCGCCAGGAATAAGAGGTCTTCCAGGATTCCAGTCATACGCTCGGATTCCGCGGCGACACGAGCGAGTGAGCTGCGGTATTCCTCCGCCGAGCGGGACTTGCGATTTGCTATTTCGGCGGTGGCGCGGATGACCGCGAGCGGTGTGCGCAGCTCGTGAGAGGCATCGGCAGTAAAGCGCGATAGACGCCGCACGGCCGATTCAATGCGCGTGAGCATCCCATTGAAAGTTTCCGAGAGCCGTTGGAGTTCGTCGTTGGTACGCGGAACGGCCAGGCGAGTGGAAAGGTTTCCAATCCCGATACCGCTTGCCGCCTCCCTGATTTCATCCACGGGCCGCAGAGCACGCCGGCTGAGCCAGTGCCCGCCCAGGATGGCCACCAGCGCCACGGCGGGCAAGAGAATCAGCAAGAGCATGCGCAGGCGATTGAGCATGGCTTCGAGTTCGTCGATATTGGTGGCGATCGCGATGCGCCAGACCTGACCATCCACCGGAGCTTGCGCGACGATGACGCGATACGAATGGTGCTGAAGGCGGACGCGCCCGATGCCTTGCTGGACGGAAAGGAGCCGGGCCCAGGGGAACGGAGCATTGGACACGAAGGCCACCGCGCCGCGCGGATTCACGAGCCGCAAGTAGGTGCCTGGCGGAAAAGCGCTCGCATACTCTTCGACTTCTTCCGGAATGTTGATGTGGGGTTCGGCGCTCTCGGT
>Ga0070739_10003727_pt1 | contig 18706 bp, 13 predicted proteins | sample Coa_R1_7_FD_66445 | JGI IMG/M metagenome (GOLD analysis project Ga0070739, IMG submission 66445) | Surface soil microbial communities from Centralia Pennsylvania, which are recovering from an underground coalmine fire - Coalmine... | ecosystem: Environmental > Terrestrial > Soil > Unclassified ... | reverse complement strand
GCCTATTGTGGCGCATTCGTTCATCCTGGCTATGGCACCTTCAACATCGTACATAACGGGGAGACGCTCGAAGGCCACTACAATGACCTGGTGTATGGCTTCGAGCACCTGCACTACGACGTTTTCCAGGTGAGCCAGGAGCGCTTTGACCTGCGTATCCCGGCGTCCTTCACGACCAATCTCAAGGGCGAGATCGAGAACTTCTCTATCGCTCTGTGCATGGAGGAAGGAGCCGCGCCTATCGTCTTCACGCGCGCTCCAAAGAAGGACTCGTAGCGCGGCTCTCTTGCACCAGGGAGCCGCGCGGCTTCGCCGCGCAGGGATAGAATGGTGTTGTGCGAGAATATGCGCTTCGCGCATATTCTCGCACAACACCATTCTAAAGCGAGCGCCGCAGGCGTGAGCCAGCAATGATGGCGCGAACCTGACATATTCTATATTTCTAAGTACTTTACGAGGGAGATGGTATTTATGCGAAGACACGATCCACCCCATGGACTAATTTTCCTCTGCCTCTTATGCCTGTTTGCGCTGCTGGTTGCGGCCTGCAACAGCGCCAGCCCTCCCCAGAGCAGTGCTAACGGCAGCCTGGCCCCCGCACCGGCGAGCCAGCAGATCCTCCGTTATCCCATTGGACCCTCGGACTTCACCTCGCTCGACCCGGCCCTTGCTCAACAGGTCATTGATACCTTCGCGATACAACTGATCTTTACCGGCGTGGTAGAGCTTAACAACGACGGTACGGTCATCGATCAACTGGCGGCCTCGCACCAGATCTCACCCGACGGTCTGACGTATACCTTCTATCTCAAGCCCGATCTCAAATTCAGCGACGGCACGCCGCTGACAGCCAGCGATGTCGCCTACAGCATCAACCGCGCCCTGCTGCCGGCAACGAAATCCACTACTGTCGCCAACCTCACCATCATCAAGGACTACGATAAGCTCGCCACGGGCAAACTCTCGACGCTGATCGGCGATAGCATTATCGTGCGCGACGACCACACCATTTCCATTACGCTCGGCCAGCCTGCGGCCTACTTTCTGGAAGCCCTGGCCGCTCTGCCCACGGCGTATGTGGTCGAGCGCAAATTGATCGATAAGTATGGCACACAGTGGACCGATCACATGAACGAAGGCGGCGGCGCCGGTCCTTTCAAAGTCGCCACTTACGACCATAACAAGGGACTGTTCCTGGTTCCGAACCCCAACTATGCCGGGCCCGCGCCGCGATTACAGAAGGTCGAACTGCTGCGCTCCGGCGACACTGCTACCACCTATAAAGGCTACCTGAGCGGCCAGTACGATTTTACACAGGTGCCAACAGCCGACCTTGCCCAGGCCAGGACACGTAAAGACTTCAGAACTGCCCCGGCGCTCTCAATCGTCTTTATCGCCATGAACTACCTGTCCAGACCGTTCGATAACATTAAAATCCGTCAGGCGTTCGCTCTGGCAACTAATAAGGATCTGCTGGCACGGACCGTCCTGCATGGATCGGTCATACCCACGAATCACCTTCTGCCGCAGGGCGTGCCGGGGTATAACGCGTCGTTAACCGGGCCGGCGGGAGTAAAGAGCACGGCGGGAGATGCCAGCAAAGCGAAGCAATTGTTGCAGGCAGGAATGCAGGAAGAGGGCTATAGCAGCCTCAGCCAGTTGCCAGCCATTACCCTTACCTATCCCGCAGGCGATCCCGACCTGGCGAACTATACCGCCGCGCTGCAACAGGAGTGGCAGACGACGCTGGGTGTGCCGGTGAAGCTGAACCTCGTCGATATCAACGCGTTCATCCAGATGCTCTCCTCCACCACCGGCCACACCGGTCCGCTGCAAATGTGGCTCCTGGAGATCGGCAACTATCCCGATCCGCAGGGCTGGCTGAGTTTCAACTTTGGTACGGGCGCGGCTTACAACAATATGAACTACGGGCAGAATAACTCCGCAGATGTAGACCAGCAGCGGGCTGTGCAGGCTGAACTGCTCAAAGCGGATACGAACCTGAACAGCCAGGAGCGCATCCAGCAGTACAACGATGCCGAACAGAAGCTGGTCAATGACGTGGCCTGGCTCCCGCTATATCAGGCGCAAATCCTGGCCCTGATCAATCCCCGGCTGCAACATTACACGCTCAATTCGCTGAATATCATCCCGCCCGATGAGTGGGGCCAGATGTATATGGCACAATAGCCGTTATGTCATCCTGAGCGGCAGCGAAGGATCTGGTGCTTCAGAACCGCAGATCCTAGCCGCGCTCAGGATGACATGGAGCGGGGCTTCCCGATCTTGATTGTTGCTCCTTATACTCCTCCGCCGGCATACCCGCTGTGCCGCATGGCCTACGACGCCCTCTGCTCGCTCGACCCTCCAAGCACCTTATCGAGCGTTGACTTTTTGATGCGGTAGCCCTGCCTCTCGTTCACATGAGGCAGCACAACTGCCTCCAGCGCCCCCTGTTTTACCCAGCGACGCACCGTTGTATCATCCACGCGCAAGATGCGCGCTACTTCGGATACCGTTAACAAATCATCCATCTCTTTTTTCTCCCTTTGCTTGTAAATTAATAATGAATCATCGCGAATGGCTCCAACCCTTCGCCTCATCATCAGTGAGCGATGCCCAGGTGAAGGAGTTTCTGTCCTCCAAAACGATTTGGATACATTGTAATACAAGGGAGAATACTTGTAAAGAGTATGGATACATGAAAATAACACTGGCAGCACAACTCAAGACGATGAGCCAGAATGGGCATGAGAGAGCCGGGCCGCGTTGACTGGCGAGAGCGGCGCATTCCCCGTCAGCACTCGCACCACTTCTTGAGCGGCAAAATCGCGCACAGTGCGGATTGCCTCCTCAGAGTAGTAGGCGGCGTGCGGGGTAATAATTACATTCTCCAGCCCAAACAGCGGATTGGTCGGTTTCCAGTCGCGCAGCTTCGCAGGCTCCTCCTCAATGTCGTCTAGCCCTGCCCCCGCAATCCAGCCCTCTTTCAGGGCACGATAGAGCGCCTGGTCGTTCACAATTGGCCCACGCGCTGTATTGATGAGGAAAGCGCCCGGCTTCATGCGGCGGAGCCGGGTTTCGTCGATGAGATGGCGTGTTTCTGGAGTCAGCGGCGCCTGGATCACCAGATAGTCCGCCTGCTCGATCAATTCGTCAAACGATACCGGGGTAGCTCCGCGTGCCGTTATATCCGCGTTCTCCATATACGGATCGTGCGCAATGATGCGCATGCCAAATCCGGCAGCCCTGGCCGCAATTGCCCGCGCGATAGCTCCGAACGACAACAGGCCCAGAATACGTCCGCGAAAACGATGGATCGGCTCACCGGACTGCCAGCGCCAGGTGCCGGAGCGAGTCGCGATGTCGTAGTTGCGAAGCTTTCGCGCTACGGCGACCAGCAGGGCCATCGCGTGATCCGCAACCTCGTTCTCACACCAATCATTGGGAACGTTGGTAACAAGGATGTTGCGCCGCGTGGCCGCGTCAACGTCCACAATGTCAACGCCCGTGCCATAGCGCGCAATAACGCGGCAGCGCGTCAGGGCATTGATCGCCTTCGCGCCAACCGTTGCATATTGCGCAATGATGGCATCGGCGTCACGGGCGACCTCGATCACATCGTCCTCGCTCTTGCACTGGGCTGCGACCAGTTTCAGGCCCGCGCCCTCGATAATCGCTCGCTCGATATCGACATCGCCATAGTCGTAATCGGCAATGACGACGGTCCGCTGGTTCTGCTTTTGCATGATCTATCCTCATTTCTTGAAGGAGGAACCCTGTCCCCCTCTTCATATCAGGAAAACTCACCATCCAGCGCTATGTGATGGATGCCCCATCCGAAGCACCGCGAGCGACACGGGCATACAGAGAGAGAATGCCGGTGCTGTGTCGCGGCGGTGGAGGCGTCCAGCCGCGGCGCCGGTCCGCAAGGATGCGTTCCACCTCGGCGTCGGGAAGGCGCTGATAGTGTGCGCCAACAACTGCCAGCCGCCGTTCAGGTATATTGATTTCGATCAGGTCGTTTTCTTCAACCAGGGCGATAGGACCGCCATCCAGCGCCTCTGGCGTGACATGTCCGATGCATGGACCTCTCATGGCGCCGGAATAGCGCCCGTCGGTGATCAGGGCTGTAGTCGTATTGAGCGTGTGATCCGATGAGAGGATCGTCGAGGCGAAGTACATCTCCGGCATCCCATTCGCGCGCGGCCCTTCGTAGCGAATGACCACCACATCGCCCGGTATCACCTGGCGCTGTACCAGCGCCTTGATCGCCTCATCTTCAAAATCGAAAATGCGTGCCGGGCCAATATGAACGTGCATCTCTTTGGGCACCGAGAAGGTCTTGACCATTGCCCCCTCAGGCGCGAGATTGCCGCGTAGTATAGCGAGTCCGCCATCTGTAGCGAACGGTTCGCTGCGCGGGCGAATAATCTCATTCCTGGCGACCTTGACGTTCCTCAGATAGCCAAGCCTTTCAGCAAAGAAGAAACGGTTGTGCTCGATCTCCTCCAGGTTCTCTCCCAGCGTTTTACCGGTGACGGTGAGGCAATCCAGGTGCAGCATGTCGCGAAGTTCGAGCATGACGGCGGGAACTCCGCCAGCATACCAGAAGTACTCCACCGGATACTTGCCGGTTGTTTTCACGTTTGCCAGCACCGGAACGCTCCGGTGAATGCGGTCAAAATCGTCGATGGTGATCTCGACTCCAGCTTCCCGGGCGATCACTGGCAGGTGCAGCAGGGCATTGGTCGATCCGCCAATGGCGGCGTGAATGACGATGGCATTCTCAAAAGCCTCGCGCGTCAGGATGCGTTGAGGGGTAATATCCTCATCGATCAGTTTGAGGATCTGCTTGCCAGTCGCGCGGGCGTAGCGCAGGAGCTTTGTCAGCGGCTCGGGAACGAGCGCGGAGCCGGGCAGCGCGAGTCCAAGCGCCTCGGCCAGCACCTGCCCCGTGCTGGCGCTGCCCATAAACTGGCACGCACCGCACGTGGGACAGGCGCCGCGCTGCGCAAGCTCAAGATCCTCTTTGGGGATCTCCCCTCGCTCGACGGCAGCACCCATCGACCACATCTTATTCGAGGTCACGTAATCGGGCGCGTTCAGTTGCGTGCCGCCGGGCAGGTGGATGGCCGGGAGGTTGCAGCGAGCTATAGCCTGCAGGTGCGCTGGCACAGACTTATCATTGCCGGAGATCAGCACCATGCCATCATGGGGATGTCCTAGAGCGTGGATCTCCACCATAGCGGCCATGATGTCGCGCGAGATGAGCGAGTAGCTCATGCCATTGGTCGCCTGAACCACGCCATCACAGATGTCGCTCACAGCGAAGACGCCCGGCTTTCCGCCCGCCTCGTAGACGCCGTTGCTGACCTCCTCGATCAGTTCTCGAAAGTGGAAAGTGCCCGGGTGCCCCATGCCATAGGCGCTGTCTACCAGGACCTGCGGCTTGGCAAGATCTTCCTCGGTCCAATTCATTCCCAGGCGCAGCGCATCGCCCTGATAATTCACAGAGCGGAGGCGCTGGCTCCGCAGTTGTTGTGGATCGCGTGGCATTGGTATACTTCTTTCGTTCTCTCAAAATGAAATCACGCTCTTGATGCCCGCTGGTCGCCCCAGAATGCGTTCAACGGCCTGCTCAATCGGGGTTCGCTCGCCGATCAGAGCGCGTACAGCATCGGGCCAGCGCCGGTGAAAGGTCGTCAGATCGGCGATTGCAGCGCTGAAATCGTGCGGCCCCGCGTTGACTGTCCCCAGCACCACCTGATTTTTCAAGACCATGTCGCGAAAAAGTGCGGCGGGATCAGCTTCGATCAACGTTTGCCAGCCAGGGACGCCCGTCAGCACATAGATGCCATTGGGACCGAGGGCGCGGAGCACCTGTAGCGCAAGCAGGGAATGCCCCACCGCTTCATAGACCAGATCTATCGGGCCGATACGTGATTCGAGTTGATCCGTGGGAAGCGCCTGGCTTGAAAGATAGGTAGCGCCTATGGCTTTCGCCACCGCAATGCGGGGATCCGGCTCTTGCTCGCGCGAATAGATGAACGTCTCGAACTCGGCGGTTCGCAGGGCCATCGCGCCCAGCAGGCCCACCGGCCCCGCGCCCAGGACCAGGGCTCTATGTCCCCGTCCCTGTGTTCGCTCGGACACAGCCGGATCGATCCAGGGAGGACGGCGCTGCATCAGTGCATACAACTGATGTTCCGCTTTTTCGGCGATGGTTAGCGGCTCAACCAGGACGGCAACCCCGCGCAGTGAGTGCGGCACCGGATTCATATAGCGGGCTTCATCCACGACAAACTCTGTGAGAAAGCCATGCGCGCCCTTGATGCCGCGCTCGGTAAAATCGCCGCTTTCGCAGAAGTCCTGATGACCGGCGCGGCAGGAGCGGCACCAGGTATGAGGGCAGGGGCGACGCACACTGGGCACAACCAGGTTGCCAGGCGCAAGATGCGTAACGGCATCGCCAACTTCGACCACTTCGCCCAGCGCTTCGTGGCCGATTATTAGATAGTCCGAGCCTGCCGGCGGCGTGCCATACTCGAAGGTGCTGATCTCCTTATCTGTGCCACAGATCCCGACATCGAGTATACGGAGCTTGACCTGATTCGGCTGCGTGATGGCTGGCTCCTCCTGGTCGATAAGCTTCACTTCGCGGCTCGCAGGAAACACAGCAATCGCTTTCATCTTTTCCCCCTTGTTCTACTGAGGTAGGGCACCTAGAGGCTCAGATAGAGATGCGGAGCCATCTTATTCATCGCCTCATCGACGCTCAGGCACGCATGGATCAGGGCCAGGTGGGTAAACGCCTGCGGGAAATTCCCCAGGGCCTCGCCCGTGGACGCGATCTCCTCGGCATACAGGCCCACGTGATTAGCATAGGTCAGCATATGCTCCAGCGAGAGGCGCGCCTCTTCCAGGCGACCTGCCCTGGCAAGGGCTTCCACCAGCCAGAAGCTACAGATGTTGAAGGTTCCTTCATGGCCTGGAAGGCCATCATTCGCCGCCTTGTCAACATCATAGCGATACACATGCGGCATATGGGTGAGTTCGCGCTGGATGCGTTCAATGGTCGCCAGCATGCGGGGATCGCGCGCCTCGATGAAGCCGGTAAGCGCAAGCAGCAGGGCGCTGGCATCCACCGCTTCCCCGTCATAATATTGCACAAAACTTTGCTTCTGCTCGCTCCAGCCTTTTTCCATAATCTCGCGATAGATCTGCATACTGATCCGCTGCCAATCGTCAAGCGGCCCCGGTAGGCCGCGCTCGCGGGCGATGCGCAGCGCGCGATCAAAGGCCACCCAGCTCATCAGCCGCGAGTGCAGGAAATACCTGGCTCCGCCGCGCACTTCCCAGATCCCCTCGTCCGGCTCCTGCCAGTGCTGTGCCAGCCAGTCGAGTTGCTGGCAAATATGTAGCCAGCTCTCGTAGGTCAGGCCGCGATGATGGGCATAAACATAAAGGACATCCATCAGTTCCCCATAGATATCCAGTTGCCGCTGCGTGGCAGCTCCATTGCCGATGCGCACCGGGCGGCTCTGCTTATACCCATCCAGGTGATCTAGATGGATTTCCGGCATTTCATGTCCGCCGCGAATGGTATACATAGGCTGGAGTTCTCCACCCTCCTGTAACTCATTGAGGCGCCCCTTCAACCAGCCAATAAAGGCTTCCGCCTCCTCCGTGAAGCCCAGCGCCAGCATACTATCCAGGGTGAAGGCCGCATCGCGGAACCAGGTAAAGCGGTAATCCCAGTTGCGCCCGCCCCCGATTCCCTCGGGGAGGCTGGTCGTCGGCGCAGCCACAATGGCCCCGTTGGGCGCGTAGGTGAGCAACTTCAAGGCCAGCGCGGAACGCTGCACCTGTTCGCGCCAGCGCCCTTGATACTGACACTGGCTGAGCCAGCGCAGCCAGTAGCGGCGCGTCTCCGAGAACTGCTCCTCATACATGTCCTGCGAAACGGGGTGTGGGAGGATCAGGTCCTGGGAACTATCCAGGAAAAAGAAGGCGGTTTGGTCTTCGGAGAGCGTAAAAGTCGCCAGCGCTCCCCCCTGCCCATCATCGCTCAACGGCACTGACGACGAGAGCGCCAGGTTCAATGAGGTGCTGCGGAAGATGGCGCCATGCTCAGAAAGATGCAGAGTATGGGCGTCCCGCGCATAGTTAAAGGCAGGACGGCAGGACACGCGGAACGTGAGCGCGCCGCGCACCATATGCACGGCACGGACCAGGTGGTGTTCGTAGCGTTGGGTGCCTTTCTGTTTGATCGGCATGAAATCGGTGATCTCCCCGATGCCCTCATGAGTCAGAAAGCGCGTAATCAGGATATTGGTCTCGGGAAAGTACATCTGTTTCGTTTCGAGACCTTCTTGTTCAACGGGAGCAAGACGATAGGAACCACCCTTGTCAGCATCCAGCAGGGCGCCAAAGATACCTGGCGAGTCAAAATCGGGGAGACAGCACCAATCGATGGAGCCGTTCTTGCCGACCAGGGCAACCGTCGTGAGATCTCCGATCATGCCATACGCTTCAATGGGCAGGTAGCGTGTCTCCGTGGAGGTCTCTGCTCGTTGTTGTTTGGTTTCTAGCATCGGCTTTTTCCCTTGCTCGCAGATTAAGTAGATTTCCACTCAAAAAATGAAGAGAATGAAAAGTCGGGGACACCCCGCCAGGGGCTGCCGCCCCTGGACCCCGGTTACACCATGAGGCGTTCCAGGTGATCGACGGATTCAGGAACAGCGACCCGGCCTTTTCCGTAAACATCGGTATGCCCCCAGCGCCCGGGGATGCCCGACACTTGCAACTGGCCCAGCGTTTTGGGCACAACCGGATGAGTCGCGAGCCGATCACCCACCGGCTCCAGTCCGAGCATTGTGCGAATCAGGAGCAGAGGCGTTCCTGTCGCCCAGGCTTGAGGGCTGCACGCCGTCGGGTATTCGACTGGAAAGCCCGTCAGATTTCTTGGATAGCCTGCGAATGCCTCCGGTAAGCGCCCCTCGAAGAATCGCGCCGCTTCCAGCATGGCAAGCGCGATCTGTGCAGCTTCCTCATCATAGCCATAGTTCCTGAGTCCCAGCGCAATAATCGAGTTATCATGGGGCCAGACGGTGCCGAGATGATAGCCAAGCGGGTTATACCCACCTTCCCCCTCGGCCATCGTGCGAATTCCCCAACCGGAGAAGAGTTTATCGCTCATCAAATGGCGCACACATTTCTCAGCCTTCTCCTTATCGACAATCCCGCTCCAGAGCAGGTGTCCGATATTGGAGGTGAGCGAATCTACCTGGCGGCCATCGCCATCGAGCGCCAGCGCAAAAAACTCCCGCTGCTTCACCCAGAAATCCTTGTTAAAGCGCCGCTTGAGTTCCGCCGCTTCTTTCTCCAACCGCTGCGCAAGCTCCGGGTCGCCCCAGAACGTTCGCGCGAGGCGAGCGCAGCGCATCTTCGAGTCGTAAACATAGCCCTGGATCTCGCAGACCGCGAGGGGACGACGGGAAAGGCTCCCATCGGCAAAGAGGATCGAGTTCCAGGAGTCCTTCCAGCATTGATTTTCTAGCCCGGTCTCCTTGTTCCTGCGATCATACTCCACGTAGCCATCGCCATTGAGATCCCCATAGGCATCGATCCAGTTCAGCGCCGCCCGCGCCTCCAGCTCTAACTCACGCACCAGGTTCTCATTCCCCGTCCAGCGTTCATACTCATCCAGGCAGACGAGAAAGAGCGGCGTGGGGTCAGCGGCTCCATAGTAGGGAGAGTGAGGGCGCTCTTCAAAGGCCGTCATCTCGCCAAAACGGACCTCGTGGATGATTTTCCCCGGCTCCTCGTCGCGGAAATCGTCGTAACGTGTGCCCTGTAGCAAGGCAAGCTGCCGCAGGGTAGCTTCGAGCAGTTCTGGGTAGAACGGCAGGGCCTGAAGGCCAGTGATCAGACTATCGCGGCCAAAGACCGTCATGAACCAGGGTAATCCGGCTGCCGGTAGAGCGCCGCCAGGGACCAGGGAGGAGTTAAAGCGCAGCGCCGCGAGATCGATCAGGCTGCGCTGGTAGATACGACCAAGCCAGGGCCAGTCACAGGTGAGCTGGGGCGCGCTCTGATGCCACTTTGCCAGCCCCAGTTGCATATCCGGTCTGACGCGTAACGCGCTGTGCTCATACTTTACCGCATTGTGGAGAATGTGCATATTGGAAATCTCTACATCGACCTCCAGGCAGGTGTGCCATTCTTTGTGAGGCTCAATATGCACAGCGAAGCTGAAGCCATGCTCATCAATAGTCGCCTGCTCCGTGGTAGTAATCCACGTCTCACGGACATAGCCCTCTCGACGATAGCCCAGAATTAACAGGCGATTCTTGATACGATGGTAATACTTGCCTTTTTTCGGAAGAGCATCTTTGACCTCAAAGAGATCAGCGAAATCGGCGGCGATATCAATACGGACCTGAAGGTCAACCGGCTGATCTCTATGGTTAGCAATCGTCAGATCTTCGTGAAAACCTTCACCGACTGAGCGTTTCCGTATCACGGAAATATCGGCATCGACATAGGTGGTCCCTGTTCCTGGCGCAAGAAAGAACTGCGCGCTGAAGTAGCTGTCAAGTTCATCGGTTGACAGGATGCTGAGCTGTTTTCCGTCAACCGTCAATATCCAGCGCGAAAGAAAGCGTGTATCCCACGAGAACAGGCCCGTTGGCGAGGTTGGGGAGGCATCGATGTTGCCGCGCCGATCACTTACGACAAACGTATTGCCTTCAAGAATGCTGATCGTATTTTCGCTCATGGCTCTCTCCTGCTGCTCATCGCTTTCATGGCCTTGCCCTGCGGATTTTCAAAAACCCGCTGAAAGACCTGGGCCAGCCCGATATTGCCATCAATGGCTAGCTTGCCCTGAAGGAAGGCCGTAAGGGGATTTTGCACGCCTTTCGCGAGAGCAAGGAAGCAGTCCTTGCTACATGACAAGGTGCTAGCCGCGGCCATAGCGCCGCGGCTGACCGTGATATTCCCCTTGTTGATGACCACGTTCCACTGTCCCTCGCCATCAATGTCCCACTGGACGGTGCCCGAAACGCTGTGGAGCAGGGGTTCGTAATGACGCGCTGCCAATTCAGTGAAGAATTCCTCAACACTTTCAGACATTATTACTTTCTCCTTCTGTCCGTAATAGAACCCCACTGCGGGTGATGGCCTATTTGATCGTCTCCTGCTCGTTCGGACTATATACCTGTTGCCGTACACTGGTGGACCTGTAGGCCAGGAAGGCCGCGATCAGCAGGAAAGGAGAAGCTAGCAGCGCCCACCAGCCCGCGATAAAGAAAAAGGCAATGCTCGCCACCACCAGCAGCACTACTCCCGTCGTAGGGAAAAACACGGCGAACAGTGAGCCGGCAAACCCGATCAGGACGACGATCAGGCCCCAGAAGAAGTGCGATGCGTTGTTCGTGATCCCGGCGACTCTTCCCAATACGTGCAGGGAAGAGTACAACAGGTTAATGATAAAGGCAGCGACCGCTCCAATGAGGCCGATTATCAGGGCAAGTGTGCGCTGTAGCATAGGTTTTCTCCGTTACGGGCGAGAGGGAACCGCCGGACCGAGCATCTCGTGCAGGCGAGCCTCATCCTCATTGGAGAGCGAGGTGCGGATCACGTCAAACTGATACTGCTTGAGCGCGGGTACCACCTTATCGACGATCTCGTTGCGGGTGAGCAAAAACAGCGCGGCTTCGCCGGGGTGGATCGCGCTGCCAACCTCTTTGATAAAGTTATCGTCGATGCCAATATCGGTGAATTTCCCTGCAATTGCTCCCATGCCAGCTCCAATCGCAGCCCCCAGGAGAGGAGAGAGGAACAGCAACCCTATCAGCATACCCCAGAAGGCCCCTCCCAGCGCTCCCGCTCCTACCAGGTCGTGAGCCTGGCGAATTTTAGGCTTGCCATCGGCCCTCAGTGTCACCAGCGCCGCATCATCGACGGTGATGAGACGTTGCTTCTGGAGTTCTCTCAGTGTATTGAGAATATTTTCTCCAGTCGCCTCATCTTTGCACTTCAAGACAAATAGATTTTCCACGTACATTCTCCTTTTTTCTACATGTTTTGCTCAATCTGCGCAAAACGTAAAATATGGGCGATATTCTCCCATGACGTATGCGCACCGTCCGCTTAAAGTATAGGGTTTGTACAGGTCTCTCTACATCACCCATTGGTATGATTTTCTATAGCTCAACCATAGGAGAGGACTTCCACTATCACTCTTTTGGGCGATGCCTTTCCAGTTGTTTCCACAGTACACTAGCAAAAGAGGACGCGTTCTCCCAGGCGACCTTCAGGCCGCTTTAGCAATGCAGGATCAAAGGAGGTGGAAGAAATGTTCAAGCGCATCCTCGTTCCCCTGGACAGCTCCGAGCGCGCCGAACAGGCGCTACCCATTGCTGCTCGTATGGCACGCGGTTCAGGGGGATCGGTGATACTTCTGCAAGTGGTAGATGTCGCGGCTCTTTACTACGGCCATTTCGCACACCCCTCCTTGCCTGAGATGGCACTGGAAGCGGCCAGAAAATATCTGCTCGAGGTGATGGTATCTGAGCTGTTCAATGGCATTCCAACGGAAATACACCATCCCTTCGGCTCTGTGACCTCTCAGATCCTTGCGGTGGCTGACTCCTTAGAGGCTGACAGCATCGTGCTTACCAGCCACGGGTACACTGGTGTAACGCGCTGGATTCCTGGGAGCGTGGCAGAGTATGTAGTCCGGCATGCTCCCCAGCCTGTTTTACTGGTGAAAGATAACGAGGAATCGGATAGCGAAATTCTTCCAGAACACGAACGGGATATTCGTGTCCTTGTTCCGCTCGATGGCTCTTTCCTGGCAAAGTCAGCCCTCGAACCCGCCGCTTCTCTGATCTCCGCATTGGCCGCACCTGCTCGCGGCACCCTGCATTTGACGAAGGTAGTGAAGTCGGGACGGGCCGCTACAGCGGAACGATACCTGCGCGTGATAGCGCAACAGGTGCGTGAAGAACTGCTTACAGATGAGGCACGCGACCTGAAAATCACCTGCTCTGTTTCCATCAATCAGGATGCAGTGGAGGGCATTATCGGCGCAGCGGAAAATGGAGAGCATGCCAGGAAAGATGGCAGCGCCGGGAGCTACGATGTGATCGCTATGGCGACGAATGGACGCAGCGGACTGCAACGCTGGATCATGGGCAGCGTGACGGAAGGTGTCCTCGCCAGAACGAGATTACCCCTGCTGGTCGTGAGACCGAACAGCGAGACGGACGGGAGTCAGGCAGATTCAGAAACGCAAGAGAGGGAGTTCCCTCTCACCCGGCCGGGCACTGCGTCCCCCAGACGCTACCTCATAGCTGTCATCGATGACGTGCAGGAGGCTGAGGACGCGGTTCAGGCATTGCATCGCGCAAACATACCACCAGAGGATATCCGGCTCTTTGAGAGGCATGAGATCATTGAATACGCTGCCCACACGGAGAGGACGCGTGGCCTGCGCTCACGGATTGCCGACGTGTTTCAGGCCGTCGCGTCAGACGAAGATGCTCATACGATGATATACGTCGAGGAGGCACTGCGCGGGCACGCCATTCTCAACGTCTATGCCTCCACGTCCGAACAAGCAGAGCGGATCAAGGACATCCTGGTCAATCATCACGCTCGCAGCATCAAGTATTTTGGGAACTGGGCAATCACCGTCTTGCATCACTAATTATAGAGAGTCTGCTCTGGAGAGAAGGACGAGATGAGAGTCATTATTCTGGGTGGTGGGCCGGCAGGCGTCACCGCAGCCTTACAGGCGCGCGAGTTACAGGCGGAAGTTACCTTGATCGAAAGCAAGCGAGTCGGTGGCACCAGCATCAATGAAGGCCCGGCCCCGGTGCGTACACTGGCTCGCGCCGCGCGCCTGCTGCGTGATACGACATCCTGGAATACCTTCGGATTGCACGGCGAGCGCCCACAGGCCGACCTGGCGGCGGTGCTGGCGAACGCACGGCGAGTGGCGGAATACGCGCACGAGAAGAAGCATATGGCCGCCAATCTGCAAAACGCCGGGATTGAACTGATCGAGGAGGCCGGACCAGCAGCGTTTCTCGATGCCTCAACTATCGGCATCGCCGACGGGAGACGCTGGCGCGGAGATCGCATCATTCTCGCGGTAGGCGGACGCGAACGCATCTTACCCCTTCCCGGCGCCGAGTTAGCGCTGACCTATAGCGATATCTGGTCCCTGCAACAGCTCCCTGCGCGAGTTGCCGTTATTGGTGGCGCGGACACCGGTTGTCAACTGGCCTCGATCCTGACCGACTTTGGCTGCCAGGTCACAATACTTGAACTGGCTTCCAGACTGGTTCCCCAGGAGGATGAAGATGTGGCCCGTACCCTGGAGATGATGTTTCGTCAGAAAGGGATAGGCATCCTCACTCATGCAGCAACCGGGGCGCTCGAACGGACCGGGCAAGAGATACGGCTGACCTACCGACAGAACGGGATCCCAGGTGAGCTAGTCGTCGATGCCGTGTTCTTCGCGGTGGGCTGGCCGGGGAATGCCGATACCCTGAACCTGGAGGAGGCGGGAGTCCAGGTAGAGCGCGGATATATTCCCGTCAATCCCTTCTTGCAGACCAACGTCCCCCATATTTTTGCCGCCGGCGACATCAATGGTCAGAGCATGCTGGTGCAATCCGCGCGCACGGAAGGCCGCATCGCCGCTGAGAATGCCGTGCTGGGACCATTGCGGCGTTTTACGCATGACATCGTGCCTACTGGAAGTTTTACCGATCCCGAATATGGCAGTGTTGGTTTGACCGAAGAGCAAGCGCGCGCGCACTACGATTGTCTGGTTGCCGTTGCTCATTATGAAGATTTGCTGCGCCCGGTAGCGGATGGCCGTCCCCAGGGCTTCTGCAAATTAATTGTTGAACGGCAGCGCCGCTATATTCTGGGGGCGCATGTGCTGGGCGAATACTCGGCAGAAATTGTACAGATGGTGGCGGCCTGCATGGCCGGCAATATGCGGATCGAAGAGGTCGCCGAACTCCAGCTCGCCTACCCCACCGTCACGGAAAGCGTAGGTATGGCCGCGCAAAAGATTGTGCGCGTACTGGGCGTTGTGCCCATGTCTCAGCTCTGGACTACCATGACATCCTGATGCATAGGATGAGATTCTCAAAGTAAAGAACGACGATGAAGAATCAGACAACAGAGCACAAGGAGGAGATCCATGTCTCAACGATTGAGCTATTTTTCGATCTCGTCTTTGTATTTATGGTCACACAACTAACATCCCTGGTCAATCTTGCGCATGGACCGCTTGACTTCTTGCTGGTGCTTCTCGTCTTAATGCTCGTCTGGTGGATGTACATCTCCTATGAGTGGCTGACGAACGAAGCTGGCACGCAAAGACTCATGCGACTGCTGCTCATTGCCGCCATGCCCGGCTTTCTCGTGATGGCACTCGCACTCCCTCAGATTTTTGGTGTCGAGGGATTAACTTTCGGACTCGCGTATCTTTTTGTCGTTGTGCTTCACCTGGCTGCCTTTCTCCTCAAGGGAGGTCAGCGCGCACGCAGGGCGATGATCGGGCTTGCTCCGTTCAATCTAGGCGCGGCAGCCTGCCTGATTGCAGCCGGACTCATTCATGCAAACTGGGATTGGCTTTTCTTGCTGGCGGCAGCAGCACTTTTCGTTATGGCAACGATTTTCCACCGCGAACAGGGATTATCGATCAGCCCGGCACATTTCTCTGAGCGGCATGGGCTGGTTATCATCATCTCCTTTGGAGAATCGATCATCGCTATCGGAACGGGAGCCGCTCACCGCACTCCCGATGAAGCGACAATCGCTGCGATCATTTTCTCGCTGCTCTTGATTGCTGCGCTCTGGTGGAGTTATTTTGACCGGGACGACGAACGTGCCGAGCAGGCGCTGGTTCTGGCTTCACCAGAGGCCCGGTCACGCCTGGGATTGCTTGGCTATTGGTATCCGCATCTTGCCATGATCGCTGGCATTGTCCTGATTGCGACAGGTATCGAACAGGTGATTGCCAATGATGGGGAACTGATCCAGCGAGCAGCATGGCTGCTGGCTAGCGGGATGGCGCTCTATCTTCTTGGGGATGCGGCGTTCCGCTGGGTGATGGGAATACAACCAGTAATTGTACGCACCCTGGGGGCAGCGCTGGTCTTGCTTCTTGGCGCGCTTGGTCCGTTGTGGGGAGGCGATGCTTCCCTCGGTGTTGCAGCACTACTGGTGATGGTCCTTCTCGTGGTCGAGCAAGGGCTGGAGCGTAGAAACATCTTGCATTAGTCTGGCAAACGAATTGAGAGTAGCGTGTTGAGGTTTCCTCAAAATACCCGAAAAGATCCTATTACTCCTTTTAATACAAAGATCAAGAACCGATCAGGCGGGATTCCGGCGCTTCTCCTGCTTCCAACAGCCCACTTCCACGCGCTTTGACGACGGCCTGCACACGGGTGTGTACCTGCATTTTGGCATAGATATTGCGCACATGCGTCTTCACGGTATGGACGGTTAGAACCAGATGCTGCGCTATTTGCGCGTTAGAATATCCCCTGGCAACCAGTCCCAGGACGGCTCGTTCCCGGTCACTTAGCGGCTCAACGCATACGATCTCCTTGTGCTGCCCGCGAGGACCGCCAGGCAGTGATGGGGGACTTTCCGCATACACCTTGATCCCCAGGGCGGCCATGACGCGGCGCATATAAAAAGGTGAACACAGCGCCTGCGTTCTCGCTGCTGTACGCTGGGAGAGATGAATATACGACGTGAGCAGGGCGGCCATCGGCTCCCCTTCACTGGCGAAGCTGCGAGTATAGCCTCCCGGTTCAGCCAGGATCAGCGCGCGCTCCAGGCAGCGAAAGGCCCGCGCTGGATCGGCTTGAGCGGCGCTGACAAGAGCAAGCTGAACCAGGACGGCGATTTCGTCGTTGACATGGCCCCGGGCATGAACCGCGTTCAGCAACTCCTGCAAGAGTTTGCTGGCCTTGCTCAGTTCCCCCTGCTCCCTGTGGATGCGCGCCTGGATGAGTCCCCACTCGGAGATTTGCATACCTCCCCACATAGAAACCAGCCATTCCTCCCATCTCGACTGCGGATGATCTTGCGCCAGCCAGAAACGAACTCGTAACGCCACGATCTGCGCTTGCAGGAACTGAGGAGATCCCCAGCGATTAACGGCCCGTTCAGCCTGCCCAAGCCGGAGCGCTGCCTGTTCGCCTTCCCCACAATCCCAGGCTAATTGCGCCGCTAACAGCAGCGGCAGGGCGCAGATCCATCCTTCCTGGTTGAACTGCTCTATCACTTGTATAGCCTGCTGGCACTGCTGCCGAGCCTGATCAAGATTATTCCACTGCCAGGCAATTTCTCCCAGGCGTGTATGGGCGAGAGCCTGCACCCACACCCACGGCGCCTCGGCTTCCCTGACCAGTTGCTGGAATGCCCCTTCGGCCTCGTGTAACTGCCCGCGCACCAGTTGCAGTTCTCCCCGGACCAGGGCAACCAGTTGCAAGGCCATCATCGAACGACTGTGAAGGCTCCAGCAATACGCTTGCTGGAGCGCATCAGCGGTTTGCGCCAGCTCTCCCGTATGCAGATATCCCAGCGCAAGTAGCGCTTTCGCATGACTGCGTGTGAGCCAGTCTTCCTCCGGCGCCAGTTCGAGCGCTCTCTGTGCGCGCGTTATTCCGTGACATGGTTCTCCACGAAAAAGTGCAAGAAAGGCGCGCAGGTTACAGATGCGCGCCCATACCTGGGCATCTACATTGCTCATCCAGCGCTGCTCACAACAGGAGATAATCTGTCTACACTGTTCAAACTGTCCGGCGGCCAGCAGCGTGAAGGCGCGGAGATAGCCGCACAGAGGCCGCTCTATCAGCAAGTGAGACGGAAGAGCCTCCAGCGCGGAAGCGATAAAAGCCATATGCCCCTCGTGAAGCAGCAGCTCCCCGTAGCGCTCCAATAAGCAGGCAAGTTGTTCACTCTCCTGCGCCTGCTGAGCATGCTCGATAGCCTCCACCGGCCTCTGCTGCTGCTCATACCAGGCCACGGCGCGCCGATGGAGGAGAGGAATGCGCGCGGGATCGATCCTTTGAAGCTGAGAACGGAACAGAGAAGCAATATAGGGGGCATAGCAGTACCACCCTTCTTGATCCTGAAGAGGGATGAGAAATAGGCCGGCCCCGGCAAGGTAGGCCAGGGCTTCCTGTCCCCTTGCCTGCCCTATCACAGTATCGCAGAGTTGAGCGTTGAACCGATCCAGAATGGATGTTTGCAGCAGAAAGCTTTGTATCCATGCTGGCAGAGAGGTCCATACCTCCTCCATCAAATAGGCGTGCAGAGAACGCTGACTGTCTTCCGGGAGCGCGGCGGATGAATTGTCACGTGTATCTTCTGCGGCCTGATGCAATTCAGGCAGAGAGAGGAGCAGACCGGCGATCCAGCCCCTCGTCTGTTGATAGAGGGCTGCGCTCTCTTGCCGGGTATAGCGGGGGACCACCAGAGAAAGCACTTCCCTGGTTTCCTCCAGTGAAAAACACAGATCCAGCGCGCTTAACTCGTGGACCTTGTTGTTCAGTCGCAATCGCGCAAGAGGGAGCCGCGTCTCCTGCCGCGTGAGAAGGATTACATGCAAAGGAAGGGGACAATACTCCAGCAGCGATAGCAAAGATCGCTCTAT
>Ga0070739_10003725_pt1 | contig 18711 bp, 18 predicted proteins | sample Coa_R1_7_FD_66445 | JGI IMG/M metagenome (GOLD analysis project Ga0070739, IMG submission 66445) | Surface soil microbial communities from Centralia Pennsylvania, which are recovering from an underground coalmine fire - Coalmine... | ecosystem: Environmental > Terrestrial > Soil > Unclassified ... | reverse complement strand
CCTCCTCGGGGCGATCGCCGTACGAGTCGTCGCAACGGGTCATTTCTACCTCCTGGAAGTTCATTCCCGCTGCTCAATTGACGCTTGTGGACCTCCGGCTGTAAGCCCCCGCGAGTTGCATCTGCTTCATGTCATCGGCATTACGCCGGACGTGTACGCGCTCGCCTACGTCGTCATGATCGGGCTCTTCATTGCGATCAATTGCGCGATCGCCGGGGCTATCCTCGTCCGGCGGGGTTCCGACCGCTTCGCGACCTACACCGCCTTTGCACTCGCCCTCTTTGCCGGGTTCGGTCTTGGACAACCCGATCAACTCTTCCACCGCTGGTATCCCGCGCTCTGGTTACCGGTCGCGACACTTTCAATGGTCGGGTACCTGGCGCTTCTGGTCTTCGTCTACCTCTTCCCGGACGGTCGCCCAGTTCCTCGCTGGCCGGGCATCATCCTGGCATTCTTCGCGCTCACGCAGGTCCCGGCCGATCTCGCGCCAAGCTGGGCCGCGACGGTCGAACGATCCATGGGACCAACTGCGAATCCCGTGATTGCCGTCATCAGCCTTGCCCTCTTCTCCTCGCTGATCTATAGCCAGGTTCACCGATACCGTCATGTCTCCACGACTCTCCAACGCGAGCAAACGAAATGGGTCGTGTATGGAATCGCTGTAACAATCGTTGGATGGGCCGGCATCCTGGCCCTGTATAACTCGATACCGTTCGGCCGGAATCCGGTCGCCGACTTCCTCGCGCTCGCCGCTGGAACGTTTATCTGGCTCGTGATTCCAGTCTCGATTGGCGTGGCGATTCTGCGCTACAAGCTGTGGGACATCGATGTCCTCATCAATCGCACCCTGGTCTATGGTTCGCTCACCGCGTCGCTGGCGGCCGTTTACATCGGCGGGGTCGTCGGCCTCCAGACACTTTTTCGTACAGTCACCGGGCAGAGCTCTGAACTGGCCGTTGCGATTGTGACGCTCCTGATCGCGGCCCTGTTCAATCCCTGGCGACACCGCCTACAGATCTTCATCGATCGCCGCTTTTACCGTCGCCGCTATGACGCCGCGATCATCCTCTCCCGGTTCGCCGCCCGCTCGCGCGACGAATCCGATATCGATCGATTGGTCAGTGACATCATTGCGGTGGTAGAAAACACGATGCAGCCCTCGCACCTTGCCGTCTGGCTTCCCCAGGAGTGATGTCGATGACGCCTTCGAGCCACCGCACGATGCGTCACACCGACGCGCCGCCTGATGTCATGCCCGCGTCGCCGGTCATCTATCGCCTCGCTCAGGCGGCGTGGATCCTCGTCGCCGCCTTTGCCGTCACGGTCTTCCTGCTCGATTTTCCGCCGTACTATCACCACGCGCTGACAGTCACCAATACCGACGGCTTCATCACGCACAATGCCCACCGCTGGCGCATCGGGCTCAGCGCACTTGGTCTGTCGACATCCTTCTACGGTGCATATTTGGTGTCGATTCAGCTCATCGTCGCCATCTCAGTCGTTCTAACCGGGGTCATCATCTTCCTGCGCCGCTCGCGCGATCGCCTCGCCCTGTTCCTGTCGGCCACGCTCGTCGTAGCCGGGACCATGCTTCCCGGTCCCGCCTGGGAGGTCGGCCAGGTCTATCCGGTCCTCAGCGAGGTCGCGCCGTTCGTCGCCATCCTCAGCATCCTGGCGCTGGGAGCGCTCACCTGCGTTTTCCCGGATGGGAAGTTCACACCGCGCTGGACCCGCTGGAGCGTCGCCGCCTGGCTGATCATTCTGCTGGGCCGGACGTTCCTGCCGGGGACCCCGATTGACATTGCCACCTGGCCGCTTGTCCTCGCCGTCATCGTCGTCCTTCCACTCGTCGCAACCTGCGTCGTCGCGCCGGTCTATCGCTATCGCCGGGTATCTGACTGGCAGCAACGGCAGCAGACGAAATGGGTCATGGCGGGCATCGTCCTGGTCATCGTCTGCCTCGCGATCGATCTCACGACGCGGCAGATCTTTCCGGGCCTCGTTCGCAGCGATGTGAACGCTGTGCTCTACGACCTGGCGACGATTACCCTGTTCGGCATCGGTTTCTCACTGCTCCCGGTATCGGTGGGCATCGCCATCTTCCGCTACCACCTCTGGGACATCGACACTCTGATAAACCGGGCGCTCGTCTACGGCTCGCTGACAGTGTCCCTCGGCGCCCTCTATGTCGCCGGCGTGATCGGCGTCCAGGCATTGCTGCGCGTGCTAACCGGACAGAGCTCCGAACTAGCGGTCGCCGTCGTTACCCTTGCCATCGCGGCCCTATTCAATCCCTGGCGACACCGCCTCCAGCGCTTCATCGATCAGCGTTTCTATCGTCGGAAGTACGACGCGCACCGCACGCTCGCCGAGTTTCAATCCAAGCTCCGCGATGGCGTCGACCTAGATGAGCTGACGGACGAAGTCGTGGCAGTCGTAGCGGACACGATGCAGCCCGATCGCGTTGCTCTCTGGCTCGCTAATCCGGGCAATCCATAGCGCGCGCAGCGAACCGTAACCGACCTTTTACTCGGACGAAGCAGCACAAGACGAAAGGCACCGGCTACCAGACCGATAGCCGGTGCCCGTTTCCTCGCCCTACGACATCGATATTCCGGCGGGCACGGCGCCGCGCTCCTCGACAACCTCCTGGCCACGCCCGAATGGCAGGTACACTCGGCTGCGGATCGCAAGCCCAACCGCCAAACCGGTAACGATCAATGCGTTCACCGGGTGCAATGCCGCAATCGCGCGAGTCGAACCCGAGTCGTTAAAGGCGGGCAACAGGAACTGGATCACCATGAACACCAGAAGCAGCAAGCTCATCACCGTCAGCCGGCGCGGTACGCGACCGCCCAGTGCCGCCAGTAGTATGAGGATCGCGAGAAGTCCCATCAACGTGCCAAGCATTGCGTGCGGATCCCAGGTCGACGACGCCACCTTTGTGCCATTGTCCGCCGCGTGTGCGCCTGCCATTGCCCCCTGCCCGGCCAGGTAGAACTGCACCGGTATCGCCAGCAGAAACAGCCAGACCAGTAATGCCCAGATCGATCGAAGTACTCTCATCACAACTTCTCCATTCACCGCAAAATCGGGTTTGCTAGATTCCTCGCGGTCAGTTCGAGACCGCGTCTTCGTTACGGCGTCACCTTACCCGTCCGCCGTCCCGGCAGCGTTACGGGACGCGTTTCCACCGCTATTGACAACCGAATTCACGTTTCGTAACGCTTTACTCTCATCAGTGCGCTACGATGGCGCTTGAAGTACGCCCATGAAACTGACCCGGTCAATGACACCGCTCGCAAGGGCGGCCTGCAATTCTCATGTCACGCCCCGTTTCTGAGAACGAATCGGGGCGCGCCGATCTTGTCGTGCGTTCGGCATGGTGCGCTCTGGCCCTCGCCGGCGCCGCTGTGTGGGTATATGGCCCTGTTTCGAGCTGGCATACACTCTCGTCCACGTGCCATCCCGATTCGCGCTGCGCGCCGTACCAGCTCGATCCCGCGGCGCTCGCGCTCCTGGCGAGCCACGGCCTCTCTCTTACGGCCTACCTCATCTACAGCGCCGTCGTGCTCGCTGTTGTCGGTCTCATCTGGTACGGTCTGGGCGCCCTTATCGTCTGGCGCCGCCCCACCGACCGCGGTGCCGTGCTCGCCGCCGGCTTTTTGGCGATAATCCCCACCTGGGAGTCACTGGCGTTCCTGGTTTCCAACGCGGTCTCCAGCTCACTCAGCGGCATCTACGTCTGGGCACTTGTTCTGTTCTGTTTGCTCTTCCCTAATGGACGTTTCGCCGCGAGATGGACGGGGTGGTTCGCGGTGGGCGCAGCTGCGTTCCTCCTCATGACGAGCCTTCCAATCGAGTGGCTCGTCACCAGCCCGCTCGTCATCGTAATGTACCTATTCCTCTTTGTCGCCGTCATCGCCGCCCAGGTCTATCGGTACCGGTCCGTCTCGGATTGGATCGAGCGACAGCAGACCAAATGGGGGATAGCCGGTTTGGCTTCCGGGCTCATCGGGATTGTCACCGTGTGGATAGTGGGAGGAATCGCCTCCGTTCCAACCGGGCCTGGATCGCTCTATGGAAGCCTAATCCAGCTCACCGGGACCGCGATTGTGCTGACCGCGATTCCGATATCACTCGGATTCGCGGTATTGCGCAATGGCCTCTGGGAGATCGATCGGGTCATCAACCGGGCGCTCGTCTACTCGGTTCTGTCCGTCTCGATTGCCGTGATCTACGCCGGTTCCGTCATCGGCCTGCAGGCGCTCTCTCGTCTTGTCATCGGAAGCGACTCGGCTCTGGCAATTGCCCTTTCGACACTGGCAATTGCCGCCCTGTTCGTCCCGCTACAACGCGTCATTCAGCGCCTCATCGACCGTCGGTTCTACCGCGCCCGCTACGATGCTTCCCGCACCCTCGCGGCCTTCCAGGACCGACTGCGCGACGAGGTCGAACTCGAACGCCTGGCCGACGAACTTGTGTCGGTGATGCAGACGACTCTACAACCGGCAGGCGTCGCCGTCTGGTTCGCCCCTATCTATTCGCCTCCTCGTCTGTAATCGCCCCTCTCATAAGCTATACTCCCAAAAAGTCAAGAATCTTCCGCATGACGCCGACCCGTAACGGTCGCCGTAACGTTCAGGGAACGGTGGCGCTCTAAACTGCGCCTCGAAAGGTAGTGGAAATGACAGTCAACGTACAGACACTCTGGCGAACCGTCCGGCGACGCCGGGCAGCGGCCGAAAAGAGTGAAACCGCCGTCGGTCCGCGACCGCAGATCGTTCCGGTTCCCGAGATCGCGCCGAACGATCCCCTGGTCGCTTACCTGCAGAGTGCCGCGGGTGCTGTCGACGTCGATCGTCTCGACCTCGATTCGCCCGCGCTCCGCGAGCTCAAGGCGAACTCGGTCAAGATGGTCGTGCCCCTCGTTAGCCAGGGTGAGCTGATCGGACTTCTCTGTCTCGGTCCACGGCTCAGCCAGCAGGAGTATTCGGCCGACGACCGGAATCTTTTGAATAACCTGGCGACGCAGGCCACGCCGGCCGTGCGCGTCGCCCAGCTCGTCCGCCAGCAACAACGTGAAGCGCAAGAGCGCGAGCGGATCGAGCATGAGCTTCAGGTCGCGCGCCTCATCCAGCACACGCTCCTCCCCAAGGCCCTCCCGGAGCGCGCCGGCTGGCAGCTTGCCGCCTACTACCAACCGGCAAGAGAGGTCGGCGGCGACTTCTACGACTTCATCGAGCTACCCGACGAAAAGCTCGGAATCGTCGTCGGCGACGTAACCGACAAGGGCGTCCCGGCCGCGTTGGTGATGGCCACAACCAGAAGCGTCATGCGCGCCGCGGCCGGCCGGCTGGACTCGCCGGGAGAAGTGCTCGAGCGCGTCAACGAGGCTCTCTGCCCCGACATTCCGGAAAATATGTTCGTCACCTGCTTCTTCGCGGTGCTGGACCCGGCCACCGGATCGCTCCGGTACGCCAATGCCGGCCACGATCTGCCGTACCGGAGGCATGGTGACGAAGCGATGGAGCTACGCGCCACCGGCATGCCCCTGGGCCTGCTCCCCGGCATGAAGTACGAGGAGAAGGAGACGACCCTCGAGCCCGGCGATAGCCTCCTTATGTACAGTGACGGCCTTGTCGAAGCCCACGATCCCGGCGGCGACATGTTTAGCTTCCCGCGTCTGCGATCGCTCGTCGGTGAGTACGCGAGCGGCGACAGCGAAGAGCTCGTGGATTACCTGCTCACCCAGCTATCCCAGTTCACCGGCCCCCAGTGGGAGCAAGAGGATGACATCACCCTCGTCACAATCCACTGCTCGACGTCCCATCGCTCGGCCTGGTTGGCTGACTCGGATGCTCCCGGCGATGCCGATGTTCCGCGCCTGCTCGCCGAGTTCGAGCTCCCGAGTGAGCCGGGAAACGAGCGAATCGCGATGCAGAAGGTTCACGAAGCGGTCGCCCCGCTTTCGCTGTCCGAGAAGGTGATGGACAAGCTCGGTACCGCCGTCGCCGAGGCAACGATGAACGCGATGGAGCATGGCAACAAGTATCAGGCCGACAAGCAGGTCGCGGTGAAGGTGATCGGTTCTGACGACGCCGTCACGGTGCGAATCACTGATCAGGGTGAGCCGCACATTCCCGAGGCGTCCGACGCCCCCGACCTCGATGCCAAGCTGGCCGGCATGCAAACGCCACGCGGCTGGGGCCTCTTCCTGATCAAAAACATGGTGGACGAGATGAATGTGATCAATGACGAAACCGGTCACACCATCGAGCTGATCGTCAATCTGAAAGGAGACGAGAATGTCGCCGTTTGATGCCCAGGTTCGCCGGGAGCCGGACATCGTCGTCATCGACCTGCACGGCGAGATCAATTCCTTCGCAGAAGCCGCGCTAAACGCGGCGTACGCCGAAGCGGAAGCGACCAACCCTCCGGTCATCCTGCTCAACTTTTCCGATGTCGACTACATCAACAGCACCGGCATCGCGCTGATTGTCGGCCTTCTGGCCCGCGCCCGCGCCGCCCGCCGCCGTCTGTTGGCCTGCGGCCTGAGCGACCACTACGTGGAGATCTTCAACATTACCCGCCTGGCGGATTTCATGACTCTATTTCCGGACGAGAGTAGTGCACTGACCGGCGCTCTGTCGGAAGGCACTGTGTGAGGAGGAACGCATGCACCAAGCTCAAGTCGCAATGAAAGTCCGACCGACCACCAACGGAGCCGCGATCATCGACGTGCAGGGCGAGCTGACCGGGTTCGCGGATGCCGTGCTCCAGGAGGCCTACGACGAGGCGTCCAAGGATGGCGTCCGCGCGATCATCCTCAATTTCGAGGATCTGCAGTACATGAACAGTAGCGGAATCGGCCTGCTCGTCACGCTCCTAATTCGCGCCAACCGCGCCAAGCAGAAGCTCCTGACCTACGGGCTGAGCGACCACTACAAACAGATTTTCGAGCTGACCCAATTGAACGATGCGATCGGCGTCTACGATACCGAAGCCGAAGCGCTCCAAGCCGCCAAGTGACAAAGGATCCGGACAATGGCAGACCAACAGCAACCCACCAAACGCGATCAGGATAACTGGGCAAAGCCCGTATCCCAGGTCAAGCTCTCCAACGCGCCGAAGGGCGCGCTCAACCTGAACGTCGACGGCCGCCGTCTCACCGGACCGCTCCAGGGCTTCGGCCCGATGTGGCAGAAGACCTATCGCATTCGACTTCCCGCGTCCGTCGCCGGACCGTCCGACGTCATCACCACCTGGAAGGAAAACTTCACCGACTTCTGGATGCCGGGCGACCACTTCTACTCGCCCCTCACCGGGCTCAATCCGGGCGAGGTCGCGCTGATCAATTCGGCCGCCCCGGGCGGAATGAAACTCTCGACCGGTGTCATGGTCGTCTACTCCGACGACGAGTCGTTCACGCTCATGACCACCCAGGGTCATCCCTTCTCCGGGTGGGTAACGTTCAGCGCCCAGCCGGATGGCGACGATACCCTCGTCCAGGCGCAGGTACTCATGCGGGCCAATGACCCGGTCTGGGAACTCGGCATGCGCTTCTTTGGCGGCCACCGCCAGGAAGACAAGATCTGGCAGCACACGCTGACCTCCCTTGCCCGCTACTACAAGGTCGAAGCCCCCGTCTCAACCGAGATCGTGTGCGTGGACAAGAAGATGCAGTGGAACCGGGCCAAGAACATCTGGCACAACGCCGGAATCCGCTCCGGCATGTACATGGCCACGTCGCCGCTCCGCCTCTTCCGCGCCTCCGCCCGCGCTACCCGCAACTCGTGACATCGCGCGCCAGCGGCGACGCGATCGTCGTCGGCTCGGGCCCCAATGGACTGGCTGCCGCCATCCATCTCGCCCGAGCCGGCGTCGGCGTCACGGTCCTGGAGGCGCAGGACACCGTCGGCGGCGCCGCTCGCTCGGCCGAGTTGACGCTGCCTGGCTTTATCAGCGACTTCGGCGCGGCGATCCTGCCGCTCGGCGCCGCTTCCCCGTTTTTCCGAACGCTTCCGCTGTCCGAGCATGGCGTCGAGTGGATTCACCCCGACTTCGCGCTGGCGCATCCGCTCGACGACGGCAGCGCCGCCGTGCTCGATCGCTCGGTCGACGTCACGGCGCAGAGCCTCGGTCGCGATGCCCGCGCCTATCGCCTTCTCATGCAGCCGCTTGCCCGCCACTGGCAAGGAATCGCGCTCGATATCCTCAGCCTGCCCCATCCACCACGCTCGCCCGTCAGCCTCGCCCGATTCGGTTTCTTCGGCGTCCATTCCGCGACCGGCCTGGCGCGAACACTCTTTCGTGGACCGCGTGCCCGCGCCCTGTTCGCCGGGCTTGGCGCCCACTCCTTCCTGCCCATCGATCAGCGGCCGAGTGCCGCCATCGGCCTGATGCTGATGATGCTCGCGCACGGCGTCGGCTGGCCGCTCCCGCGCGGCGGCACGCAGCGCTTCACCGACGGCCTCGTGAGTTACCTCCAGTCGCTCGGCGGCCGGATCGTGACCGGTACCACCGTAACGTCGCTCGCCGATGTGCCGGCCGGCGGTGCGACCCTGTTCGATGTCACCCCGCGCCAGCTTCTCACCATCGCCGGCGACGAATTCCCGAAATACTATCGACGCCAGCTCTCCGCTTACCGCTACGGGTCCGGCGTGTTCAAGGTCGACTATGCTCTTGACGGTCCCGTTCCATGGAAGGCGTCCGAGTGCTCCCACGCCGGAACCGTCCACCTCGGCGGGACGATGCAGGAAATAGCGGTATCCGAGCGGGAGGTCTGGCAGGGCAAACCGCCCCAGAAGCCGTTTGTCCTGATCGCGCAGCAATCGCTCTTCGATCCCACCCGCGCTCCCAACGGAAAACAGGTCCTCTGGGCGTACTGCCACGTGCCAAACGGATCCAGCTTCGACATGACGGAGCGAATCGAGACCCAGATCGAACGCTTCGCGCCCGGCTTCAAGGACCGGATCCTCGCCCGCAGCGTCATGACACCGAAGGAGCTGCAGTGCCGCGACGCCAATCTCGTCGGCGGCGATATCAACGGCGGTGTCGCGGATTTCCGGCAGCTCTTCATGCGTCCGGCACTGCGAATCAATGCTTATGCCACGCCAATCCGCGACCTCTACATCTGCTCGTCGTCCACCCCGCCCGGCGGCGGCGTCCACGGCATGTCCGGCTACCTGGCGGCAAAAACGGCCCTCAAGCGCTCCTTCCGCTAGCAACACACCCGGGCAGACCCGGCTTCCGTAGGAACTGCAGCTCCGTCTCTGTCCGCCTGGCGCGCATTCGCCAGCCAGGCAACCACCCGGCTTCGCCATATATGTCCGACTTCTGTAGGCCGGCCCTGGAGACAATCGGCGCGCCCCACGCTAACGTAAACATGGAGGCCCTCTCCATGCCCGCGTTCCCGTTGCCCCCTCAACCCACGTGACTGTCACTACCCCACAAACCCGCTCGTCGCCGATCGATCGCGTACCGCCTGCGTTCCTGGCCGTTACTTCGATCGTCTCGACCCAAATCGGCGCCGGTATCGCGAAACATCTCTTTGCCAGCATCGGCCCGGGCGGGACGGTTCTGCTTCGCATCGGCTACGCCGCCGTCCTCCTGCTCATCCTGCGCCGGCCCCGCCTGACGGGTCATACCCGGGCCGCCTACCTGACCGCCATCCTCTTCGGCGTGAATCTCGCCGCGATGAACTTCTGCTTTTACGAGGCGCTGAATCGCATTCCGCTCGGTATCGCCGTAACTCTCGAATTCATTGGGCCCCTGGGTGTCGCCGTGGCCGGCTCTCGCCGCGCGCTCGACCTCCTCTGGGTTGGTCTGGCCGCCACCGGCATCGTCCTTCTCGCGCCCTGGGGCGGTCTGCGATTTGATCTCCTCGGCATGGGCCTGGCGCTTGTCACCGCCGCGCTCTGGGCAGCGTATATTCTTCTCAGTCCGCGCGTCGGCCGTGCCTTCCCCGGCAGCTCCGGCCTGGTCATCGCCCTCGTGGTAGGGACGATCCTCCTGCTCCCCATCGGCCTCAATGGAACGACGGCCGCCCTTGGCCGCCCCGACGTCCTCCTTGGCGGTCTGGCCGTCGGCGTCCTGTCGTCGGTTATCACCTTCTCATTCGAGATGGCCGCGCTTCAGCGCATGGAAGCCCGCGTCTTCGGCGTTCTCATGAGCATCGAGCCCGCCATTGGCGCGCTGGTTGGGTTGGTAGTCCTCGGTCAGACGCTCGGGCCGCGCGCGATCGCCGCCATCGCCTGCGTCGTCGTTGCGTCGATAGGCGCCGCCCGCTTCGAGAATAGTTCCTCGCCACCTCCCATAGATTGAATCCTGTCAGAGGTTAAATTGTTGGAGAGGAAAACATCGTCGCTCAACCCTCCCCCGATGTCGTTATTGTCGGCGGTGGAATCATCGGCTGCGCTTCCGCCCGGAACGTTTTGTCGACGACTCGCGAGCAAACGCGTAACGCGCGGCCCTTCCGCGCGTTGTAGATAACGAGGGATGCCGGCCCGGAACATAAAGGTCAAGAAATGGTCGCGCGCCCGGTTCTCTCTCTCATCCTGTCGGCCCTGCTCCTGCTGTCCGGGATTCAGCGCGCCGGCGCCGCGGCCCCGTATCGGACGGTTTTGAGTGACATCACCACGCGAAATCGGGTCGTCGCGCTCTCGTTCGATGACGGCCCATCACCGTACACCGCACCGATACTGCGCACGCTCACGGAATTCGGCGCCCACGCCACCTTCTTTGAAATCGGCGAGCAAGTCGCCGCCTTCGCCCCGACCGTACGAGCGATCGTTCGCGACGGCGACGAGATCGGCGATCATACCTGGACCCACCCCGACCTCGTCGATCTGACCGATCAGATGATTCGTGGCCAGATCGAGGAAACAAACCAGGCGATCCATGCTGTGGCCGGGGTCGAGCCGACGCTGCTCCGGCCTCCTTACGGCGAGGTGGACAGCCGTGTTGTCGATATCGCGGCGTCGCTCGGCATGCGGACCGTACTCTGGTCTGTCGATCCGCGCGACTGGGCTCTTCCCGGAACCGGCGCGATCGTCGAGAACGTTCTAACCGACACGCGGCCGGGCAGCATCATCCTTCTCCATGACGGGGGCGGGGATCGCAGCGAAACCGTCGCCGCTCTGCCCACGATCCTACGTGGGCTGCGAGACCGCGGCTACCGCGTCGTCACCGTAAGTACCCTCTTCAACCTTCCCTTCCACTCAATCGCGCCGGCCTGCTCGCCGCGGCGGGCCGAAAAGCTCTTCACGCGCGACGGTATGACGGCTACCCCCGCCCACGCGATCTACACCTTTTGGTTCAGCCGCTACTGCTCCGGGGCAAACCTCGGCCCGGCCACTAGCGGCGAATACGCCATTGCCCGCGGCATCGTCGCCCAGGACTTTCGGCGCACCGCCCACCGTCTCGAGTGGGACCGCTCAACCGGCGCGGTACGGGCGGGAATCGTCTGGCCGTGGGCCGTCGGCGTCTTCAATCGACGTGGTATCCAACCGCAACTCGGTACGCCGCTCACCCACGCCTGGTTCGCCCATTTCCTCCGGTTCCACAACTGGGGCCCTGCACTGACGCACGCTACCTGGCGCAACGGCGGGCAGGTGCAGTGTTTCGCTCACGGCTGTGCCGTCGCGCATCGAGGTCGGGTCGTCTGGCACCCGAAGCACCGTTCCAATGTCCCAAGATGACGTGTACGATGGGATACCGATTCCACACTGATGCACCGTTGATCTATCTCCGCAAGCTCCTACTCCTTCTCACGTTGCTGGTCGCGTTAACCGCCGCAACCCCCGCCGGAGGGCGGGCCACACCGGCAGCTCCGCCTAAATGGCGCCTGCAGGCCAGCTCGGTAACGACGACGCTGAACGATATCTCCTGCGGCTCGCCGCGGTACTGCCTCGCCGTCGGAAACAACGCGACTGCGGTGAAGACCGTCGACGGTGGTCTGACGTGGACCGCGGTTACGATTCCATACGGTGTCGCGCACCCGTCCGTTTCGTACGTCTCGGTACGCTGTCCGGCTCCCGGCGTGTGCTCGATTCTCGCCGCTCCGAATGTCATCCTTCGCACCGGAGACGGCGGGCTCGTCTGGCGACGGCACGCGATCTCGCTTCCGGCCACAATTTCCGGCCTTGGCCGCCTTGCCTGCCCCACCCGGCTGATCTGCTTCGTTACGGCCTCCCCGGCCGGCAATCCATTTACCTGGTTCAACCATTCAGGCGCGATGTACAAGACGTCGGACGGAAACAAGACCTGGCAGCAACTTCCGATCCCACCCACGATCACCTGTCCCGGAGACTGCAATGCCAGACCGGTTGGCTACCAGCTCGGGTGGGTTTCCTGTCAGGACGCGAAGCACTGCCGCGCCGGCGGCAACGTCTTCATCGGGAGTCACGAAGGGTACGCCGCCACCACGATCCGAACCGGAAACGGCGGGGCGACCTGGCAGATCGCCAACAACGGCCAGGGACCTCCCATCGGGACCTGCCCGACGGTCTCGGTCTGCACCGGTATCTATTACGAGCCGTACACACCCAACGTCGGTCCGCAGTTGATGCGCTCGGTTGACGCCGGCAGTACCTGGACCTACTGGCCCACAGTCAATCCATTCAAGCCTCTCCTCACGTCCATCGCCTGTACCGGGAGCTCCTTCTGCGAGCTGGCCGGTCCAAAGGGGAAGCTGGCCATGGCGATCGACACCAAGCTGTTCGTCCAGAAGACACCCACCAGCCAGGACCTCAATGCCGTCGCCTGCCCGCGCACGAACGCCTGTTACGCGGTCGGCGCCAACGGCACGATCGTATCCCGGCAATAATTCTCTCCTCGCCGTTACCGATACGCCGGTCCATGCGTTCCACAAGACGGGACTGGATTCCGCTCTCGCCCCCGCGTTTTCTAATCGCGCACGTATCACACTATGTGGAGGACTAATTCGATGAGGCTCCCGGCAATCGCAACTCTCATTACTGCCCTCGCGTTTGGCATCTTCGCGCCCACCCACGCGCATCTCGCCGTCGCCGCGTCTCCACGCGCCGCCGGAACCTGCCAGAACTACCAGCTCCTCATTCGCCCCCACAGCTCGCAAGGCGCGGCCGGATCAATCGCCGTTATCTTTCAGATCCACAACCTGTCGTCCCACACCTGCTCCCTGACCGGCTATCCCGGCATTCAGCTTCTCACCCGGCAATTCACCAGCCTCCCGACCACCGTCCATCGCGGGCGCGGAGATCTCGTTGGCGCGATTCCGGTCCGGACGGTTACTCTCGCGCCGAACGGCAACGCCTACTTTGCGATGGGCTACAGCGATGTTATCGTCAATAATCAGCCCTGCCCCAGGGACTACTACGTCATGATTTTTGCGCCCAACGACTACCTGCCGGTCGTCACCTACCCGTTCCCGGGCCCCGGCCACACGATCACTGCCTGCAGCGGCACGCTCTACGTCTCGCCGGTGACGCCGAACCCCCGCTACCAGTAGCTCCCCACACTATGCCCGTTACCCGCCGCGCATTTCTCCAGACTGCCGGTGCCCTTGCCGCCGGCGGTCTGCTCGGCGCCCCGGCGCTCTCGTTTGCCGCTCCGCCAAAGCCGCCGCGCACCCTGCGCGAGAAAGTCGGCCAGCTCTTCGTCGTCAGCTTCGCCGGCACGACGCCGGCGCCCAGCCTCCTCTCCTGGATCGAGCGCTATCACTTCGGCGGGGTGATCCTTTTCACCCGCAACTACACTTCGCCCGGCCAGTTGAAGGTGCTGCTGAGCCACCTCCAGGGCGTCTCGTCCTACCCGCTCCTCGTCTGCACCGATCAGGAGGGCGGGCTGGTGGTCCGCCTTCGCAACGGCGTCCACACCTTCCCGTCGGAGGCCACCTACGGCCAGGTCGGCTCGGCATCTCGTGTCTACAACGACGCGACAACCACCGCCCGCGACCTTCATCCGCTCGGTCTGACCATGAACCTGGCGCCAGTCGTCGACGTCCTCACCAATCCACAAAGTCCCATCGGCACGCGCTCCTACGGTCCGAACCCACAGCTCGACGCCCGGCTCAGCGTGGCCGCGATCAAGGGCTACCAGCAACACCGTCTTGCGGCCACCGCCAAGCACTTCATCGGTCTCGGTCATACGTCGGTCAACTCCCACCAGGCGCTACCCGTCGTGAGTCGGACCCTGGCCCAGCTTCAGTCGGTCGATCTCATCCCCTTCCGCGCGGCAATCGCCGCCGGCGTCTCGACCATCCTGGTCGCCCACGTCGCGCTCCCCGCTATCGATCCCGTCCACCGGCCCGCCTCGCTCTCCCCGGTCATCATCGGCAATCTGATCCGCAAGCAGCTCGGCTTCAACGGTGTCGTCATGACCGACAGCCTCATCATGGGCGCCATCAATATCGGCACGAGCAGCGCGGCCCAACAGGCGTTCGCCGCCGGTGCCGACATCCTCCTCATCGCCAAGAACACAAACATCCCCGAGGCGACGTTCGACGACGCCTACAACCGCGTCCTCTGGGCCGTCCAGACCCGCCGTATCCCCGAAAGCCACCTCGACAGCGCGGTGAACCGCATCCTCGCCCTGAAACGCGCCTACCCGGCTACGGTACTTTAAGTGCAACCGGCCCGCGCCCCAGGTCCCACCTCCGTACTACGACTCCGCAGGCCAAGGATCTGCACAGCATTGCTGACGACCTGCCCGACGGCATGATGCTGGTGATCGAGCCGGCCAATAGGCATCCTCAGCGAGCAATCTTCGAGAGGGTCGTTCCCATGTTGCGAGCGGACGGATACCGGATCGAGGTCCGGGAGGCGGGTATGGCGGCAGAACGCGAAAGACCGGGCGGGCCGGTTCAAGAAGGCCTTGAGGAGGAGGTGGTGGTCGATGCCTAGCGGCGTCCAACCACTGACCGCAGGCCAGCGAATGGATCACAGAGGGATAGGTATCGTTGTCGGCGGCGCGGCAGCGACGAGAGGCTCTTCGACCCAGCCGCCGAAGTAACCGGAGATCAGGCCGACGATCGTGCCGAAGAGAATCGTTCCGCCCGGCACCGTGCATCCTGATGGGAATCCAGCCGACGGCGAGGACCGGAGCCCCATGGCCGCCTGTCGCCCCTCCCACGCCACGTACGATGTCTGCGACCCAACGACATCTCGACCAATTACCGGGTCTGATCATCTCGTAGCCGATAGACCGCTCTAGTTCTTCCCTATCACAGGGTCACCCTCAGAGTATCGTTGAGGCGCAGGAATTATCGCTTCACCGTTTGCCGGCTCCTGGAGGGCCGCCGCTTCCGTTCTCCAGAACATTTATTTCAGGCATTGGATCCTCGCGAAGTAAAGCAGGTACAGCACCAGCGCGCGCTTCCTCGAGCCGCAACGCTGCCACTCCGGAGCGTTCCTCGTTTGCCTGATAGACAATGTGCACTGACGCCGGTCCCTGCACCTCCCCGACCCCACCTAACACCATTCTCACCCCATCCTGACTGACGCCCGCCAATATCGAGGTCAGGATCCTGAATGCGTGCCCGTCGTGCGCCAGCACCTGATCAGTGCGGGTGAGAAAGAGGAAATAGGCGCGCGCCGGAAGCCATCTAAGATCATGGACCATCTCCTCAAAGGCGTCCCAGTTATAGCCGAAGTACGACGGAAACTGGAGGGCGGCGGCCCACTCATCAAAGAGGTCGCGGCGGTGGACGCACCGCTCGCCTCGGAGAATAAACGCATGGGCTCCCTTAACGAGCCTGCGCCCGCGTGCCACGAACGCGTCGATTTCCTCGTCCGGTCCGCTAACAAAGTACGGGGGCTGCTCTCCGGTCGCAGAAAGTCGGCGCCATCCCAGTTCAATCATCTTGCCTCCCCTCAAGGGAGGACGCCGCGGCGCCCTCCCTTGCTTACCTGTGAGCTGCTCTACGGAATCTGGATGAAGCTGTGGTAGTGAGTTGAGGTGTAGTAGCCCTTACCATTGTCGATGTTGACTACGATCCGCTCCAGTCCCCTCTCGGCCTTTGAAGTGAATCTATAGATGTCGTACTCCTTGTAGTTCCCGGGCGGCAGCAGGCCCTCTCGGTTTTCAAACTCGTCTCCACCCTGGTAGCCCGGAGGAGCCTAGAGGTCGTGACTCAAGACGTATTCATACACGTACCTTGCCTGCTCGGGTATCGCCGCCGGAGCCGACCGAACGTCGCCCCCCTCTTCGTCTCCGCCGCCACCTCCTCCGCCACCAGAGATTGGGAAATCTCCGCCGTGATCGTCCTTTAGCAGAACCACCTGCCCCGACGTGAGCGCCGCGTAGTAAGGATTCTTGTCATTGCAAACACCATGACACCAAAGCGGCTCATCCTCGCGACACAGATCCTCCCCCGGGTCCACCGGTCCCTTGTCATGACAGCCGAAGCCCTGCCCGGTCGCCGGATCGTAGAACCCAGACCCGGTATAGTAGTAACCGGTCTGGCTGTCGAACTGCCAGCCCTGGAAGGTGAAGGGGTTGGGGATGGTCCCGGAGGAGGCGGTGACGTTGCCCAACGGGTCGTAGCTGTAGGAATCCTCGATCGATTCGGAACTGTTGACCAGGGCGACGACGTTGCCCCTGCCGTCCGTGAGGTAGTAGTGGTTCCCGGCATTGATGCCCGAGGGGATGGTTTCCGAGAGCAGCTGCCCGTCCGGGGTGGTGGTAAAGGTCGTGGTGCCGGAGGAATCGGTCTGCTGGCTGATCCCCGACCCATCCCACTGGTACTTCGTCGAGCCGTTGCCGATGCGCTGCGTCTCCCCGAGACCCGTGTAGGTATACGGGATGGGATCGCTCTTCGGCGGGGCGATGCTGGTGATCTGCCCGGCCGGGTTGACCGTGATCGTGGTGCCGTCGGAGGTGGAGACGCGATCGCCGTTGCCGTCGTAGGAGAAGGTGCGATTGAGAGCCCCGGAGGAAGAGGTCAGCTCGTTGGCGGCGTTGTAGCTAAAGGTCGATTTGTTGGGGTACGTGTTGACCGCGGCGCTGGTGAGATTCCCGGCCGGGTCATAGGTGTAACTGTCCGTATTCCCCGTCCCGCTGTCCGCCGCACTCGTCAGGTTATTCGAACTGTCGTAGCCGAAGGTGATCGAGTGACTCTGGTAGGAGGGGAACCCGTAGGTTTCGGAGTAGGGCAGCTCGCTGGCCTTGTTGGTCTGCGGGTTGGTGTAGCTGCATGCTCGAGCTTGGCCATTTCGTCCCGGCGATCCACTACAACGTCGCCCTGGCCGCGTGCGTCCGGCTGAAGTCGACGATCCGCGACTTCTTCATGGCTCACGGCCACACCGCGCTCCTGAGTCCCACCCTTCCGGCCACGACCATGCCGATGGATGCTGTCTCCGCCGCCGGACCCGACGCCAAGAACCCGCTGACCTCCGCCATCAACTTCACCTGGCCGGCAAACGTCTTCCGCCTCCCCGCACTTACAATTCCCTGTGGATTCTCCGGCGAGGGGCTCCCGATCGGCGTCCAACTCCTGGGCCGCCCCTTCGCCGAGGCAACTCTCTACCGCCTCGCCCGCGCCTACGAACGCAACCACGACTGCGCGTCCCGACCACCGCTCGCCGCGCCCGCAGCGGCCTCCGTCCCGGGGAACAGCGGCGAATACCCGGCTCATTAGCTCCAACATAATCTCTATTTCCGAACCTGCGCGCAAACACAGGCTAGTCCCAATCGATGTCGGCGGCAAGCTCTACTAACCGCGCAACGGACATATTGCCCGTCAGCGCAACGATTATTCCCCCTTTTAGCCAACGGACCTGGTAGCCCAAATTGTCCACCCCGACCATCGAGTAGATCGTGGTCCCGTCAGGTAGTTGACCGACGGGAACCCCGAGGTCAAGCTCCCGCGCGAGAGCCGCCGGCGACGGCCTTACAGTTGAGACTAGGAGCGTACCTTCGCTTCCGCGGTACTGAATGACACACATGATGCGCCACGAGATGCTCTCGTGTGCAGCCACCGGTCCCCCGGGCTTACGCCTTGGCCGGCCGAACGGGGGAAAGCCCACCGCGATGAAGGCCGCAAGGGAGTCAGGCACGTGGCGCAGCTGGGCGATGGACACCGGCGCGACCACCGGCGGGGTCGCGGGTTCGGGCACGAACAAGTGCAGGGGCGGGAGCAGGACGGGTCCTACCCGCAGTCGATCCCCGCTCACCAGCGCGCACCGCAGCGGGCTCGGGAGCGGGGATCGTCCGGCACACCATCCACCAATTTCACGAGACGGCTACTGCGCTCGCATAACGCTTCAGAGCATCGAGCGACGTGCTTGCAGCGAGCTGCACGATGTAGCCACCCTTGAAGTATGAAACATAGGTGGTGGGAAATTCACTCGCATCTCCTACGAATTGCATCCCGTATAGACGAGTGCCGTCCGCGAGGGCCCCAATCGGATTCCCCAGGTCAAGACCCTGGGAAACAGCTGCCTCAGACGGAACAGCAAGTACGACATCGAGGTCTCCGAAGCTACCCGTGTATTGAACCTGGCTGAGTATCTTAAACGCCACCTGCGACGACAATGGCGCACCCGTCGCTGTGGAGGGCGCGACCTTCGGAACATCACAAGGCGGAAACGTAACGCTGACCGACGACGACTGTTGGGGATCGGGAATGTGTGCCAGTTCCGATCACGAATTGTGACCAGGTGACGGCGGCAGCTTATCGGACTATAGCAGCACCTCCTTCCTGCTTCTGCTGTTCGTAATAGGCGCGCA
>Ga0070739_10003723_pt1 | contig 18716 bp, 15 predicted proteins | sample Coa_R1_7_FD_66445 | JGI IMG/M metagenome (GOLD analysis project Ga0070739, IMG submission 66445) | Surface soil microbial communities from Centralia Pennsylvania, which are recovering from an underground coalmine fire - Coalmine... | ecosystem: Environmental > Terrestrial > Soil > Unclassified ... | reverse complement strand
TCCGTTTAGCCGCGAGCCGTAGGCGAGCGCTGTCGCGCTCGCCTACGGCTCGCGGCTAAACGAAATTCTCAACCACGCAAGTGGTGGATAATACGGTCGGTGAATACGGAGCTGGGGACGCCGGCTTTCTCGCCGTAGCCAGGGAACTGGCGAGCGATGTCATAGGTCACGAACAGTTTGCCCCCCGGTCCCTTCTGGGCGATTTCCTCACTCTCGGCGAAGGTGGCTTCAACAGCCTGACTCACCAGTTTGGCCGCCTCGCTCCAACCCAGATGTTCCAATAACAGCACACCGGATAGCAGCACAGCGCCGGGATTGGCCATGTTCTTGCCGGTGTACTTCGGGGCCGTGCCGTGCGTCGCCTCGAACATGGCCGCTTGATCGCCGATGTTGGCTCCCGCAGCGAGGCCGATACCGCCCACCATCGCCGCCGCCGCGTCGGAGAGATAATCGCCGTTGAGGTTCGGCGTGGCGATGACGCTGTACTCGTCGGGCCGCAGCTGAATCTGCTGGAACATGCTGTCGGCGATGCGGTCCTTGATGATGACTTTGCCCTTAGCGTCGCCGCCTTTGGAAACCTCCTCCTCGCTGATCGTCTCGCGCGGGAACTCTTGGCGAGCCAATTCGTAGCCCCAATCCTTGAAGGCTCCCTCGGTGAATTTCATGATGTTGCCCTTGTGCATCAGCGTCACGCTGGGCAGTTTCTTATCGAGGGCGTAGCGGATGGCCATGCGGATGAGGCGTTTGCTGCCCTCGGGGCTGATCGGCTTGATGCCGATGCCGGCACTGGGCTGCACGTTCGTGTAGCCCATCTCGCGGAGAAGCTCGATGAGTCGCCGCGCTTTGTCGCTGCCGCTCTTGAACTCGATGCCGCAATACACATCTTCCGTGTTCTCGCGGAAAATGACCATGTCCACTTTGTTGGCGCGTTTGTTCGGCGCTTCCACGCCTTTGAAATAGCGCACTGGCCGCACGCAGGCATACAGATCGAAACGCATACGCAGGTGGACGTTGATGCTGCGGAAGCCGCCGCCGATGGGTGTCGTCAGGGGGCCTTTGAGGCCGATGCTGTAATACTCGAACGCCTTGAGCGTATCGTCGGGAAGATAGAGCTGGCGTTGCCGGTCTTCGCTCAGCGAATTAACTTCCTGATCCTTGACTTGCGGATAATACATCTCACGGGCCACATCGCCGGCATGCACATCGAACCAATGGACGCGCCGCTTGCCGCTGTAAGCTTTTTCGACGGCGGCATCGAGGACCCGGACGGCGCATGTGGTGATGCCGGGCACGTCGCCGACATCACGGCCAATGCCGTCGCCGCGCAGCAAGCAAACGATGGGATCGTCAGGAATGATCCAGCGGCCATTGGCGTCCACGGTGACGCGCGTGCCCTGGCGAGGAGGAGTCAATTTTTCGTAAGTTGGCGCCGTCATGAGAGGTTCCTTGCGAAATCGATGCAGAATGCAGAATGCAGAATGCAGAATAAAAGACCATTACGGTTTTAATTGTGCATTCTGAATTACTTACTTTCTTATGCCGCTTACGGTTTAGTGCCAAGCGCCATCCGTTGCGATGCCGCGGCCGACGGGTACAATGACATGAAATGTGGAATGCGGAAAGGAAAACCAGGCGCTTCTTGCTTTTCATTCTGCATTCTGCATTCTGCATTCAGGAGTTGGTCATGCTCACCTGCGCTTGCGGGGCACGCTTCGAGGTGGACGATTCGCTGGACGGACGGGAAGTTCTCTGTCCAGAGTGCCAACAGCCTGTCAAAGCGCCGGATGCCGGCCGTCAGCCGCGTGTCACCAGTGCTTGGGCCTTGGCCAGCGCTCTCCTCGCTCTCCTAGGCGCCTTTACGGTTGTGGGGACGATCATTGCCGTGGTCCTTGGCCTGATTGCATTGGTGAGCATCCGCCGTCAGCGCGATCGCGTTACAGGCACCGGTTTCGCTGTCATGGGCATCTGTTTGGGCATTCTCTTTACGGTGCTTACGGTCGTGGCCTTGAATGCGGGCGAGTTGTTCGGCCTGGAAGCGTGGATGCGCGAACGCAACCTGGCGCGAAACGTCGATACTTCCGGGCCGCTGGAGATCATACAAGCAGTCAAGGGTTTCGCCATCACTCGTCCAACGGAGAAGTGGGGAAAAGTGCCCAACGAAGACAGCGGCGATCCGGCCGTGATCGATTTCCAAGAGGACCTCGATCTGCTGCTGATGCAGATGGCGCAGCACGCCTACATCGATGTCCGGGTAGTGCTAGGACGCCCGTTCCGCACCCTGGATCAGTGCAAAGGAGAAATCCTCTCGGAATTTGAGGCGCAGCATCGACCGCAGAATCCCTTCGAGGACGAGGAAGACGCTTTCCGCCCCGCCGTGCGCGTCCGCCGGCTCGGCGAGCGCCGGCTGGATGCCAAGGATGGCATGGAAGGACGCGAGATAGAAGTGGAAGTGCGCTGCGCGGGCAAACCGTGGCTTTTTCTGATCCGCCTTCATCGCCGAGGCAACAACGGCCGCATTTATGTCGTCCGCGCCTATGGGCCGAAGCGGCGTTTCGGCCAAATCCGCAGCGAACTGGAAACCGCCCTGGAGAGCTTCCGCATCCTCCACCCTTGAATCCTGATGCGAACCTGTCATTTTCACAAGGATCGTCCCGGCATCGGCATCTGCATGCGTTGCCACGTGGTCATCTGCGCCGCCTGTTGTACGCGGGTCAACGGCGTTAACCACTGCCACGCTTGCCTCAAAGCACTGGGCGATCAACGGGACGAGAAACGCGGAAGTAGGCTGGGGACATTCCTAGTGGGATTCCTCTTGGGCCTGGCGTGGCTGGTGCTGTTTGGCTTGTGCTGGGCCATGAGCGGAAAAATGGCGCCGTAAAAAAGGGCGAGCGGGACGTGTTAACGCCCCGGTGGCAGCAACCGGGGCGTTAACATGCCCCGCTCGCCCATTCGACAACGGAGAAACGACGTGGACATTCGGCCGCGCACTCTGGGAGAGATCGTAGACGATGCCTGGCGATTGGCCCTCGCCGATGCTCCCTTGCTGCTGATGTTCAACGCTCTGTTTTTGGTTCCCGCCTTCATCATCCTGTTGTTGCTGCTGGCCCAGCCGGCCCCGGCTGGAATTACCCAGTGCCTTTTGCCAGCTCTAGCCGCCCTGGCGCTGCCGCTAATGGGTTTAGCCTCCGGCGCATGTCAAGAACTGTGCCGGCAGCGCATAGCAGGCAAGCAGGTCGTTGTTAGGAACTGCCTGACAGCAGCACTACGACGCGGTCTGCAACACGCTGCAGCGCGAGCCGTGCTGCTGTGCCTCACCTTACCCGGCCCTCTTCTGCTCATCGTCAGCTTCCTTCCGGACACGTCGCCCATCTTGCGCTTGATCGGTTTCTTGTTTGGCTCGCTTCTCACCGTGGTGCTCAGCCTGCCGGTCTGGGCTGCATGTACTTCTCTGCATGCCGTGCTGGCCTCCAGCGAAACACGCTCCGGAACAGGACTAAGCGAGCTTCGCCGGGATATTGCTGCTGCCCCCGGGAAAACCGCCGTCCTCGTCTTCAGTCGTGTTCCGCTTCTATTTTTTCTCGCTCTGCAACTGCATCTGCTCGCCAAGGTGCTTCTCTGGGTCGCGGACACTCTTTGCGGCTTTGATACAACGCTGCTGGAGGTGCAATTAGCCCTCTTCGAGAACCCCGTTTACACGACAGCCTTGTTCATGTTGAGCTGGTTGCTGCTGACGCCGTTTTTCGAGGCTAGCAATTTCCTGCTGCATACCGACGTTCGCACGCGCCAGGAAGGACTGGACCTGCAGTTCCGTGTGCAGCGCGCCTTCGGCGGCATCGCCGAGCCGCGACTGTTAGGGAGCGGGGCGAAATACCGCTCCCTTACGGTCGCGGCTCTGTTTATTCTCCTTGGGGGAATGGCGCGAGCAGACCAAGTGCAGTGGGATACGATTCACGCTACTCGGAGCGAAATCGAAACGATTCGCACTGAGATCCAGAAAGCAGAGCCTTACCCGGGCGGTCAGCGCTGGCAAGCTCGGCTGCGCACCTTGCATACCAAGCTGTTGCGGCTGGACGGCGGTGATCCTCGGCGTTTTCGCTGGTTCGAGAGTGGGCTTGCCGATTTCGCAGACCGCAAAAAGGAAGATGCCTTACGAGTCCTTGATGATTTACAGCGGCGTTTGGCCCTGTTGGAGGATTCGTTGACATCACCCCATCCGCCCGAGGCGCAAGCAAGGGAGAAGCATTCGCCGGAGGACATCAAGTCGTTGGTGCGCGGCAGTGAAGGACGCAAGGTCGAACGCAACCAGCCGCGGCAGCGTGTCGAGGAGGAACGCCCGGAAGTCCGCCGCGAAGAGGAGCACGAGAAGAATCGGCAGGGTGAAGCTCCTGGCGCGGGTGGCGGCCGAGGAACACCAGTATCCGTCCCTGCCGCGCACAGCGATGGACTCTCGTCTCTGGGATGGCTGCTACTGGGCGGGTTGGGATTGGCTGTGGTCGCGTTGGCGGTCGTTCTCTATCTCACCTCACCCCGTTCGCCGCGCGCGCCGAAGCCGGAGAGCGTCACGGGCACGGGCATGCCGTCATCGGAAAGTGACGCACGGCAAGTGTTGGAGCAATCGCCCGCCGCTTTGTGGCGACAGGCCGACACCCTGGCTGGCGAAGGACGCTTCCGCGATGCGGTGCGCGTGTTGTATCTTGCTGTGCTGGCGCTGCTGCATCGTCAACGACTCATTCGCTTCGAGCCGACGCGCACCAACGGCGAATATGTGCGGCAAGTACGACTATCCGAGCAAGCGCCGCCGGAGCTACATCCTCTTTTCGAGCAACTGACTCATCCGTTCGAGACGGCGTGGTATGGCGAACGTCCCTGCGAATCCGACGATTATCGCGCGTGCCGCGCGTTAGCCGAAGAGATGCGGCAAGCCGCTGTTCGTGTATAATCGCGGTTGAGGCGATGCAATCGATCCGCTGATTCCGGCAGAGGTAGTGCCATGAGGACCATAGGAGACAATGGTGTGGGACGTATTTCCATCGACTTTCAGGTTGCGAACCGTGGAGATATCATAAAAGCTAGGGAGGGACTACTGGCTAAGGACAAGGTACGGCGCCTGACCATTCCCGGCGTAGTCGATTCCGGCGCTGCCCGCTTGGTCTTGCCTAAGTCGGTCGTAAAGCAATTAGGCTTGCCCTTGGCCAGCAAGGTCAAAGTTCGCTATGCCGATGGCCGCACTCGTACGCGCGATACGGTCCAGGACGTCCAGGTTGAGATTCAAGGTCGTCAAGGAACATTCACCGCCATTGTCGAGCCATCGCGTAACGACGCCTTGATCGGAGTCATCATTCTGGAGGACTTAGATTTTCTGATCGATTGCTTGCACCAGCGTCTGGTTCCGAGAGATCCTAACTTTATCATCTCTGAGATTGAAAGCATCTGACGAGACTTTCGCTAGCTATATCTGTTATGCTCCAACTCCTCAACGATAGGCACCGGCTCGCTGAAATGCACAATCCGGAGCCCTCGACTTGTTCGCAGCAGTTTTCCTGTCATAATTCAAGAATACGCCCCTCGGTTTCAACGGAGAAGTTCCTTTCCTTGGATGACGTCTTGAGGCCGTCATGATTGTTTTTCCCTGTGCGGGCTGTGGACAAAAGCTGCAAATCCCCGATTCCTTTTCCGGCAAGCCCGTACGTTGTTCGGTTTGCAAAAACGTAATGACCAGTCCCGCGCCCGCGGCCGTCGCTGCCAAGGCCGCCTTGCCGGAGCTCTCCGGACAACCAAGTAGCTTGGCCCAGGCCGGCATCGATGGCGGCGTCACGCTTGACCCGATTACTCCCTCCGATACCGAAGAGCTCAGAAAGATATCCGCCAGCCAGCGTACCTTGCGCGAAGCCTTAGCGCGCGGCCCCTCCGGCGGCGAACGCTATCGCGTGCTCAACGAGATCGCCCGCGGCGGGATGGGCTCCGTGCTCCGCGCCGCCGACTGCGACATCCGCCGCGAAGTCGCCGTCAAGTACCTGCTTGACCAAGTCGATGAGCGCAAAAAGGCGCGTTTCATCGAGGAAGCGCAAATTACCGGACAGCTCGAACATCCCAACATCGTGCCGATTCACGAGCTGGGAATCGATGCCAAAAAACGCCTCTTTTTTTCGATGAAAATGGTGCGCGGCCGCAGTTTGCAGCAAGTGCTCAACGAGCTGCGCGACTATCCGCGCGGCGCTGAAAAAGAATACTCGCTGACTCGATTGCTCGGCATCTTCGTCAATGTCTGTAACGCCCTGGCCTATGCTCATTCGCGCGGCGTGGTTCACCGCGATTTGAAGCCGGCGAACATCATGATCGGCGATTTCGGCGAGGTCTACGTCATGGATTGGGGACTGGCCAAAGTGCTTTCCCGTGAGGCCCCCAAGGAAAAATCGTCGGCCGTCATCCAGGCGGGGGCAATGCCGTCGTTCGCCTGGGCAGAGGCGCCCGTCAACGGTTCGGGCACGGTCAAAACCAGCCGGCACGCGGGCGACGATCAAACGGTGGATGGCACCATCCTGGGCACCCCATTGTACATGCCGCCTGAGCAAGCGATTGGCAACGTCGCCGCCATCGATCAACGCAGCGACATCTATTCCCTGGGCGCCATTCTCTACGAGATGTTGACGTTGCAGCCGCCCGTCGAGAGAGAAGGCGGGCACATGGCCATTCTGATGCGTGTCAGTCAAGGCGAGATTATTCCGCCCGAACAGCGCGTCCCGGAGCGCGCCCGCGCGGGTAAAGTCCCGAAAGAATTGGCGGCTGTGGCCATGAAGGCCCTGGCCAAAATGCCCGACGAGCGCTATCAGGACGTTGCCGATCTGCACCGCGACATCGAGCTTTTTCTGGACGGACGTTCGGTCAGCGCCAAAGAAGACACGAGATGGGAAGCGCTGTTGAAATTCGTCCGGCGCAACAAAGCGTTCAGCACAGCGGCGGCGGTTGCCGTGGCGGTGGTGGCGGTGGTGCTGATTGGTAGTTCGTGGCTCAACTACACTGCCCGCCAGCAGGCGGAGAAAGCCTACAGGGATTACTTGCAGGAGCAGGATGCCAGGAACGCTCAGGCACGCAAATCGGTGCCGGCATTCGTGGAGGCGGCTCGCTCCGCGGTGCAGCGCAAGAAGTTCGCCGATGCGATGGCACAAGTAAATATCGCCCTCGACTATGCTCCCGATTACGCGCCCGCCCGACAGCTCAAGGGGCAATTGCTGATCGCCCAGCGAAACTTCATCGCGGCACGGCAGGAATTAGAGCGCTACTTGAAAGCTCAGCCGGGCGACACGGAAACAGCGCATTTGGCTCGCTTATGCGCCCGTGGCAGAGTAGACGACCCGGCTGTCAACTCCGAATTGGCCGGCATTCTCATCCAGCAACAGATGCCCGAATTAGCCCTGGGGCTGCTGCAAACACCGGAGCAGCTGCGCGACGTTCATCGTGCAAAGATCGAGAAAACATGGAAGGGTTTAGGCCAACGCCTGAACATGGATGCGAATGGCCAACTGTCACTCAACCTCGATAATTGCCCGCAGGTCCTCAACCTTCTTCCGCTCAAAGGGATGCCTCTACGGGAATTGATAATCCATCATTCGCAGATTCGCGACTTGTCGCCCCTCCAAGGAATGCCGTTGGTTAAGCTGAGTCTGCTTAATTGCCCCTGGATTACCGACCTGACGCCGCTCAAGGGTATGAAACTTACCTACCTGACTGTGCAAAGCTGCGGGGATTTCACCGATTACTCAATCCTCAGGGGGATGCCGTTAACCCAGCTTATCCTTCACTCGAGCCGGTTCCAAAACGCAGACATGAGGTTCCTGCGCGACGCGCCGTTGACCAATTTGTCTCTGCTCGGTTGTGAGGAACTGACGAATTTGACGGCGATTAAGGGCAAGCAAATTACGCGCCTGCATCTGGATGGATGCACTAAGCTCAAGGATTTGTCTGTACTTGAGGGAATGCCGCTGACTGAGCTCTCGCTCGTGAACTGCGTTTTGATTTCCGACTTGAAACCGATTGAGGGCAAGCCGATTACCCATCTGAATCTTCAGGGCTGCTCCGAACTGAAAGATCTGACGCCGCTGCGAGGCATGCCGTTGACTTTCTTGGTTCTTACTAATTGCAACCGCATCGATAATTTGGCTCCCCTCTCCGGAATGCGGCTGACCTATCTGAATTTGGACGGCTGCACGGGTGTAGAAGATCTGACGCCAATCAAGGGTATGCCCTTATACGAGCTGTATTTGCAAGGCTGTCGGCACATTAAAGATGTGAAGGCGCTGCGGGGGTTGTCGCTATCCGTCTTACGACTGACGGGCTGTGATCAAATAACCGACTTAACACCCCTGCAAGGGGTGAAATTGGAAGCGATTTGGTTTGATCCGAAGACTATCAAAACCGGCGTGGACTGTCTGCGAAAGATGAATCGTCTGCTAAAGATCAACGATCTTCCCACGGATGTGTTCTGGAAACAATATGATGCCGGCACGTTCACGAAATAGCCGCACGAAACGTCTTATCGTGTTATGCGCGCCTCTTGACGAAATAGCTCGGGATCGATTTTGTCTGTGACAATATGAACGGAACCGTCGGCCCATAAGACATTGGCGCCGGCGCGATGAAGGCCGCCGAATGCGGCATCGTTGCCGACGTACCGGCTACAGTCCGACGGCACGCCGCGCACGGTCGGTGGACCACCGGCGGGCCAGGGACCATTCTCGTGCAAGGTTTCAATCGCCATCATGGCCGCATCAAGCCGGGCTGAAATATCCGACTCACGCAGGAGACGGTCGTAACCGAAAAAGCCTGCGTTGGCATCACTCCGCGGCAAAGTCGCAGCTTCCTCGCCGACGCCGGCTAGGCCGACGTAAGACGTCAGTCCGACTTGGCCCGGCGAAAGCTCGTGTGCGAAGGCCGGACACAGAAAGAGCGTGACATTCAGCCGCAGCCCGGCGTTGGCCGGGGCGTCCCAGGCTTCCTTGAAAGCAATCTCCTCGGCCAATTTCTCCCACTGCTTGCCGGCTTTCTTGCCGGAAGCTACGGTTTCGGAGAAATAGGGGATGATGGCTGCTTCCCAGCTCAGTCGCTGCTGGGGCTTGAGCGCCGCATTAAGGACTGTTCCGGGGGGATAATAATGATCGTTATGATCGCTGTAAGTGTGGATCGCCTCACCGATGCGGCGAAGATTGTTGGTGCAGGTAGCGACATGATTGATTTCCTGAACGTACAGCAACACCATCGCAAGCGAACCAAGGAGGGTCAGCAGCGTAGTCAGAGAGCTCAGCGCGATGCCGGCGATGGCCAAACGCTGCCCGCGTAACCGCTCCTCGCTCAGATTGATTATCCGAATGGCTTGCACGCCAAAGAAAAGGGCGGGCAAGGCCGTCACCAACGAGAGGGCCAGCGAGGACGCGCCCAGCACGAAGGCGGCAACAGCGGCTTTGCTGAACCGCAATCGCATTCCTTCGGACGGAGCCGATTGCATCATGGCACTTCCCCGACCGAGACGTAACGAGAGGGTAAATTCTCCGGATGTCGCGGCGGCGTGCGCAACTCGATAAGTCTGCGCTTCGACGCGGGGGCGGCGTCGGAGAGAACTTCGCCCAGGCGGACCCGCAGCGCCCACACATCTTGTGGTTTGAGTCGGGCGTAGTCGATCACGCCGGCATCCTCGCCCGCAAAGCCAGTGCCCTTACGTTGACCCAGTAAGTGCAACGCCTCCCGCACGCGCTGGCCCACGGCCCAGCGCGGTTCTTTTAGAATCTGAGCGAGCAACGTCAGATACTCCACGTCTTGCTGACCGCGTCGGTACGCTTTCAGGCGGATCGACGGAATCGGTTCCGCCGCACCGTTCGTGCGGTCTGGATAGAACAGGGCGAGCGGGTCGGCGCGCCGCCAGGAATCGCCGTTGCCAATCGTCTGCCACGGCAATACGCCATCGCTGCCCAGCGCCCACGAGTCGAGCGACCAGCCGACCGCTTGCATGTTGCTCTCCTCAATGGCGTTGGCGCTGCCGTACTCGATGACAATTTCACCGTTGGCCGCCTTGCGGTCGAGGACGAGCCGATGATAGGGCCGCATGGCCCCGCCAACGACGTTGTAATCCAGCAGACCATCAAAGGCATCGCGCTGCCATTGGGGCCGCGAAATATCGCAGCGAAAGACGAGCTTAGCCTGGCCGGGCGCCTGATTGCGTCCCTCATGGAAGGCTCTGCCAAAATACCGCAGCGCCCAGTAATCCTGCCAGCTTGCCGGCTCATCGAGCAGCCACGGCGAGGAGCCGCGCGACCAGCCGTTGCGCTTGTAATCCACCTTGTTATTCAGGAAGCCGTGGAAAAGCGTATCGTGCCATTTCTTAGCCTGGAAATGCTCGGCCATCTGCCGCGTTACCTCGACGAAGCTGCGGCGATAGCTCTCCGGAAATGCCTCGTCGGCCCAGTAGGAGCCGTTGTAATTACCGTTCATCGGCGTCGGCCAATTTTCGTGCAATGGGAGATAGAAAATGTCCAGAGGCACCCCACGGCGCGGCAGATCGGCGAAGGCCGAGCCGTCGAAGTAGGAGCCAAAACGCCGATCCCATGCCGGCCAGTCGAGCTTTTTGCCATCCCAACCGGGGGCGCAGCCATCGTGGACGATGCCATTCTGCGAATAAGGCACACGGTTGAGGACAGTGCGATGCCGATGGGCCAGCCGATAGTAGTCGCGCTCGTTGTTCGGCAGGCCGTAACAATTCATCTCCGGTAGGAAGCTCAGGTAATCCGGCAAAGTAAAATTCCACACACGCAGCGATACGTCGAAAGCGAGCGTTTGCCCGCCCGCTTCGAGAGTGAGTCTTCCCTTGTAGTCGCCGGCCTTGACGTTATGGGGAACGTAAATCTCGGCGTGGAGGCTGCCGCTCTTCTGCCCGGCGATGTTTTCTCCCTCCACCGGAACACTCATCCCTCCCGATAGAGGGATAATGGGATCGGGCAGCGGGCCTTTATTGGACGGTACCGAGTGATAATAGCCGAAAGCCGTTTGTATCTTCGCTCCCTCGTCGCCGAAAAATGTCAGCTTCGGCCGCGCGTCCTTGATTTGACCACGCAGAAGCACCTGAAAGGCGACAAACTCGTTGCGCGCCGCATGCAGGCGAATGCGTTTTTCCCTGGCATTCCACAGGTGATTCGCTGCGAGGTAGCCGTTCGCTTGCTTCGGAATCATTTCGCCACTAACGGGATGCACTTTGTCGAGTTCATCAAGAATGGCAATCTCGGCGTTTTTCAGGCGCGGCAGGGGCGCTTGCTCCGCGAATGGCTGCCGCGATAGACCGGGCAACGGCGCCGCGGTACGGCCGGACACACGCACCTTGCCGGTTGCGGCTAGTCCGATGTTGCCTGCGCCATCCACAGCACGAACAGCGAGTTCGATTTCGGCGCCTGGTTTCAGTTCCGGATCGCGCAGGTGCATTCGCACGATCTCGCCGGGCTTTTTGGCTACAGGGATGAGATAGCGCGGCACTTCCTTGCCGTCCACATTCACAAAGAATCCGATTGTTCCGGCGCTTCCCTCATCGGCGGGTGTTGTCCAGAAAATCCACGCTTCCCCCGCCGGCAGATCGTCCACTTCCGAGCGCATATCACCGGGCGCGGCGGGCGGCCGTTTATCCTCTGGGCCAAGAAACACCGTTAGATACGGAGCTGTCGCCGCTCCGGAGTTGCGGCTGTGGATGAAGCGATTGGGAAAGAGGCGGAAACGAAACTGCTCACCCTGGCACGTCCATTCGGAGCCGGTGTCGTCGAAGAGCAGAAAGCCGTAGCTGATGCCGGCCACTCGTGCTGCGACAACCGCGGGATCGACGGCAACGCGCTGCCAGCGCCGCTCATCCGGCGGAAAAGCGTCGGCCATTCTCCACAGCGTCCCCCCCTCGCCGAGAATGACGCTGCACAGATCGCTGCCCGGCACGGTCCACGGCACATCGGGATGGCGGCGATGATTGTGCGTCGAGCTTCCATTCTGCGGCGCGTAGCTTGGCGAGGTACCCTCAACCCAATCCGCCCCGAAGCTGCTGACCGTGACGCGATGCAGCCGTTCTTCTCCAGCGAGATGAACGTGCAGCGTCGCACCCTGGATAACTCGGCCGCGCAACGGCTTGGCGTCGATGTCGATCAGGCTCATTTCCTGAATCGATTTCAATTTGAGATTGCCTGCGCCGCCGAGATTGCAGTCAGCTTCGTGGCCGACGTTGGAAAACCAGGTATCGAGCGTCACCGGCACACGGATGGCCTGGCCGGTTGGTTTGCGTACCTCCTTGTTGGGTTTCGCAGTTACCTGCGCGGGCACGCTATCGAGCACTGTGCGTTTGACCTCGGCGATTTTTTTCACCGACAGCCAGCCGCGCAGCAAATAGCCGCTGTTACGCAAGTTCTCAGCCGTCGGCGGCGATGTCGTCTGAGTCCCGTTAATGCCGGTAGTCGGATGGACATCGTTGCGGTTTAACAGAGTGCCGTTCCAGTCCCTCGGGCGGCGCTTGAGAATTTCTTTCTCGTAATCGATCAGAGGAATGGAACGCTTCCTCGCCAGCTCACGCAATGCCTCATTGAAGTCCCGTGCCTTTTGTGGCTGGCCGATGTGCGGCGGAATAGTGGACACAATGGGGATGATGCCGCGCTCTCGTATCGCATCGATCGCCTTGGCCATGTCGGCTCGATACGCCGCGACGCTTCGGCCATCCGAAGCGTCGTTGGTGCCGAGCATGAGAACGACCATGCGCGGCTGATACGTATCGAGCAGTTTTGCCAAGGGCGGCATGTTCTGTTTGCCACCGGCAAGCAACTCATCGGCGCGGAGGCCGCTGCAGGCCGTATAGGAGCGGCCGCCGTCGGGATGATCGAAGCGCGCCAGCCACCAGCCATCGCTGTCGTCGTCGGCCCCTGTGTGCATCCATTGGAGGATGGCTTTATCCTCCTCCGTCTTGCCCTCACCCGCGCGCGGCCATTGACCGTAAGGATTTGAGTAGGTGATGGAATCACCGATGTGTAGCACCACGCCCTCGCGGCCATGAAACTTGGCGGCGACCGACTTCATCGCCGCGGCGTAATCCCACGGCTGGGACAGTGGTGTTTCCTCGTAATGGGCCGTTGAGCAGGAGAGCGAAGTAGCCAGAACGAGCAGTACGATGCTGTTGGAAGTTTTCATGGTGATTGCGAAGAGAAATAAGACCGTATCGTTTGCACTTGCCATTTTCATCGGATTTCACGCTTCCATCCGGGACCGCCGCCGAATACAGTGTTGGTTCCCGCCAGCGGCAGCCCGGTGATGAGCGACGCTTCCAGCGTCAGCGCCCGCATGTCTTCGGGCTCCAGGTCGTGAATATTGTTCTTGCCGCACGCTCGCGCCAGAATCTGAATCTCCGATGCGGTGGCGTGCAGCCAGTTCGCCACGCGCTCCGTCGCCGGCTCGATCTCCAGACGTTTCATCAACTCCGGATCTTGCGTGGTGATGCCGACGGGACAGCGGCCGGTGTGACAGTGATGACAAGCGTAGGGCGCCGCTCCCAAGGCGTGATAGTCTTCGACATACAGCGGCTTGTTGCAGTTGAGGGCGATCAAGGCCGCCGTGCCGACGTAGACAGCATCAGCGCCTAAGGCCAGCGCCTTAGCCGCGTCGCTGCCGTGGCGAATGCCGCCGGCAATAATCAGATTCACTTCGCCGAAAAGCCGCATCTCCTCCAGCGCGGCGCGAGCCTCGCACACGGCTGCCAGCGTGGGAATACCAGTGTGTTCTTGCAACAGGTCTGGCGAAGCGCCCGTGCCGCCTTCCATGCCGTCGATGACGATGACATCCGCGCCGCACTTGGCCGCCAGCTTCACATCATCATAGACTCGGCTCGCCCCCAGCTTGACGAAGATCGGCACTTGCCAATCCGTTGCTTCGCGGAGTTCTTCGATCTTTATTCTCATATCATCCGGTCCGAGGAAATCCGGATGCCGGCACGGACTGCGTTGATCGACACCCGGCGGCAGATCGCGCATCCGCGCAATCTCATCCGACACCTTAGAGCCGAGCAGCAGTCCACCGGTCCCCGGCTTGGCTCCCTGGCCGATGGTCAACTCGATGGCGTCGGCCTGGCGCAGATGATGGATGTTGATACCGTAACGGCTGGGCAGCACTTCGTAGATCAGCACGCGCGAGTTTTCGCGCTCCGCGGGCAACATACCACCATCGCCGGTGGTCGTGGAACTGCCTGCCATCCGCGCCCCGCGCGCCAAGGCCACCTTCGCATTGTACGACAGCGCACCGAAGCTCATCCCCGTAATCATGATGGGAATGTCCAGCTCGATGGGCTTGGTTGCATAACGTGCACCGAGGACGGTGCGCGTCGAACATTGCTCGCGATAGCCTTCCAGTGGAATACGAGTCAGACCGGCGGGGATGAAGGTCAGATCATCGAAGGTGGCCCAAGTACGCGGCCGCAGCGTGCCGAAGCCGCGGATGCGATAGCGGCCCAGCTCGGCCTTGGCTTGAATGTCCTCGATGATAGCCGGCATATAGGTGCCACTAGGATGTACGTGCGGCGGGTGAGCTGGCTCGTGGTTGCTGTTCGGGGAAGTCACGATGTTATCCTCTCGATGTCTCCGAAACGGTCCAACAGAGTGTTGACCGGATTGTACACGGACCTTGGTCGTTTCTCAAATCCCCAAAGCAACAAAGGCGGCCGAGATTAAGATTGTGCTTGACGCTCCCACACACGCGATGAGAATAAATTCGTCCTCCCCCGACTCGTGAAGTGCGTTGATTTGGACGAAGGAGTTCTCGATGGTCCGACCGGATTGGTCCGCTGCTGAGAAAACGCTATTCGAGCGCAGTTTGGTCATCATACGCCAGTTCGCTGCCGAACACCCGGACGAGTTGTTCGACTCCTACGCATTCACCGTGGACTCGGTCTATGCGGGCGTCGCCCTCAACTTCGACACGTTGGAGAATTCACTCGCGGAGGCACAGCGGAACGAGCGGTATCAGATCAAACACCGCAACCAATTGTTCGCCACAGAAGGCGGCTGGCAGAACGCTCGCTATTCCGTCTCCCACTACACCAATCGAGTAGACGACTACAACTTGCGAGGTCCGTTCAAATACGACTTGGTCGCCTTTGTAAAGCTGCCGATCTGGGAGGATTACTTCAATAGCAGCGAGGAGTGCCCAGAGCTAGAGGGGCGCATCATCGAGTCCCTGTGGCGAGTGGTGGACCGACTGGTGTCCTCTGAGGCATTCAAAGGAATGCGGCTGGCGTCTTGCTTTCGGATCGCTTTCAGCTTCCACGACGATGAAATGATCGTTTTGCGCATACTCAACTGGCCTCGTGTAGATTGAGGCACGGCTGGCATAATAATCCGAAGTAGGTAAAAATGGAGTAAGACGGGAGGAGTGGATGGATGGTGCAGGGCCGACAAGGAAGACGTGGCTCATACGCGTCGCCCCGAACGAGGCACACATCAGGTGTATTTACGAACGCCTCAAGAACCAGATCCTGCGTTTCACGGTGCAACTGGAATTCCTGCATGAAGGAACCTGGACGCCTATCGTTCGCTATGACAATGCCCATGGCTTTTGCCACCGCGATACCTTGCATCCGGACGTCGACCAGGATAAAACGGGTGTCTTCGTGGGAGATGAGAACGAAACCTTTACTTATGCCATCGAGGATTTGCGGGCGAACTGGGAGGCCCACCGTGCCCGTTACCTGGGAGAGATAAAGTCATGATCGATCCGCATGAGTTTGCCAAGAAGCAGTTTGAACTGGCAGCGGAGTTTGGCAAGTACGTCTTCGCCCATCCGCATGTCGATGACGTCCTACCCGACGGTGCCTTCATCTATTTCGAGATTGAGGGCGAGCCTGAGTTCAACCACTACAGCCGTCAGCTTGCGGAAAAACAACAGCGAGAGGAAAAGGTGCCTGTTGTCCTTGTGCGTATCAAAGGTCTCGCCCCGCCGCAAGGATCCCGCCTCATTGATCCGGTCATCGAGCTTGCTTCGACCGTGGCCTAGCTCACCACAACGGCCACTGCCACGGCAGCCGCGTTGCCTGAATCAAAACATGTCAAACATCTCTTCTCCGCCATGCTCGGGATTGCCGATCAATTTTTGCCCCTTGGGATCAACGACCCAATCGAGCACTGCCAAAGGAATTTGGCCGATTAAGACGGGGCAAGTATCGGGCAGGGCAGCTATTTCCATGCAATGCTCGCGGCCCTGAACCGTCAGCCGCACCATGCCGTATATGGTGAACTCTCTCAAATCGTCGCCAGAAGTGCGGGTCCGCTGTGTGCGGTAGCGTTGCAGTCCCAACTGATCGATCAAGCGCTGAGGCAAAGAGAGATAAGTTGCCCCGGTATCCACCAAGGCATCCGACACTTCAACCGAGCGAACGTCTTCCGGCTTCCGTTGTCCCTGGCTCGCTTCGTACAGATCAAAGAGATTTTCAATCTTCGCTGCCACCAGCACTTTACCCATCGTAGGACTCTCCATAGCGCCCTCCGTTTGGACAGGGTAACAGAATGGGGAAGCAGCTTTCGGACATCATTGTATCAGAGCGCTGCTCGCCACACTTCCAATTCCCGTCGATCAAAGTTCCACAGTTTCCGCCCCGAGACGACCTTGCGAAACGCCGTCGGTCCTGGTACGCGATACGTCACCAGCATCTCGTTGAGCCAGGCGCGATCCTCGGCGGTCGGCTCTTCGATCACGGCGTCATTGCCCAGCGAGGCGATTTGGCCGCCGACGAAAACGACGCCCTCGTACATCGAATCGGCCAGGGCGTCGCTGGCGTCGCCGCAGATGATGATGCGGCCTTTCTGCATCATGAAGCCGGCCATGTAGCCGCAGGCGCCGCCAATCAGGAGCGTTCCTCCCTTCATGGACACGCCGGCCCGTGCCGCAGCGTCGCCGCGGACAACGACCGTGCCGCCACGGATCGACGCGGCCACACCGCTGCCGGCGTTGCCGTCGATAATCATGGTGCCATTAAGCATCGATTCCGCCGCGCCCCAGCCGGCGCTGCCATGTACTTCAATCGTCGCGCCATCCATCATGCCGCCGCAGTAATAACCGACGCTGCCGGCGAACACCACGCGCACCGGACGCAACAGCGCGACGGCGAGATTGTGTCGGGCATCCGGTTCGCGGATGTCGATATGCTCCTGACCGTCGGCGATTGCTTGGCGTAGAAGCTCGTTGATCTCGCGCGTAGACTTATCGCGGCAGTCGATGGAATAAGACACGGGTACGTTCTCCACTTTCAATTTAGCCGGCAGCGAGGGAAGCTGTTTCGGCATTGATGGACCATAGCCGCATGGTGCCGGGCGCCGGTTCGTGGGCCGTGAAATCGCGTCCGAGCGCCCCCCGCAGGGCCACTTCCTCAGTAGCAATCGCCACAAAATCTTCTGTTTCCGCCAGCATCAGCGGTTTGAATCCATAGCGGTCCTTGACGAAACCGAGCTGATCGCTCGTCGCCGCCAGGTAGCAAAAGGAGCCATCGAAATCTTCCAGTGACGAACGCATGGCCCCTTCCAGCGATCGGCCCGCCGCCATGCGGTCGCGCAGGTACACGCCGATGACTTCGGAATCGTTTTCCGTGTAAAAGCGATAACCTTCCTGTTCGAAGCGGCGGCGCAGCTTGTGATAGTTGGTGATGTGGCCGTTATGCACCGTCGCCAAATCGGCGACGCCGTGCGCCCAGAACGGCTGCGAATGGCTCAGATCGACGCGGCTCTCCGTGGACATGCGCGTGTGGCCAATGCCATGCGTTCCATACAAGGTGCTGATGCGGTACGCGGCTTCCAATTCATCCGGCGAACCCACTTGCTTAAATAGGCTCATATGCTCACCCAGACAGAGGACCTCGCTGCCGGGCAATCGATGCTGAATTCGCTTCTCCAGCTTCGTCAGATCGACTTCGGCTCCGATTCGGACATCGTGTACCCCAGTGCGATACGAATGCAAGATGGTCAGCCCTTCTTCCTGAAGTGCATTGCTCAACGTCTGCCGGTCTGTCTCAGGCGGTACACTCAGACGCAGCCGCATCTCGCCGCGCCCGCCGAACAGGGCGACGCCGGCCGAGTCTGGACCGCGACACGAGAGCGCCTGGAGCATGGCCAGAAGGGTCCGTCCCAGCGGGAAGTCCGTTCGTTGATTCTTATCGAGAAAGCCAACAATGCCGCACATAAACATTTCCTGCTTGAGTTTCGGGACCGCAGCGATTATACACAATCCATACCTCTCTCCCAATTGTTTATTCGTGAACCGACAGCGCCGGCAGGGCGAGGAGGTCGAGAGTGGACCGAGGCACGTTGAAGATCCAACTTCAGAAAGACGGCGTGGAATATCTGCTGGTTCAGTTTGTAGATCTTCATGGCTCCGCGAAGGTGAAAATGGTGCCGCTCGACATGCTCGACACCGTCGCCGACACGGGAGCGGGCTTTGCCGGCGGCGCGGTCTGGGGCATGGGGCAAAGCGCCGCCTCGCATGACATGATGGCACGCATTGACTTGGCCAGCTATACGCCGGCTCCCTGGACGCCCGGACTGGGACGTTTCGCCGCCGACATCTATGTTGATGATCGGCCTTTCGCTTACTGCCCGCGCGTGAACTTGAAGCGCATCCTTAGTGAGCTGCACGGCGCCGGCTACGTCTTCAACGTCGGCGTGGAACCGGAACATTTTCTCGTT
>Ga0070739_10003720_pt1 | contig 18717 bp, 19 predicted proteins | sample Coa_R1_7_FD_66445 | JGI IMG/M metagenome (GOLD analysis project Ga0070739, IMG submission 66445) | Surface soil microbial communities from Centralia Pennsylvania, which are recovering from an underground coalmine fire - Coalmine... | ecosystem: Environmental > Terrestrial > Soil > Unclassified ... | reverse complement strand
CTCGAGGGCTACGGCCTCACCGAAACGTCGCCCGTCGTGACGGTGAACCGGCCCGGCGACAACGTCCTGGGCACCGTCGGCGCGCCGGTGCGCGGCGTCCGGGTGCGGATCGCCCCCGACGGCGAGGTGCTCGTGAAAGGCCCGAACGTCATGCTGGGATACTACAAGCGTCCGCCCGAGCAGCAGCCGTTCGACGAGGACGGCTGGTTCTGCACCGGCGACATCGGCACGCTGGACGCGCACGGCCACCTGGCGATCACCGACCGCAAGCGCGAGATCTTCAAGAGCAGCGGCGGAAAGTGGATCTCTCCGTCGCGGATCGAGACCGCGATCAAACGCTCCCCGGCGATCGCGCAGGTGATGGCGTTCGGAGCGAACATGCCGCACCCGGGCGTGCTCGTCGCGCCGAACTGGCCGCTGCTCCGCACGACGCTCGGCCTCCCGGAGAGCATGCCGGCCGCAGAGATGGCGCAGCACCCGCGCGTGCGCGAGTACGTCGTCTGCGAGGTGGAGGCGAACACCGGCGATCTCGCGCCGTTCGAGCGCGTGCATCGGGTCGCCATCCTTCCGCGCGATCTGACGATCGAGGACGGCGAGCTCTCGCCGACGCTCAAAGTGAAACGCCGCGTCGTCGAGCAGCGCTATGCGGCGCTGATCGCATCGGCCTACGCCGAAGACCTCCACGCGCGGGCGACTGCGTAGAGCCGCAGCGAAGCCGCGACCGGACCGACGGCGAGCCGCTCCTCGGGCGAGCGGCCGCCGCGCGCGCGTAGCACGGACGGGCGTGGGGAACGTTCGGACTCGCAAACGAGCGACGATGAGAACGAACGAGGCATTCGTGAAACTGACGACGATGACGATGGCGGGCGCGTTGCTGGCGACCGGGCTCGCGCTGAGCGGAACCGGCACGGCGATCGGCCAGGTGCAGAACGACCAGGCGACCGGGACGTCGATGGACCGCGCGATGTTCATGCGATCCGCCGGCCGGATGGACGCCGAGACGCAGAAGCTCGCCTCGCTGACGAACCAGGTTCCTCAGCGCAACGTCGTGCCCGTCGCGGTCGACGCCTGGAACTTCAGCCCGGGCGAGCACCGCGCGATGATGGCGCAGGTGACGGGGGCGCGCAGGAGCGCGCTGCGCGGTGCGATGGACAAGGTGACCGTCGCAATGGAAGACCGCTCGAACGGCGCGAGCGAAGATCAGCACTCGCTGACCGAGTACCTCAAGCATCTGGGGATCAACCCCGCGGGCGTGATCGCGGTAGACGTCAACACCACGCGCGATCCGGAAAACCCGATCGTCACGGTCTTCTACCACCGCGGCGCGCTCAAAGGCACCTCGCAGGGCGGCCCGGGCTGATCGACGGGGAGTAGCGCCGCTACTCGTCGACCAGAATCATCAGCGTCGACGTGCCGGTCGCGTACACCGTGCCCTGCGCGTCGACGAGGTGCGCCTCGGACGTCGCCGTGCGGCGTCCGGCGTGCACGACCCGCGCGTCGGCGAAGACCTTGCCGACCGCGGCGGTGACCGGGCGGTGGAACCGCGTGTGCAGATCCATCGTCGTCGCCACCTGCCCGGCGGGCAGCACCGACTGCACCGAGCACCCGAGCGCATTGTCCATCAGCGTCGTGATGATTCCGCCGTGCACGGAGCCGATCAGGTTGTAGAGCTCCTCGTGCGGCACCATCCCGAAGACGACGTGCCCGCGCTCGACGCTTTCGAGCGAGAAGTGCATCCAGCGCGTCACGTTCGTGACGGGCACCTCGCCTCGCATCATCATCCCGAGCGCGTCGAGCCCGTCCATCCGCCGGAAGATGTCGATCGCGTGCGGGTAGTTCTTGATCGCCACCGCGCCGTCGCCGGCGCGCGCGTCGTCGCCCGCGCTCATCGGGCCGCGGCCGTCGCGTGCAGCGCCTCGAGCGACTCGAGGTATTTCTCGACGTCGATCGCCGCCTTGCAGCCGGAGCCGGCCGCCGTGATCGCCTGCTTGTAGCGAACGTCGTACACGTCGCCGGCGACGAACACGCCCTCGACGTTCGTCCGCACGCCGTCGTCGCTGACGATGTAGCCCGCCGCGTCGAGGTCGAGCTGCCCGCGGAAGATCGCGGTGTTCGGGTCGTGTCCGATCGCGATGAACAGCGCATCGGCCTCGATGATCGACTCTTCACCGGTGACCAAGTTCTGCAGCTTCAGCGCGCCGGTCGCGTCCTCGCCGATCACCTCGACGACCGCGGTGTTCCAGATGAACCCGATCTTCTCGTGCGCGAGTGCGCGCTCGGCCATGATCTTGGAGGCGCGGAGGGTCTCGCGGCGATGGATCACCGTCACCTTGCTGCCGAAGCGCGTGAGGAAGATCGCCTCTTCCATCGCCGAGTCGCCTCCGCCGACGACGACGATGTGCTTCTCGCGAAAGAATGCGCCGTCGCACGTCGCGCAGGTCGACACGCCGCGCCCGCGCAGCCGCGCCTCGCCCGGGATGTCGAGCCAGCGCGCGCTGGCGCCGGTCGCGACGATCACCGCATCGGCGGTGTACTCGTCGTCGTAGGCCTTGATGCGAAACGGCCGGGCGCCGAAATCGACCTCGGTGACGTCGACGTTGTGAATCACCGCGCCGAAGCGCTCGGCCTGCTGCCGGAACGCCTCCATCAGCTCGGGGCCCATGATCCCCTGCGGAAAGCCGGGATAGTTCTCGACCTCGGTCGTGAGCATCAGCTGCCCGCCGTACATGTGGCCGGCGAACACGACCGGCTGGAGGTTCGCCCGCGCCGCGTAGACGGCGGCCGTCAGGCCGGCCGGTCCGGAGCCGATGATGACGACCTTGCTGTGGGTGGGGGCGGGCATCGCGCCTTCTTCAACCCCGGGCAGGTTGCGTCCGGTTCGGCCGCGCCCCCGCCGTCGGGCGGCCGGCTCGACGGGCGACCGGCGACGCCGGGCGCGACGAGCGGGGGACATCGCCGAAAACGTTTCGGGGCATAACGGCTCGCGATGGCTGCCGACGCGCCTTCCGAAGTGCCGCTCGCCGCGTACGGCGCCGAAGCGCTCCCGCATGCCGGGACGGATCTCGGCGTGGTCCGAGCGGCCGCTGACGCGTCGTTCAGCGTCCGGCAAGCCCGGACGAGCCTTTGGCTCGTCGTCTCGCTCGACGGTCGCGAGGTCGCCGCGCTGCGCCTCGGGGACGGCGCTCACGACATCGACGGTTCGGTGACGCGAGCGGACGCGTCGGACGAAACCGTCTTCGAGTTCGGCTCGCAGCTCGGCGCGTTCCGCACGAAGATCGCGTTTCCGGGCGAAGGCGGACGCACGATTCGATGCACCACGTCGCTGCTGCCGCTCAACGACGTCGTCCTGCGCGCGTGGGCGCGCGACCTGCACGTGCTCGGTTCTGCGGACGGCAGGATCCACACCGCGCAACGCGGGCTTCGCAGCGGGATCGTCTATGCGTCCACCAGCCATCCGACGCCGTGGACGGCGTTCTACTTTCAGAACTTCTCGTCGCTCACGGACTACTTCGCGGCGACGAAGAAGTCACCGTCGGGGACGGTAGGAGGCCGATGGCCCGAGCTCGGCTATGCGCCGCCGTGCGGTGAGGACTGCGTCCTTCCCGGCTCCCGGGAACTCGTCGTCTCGGACGTCTTTCTCACGATCACGGCGGGCGTGCCGGAGACGCCGGCCGACGTCGCTGCGCGATATCTCGACCTGCTGGCCGAAACCTACCTGTGTCTGCCGCGCCCGTCGGTCGCGTACCACGATTGGCCTACGCGCGCGCAGCAAACGTTGCGCGACCTGAGCCTCTCGCCCGCGTGCACCTTCATCCGGCGCGGGCGGCCGTATGCGATGCCGTATGTCGGTGACGCGACGAAACCTCCCGAGAGCATGGTGCAGCTCACGCTCGCGGTGAACACGGCGGAATACGCCCGGTGGCGCGGTGAGACCAACGAGCTCGCGCGAGCGCTGGCGGAGACGGTCGGAACGTTCTTCGACGAGGAGGTCGGTTCGCTCGTGCGCTGGCTTCCGGGGGAGCACTTCGGCGCGCAGCGCGAGCAGAACATGAATCACGACGACATGGACAGCTGGTATCTGCACCACGCGCTCTTCAACGCATCGCGCCTCGCGCCCGACGATCCGAAAGCACGCGACGCCTTCGTTCGGTCGCTGCCCTTCGTGATGCGGGTGGCGCGCCGGTTCAAGTACCGCTGGCCGATCTTCTTCAATCTGCGCACGCTGGACGTCGTGCGTGCGGAATCCGAACCGGGGAAGGGCGGCGAGCGCGACGTCGCGGGCCTCTACGCCCTGGTGATGCTGCGCGCGCACGACCTGCTCGGCGAGGCGCAGTATCTCGAGGAGGCGGAGCGGGCGCTGACGAGCCTGCAGGGCCTGGGATTCTCGCTCGGCTACCAGATGAATACCGTCGGATTCGCCGCCGAGGCCGCGATGCGAACCTGGAAGCGAACGAAGAATCCGCTCTATCTCGAGCTCAGCGAGATATGCATGGCGAACCTTTGGGACAACACTTGGCTGTGGCAGTGCGAATACGGCGCGGCTCGTCACTACCGCACGTTCGGCGGGCTCTTCCCGCTGCGCGACGCGCCGTATGTCGCGGCCTACGAAGAGCTCGAAGCGCAAGCGAAGTTCCACGACTATCTCGACCTGGCCGGTGAAGACCTGCGGCCGTCGCTCCGGGTTCTTCTCGCCGAGTATCAGCGCTACAGCCTCGACCGCGGCTGGTATTACTATCCCGACACTCTCCCGGCGGACGTCACCGCCGAGAAACCCCGGAACGGCACGATCGAGCGCGCCCTCGCGATCCCGTTGGAGGGGATGCAAGACGGCTGGGAACGGTCGGGCCAGGTCGGACAGGAAGTGTACGGCGCCGGTCTCGCGCTGGTCTATGCGACGCGGCACTACGTTCCGATCGCCGGCAGCGGCTGCACGGCGTTCAGCGACTACCCCATGTACGACGTCCGCGTGGACGCCGGGACGCGGCGTGCATCCTGGCGCCTCGGCGGCGACCCGCGCTGCACGTGCGCCGTCCGAATCATCCCGAACGACGTCGACGCGCCGCCGCCGGCGGTGTCGCTGGCGGTGCACGCCGGACGCGTGGCCGTGCCGCTTCCGGGCGAAGTCACGGTCGAAGGGCATGCCGCGTTCACCGTACGCGGCGGGCAATCCGTCGAGCTGACATGGGGCGGCGCGAAGGGCGTCGAGATCGGGGGCGTCCGCCGCGGGGCCGCGCGCACGTGAGGGCGCAGCGCAGCGCCGGCCCCGGCCCGTTCGTGCATGCGGCGTTTCACCGGCTCGGTCTCGTCGTCACGTCGACCGGCTCGCCGTTCGACGTCGAGGGCGTGCTGAATCCGGCCGCCGCTCGCGACCGCTCCGGCAGGCTGCTGCTCTATCCGCGCATGGTCGCCGCCGGGAACGTCTCGCGCATCGGGCTGATCCGGGTCGCCGAGACGGAGCGCGGGCTCGAGTTCGGACGCGCCTCGATCCTCCTCGAACCGGAAGCGGACTACGAGCTTCGCGGCGTGCCGGGCGGCTACGGCTGTGAAGATCCGCGCGTCACGTTCGTGCCGCAGCTCGACGCCTACGTCATGGCGTACACCGCGTTCGGTCCGCGCGGCCCGCGCATCGCGCTTGCCGTCTCGGCCGACGCGTATTCCTGGCACCGGCTCGGCCTGCTGCGCTTCGCCGACGATGCGCTGAACCACGTGCCGAACAAGGACGCCGCGTTCTTCCCGGAGCCCGTGCTCTCGCCGAGCGGCGTTCCCTCGTTCGCGCTCTACCACCGGCCCATGCTGGCCGCAAGCGTGAACGGGCAGGCTCCGATCTCCTTGATCCGCTCGTTGCCGCCGGACGAGCGCGAAGTCACGTGCATCGCGTACGTGCCGGTGGAAAACGCGCTGCGCGACCTCGGTGCGCTGCGAGCGCCGGCGGAAAGCGTGCGCGCCATCCCGGTCGATCCGGCGTGGGGAGCGCTGAAGAACGGCGCCGGCACGCCTCCGGTACGGACGAGCGCCGGCTGGCTCTCGGTGTTCCACGGCGTCGACGCCGTCGACGGTCCGGACGGGCCCGCCCTCTACTATCGAGCCGGAATCGTCGTGCACGATCTCGAGCGGCCCGATCGGCTCGTGTACCGTTCTCCCGACCCGTTGATCGACCCGGAGACGCCTCACGAGCGGATCGGCATCGTGAACGACGTCGTCTTCCCGACCGGCATCGACGACCGCGGAAACGGGCGTTACGACGTCTACTATGGTGCGGCCGACGCGCGGATCGCGCGCGCCCGCATCGACGTCACGTTCGGCGAGTCGATCCGGCTGCGCTCGGCCTTGCGCGCTCCGTCGGGCCCGTAACGGCCCGCCGCCGGACGCCGGTCGAAGCATCACGGGTGCACGCGCGCGCGCACGATCGGTCGCCCGACCGCCGGTACGCGCTGCGGAACGAGGAGACCCGCGCCGCCGTGCCGGACCCCTGACGATGGACTGGCCAAGGATCCCGCTCGAAGACGACCCGTCGGACGTGCTTCGCAAAGCGATGCGCGGGAACCGGCTCGACCCCGGCGCGCTCGGGCACCGGCTCGGACTCGATCCCGCCGCGATCGAAGCGTGGCTTGCCGGCGACGGCGTGCCGAACGAAGATCAGTCGCGGGCGATCGCCCGCGTGCTGCGGCTCGATCCCGGCAAATTCGCCGACGCGACCGCGCGCCGTTGGCATCCCGGCGCCGAGCTGCCGCCCGACGTGCGCCACCACCCGCACGATCCGCATCCGTCGAACGGCTATCTGTTCTTCCTGGACGACGGCAAGACGGCGGCGCTCATCGACCCGGCCGGCTACCCGAAGACGCTGCTGAACGCGGTGAACGAAGGACCGTACGCGCTGCGTTACATCCTGATCACGCACAAGCACGCCGACCACTGCGACGCGACGGCCGACGTCGCGCGCGCGTTCCCCGACGCGCAGATCGTCATGCACAAAGCCGACGTGAAGGCGATCGGCTCGCTCGCGCACCGCGCGCTGCCGGTCATCGACGGCGACGAGCTGCCGTTCGGCGACGGCGCCGCGATCCGCATGCTGCATACGCCGGGCCACACCGACGGCTCGGCGTGCTTCCTTTTCCGCTCGACGATCTTCACCGGCGACACGCTGTTCGCGGGCTCGGTCGGCGGCATCTTCGCCGACGTCGCGACGTACGAGGATCTGCTGAACAGCGTCCGCTTCAAGCTCTTCGCCCTCGACGACGACACCGTCGTGATGCCCGGCCACGGCCCCCCGTCGACGATCCGCGACGAAAAAGCGCACAACCCGTTCTTCTGAGGTTCAGGACGGTCGCCGAGAGCCCGTCGGCGCCGCGGACACGCCGGGTGCGCACCTCGAGCATCGAGCCACGCGAGCAGGCGGGCGGACCGCCGCGGTTGAGCCCGCTCACATTCCGCCGCGAAGAGCGCGCAATTCGCGCGCTCCGGCGACGGTCGGGCCGATGGAGAATGAGCGCGCGTTCCGCGCGTCGCCCCGTCCCTTCCCTCTCGAGAGGTCCCTCGCCGATGAAGCGCCTCCTCACGGCCTTCGCGTTTGCCGTCGTCTCGCTCGCCGTGCCCGCGCTGCCGGCGCTCGCGACGTCAGCCGCCCCGGCGGCGACGCCGGCGCCGGCGGACAAGCAGTTCGGGCGAGCCCGTCTCACGATCGTGCAGATCTGCACCGAGATCGGCGAGCTGAGCGCCCAGGCCGGTGCCCGCCGCGCCGACACCGCCGCGGTCGAGCGCGACGCCGAGCGGCTGGAGAACGCCCTGCACGACTGGCAAGCGCACTATCCGCAGGACCCGTGGATTCCGAAGAACGCCTATGCGCTCGCCGAGATCTACGGCAAGCTGAACCGCGCCGATGCGCACGCGCACCACGAACGCGCGCTCGACTGGCTCGTGGTGACCTACCCGTCCTCCGACTACGCCGAGCTGCCGCGCGACTGAACCGATCCGCGCGACCGGACGATACCCGAAGTACGATGTGGTCGTGGTTGAACCGGCTCGGCCTCGGCGGCACGCCCGACCGTGGCGGCAAGTCGATCGATTCGCTCTTCGAGGCGCTGGACGAAGGCGCGGCGGCGCGGCCGAAGCCGACGCTGGTCTGCCGCGCCTGCGGTCTCAAATACGAGAATACCGGCACGTACCTGCAAGGCTCGCGCTGTCCGGCCTGCCACCCGGGCGGCTGAGCGCGCCGTTCAGAGTCTCGCGCAAAGCGTGTGAGGGCTCGTCCGGCTGGGAATCAGTCTGAGCCTATGGAGAGCATAGCGAAGGACATGGCGGTCGTCTCCCTCTCCGCCGAGCTCGGCGCGTCGGGCGCGAGCGGGCAGCGGCTGTTGGGCGAGATCGACGCGCCGTGCATCATCGACCTGACCGGCGTGAAGACGATCGACGCGGCGATTCTCGGCGCGCTCATCGGCGTGGCGCGCCGCACCGGCGTCCGTGCGACCGTGCTCGTCACCCCGGCGCCGACCGTTCGCCGGATCCTGCAGATGGCGCACTTCGATCAGATCTTCCGGCTCGCCGAGACGGTCGACGAGGCGCGCGCCGCCGTCGCCGCGTAACCCTCCCGCGGAGGGGAACCCGTGAAGCTCATCCTCGAGATCCTGATCTCCGCGATCCTGCACCCGATCGCGGTCGTCCTGATGTGGCTGAACCTGGCCGGCCGTCAGGACCTCGGGACCGCGCAGAAGATCATTTGGGCAATCGTCGGCGTGATCTGGGGGATCGGGCCGATCCTCTACATCCTGGTCGGCGACGGCGCGCTCTGGTGAACGCCGCCCGCTGACGGCGGTGTGTCAGCCCGGCAGCTCGCGCCGAGCGTCGTGCGCGCCGGCACGAAGCGGCGTTCCGCCGCACAGCAGCCAGTCGGCGAGGAGCGCGACCACGAGCGCGCCGGCGCAGCTCGCCACCACGCCGCTCCAGCCGCTCCGCTCCCAGGCGATCCCGGGCAGCGTCGAGCCGAACACCGCGCCGAGGTAGTAGAACGACTGATACAGCGCGACGGCGCTGCCCTTCGCCTCGGCGGCGTTGACCGCGACGAACGTCGGCACGACCGGCTGCGCGACGAACATCCCGGCGCACACGACGACCGCGCCCGCGACGACGACGGCGAGGTTCGCGTCTAGCGTCATCAGCGTCCCGGCGATCGCGACGGCGATCCCCACCGCGATCAGCAGCCGCCGCGAGACGAAGCCGGTGAGCCGCCCGGCGAGCGGCGAGACGATCACGCCCGCGAGGTACGCGAGGTAGATCCACGCGACCGCGCCGGTCGAGAGCCGGAACGGCGGCGCCGTCAGCGCGAACGGCAGGTACGTGAACACGCCGATGAAGCCGAAGAACAGCGCGGCGCCGATGGCGAACGCGCCCGCGAGCCGGACGTCGCGCACGTGCTTGAGCATCGCGCCGTACGAGACGGCGAGATCGGGAAGGAACCGCGATCGCCGCGCGGTGACGCCGCGCCGCGACGCGCGCGGCAGCGCGACCGCCAGCACCGCCGCGCTCGCCGCGGTGACGACCGCGAGCGCCACGAACGGCGCGCGCCAGCCGAACGCGCCGGCCAGGACGCCGGAACCGATCCGGCCGACGAGCCCGCCGACGATCGACGAGGCCATGTAGCCGCCGATCACCAGCCCGGCGTCGCCCGTGAGCTCGTCGGCGATGTACGCCACCGCCAGCGCCGAAACCGAGGGGACGAGCATTCCTTGTGCGGCGCGCAGCGCGACGAGCGCGGCGAGCGAGGGCGCGAGCGCGCAGCCGGCCGTCGCGACGGCGAGGACGAACGCGCCGCCGACCATGATGGGACGCCGTCCGAGCAGGTCGGAGAGCGGCCCGTACGCGCTCGACGCGAGCGCGGTCGTCATGACGACGGCGGAGAGCGTGAGGCCCGCGGTCGCGGCGTCGACGCCGAAGTCGCCGGCGAGCTGCGGCAGCAGCGGCTGCGTGATGTACATGTCCGCGAAGACCGCGACGGTGACGACGTAGAGCGCGACGACGACCGCCGGCGAACGGGCCACCGCGTGCGCCGTCAGCGCTCGATCTTCGAGAAGTCGGCGACGAGCTCGAGCGCGGAGCGCACGCCGGCGACGAGCCGCAGCCGGTTCGCCCGCAGCGCCGGCTCGTCGGCGTTGACGGTCACGCGGTCGAAGTACGCGTCGATCGCCGGGCGCAGCGCGGCGATCTCGCGCATCGCGTCGGCGAACGCTTCGCCGGCGAGCCGCTCGGCGATCCGCGCGCGCGCGTTCGCGAGCTGCTCGGCGAGCCGCTTCTCCTCGTCCTGCGCGAGCAGCGTCGCGTCGACCTCGCCGTCGTAGCGCACGGCGTCCTTCTTCTCTTCGCGCGAGACGATGTTCGAGGCGCGGCGGTACGCGGCGAGCAGATCGGCGCCGTCGGCGGTATCGAGGAAGGCTCGCAGCGCGTCGAGCCGCGCGAGCACGCGGACGAGGTCGTCGTCCTCGCGCCCGGACAGCACCGCGGCGCTGAGATCGTGCGCAACGCCGCGCTCGCGCAAATCGGCGCGCAGCCGGTCGGCGAAGAACGCGAGCAGCTCCTTCGGATCGAACGCCTCGGCGCGCGCGCGGACCGCGGGCTGCGCGCGCGCATAGCCGTCCGCGGCCGCGGCGAACGCGCGCAGCAGCGGCAGACGCAAGCCGTTCTCGACGACGAGCCGGATCACGCCGAGCGCGGCGCGGCGCAGCCCGTACGGATCGCGCGAGCCGGTCGGCTTCTCGTCGACGATGAAGAACCCGGCGAGCGTGTCGATCTTGTCGGCGAGCGCGACCGTCACCGAGAGCGGCGCGGAGGGGCAGCGGTCCGACGGCCCCTGCGGCGCGTAGTGATCGCCGATCGCCTGCGCGACCGCCTCCGGCTCGCCGTCGTGCGCGGCGTAGTAGCGCCCCATGATTCCCTGCAGCTCCGGAAACTCGCGCACCATCCCCGACACGAGGTCCGCCTTGCACAGCAGCGCCGCGCGCTTCGCGTCGTCTTCGCGCGCACCGGTGTACGGCGCGAGATGCGGCACGAGCTCGACGAGGCGGTGCGTCTTGTCGAGCATCGTGCCGAGCCGCTCCTGAAACACGAGCTCGGCCAAATGCGGGACGCGTTCGGCGAGCGGCGTGCGCCGGTCCTGATCCCAGAAGAACTCGGCGTCGGCGAGGCGCGAGCGCAGCACGCGCTCGTTCCCCGCGACGATCTGCGCGCCGCCGTCGGGCGCCTCGATGTTCGCGACGACCGCGAACCGCGGCGCGAACGACCCGTCGGCGCGCTCCGTCGTCACGTACTTCTGGTTCGCGCGCATCGTCGTCGTCAGGACCTCACGCGGGAGCGCCATGAAGCGCTCGTCGATCGAGCCGAGCAGCGGGACGGGCCACTCGACCAGCCCGCAGATCTCGTCGAGGAGCGCGGGCGCATCGACCGGGCGGAGCGACTCCGCCGCGGTGAGCCGCGCGATGCCGCGCACGATGCGTTCCTTGCGTGCCTCGCGGTCGAGCACGACGTACGCGGCGGCGAGCTTCTCGCGATACTCGGCGAACCCGCTCACCGCGAAGGGCTGCGGCGCGAGGAAGCGATGGCCGCGCGTCGAGTCGCCGGCGCGCAGACCGTGCGCTTCCAGGTCGACCGCGACGACCGCGCCGTCGAACAGACACAGCACGCTCTCGAGGGGACGGACCCAGGCGAGCGCGCTCGCGCCCCAGCGCATCGACTTCGGCCACGGGAAGCCGCGCACCGCCGCGACGACCGCGCCGGCGATCACCTCGCGCGTCGGGCGTCCGGCGATCCGCCGCACCGCGTAGTAGTAGTCGGTCTTGCCGGCGGCGCGCACCTCGCATTCGTCGACCGACCGCAATCCCGCCGATTTCAAGAAGCCCGCGATCGCGTTCTCCGGCGCGCCGACGAACGGGCCGCGCCGCTCCTCGATCCGCTCCGGCGTCTGCGCGGGCAGCTCGTCGACGACGAGCGCGAGCCGGCGCGGCGTCACGAAGCTGCGGGCGCCGCTCCACGTCAGCCCCGCCTCCCGGAGCTGCTCGAGGATCAGGCGCTCGAGGTTCGCCGCCGCGCCGGGCTGCATGCGCGCCGGGATCTCCTCCGAGAGCAGCTCGAGGAGCAGCTCAGGCATGCGCGGGTTGGCCGGCGTTCGCGCCGCCGGTACGCTCGAGCCACGCCTCGCAGCACGCCGTCGCGAGCGCGCGGACGCGGCCGATGTAGCTCTGTCGCTCGACGACGCTGATCACGCCGCGCGCGTCGAGCAAGTTGAACAGATGGCTCGCGCGCAGGCACGCGTCGTACGCGGGGAGCGGGAGCTTCGCCGCGAGCAGCGCGCGGCATTCGGTCTCGGCGTCGCGGAAATGGCGCAGGAGCATCTCGGTGTCGGCGCGGACGAAGTTGTATTCCGAGAACTCGATCTCGTTCTCCAGGAACACCTCGCCGTAGCTGATGCGGTTCGGCGGGGGAGCGCCGTTGAAGTCGAGCGCGTAGACGTTCTCGACGCCCTGCACGTACATCGCGAGCCGCTCGAGACCGTAGGTGTATTCGACCGAGACCGGATCGCACGTGATCCCGCCGACCTGCTGGAAGTAGGTGTACTGGCTGACCTCCATCCCGTCGCACCAGACTTCCCAGCCGAGCCCCCAGGCGCCCAGCGTCGGGCTCTCCCAATCGTCCTCGACGAAGCGGATGTCGTGCACCCGCATGTCGATCCCGAGCCGGCGCAGGCTCTCGAGATACAGGTCCTGCGCCGAGGGCGGCGACGGCTTGAGGATCACTTGAAACTGGTAGTAGTGCTGCAGGCGATTGGGGTTTTCGCCGTAGCGCCCGTCGGTCGGACGGCGCGAGGGCTGCACGTACGCGGCGCGCCACGGCTTCGGCCCGAGGCTGCGCAAGCTCGTCGCGGGATGGAACGTTCCCGCGCCCACCTGCGCGTCGTACGGCTGCAGGATCGCGCAGCCTTGCTCGGCCCAGTACTCCTGCAGCGTCAGGATCAGCTTCTGGAAGCTCAGCTGCGGCGCACCGCCCCCGCGTTCGGCGAAACCGCTCACCGCGCGACCGGCGTGCCGACGGTCGCGACGCGCTTTCCGCCCTCCGTCGCGTCGATCCGCACCGCGACCGCGCCTTTGTGCGGCGTCAGCGGAACGACTTGGAACTCGACGATCTTCACGCCGTCCGGCGGCACGGCGACGTCGGTACGGAACGGCGAGCAGACGCGATCCGAGCAGAACGAGCCGATCCAATGCGCCGGAAGGCCAGTCTCGGCGAGCGCGATGCGCGCGCCCGGCGGACCGGTCACGACGAGCCGGTACTTGTACGTGCTGGCGACCGAGCCGGGGAGATCGGGGCCCGTCCACGGCGCGAGCGAGAGCGCCGGCGAGCCGCCGTGCGCCACGCCGAGCGCGACGATCCCCTCCTGCGCCTGTTCGACGTACCATTCGCGGTGCACGTCGCCCGGCGGGATCGTCTCGGCGGCGCGCTGCGCGCGTTCGAACGCCGCGCGCGCCTTCCCGGCGTTGCCCGCCGCGCTCTCCATGCGCCCGTAGTACAGGTTCGTCCACGCGAGCGCGGCCGGCTTCTTCGCGAGCTGCAGCGCGCGGTCGAACGACGCCTCAGCCTGCGCGATCTCGCCCAGCTTGGCCTGCGCCGAGCCGAGTGCTTTGAACGTGGCGTACGAAGGGGCGAGCTGCGCGATCCGCGCGTCGATGGCGGCGAGCCGCTTCGCGTCGCCGAGCTCCGAGACGGCGTACGCGCGCCCTTCGAGCGTGTCGACGTCGTCGGGCGCGTAGCGCAGCGCTTCATCGTACGCGACGTCGGCCTCGGCCCACTTCCCGAGCGCCGCGTCCTCGTCGCCGCGCAGCCGCGCGAGCAGCGCGCGGTCGGCGTCGCTCGCGGCGAGCGGAGCGAGCGCCGCGATCGCGGCGGCGCGGAGCGTCTCTTCTTCCGCTTGCGTGGCGACGAGATCGTGATCGCGCGACGGATCGTCCATCGCGTCGTCGAGCAGATCGTTCACCTTCGCGATCGCCGCGGCGGCGGCCGCGACGGCGGCGCGCACGCTCGCCGGATCGCCGGTGAACGGATACTTCGCGGGATCGAGCATCGCGTCGAGCTGCGACTGAAACGCGCTCTTCAGCGGCGCGCTCTCGCCGTGCCGGGCTGCGGCGATGTACGCCTGCAGCTGCGCGCGCGGCAGCACGTTGTCCGCATGGCGCGCGCGCAGCACGCCGTCGGGTCCGATGACGAACGTCGTGGGGTAGTTGCGGATCCCGTAGTCGCGCGCGAAGGCGCTCGTGCCGGTCGTCGCGACCTGCGGATACGGGATCCCCTTGGCGGCGGAGAAGGCGCGCACGACGCTCGCCGGCTCGGTCGTGTCGACGCCGAGGAACGCGACGCCGCGCGCGCGATCGGCGTTCGCTTCGGCGACGAGGTCGGGCGTCTCCAGCCGGCACGGCGGACACCACGAGCCCCACACGTTGATCACGAGGGTCGTCCCGCGGTAGCCGGCGAGCGTGACGCGCCTCCCGTCCACCGTGGTCAGGGCGAAGTCGGGCGCCGGCTGACCGACGACCGGCCCCGGCAGCACCGACGCGGCGCGCGCGGCGCCCGGGACGAGGCCCGACACGGCGAGGGATGCGAGCAGCACGGACGCGAGTCGCTTCATCACCGGTAGGGACGCGAGCCGCGGCGGACGGGTTGCGCGGCGCGGCGCGAGCGGCGCGTTCACGTCCGCAGCTTCACGCCGGCCGCGGTCATCCGCAGGGCGACGGTGAACGCGATCGCCGCGAGCGCCCCGACGATCGCCAGCGAGAGCGCGAGCGGGACGTCGCTCTGCCCGGTATAGCTGAACCGGAACGCGGCGACCATGTGGTACATCGGGTTGAAGAACGAGATCTTGCGCGCGACGGGCGGGAGCAGCGAGGCCGACGTGAACACGCCGCCGACGAACACCAGCGGCGTGATGAAGAACGTCGTGAGCACGGCGATGTGGTCGAACTTCTCGGCCAGCAGCCCGACGATGATGCCCAGCGCCGAGAACAGTACCGCGATCAGCGCGATGGTGAGCAGGTAGAGCGCCCAGCTCGCCGGCGCGATGTGGACGAAGACGACGCCGAGGATCGTGATCAGCAGCGCGATGAAGACGGCGCGCACGGCGCCCGCGACGACGTAGCCGAGGACGATCTCGAGCGCCGACATCGGGGCGATCAGCAGCTCCTGGATCGAGTTCATGAACCGGCCTTGGAAGACCGACGATGAGCCCTCGCTGTAGGTCTGGTCGATCACCTGCATCACGATCAGTCCCGGGATCAGGAACTGCGCGTAGGAGACGCCCTGCACGTTCTTGATCCGGCTGCCGAGCGCGAGCCCGAAGATGAAGACGTAGAGCAGCGTCTGGATCACCGGCGGCCAGATGACCTGGTTGATGATCGAGAACGTGCGCACCATCTCGCGCTTGACCAGCGTCTGGAAGCCGACCGCGTTTGCGATCATCGCGCCGTCAGCTCCAGGAAGACGTCCTGCAGCGAGCGCTGGCCGACGAGGTCCTTCGTGTCTTCGAGCGCGACGATCTTGCCGTGCTGGATGATCGCGATCCGGTCGCACAGCTCTTCGGCCTCTTCGAGATAGTGGGTGGTGAGGATGATCGTCGTCCCGTTCCGGTTGAGCTCGCGCAGCAGCGCCCACAGCTCGAGCCGCAGCTCGACGTCGACGCCGGCGGTCGGCTCGTCGAAGATCACCAGCGGCGGCTCGTGGATGAGCGCGCGCGCGAGCGAGAGCCGCCGCTTCATCCCGCCCGAAAGGCGCGTATACGGCTGCTTCGCCTTCGACGAGAGATCGAAGCGTTCGAGCAGCGCGTCGGCGCGCTTGGCGATCTCCGGCCCGCGCAGCCCGTAGTAGCCGGCCTGGTAGATCAGCACGTCGCGAATGTTGAGGTACCGGTCGAAATTGTACTCCTGCGGCGCGAGCCCGACGCGCAGCCGCGCCGCGCGCCAATCGCGCACGACGTCGTGCCCGAAGAGCCGGATCGCGCCCGACGTGATGTGCGCGAGCCCCACGATCGCGTTGATCGTCGTGGTCTTCCCCGCGCCGTTCGGGCCGAGCAGCCCGAAGAACGCGCCGCGCGCGACCTGGAGCGAGATGCCGTCGACCGCGGTGAAGTCACCGTACCGCTTGACGAGCCGGTCGATCTCGAGCGCGGGCTCGGTCACGGGATCGCCGCGCCCGGCTCGGCGAGCTGCGCGTACCGGTGCCGGCGCAGCGTCTGCACGCGCTTGGCGAGATCCGGAATCCCGCTCTTGCGCAGCTGGCGCACGACCTTCTCCACGTCGAAGGCGACGCGGCGCGAGGCGATCTCCCAGCCGCCCGGGCGCTGCGTGAGGATCGCGTAATGCGCGTGCGGGTCGCCGTCCTTCGGCAGCCCGGCGGAGGCGACGTTCACCAGCGTCCGGCCGCGCCACGTCCGCACGTACGCGAGGTGCAGGTGGCCGAACGCCACCGTCCGCTGCGGGACGTCCGCGAACAGCCGCTCCAGCGTGTCGTCGTACGCGTCCGGCCAGACGTGCTCGTCGTCGGATTTCGGGTTCGCGTGACAGACGAGCAGTCCGTCCTCGCCGTCGCCGAACGTCAGCGCGAACGGCAGTTCGCCGAGCCGCTCGGTCCACTGCGCGCCGATCCGCTCGCGCGTCCATGCCACCGCGCGCGCATCTTCCGGATCCTGCTGCGCCTCCGGGCCCTCGGCGATCATGCGGTCGGTGTTCCCGCGCAGCAGCCGCGCGCCGGCGGCGTCCAGCCGCGCGAGGACGCGCTCGGGGCGGGGGCCGTCGAGGCACAGATCGCCCGCCGCGACGACGACGTCCGCGCCGCCGCGCGCGGCCAGATCGTCGAGGCAGCGCGCGAGCGCATGAGCGTTGCCGTGGATGTCGGAGAGGATCGCGATGCGCAAGGCCGATCAGCCGCGCTTCGCGGCGAGCACCAGCGCGAACGGACCGTAGCCGGCCTTCCCGAACTCCCAGAGGTCGATCGCGTCGACGGTGATCTTCGCGGCGCGCATCAGCCGGATCGACTCCCGGAAGCGCAGGTTCGCGATCGCGCGCCGCGGTCCGAGGGTCAGCACGCCGGCCGCGTACTCCTCCCCGCGCGGCACCTCGACGATCGTCGCGCCGGCGACGCCCGCGAGCGCGACCTTTTCGGGCGCCGCGACGATGAGGTCGGCGGCCACGACCGAGAACACGTTGCGCAGCCGTTGCACGCCGCTCGCGAGCGGCAGCTCGAGGGTTCGGAACCCCTGCTGCGCCGCGATCGCGGCGAGCTGCCGGCGGCCCAGCTCGTTCGAGCGCGGCCGCAGGCCGCCGCCGGGGCTCGGCACGCCGAGGTAGAGCACACCCGGGCCGAGGGCGACGTCGGTTCCGTCGAGCAGCCCCGGAGCCGTGATGCGGCCGGCGATGGGCACGCCGAGCTCGCCCAGCCGCTTCTCGACCGCGAGCACGTCGTGACGGCGCTCGACCTGCGAGGGGCGGGTGATGACGGCGCCCTGCGGGAGCATGACCGCGCAGTCGGCGAGCAGCGACTCCGTCGCGCTCTCGGCCGCGGGCGGCATCTCGAAGACCGTGACGCCGCGATCGCGCAGCGTGCGGACGAGGATCTCGTGCTGCTCGACCGCGCGGTCGGCGATCGGCGAGGGCTCGCCGGGGATCGGCGGCAGCGTGTCGACCGCCGCGCTCGGGCGGAGAACGACGGCGCCGGCGAGGACGCCGGCGTCGGACGAGACGTACGGGGCGGCGTAGGGCTTCACGGTCACGACTGGTTCGGGTTCGCCGAACGATGGCCGCGCTCCTGACGTGGGAACAGGGCAAGCGATGTCACGCCGCCGTCCATCGACAACCGCGGTCGTCTGCGCGGTCATCCCCGCCCTCGCCCTCACGCTGGGCGTGATCCCGGCCGACCGGCTCGAGCCGCGCATCGCCGGGCTCCCGTTCGTTCTGGCCTGGATCGTCGCGTGGGTGCTGCTCACCCCGGCGTTCCTGTGGATCGCCTACCGGAGCGAACGCGCGTGAACGCGCAGGTCGCGCTCGGCATCGTCGCGGTCGTCGTGCTCGCGACGATCGCCCTCGGGCTCGCGGGCGTCCGCGGCGTCAAGATGAACCCGCAGGAGTACATCGTGGGCGGCCGCCGCATCGGCGCGCTGCTGCTGTGGCTGCTGCTCGCGGGCGAGATCTACACGACCTTCACCTTCCTCGGCGCGGCCGGCTGGGCGTACGGCAAGGGCGCACCCGCGTACTACATCCTCTGCTACGGGACGCTCGCGTACGTCATCTCGTTCTTCCTCGCGCCGCCGGTGCACCGCATCGCGCGCGAGCGCGGCTACCTGACCGGTCCCGATTTCTTCAGCGACCGCTACGGGAGCCGGCTGCTCGGCGCGCTCGTCGCCCTGGTCGGCTTCGTCATGCTCGTCCCGTACGTGACGCTCCAGCTCACCGGGATTCAAATCCTCGTGCAGATCGCCGGGTTCGGCAGCATCGATCCGATCGTCGCGGTCGCGATCGCGTTCTTTTTGATCGCGGTGTTCACGTTCGCCGCCGGGCTGCGCGGCGCCGCATGGGCGGCGGTCGCGAAGGACGGCCTCGTGCTGATCGGCGTCATCTTCGCCGGGCTCGTGCTGCCGGCGCATTTCTTCGGCTCGCCGGCCGGCGCGCTCGACGCGGTGCTGCGCGATCCCGCGCACCC
>Ga0070739_10003718_pt1 | contig 18719 bp, 8 predicted proteins | sample Coa_R1_7_FD_66445 | JGI IMG/M metagenome (GOLD analysis project Ga0070739, IMG submission 66445) | Surface soil microbial communities from Centralia Pennsylvania, which are recovering from an underground coalmine fire - Coalmine... | ecosystem: Environmental > Terrestrial > Soil > Unclassified ... | reverse complement strand
CAGCGTCTTCGCCTGCTTGGCCGGTCCCTGACCGGTCATCACGCGTGAACGTCTGCTGATCCGCGGGGCGGAAGGCCAGCAGCGGCACTTCATGCACCAGCCGAAGCCGCGCGCTAGGAGAGGCGTCGTAGTCCCACCCCACCAGCCATGTGAGAGCACGCCTGATCATCGGCGCGGCCCAGTGGTGGTCGTGTTCGTAGTGCGCGAGCGCTTCGGCGGCTTCTTGCTCCCCGAGCACGCGGTACGCGGGCGAAAAGCGCTCGTTCGCGACCGCAACTTCGACGGCGCCGCCGGCCCGCACATTGCGATACCAGTCCGCGTGCTCGCCGAGTCCAGCCATGACGACGAACTCATTGCGCCCTGGGTCGGCGCGGACGATTTCGAGCATGGTCCGATATCGGCGCCCCGACTTTCGGCCGATGTGCGTCAGGCGCAGGAACCGGTGATCAAGCAGCCAGCCGGCGTGCAGGTCGTACAGCCGCGTGGGCGCTCTGAGCAGCCAGCGAGTCGCCGATCCCGGCCTCTTGTGCACAGCCGGGCTGTCGGATGCTTCGTTGATGGCCATCACATCGCCTCCCTCACGGTCTGGGCTCGGTTTCCAGCGACATAGCTACCCAAGAATTATTGCACTATGCAATCTATCGGTAGGGGATGCGTCCGGGCCGCAAACCGTGGCGGCTCGAACCGCTTCTGTTAGAAGGCTGTTAGGCGCCCCGCCGAGGATGAGTGTGCGGAATCCGCTCAAGGACAACGACGAATACGTAGGAGACACAGCCTGTGAAGCTCAAACGATTGGGCGCGCTGGTCGCGTCCGTGATCGCGGGCCTGACGCTCGTGGTCGGCGGCCCGGCGGTGTCGGCGCACGCCGCGACCGCGGACTGCATCCCCACCGTCGACTACCCGCAATCCAACGGAACGGTGTGGGCGTCGGTTTGGTGCGGAGCCGGAGACATCGGAAATATCGACCAGAACGTCTACGAGGACGGCCATCTGGTGTGGCAGCGGTCGTCGTATCAGTGCATCGGGTCGGGCGGCACGGTGGTCTTCGTCAACTGCTCCGAGACCAACCACTTCGGCACACGTACCCCCGGCCACGAGTGGTGCCAGATGACGTGGTTCTTCCTGAGCGCCGGAACTGACTCGGAACGCGAGTGCATCTACCCGGACGGGCACATCACGTACAGCTCAAGCGGTTGGTACTGATCGGACAGCCGCCCCGGGTGCGGCACGCTCCCTCCCGCCTGACCCGCGGATAGCCGCGGTGGCCTCACTGCCCGGGCGAGATCGCTCAAGGTCGACCCGGTTCGCCATCGGCGGCCGGGTCGACCGTCGTCAGCATTGACGGCCTGGATGGCTTTCGGACTCAGCGGCGCCGACAGGCAGCGCTCACGATCGCCTCGGGCCGTGGCGGAGGAGGTCTCGTACCTGTTGCACACGTGGATCACCGAGATCGGACAAGATGCCCTCAGCGGCGCTTAGATGCTCTCGCGCTTCCCGGTCCCGGCCGAGCCTCGCCAGGTCCTCGGCCTGGTCCTGCAGCGCGTCGGCTTCCTGAGTCCGGTCGCCGGCCGCGCGGATCTCGCACAGACCTCGCTCACGGGTACGGACTGCCAGTTCGACGTCGCCCAGACCGCTGTATGCGCGTGCGAGTTTGCTTAGTGCGTCGCCCTTGCCGTGGATGTCACCGCTTTGCGGGTAGGAGCCGAGGGCGCGCAGCAACGTATCCCGGGCCAGTTCGAAGCGCCCCTGAGCCAGATACACCTCGCCGAGCGACGCATAGCCGGTGCACTTCCCCAACGCATAGTCGGCCTTCTCAGCGATCGCGATCGTCTCTTCGAGCACGGCCAACGCGTCGTCGAAACGCTCGAGTTTACGATAGAGGATCCCGAGGTTGGACAGACAAGCCGCGACACCTTCCGGGTTGCCCAGACGACGGCGCACCTCGAGCGCTTCCTCGAAGTGGGCCACGGCGTCCTCGTACCGGTGCTGCTTCGCCTCGGTGATGGCAATCACGTTGAGCAGCGCGCTGCGCCCGCTTTCCGCCTTGGCCTCGATCGCGCTCGCCAGACCCGTCAACAGGATACTGAGGACCTCCTGATAGGGATGCTCAAGCGCGAGGTAGGTGTAGAGCTTGAACGCCAGCTGCCAGGCGAGATCGTGGCGGCCGATCCGCACCGCTTGCGCCACCGCGGTGGTGAGGTTGTCCTTCTCTGCCCGGAACCAGGCGAGGCACTCGGCGTAATCGCGCGCGGGTGGGAACCGCCACGCCGGATCGGGCTCGCGCTCCAGTGGCCGCACCCGGCCGGGCGCCATCGCCAGCGTGGTCCGGACGACCGCGTGCAGGGTCCAGTCCAGCAACCGGGCCACGCTGTCCGCGCCGCGCTGCGCCGGATCCTGCAGCCGGGATTTCTCGGCGGCATAGAGACGCAACAGGTCGTGGTAGCGGTAGATCCCCGCCTGCGGTGACTCCAGCAGGTGCGCGTCGACGAGCGACTCGAGCAAGCATTCGGCTTGCACGTATTCGACGCCGAGCGCGGCGGCCGCGCTCATGATGCTCAGATGAGGCCCGTCAAAGAGGGAGAGCAACCTGAACGCCTCGCGCTGCCCGACGCCGTCCGCGGCTTTCAAGTCCAAGGCCGCGTAGCTGACTTCGAAGCTCGCCCGTATACCGAGGTCGCCGGCGGTCAACTCGCCGAGGCGGTCCTCGGCGCGCTCCAGGCGGTCAGCCAGGTCGGCGAGCCGCCACCCGGGCCGGGCGAGCAGGCGCGCGCCTGCGATCCTGATCGCCAGCGGAAGGCCCGCGCATCGGCCCAGGACGCGGGTGAAGGCCTCCGGCTCGGCTTGGCAGCGCGCGGAGCCGATGATCCGCTCAAGGAGCGCGCTGGCGTCCGCGTCCGGGAGTACGTCCAGATTCAGTCGGTGCCCGGCCTCCAGCTCGATGAGGCGGTCTCGGCTGGTGACCAGGACGCACGAACCGCCGCTGCCGGGAAGCAGCGGCCTGATCTGATGGGCGTCGAGGGCGTCGTCGAGCACGATCAGCATCGTGCGGTCCGCCAGCCAGCCACGGTAAGCGGCGGCAAGCTCTTCCGTTTCGGCCGACAGCGCCGCAGGATCCGCGCCGAGCGCGCGCAGGAAACGGGCGAGCACCTCGGCGGCCGTGGCCGGGCGGTCACCGCCTCCGCGCAGGTTCGCATACAGTTGCCCGTCGGGGAACCCGGCCCGCGTGGCATGAGCGGCGTGTACCGCGAGGGCCGTCTTGCCGATGCCTCCAGCACCGGTGAGCGCCGAGACCACCACGACCTGCGGCGGCCGCCGGCTATCGCCGAGCAGCGAGGTCAGCTGCGCCAGCTGCATGCCGCGCCCGGTGAAGTCGGCAACGTTGCCGGGCAGCTGTGCCGGCACCGGGCCCCGCGCTCGTACCTCAGGCACCGGTTCGCCGCGCAGCAGACGCTGATGTAGCTGCCGAAGGTCGTCGGAGGGCTCGATCCCCAACTCCCCGACGAGAATCCTGCGCAGCTCCCGATAGGCCTCCTGCGCCTCCGCCTGTCGGCCGGAGCAGTGCAGCGCGAGCATGAGCCGGGCGTGGAAGGATTCGTGAAGGGGGTGTCGGTCGACGAGTGTGCGCAGCTCGCCGACCAAGTCCCGGTGGCGCCCGAGCCTGAGGTCTGCTTCGATGCGGGCCTCCAGCGCTCGCAGCCGCAGCTCGCCGAGACGCTGCGCCTCGGTCTGGCACAGAACCGTCGGCGCGCATCCCGCGAGCGGCTCGCCGCGCCACAGCCTCAGCGCTTCGGCCAGGCCGTTCGACGCGCTCTCCCAGTCGCCGTTGCGGGCAGCGCGCTGCGCTTGATCGTAGAGCCGGGTGAAGACGTGCAGGTCGAGTTCTCCGTCGTGTACCTCGAGCAGATAACCCTGCGTAACAGTCCGGAGCCGGGAGCCGTCGCCGGTCAGTGCGGCGCGCAGGCGCATGACGTGGTTGTACAGCGAAGCGGTGGCGGCCGCGGGAGGATCTTCGCCCCAGAGCATCGCGGTCAGCCGCTCGGTGGTGACGACCCGGTTCGCCTCCAGCAGCAGCGCGGCCAGCACGGTGCGCCGCATAACCGCCTGAATCCTCAGCTCCGCCCCGTCGCGGATGACCGCCGGCGGCCCGAGCACCGAAAACTGAAGCAAGGATCGTCTCGCTCAAACGCATCATGGCGCGGCAAGCGCGCATCGAATGTGATTGCCCCATTACCGAAAGCGATTCGGCGGACATCGTATCCGGCGCAGAGGATCATGTTCCATACCCTCAAGAGGCTGCAATACCGGTCAGGCATCCTGGACGGCTTTATCGCCGGAACCGGACTTACCCGGATGTCCCGGATAGCGGTCCCGATCTCGTTCGGTTGGCCCGGAGTCGTGTGGGCCGCCGAGAAGAAGGTTGGCGAGTGCGGTGCGGTGGTGGATGACGGCCTTGCCGTCGCGGACGCTGGTGATGAGTCCGGCGGCGCGTAGCGCCGCGGTGTGCGCGGAGATGGTCGCCGCGCTCAGTCCGAGGCCATGAGCGAGTCCGCTCGTGTTCACGGCTTCGGCGGCGAGTTCCAGGATGCGAAACCGGGTGCGGCCGAGTACTTCAGCGAGTGCGTCTTCCGTCGGGGCCGCGGAGGCGGCCGAGGGCGGGAGTCCGGGCCCGGCCGGGTAAGTCACGATCACGGGCCGGTCCGGGATGTCGGCTACGAGCGGTTCGCCGATCCAGTGGAACGTGGGCAGGAGCAGGACTCCGCGCCCGGCCGGGTACACCTCGCGCGTGGCGGCTGGATCCGCGGTGGCGAATTCCCACACGCCTTCGCTGAGCCGGGAGCCCGGTACTACGCGCGCCAGCGCATGCCCGATGCCGTGTTCGCTGACGATCGCTGCGTATCGAGCGAACTCGATGCGGTGTAGGTGCTGCACGACCGGCCAGACCGGGGCAAGCAGCGCGTCGAACGCTGCCTGCCGGGCGCGCATGACCGGTTGCCAGGCGTCGCGCGCGCCGCGATGCAAATCCCTGATCCAGGCGGGCGCCTTGACGGCTGCGGGCGCGGTGGCGTAGGCGAGTTCGAGTTCTGCAGCGACCCAGGTGCTCTCGCTCGCGCGCATGGCCTCGAAGCATTCGGCCATGCTCGCCTCGGCACCATCAAGGAATGCGGGCGCGTGGCGGCCCGGTACGAGGTCACGCAGTGGCAGCGCGGCCGCGGGCATCGCCCACATGGCCCGGTTACGCCACCGGCCGAACAGCAGCGGAGCGAACTGCGGGTTGAAGAGCATCATCAGCGCTGCATTGAGTTCCTGCAACGGCGCCGGGCGCGCGGCGACGCGGACACGTGCGAAATCGGCAGGCGTGAGATGAATACGGAACACGTCGGCCTCCGTCCCCCGACTGCGACGCCATCGTTTCGACTCGATCCTAAATGATCGCCCGCATCGGGCGGCGGAATGACGATCGTCGGCATGACCACGAAGATCTCAGGCATCGATCGTCGGACGCTGGCCAAGCTGGCGTTACTTTCCGGCGCGGGCATGACCGTCCCCGGCATCGGAACAGGGCCCGCCCGTGCCGATACCGCCTCCGCCGTACTGCGTCTCCCCGCACCCACCGGTCCGCATCGGGTCGGTGCTGTCGAGCTCTATCTCGTCGACCGCTCGCGCCCGGATCCGTGGGACCCGGCCATTCCCGTCCGCGAGCTGATGGTCACGCTCTTCTACCCGGCGCAGACCGTGCGGGGTTTCGCGCGCGCCGCGCAGATGCTGGCGGGCGCAGCCGTCCTGTTCGGCGAGATCGCGCCACTCGGCCACCCACAGCTGCCTTCTGCGGGCGTGGACTGGGCCGCCACGATGACCCACGCGTACACGGCCGCTCCCGCCCTGCCGGAACGCCGCCCGGTGGTGATCTACAGTCCGGGCGGCGGCGACCCGCGCACACTCGGCACATATACCGCCGAGGATCTCGCCAGCCACGGCTACGTCGTGGCGATCGTCGACCACCCAGGCGACGCCTGCGATGTCCAATTCCCTACGTCCACGAAATACCGCGGCCAAAACCGGATCACGGTCTTCCGCGGCGATCCGCGAACTGACGCCGCGACCTATCGGACGATGATCGAAACGCGCATCGCCGACTGCAAGTTCGTGGCCGACACCCTCGTGACACTGATGGCGGGAGGGAACCCCGACGCGCTCGGCAGGAGTCTGCCGCGCGGAATAAACCGCGCGATCGACCTGGACCGGCTCGCGATCTACGGCCACTCGGCGGGCGGTACGACAGCAGCAGAAACCGCTTACGAAGACAACCGGTTCGCTGCGGCGGTGAACCTGGAGGGCTACCTGGACTGGGTACCCGCAAGCCCCGGTGAACCCGGCGCGCTGCTCCCGGTCGCTGCGCACGGCGCGTCCCGGCCGACGCTGATGGTCGGTAGCAGCGAATTCGCCGACAAGCACGCGCTCGACCTGTCCTGGACGGTCTTGCTCGCCCGCTCCGGCCACCGAGCGACGCGCTGCCAGATCACCGACGCGAACCACTGGGTCTTCACCGATTTCGCGCCGATGGCGGCGCAACTGCAAGCCGACGGGCTGATGACCGCCACCGATCGGAACGCGCTCGTCGGCCGGATCGACGCGAGCGTCGCAGTATCCGAAGTCCGCCGGCTGCTCCGCGACTTCCTGCACCGAACAGTCGGCATCTCTGCGTGACGCTTCGAGCGGTTAGTGCGGTGACCGTGAAACGTTCGCCGGGTTCGGTGACACGCCGCTCGAGGTTCGAAGGTTCGGGCCGATTATCTGGAGAGAGTAGCGACCAACTCGTCGCGGCCGTTGACCCGGATCTTGCGATAGATGGCCTTGAGATGGTCGTTGGTCGTGTGCTGCGACAGGTCGAGGGTGTGGGAGATCTGTTTGCTGGAGCGGCCGTCCAGGACCTGGTCGATCACGGTGCGTTCCCGGGGCGTGAGGCCGTACCACGCAGCGACCGCGGGCAGCAGTTGGCCGGTACCGGCCGCCTGGATGGTGACGGCCACCTCGCCGCGTCGGGCGCCGGTGAGCCGTTGGGCCTGCAGCGCGGCGAAGCCGTGGCCGGTCGGGATGCGGCTGAGCACGGGCTCGCTGTGGCGGCGGGCGGCGGCCGCGAAGTTCCACAGCGTCAGCGAGACATCCTCGTCCGTGTCGAGGATCAGGTTGGGAAAGCACATCCGCAGCCATGCGCGCCCGGTCGCGGTCGCGGAGGCCAGGGCGTCGTTCTCGTAGATGACGAGCACGCCGGGTGGCATCGCGGTGCGTATGGGATGCGGCCTGGCGCGGCCGACGTAACCGCGCAGCGTGGCGGCCAGCGGCGCCGCGACCTGCCGAGCGTTGTCCAGGTCGGCCGGGGTGAACGGCGGCCGGCGACGCTCGCGCAGCAGGATCAGCGTGCCCCAGTGCGTGGCGCGATCGACCAGGTCGAGCCGCATCTCGCAGCCCCAGCCGTCGTCGGCCATGCTGTCGAGCAGCGGCACGAGGCCCGGCGGCGCGGTGGCCGTGGTGTCCAGCATCGCGACAGTCGGGCGGCTCGGGGGCCGGTCGGCGGGTCGCCGGGGCGAGTAAGGCTGCTGATCGAGCAGCCCGGCCGCCTTGATGCGGCGGAAGTGGGCGCAGCTGTAGCCCTGGTGCTCGACCAGGAAGCAGCCGGCGCCGGTGACCGGATCCTTGCCGGAAAGCATGTATCCGTCGTGCGGCACGAGCCGGTGCAGCTGGCGGGCCAGCTCGCCGCCGAGGTCGGCCAGGCTGTCGGCGCGTGTGGCAGCCTGCCGCGCGGCGTGGGCGACGAGCAGCGGCGCGGGCGCGGGGGACACCGCAGGAGTATCGCAACCGGCTCCCCCTAGGTCTAGGGATATGCGCCGCGTATCCGGGGGTGGACAGTGAAACCCGGCCGGGCAGTCATTGCCCTGCTGTTCCTATCAGTAAGCAGAAGCTGAGGATGAGGAGTACTCGTGCGTCGGTTCCTGGTGGTTGCCCTGTCCGTTTCCGCCCTGCTGGCAGGTGGCACGGTGTCCGCCGCCGCGAGCAGCGCCGACGCGGCGTCCGCGCCGTCTGCCGCGTCACACGACGGCTGGGTGCCCGAGCCGATCCCGCCGTCATACGACGCGCCCGCCGGGCTGCTGTGCGACTTCCCCGTGCACTGGGACGTGACGGTGAACCAGGTGCGCACGAAGGTCGTCGAGTCCTACCCGGATGGCAAACCCAAGCGGCAGCTGGCTACCGGTGCGCTGTTCCTCAACGTCAGCAACGCCGCCACCGGCGCGAGCACCCTCGTCGACGCCAGTGGCAGTGCTGTGATCGAATACGGTACTGACGGCTCAATGGTCTGGTACGTGGTCGGGCCGGTCATCGCGCGCATCGCCGCGGGCTCCAGCAACCTGCCGCGTGGCCTCTACACCATCGACGGCGTCTACCGGATCGAGTTCAGCGCGACCGGATTCAAGACCGTCACGCTCGTGCACGGCACTGTCCACAACCTCTGCGACGACCTCGGCTAGTGCGTTGACCGCTCGGCGACACCGGTGCTGTCGTGGCAGTCGCTGGCGAGGGCTTTGTCGAGTTCGCTCCATTGTGTGGCGGTCAGGGCTTGCGTGTACTGGATCTGCAGGACGCCGTCGCCGCCTTGGGTGCATAGGTCGGAGATGAAGGCCGGGAGGGACTGGTATCCGGTGCTGTCCAGTGGGGTGAGGTTGGTCTCGGCGATGAAGACCGGCAGGGTGGTCAGGGCGTGAATCTGGCTGAACACCGGTCCGAATAAGCCGGTGAAGGTGCCGAGCCGGGATCCACCCGCGGTGTCCGGGAAGCCTTCGACCCCGACCATGTCGACCTGGGATGCGTCGGGCCAGTAGCGGGTGGGATTGACGCTGCGGCCGTCGCCGTCTGCGCCGGGGGCCCACATGAAGGAGGCCAGGCCTCCTGCGGTGGCGTCGATGTCGGTGCGTACGGTGTCCCACGCTTTGATCCACTGGGCGGGGGTGGTGTGTTCGCAGCCTTCCTGGGCCCAGGGGTATTGGCCGGGGACGTTGAATTCGCGGGCGAAGGTGAGGATGACCGGATGGCCGAAGGAGGCGATGGCCGCGCCGAAGGCGTGCAGGTAGCCGCTTATCTCTGGGCCGTTGGCGCCGATCGTGGTGATCGCCGGGAAGTCCCAGGCGTAGTCGCAGGCGCCTGGTTTGCCCTGCCAGATTCCCTGCCAGGGTTCGAGCTCTAGGAAAGGGGTCGCACCGGCGGAGTGCGCTTGGCTGGCGAAGGCTGCGGGGAACGTGTGGCCCCAGTACAGGTAGATATTGGCGACGTTTGGGTGCTGTCCGGCGATGGTGGAGTACTCGCCGTTGTCCTCCGCGGCGATCCGGATCCCCAGCGTGGTCGCTGGCACCGAGCGCGTCCGGATGTGACCGGCGGACGAGCCGGCGAGGCTGCTCGCACTGGCGCCGGCGGTGGCGCTGCGGCTCGGACCGGGAGCGTGCTGGCTGGTGCCGGGGGAGTTGGTGGTGAGCGCGGCGACGGGGGGAATCGCCAGGATGGGCAGCAGCGCGGCTAATGCGATCTGCAGGCGCCGGGTGCCGCGTCGGCGTGCCGCCCGGGCCAGATGCCGCGCGGTCTGGGCGTCATACGCGGCGGCCAGAGTGGCCGGAAACCAGCTCCCGTCCGGGGCTGGTGTATGGCCGCAGGCTTCGATGACGGCCGCCGGGGTGGGCCGCGCGTCAGGGTGCTTGTCCAGGCAGGCCTGGATCAAGCCGCGCAAGGTCTCGTCGCGGCAGGCCAGCGCGCGGGGGTCGGGCGGCTCGTGCACGATCCGGTAGAGCACCTGGGCGTCCGGGCCCTCGCCGAACGGGGTGACGCCGGTGGCGGCGTAGGCCAGCACGCAGCCGAGCGCGAAAACGTCCCCGGCCGGGCGCGTCTCCCGGTGCGCGGCTAGTTCCGGGGCGGTGTACCCGGCGGTGCCCACCCGCATCCCGGTGGCGGTAAGGGCCGTGCCGTCCAGCGCGCGGGAGATCCCGAAGTCGACGACCTGCGGGCCGTCGCGATCCAGCAGGATGTTCGAGGGCTTCAAGTCCCGGTGCACGATCCCCGCGGCGTGGATGGCTCTGAGGGCCTTGGCGATTCCGCCGCCCAGGGCGAGCACCAGCGGCTCGGGTAGCGCGCCGCCCAGTTCCACCGCCTGCGCCAGCGAGGGACCCGGGATGTACGCCGTGGCGATCCACGGGCGCTGCGCGTCGACGTCGGCGTCGATCAGCGCGGGGGTGCAGCCGCCGGTGACGGCCCGCACCGCGGCCACCTCCTTGGCGAACCGGGCTCGGAACACCGCGTCGCGCGCGTACTCGGCGCGCACCCGCTTGACCGCTACTGGCTGCCCGGCGGGGCCTTCGGCCAGGAACACCTCGCCCATCGCTCCGCCGCCGAGCCGCGCGAGCAGCCGGAATGGGCCGATCCGGGACGGATCGCCCTTGGCCACCGCCGCCAGCGCCACCGCCGACTCCGGCCACAACGCCGCCGTGGCGCCCCAGCGGGCCGGTGGCATCGCGGCTTCGGGGCGCTCTGCGGGATCAGGTGGCGCTGAGTGCTCCGGCAGCGGTTGAGGAGCCACTGTTGCAGGCACGGCCGCGGGTGACGGGTCGGCTGGCATGGTGTCCGGTCCTGCTTCACCGCCGGCCAGGATCCTCTTGTACAGGCGCTGCAATTCCGGTCCGGGCTCGATGCCCAGTTCCGCGACCAGCGCCTTACGGGCATCCTGGAAGGCAGCCAACGCTTCGGCCTGGCGGCCGCTGCGATGCAAGGCGAGCATCAGTTGGCCGCGCATCCGCTCGCGCAGCGGGTGGGCCGCCACCATCTCGTGCAGGTCCGCGACCAGTTGCTCGTGTCGCCCCAGGGCAAGCCAGGCCTCAGCGCGGTCCTCCAGCACCTGGATATGCATCCGCTCGAGCCGCGGTACGAAAGCGTCGCGCAGGATCTGGTTGGGCACGTCCAACAGCGGTTGTCCGCGCCAGAGCCCGAGCGCCGCGGCGGCCGAATTCGCAGCCGACTGCCAGGCGCCTTCTCGTAACGCCGCCCCCGCGGCGTGGCAGTGGCGCTCGAACTGGAGGACGTCCAACTCCTGCGGTTCCACCCGGATCTGGTAGCCCGGCTCGCGTGCCACCACTCGTCCGGCGCACGGCCCCAGCGCTCTACGCAGGCGTCCGACATGGCTGCGCAGCGTGCGTGTGGCGGAGGGCGCAGGCGTTCCATCCCATACCGCGTCTACCAGCGCCTCCACCGAGACGGGAGTATTCGCGTGGAGCAGGAGGGCTGCCAGCAGTATCCGCAGCCGCGTCCCCTCCAGCGGAACCGTCCGACCGTCCTCGTCGACCAGTTCCAGCGGGCCCAACAATCCGAACCGCACGCCGCACCCCACTCCGCCCCATAGCTGCCGTCGCAGATATCGCAGAACTCGATGTTATAGCGGGGTGCGAGCGCGTTGCGCCGAGATTGCGCCGGGATTGAACAGCACGCGTCCACACTCGGGAGGCTGCGTGTTCGCGACGCGGCGAGACGATCGTTCGCCCGGGACTGGATCGAGCACCGCGAGGAACACCATCGCCACGGCGATCCAGCCGATCTCTTGCGGAGGCTGCCGTGGTTGGTCCTGGTCCTGTTCTGCGGCCGCGAACTCGGCGCCGCTTACGCGCTGCTCGCAACGCCCTTGCGGTCGGGCTGGGGCCGATACTGGCGGCGACCGGGGCGGTGCTGGCGCCGGTCACGGTGGCCGCCGTCGTGATCGCATCCAATGTGGCGGCCGCCGAGACGGCCCGGGCCGCGACGGTCACTGGACCGGTCTTGGTGCTGTTGCAGAACGGGGAGACGACCGCGCCCGAGACGACGGTGCTGCAAAACGCCGGATATACCGTGACCCAGGCGACCCCGTCGACATGGGAGTCGATGACGAAGGCGCAGTTCGCGTCGTACGCGGCGCTGGTGATCGGCGATCCCTCCACGACGAGTAGCTGTTCGACCCTGACACCGACGACCGCGACGTCGGGCACCGATGCGATCGGGACGACGTGGCAGTCGGCGGTCTCGGGAAACCTGGCGGTGCTCGGGACCGCGCCTTCCGCAGCGGGCACGACGGCCGCCGGCAATCTGATCACGGCGTCCGTGGGTTACGCGGCGGCCAAGTATGCCTCGGGGACTGGGACCGGGCTGTACGTGTCGCTGAACTGCGAGTACAGCATCGCGGCGGCGAAGACCGCCGTGCCCTTGCTCGACGGGGTCGAGGGCATCGGCACGGCGGGCGGACTGACCGTGCGGGGCAACCTGTCGTGCAGCGACCCGGGCACGGTAAACAAGTGGGTGGCGAACGCCTCGGGCACCTTCGGCCCGGTCACGAATGGTTCGCTGACGCCCGGGTCGTGGACGTCGTCGGGTTGCCCGGTGCGGGAGGCGTTCAACTCCTGGCCGACGATCTTCGCGCCGGTGGCCTTTGACGCCGCGTCAGACGCCGCATCAGGCACTACAGCCGACTTCACGGCGTCTGATGGCGTCTCAGGTCAGCCGTACGTGCTGCTGGGGCAGCCGGTGTCGGCGGCGACCGCGGCGCTTGCGCCCAGCACGGGCGGTGAGGTGCTGCCCGGCACCACGGTGAGCGGCGGGAACGCCGCCGCGCCGGGCGTGGACCAGGCCACCGCGGCCGATCCGGTAAACACGGAGAGCGGGGACTTCACGCAGGCGGCGACCGACTTCGCGCTGCCGGGATTCGGCCCGGCCCTGGACTTCACCCGGACGTATGACGCGCAGGTCGCCCAGCGGCAGACCGTGGCCGGTACGCCGGGGCCGCTCGGGTACGGGTGGACCGACAACTGGGCGACGTCGCTGACGCTGAACCGCCCGGTGCCCGGCGACATCTACACGGTGAGCCCGACCGGGGTGTACCCGTTCGAGCCGACCGACATGGTCTCGGACGCGGCCGGCGACGTGCTCTACGTGGACGCCACAGCCAACAACGTGGTGGAGGTCGCGTCGGCGAGCCACACCCAGTTCGGCATTGGGATGACCGCCGGGCACGCCTACGTCGTGGCGGGCAGCGCGTCGGGGTCGTCCGGTACTTCCGGCGACGGCGGCCTTGCCACCTCGGCGCTGCTGAACGGGCCGTGGGGCCTGACGCTGGACGGCTCGGGCAACCTGTTCATCTCCGACCAGGGCAACAACCGGGTCCAGGAGGTGCCCGCGGCGACGGGGACGCAGTTCGGGATCTCGATGACGGCGAACCACATGTACACGGTGGCCGGCAGCGCGACCGGGGCGGCGGGCTCCTCCGGCGACGGCGGTAAGGCGACCTCCGCGCTGCTCAACACTCCGAACAAGGTGCGGGTGGACCACGCGGGGAACCTCTACATCGCCGACAGCCAGAACTTCCGGGTCCAGGAGGTCCCGGTGGCCACCGGGACGCAGCGCGGAGTGTCGATGACGGCCGGGTACATGTACACGATCGCGGGGACCGCGACGGACAGCGACTACACCGGTGACGGCGGCCTGGCGACCGCGGCGACGATGGTCTCCCCGTCGGGGCTGGTGCTGGACGCCGCCGGCGACCTGTACGTCTCCGACGACTACATGGACGTGGTCCGGGAGATCCCCGCGGCGAGCGGGACCCAGTGGGGCCGGGCCTTGACGGCTAACGACATTTACACGATCGCGGGCGACCCCTCGGTGGCCGGAACCGGCGGGAGCAGCGGTGACGGCGGGCCTGCCACGTCCGCGCAGCTGAACGGCGCGGGGGGCCTCGGGATCGACGCGGCCGGTGACCTCTACATCGGGGACACCTTTAACAACCGGTTGCAGGAGGTGCCGGTATCCAGCGGGACCCAGTGGGGCCAGTCGATGACCGCGGGCGACATGTACACGATCATCGGCTCCTCGATGGTCGAGGGCGACACCGGCGACGGCGGCCCCGCCACCGCGGCCGAGCTGAACTGGCCCGCCCCGGTGGCCTTCGACCCGAGCGGCAACATGCTGATTCCCGACGCGGTGGACTCCAAGATCAGGGAGGTCTTCGCCACCACCACCCAGCTGCTGAACACCAGCCCGACCGGAACGGGCGTCACCGTCAACCAGGCGGACGGCTCCCAGGCCACCTTCTACCCGAAGAACAGCAGCGGTGCGTGTACGGCACCGTACGTCGCGGCGAGCGGCGACGGCTACTGCACCCTGCCGCAGAACGTGAACGCCGCGCTAACCTACAGCTCCTTGGCCGGGACCTACACCTACACCCCGACCCCCGGCACCAGTTACGTGTACTCCAGCAGCACCGGCGCGCTCAAGGCCGAGACTGACGCCGCCGGGGACACTCTGACCGTCACCACAGCGAGCCCGTCGCCCGGATCGGGCAACTGCCCGTCCACGGCGTCTTCGTGCACGACGATCACCGCCGCCTCCGGCCGGGCGCTCGTGCTGGGCCTGAGCGCCGGCCACCTGGTCACCTCCGTCACCGGCCCGACGGGACGGCGGTGGACGTACGCGTACAACTCCGCCAACCAGCTCGCCTCGGCCACCGACCCGATGGCCGAGGTCACCTCGTATACCTACGGCGCCGGCGCGACCGGCAACCCGCAGCTCGCCGGCGACCTGCTCACGATGACCAGCCCCAACGCCCAACCCGGCGGCCCGGACGCGGGCGACGCCACGGTCAACGTGTACGACTCTCTCGGCCGGGTCACCTCACAAACCGACCCGATGGGATTCCAGACCACCTTCAATTACTGCGTCAACGCCGCCACCGGCGACTGTATGAACCCCGCCACCGGCACCGGAATCGTCACCGTCCACGACCCGGACGGAAACTCGACCGTCTACGCCTACCAGCAGGGCACCCTGGCCGCCACGAGCAAGTTCACCGGCACCACGCTGACATCGGAGACCGACAAGCAGCCGAATACGACGACCGGCACGCTACTCAACGCGACGAGCACTGACGGCGACGGCAACCAGACCACCTACACCTACGACAAGACTGGCGACCTGACGTCATCCACCGATCCGTCCGGGACCACGACGACCAGCGCCTACACGGCACCGGGCGAGAACGGATGCAACACGGAGGGCGCCGCCTCCGCAGCATGCTCCAGCGGGGCGGCGCCGCCGGCGGTGGCACCGGGCGGCACGATCAGCGCGCCGACGTCCGCCCCGCCAAAGGGCGTCACCTACACACTGCACGACACCGACGGGAACACGCTGTACACCGACACCGGCGTGTACGAGCCCGGCTCGTCCACGGCGGCCTACCAGCAGGTCACCTACACCCTGTACAAGGGCAACTCCATCACTCTCGGCGGCGCCACGGTGTCCTGCGCGGCCAGCCCGCCGAGCCAGGCCTTGCCGTGCGCGAAGATCAACCCCGACGGGGTGGTCACCCAGCTCGCGTACGACTCGGCGGGCGACCTGACGTCATCCTCGGTTCCGGACGGCAACGGCTCCGAGGTCGCCGTCACCAGCTACGCGTACGACGGTGACGGCGAGCAGACCAGCCAGACGCTGCCCGACGGGAACCTTTCCGGAGCGAACGCCGGGAAATACACCACCGTCACCTCCTACAACGCCGACGGTAAGAAGACCTCGGTCTCCGTCGGGGCGGGCAGCGGCACGACGGTTACCGCCCGCACCACCACCTACGGGTACGACGCGAACGGCAATCAGGTGTCGGTCATGGACCCGCGAGGCTACACCACCACGACGGCCTACACTGCCGACGACAAGGCGACGCTGGTCACCGACCCGGACGGCCACGCGACGCTCACCTGCTACGACGGTGCTGGGAACACCGCCCAGACCGTCCCCGCCACCGGGGTCGCCGCTAGTGGCCTGAACGCGGCGTCCTGCCCGACCTCGTACCCGGCGGGCTACACCGGCCGTTTGGCCGCCGACGCCACCACCGCCACCTACGACGCGGCGGACGAGAAGACCGTCCAGACGGCCCCTGCCCCGGCAGGCCAATCCGGCACCGAGACCACCGCGTACACCTACGACTCGGCCGGCCGCACCATCAAGGTGGTAGCCCCGCCGACGAGCAGCGCCTCCAACGCGCCCGGCAACGTCACGACCGAGACCTACAACCCCGACGGGGCCATCGCGACCCAGACGACCGGCTACGGCACGCCCACCGAGACCACCATCGTCTACTGCTACGACAGCGACGGAAATAAGACGGCTGTGATCCCCGGCGACGGGAACACCTCCGCTACCGCAGCCTGCTCAACGCCGTCCCCGTTCGCCACTACCTACGGCTACGACTCCGCCGGGGAGAAGGTCGCCCAGGTCACCCCGGCCACCAGCGCGGACAGTGCCGGGGGTACCACCACCTGGACCTACGACCCGGCCGGCAACCCGCTCACGATGACGGACCCGGCGGGCGTGACCACCACGTACACCTACACCCCGGCGGGCAAGAAGGCGACCATCAGCTACTCCGGCTCCGCCGCCCACTCCGTTTCCTTCGGTTACGACGCGAACGGCAACAAGGTTTCGACGGCCGACGTCACTGGCACCGCAGCCAGCACCTATGACCCGTTCGGCGAGTTGGTCTCCGCCACCAACGGCCACGGCCAGACGGTGGTCTACGCCTACGACGCCGACGGCGACACGACCGGCATCACCTACCCGCTGCCGTCTTCGGCCACCTGGGCCCAGACCGCCACGGTGGGCTACACCTACGACAACGCCGACAACCTCACTGCGGTCACCGACTTCGCGGGCAACGCCATCGGGGTGACCGTTAACGCGGACGGGCTGACCACCAGGCGGACACTCGGCGCGACCGGCGACACCGTCGCCACCGGCTATGACAACTCGAACCGGACCTCCTCGATCGCCCTGGCGAACTCATCCGGCGCCACGCTGCAGTCGTTTACCTACGGTGATGCCCCCGATGGCAGCATCCTGACCGAGACCGACTCGCCGACCAGCGCCGGAGCATCGAAGACCTACACCTACACCGCGCAGGACCAGTTGTCCGCTGAGACGAACTCCGCCACCGATAGCTATGCCTACGACGCCTCTGGCAGCCTGACCGGCTTGCCCGGCAACGCGACGGGCAGCTACGACTACGCGGGCGAACTCACCGGCTCGACCAGCGCTTCGGGGGCGGCCACCAGCTACACCTACAACGCGGACGGCCAGCGCACCGGTGCCACCACGGGCGGCGCCACCGCCGAGACGGCGGGCTGGAACGGGGCCGGCGAGCTGACCAGCTACACCGACAGCACCGGCACCATGACCGCGGCCAGCTACGACGGCGAGGGCCTGCGTGCCGCCACCACCGACTCGGCGGGCACCCGGTACTACACCTGGGACACCGTCCCGAGCACGCCGCAACTCCTGATGGACGGCTCGAACGCATACATCTACGGCACCGGAGGATCCCCCGCGGAGCAAGTCAACCTGTCCTCCGGGACGGCCAGCTACCTGATCACGGACTCCCTCGGCTCCGTCCGCGGCACAGTCAGCGCCCTCGGCTCCCTTACCGGCAGCGTCACCTACGACGCCTACGGCAACCCGCTGACCCCTGGCGGCCAGACCGCCACCACCCCGTTCGGCTACGCCGGGTACTACACCGACGGGACCGGACTGGACTACCTCGTCAACCGCTACTACGACCCGGCGACCGGGCAGTTCCTCTCCGTCGACCCGCAAGCCTCCACCACCAATGCCCCGTACGCATACGCCACGGGCAACCCCGCGACTTACACCGACCCCAGCGGCCAGAGCGCGGTCAACTGCAACTGGTGGGGCGGTTTCGGCTTCAGCAAGTGGGGCGTCAACATCAGGATCCCCGCCGGCCAGCTCTGCTCGCAGATCATCGGCAGCGGGCGCTGGGTCTACTCCGTGAAGGGCGACTTCGTAGCGGCGTATGTCATCAGCGCCTTCTCCTACGAGTACCGGTTCGCGTACACGAACAGGTCCGTTTACTGGACGTTCTGGAGCGACCACTACTGCTGTTCCGCCATCTCCAACCAAGACGCCACCCACTACCCGGATCGGTACCTATGGGACGGTCCTTTCTGGACTACCTTCTGGGTGGACTGGCGGGCCCGCAACACGGTCACTACGACCAGCAACATCATCGGCTAGCGCATCGTCCGCGCCAGCGAACCGGATTAAGGGGCTGGGGAGGCGGTTTCCTCCTCAGCCCCGCAACACAGCGATCCGCCGGGACACTCGGCCATTCTCGAACGACTGGAGAATTAAGGGCTCTGTCGCACTTTCGGTGGTGACGGTATGTCAGGGTGCTTCATGATGTGCCGTGCGTGACGTCGATCATCTTGCGGCGTGGTTTTCAGGCGAGTGCGGTGAGCCCTGAGAGGTCGCGCGCGACCGTGTGATTGCGGTCGGCGATGGTGCCGAGCATGCAGTTGGGGTACAGGCCGAAGTACTCGCCCCGAGTGCGGTGGCTCCAAGCTTGGGCGAGTGGCGTGCGCGTCTTGTAGAAGCTGACCATGTAGCCGCCGCTGTAGACGCGCACCAGCGAGTAGCCGCCGGGGTACTCCTTCACGGCGCCGACTTCGAGGAACTCGACCGAGCGCTGCGGCGTCTGGTTCTCGTCCACGAAGAAGGTTCGCTTGTTGCGGTGCGTGTGGCCGCTGTGGTGGAAGAACACGCCGGGAGTGCGCTCATAAAGGCGCTGGAGGGCGACCGCGCTGGGGCGGTCGATGTCGAAACCAGGTCCGGCC
>Ga0070739_10003715_pt1 | contig 18730 bp, 17 predicted proteins | sample Coa_R1_7_FD_66445 | JGI IMG/M metagenome (GOLD analysis project Ga0070739, IMG submission 66445) | Surface soil microbial communities from Centralia Pennsylvania, which are recovering from an underground coalmine fire - Coalmine... | ecosystem: Environmental > Terrestrial > Soil > Unclassified ... | reverse complement strand
GCTCAGCACGCACGAAGTGGAGTGCCGTGAGGCGAAGCAGGCGACGCGGACAGGCGCGGCCCAGCTTGCGGAGCAGGATCGGACGCCGCACCTGCCCAACGATCAGGAGTCGAAAGAGCACCCGTTCCAGCACGGCACGCGGCAACAATAAGCGCGGCAAAGCGTGCGATAAGCTGGCTTCAGGGGTGCCGGTCAACGCTTTCCGTTGTTCTCTGAGCCGACGGGCGATGCTCACGGTCTTTCCGGCGGCAGCGACGGCGGCCGTGGAGCAGAGCATCTCTTCGGAGATCCGCCGCTACACCGATCCGGTAACGGAGTTTCCCATGCTCCGTTTGACCAGCCCGGCGTATTCAGCGTGGCTGCCGGCGTACAACCAACAGGCCACGGTGCGTCGAGGCAACACCCTTTTATACATCACCGACCGGGGCGGGACGGCCCAGGCCTGGCGCATGGACACGCACAACGGCGAATCGCGCCGGTTGACCGAGGCGCAGGCGCTCGACAAATCATCGCTGACGCTGACGCCCGATCAGCGCAGCTTCTGCTTCGTGGACGGACGCAGCGTCGCCATTCACCCGCTGAATGGCGGCCGCGAGCGGGTTTTCTACCGTGTTCCTGATACACACGAAGCGGCGGGAGGGTTCAGTGTCGCGCACGATGGCTCGTACTGCACGCTTGCGGAGAGCGCAGGTGGCCGATACAGGCTGCGATTGATCCGGTTCGCCGGCAACACGGCGCAGACATTCTTTGAGAGCGAGCAGCAGATCGAGGATGTGGCGCCGCGGCCGGGCACGGCGCAACTGATGTACCGGTCGGGGGGTGCGCTTTGGGTGGCCACGCCGGACGGCGGCCCGGGCGCGAAGCTGGGCACGGCGGCAGGGGAGATCGGGCCCGCATACTGGTCGCGCGATGGCAAGGCGGTGCTGTATCTCCATCTGGAATCGCCGGGAACCATTCGACAGCTCGACCCGGAGATGGGGAAGGACACACTGCTGGCGTCGACGAGCCGATTCGTGGCATTTTCGCCCAACGTGGACGACAGCGTGTTCGTCGGGGTCAGCGGCAGCAAGGTGTCGCCCTGCGTGCTCCTGCTGCTGCGTTCGGTGCGGCGGGAACTGACGCTTTGTGAGCATCGCTCCTCGCACCCGGAAACGGCGAATCCGGTGTTCTCCGCGGACAGCCAGCAGGTTTTTTTCGTCAGCGATCGCGAGGGCCGGCCGGCGATTTACTCCATGCGCCTGGAACGGCTGCTCGAAAAAACGGAAGAGTAAAATCGGGCAGTGCACGGGGCCGCGATCCGCTCCGCCATGCGCGTGCGGAACCGCGTCATGCGCATCATTGCTCTGATATAACGTTTATTTCAAGGTGGCGATGCCTACAAGAATCAATCTTCCCGCCCTGTCGGTCGCATGGCTGGCGACGTGCTTGTTCGCGCTTGCGGAGTGCGCGCTTTGGTGGATGTACCACTACCGCTGGTATGACCGCGAGAGCATCGCGTTTCTTGCGACGATTACAGGCGGAGCGTTCGCTCTATTCGCGTATCTGAAAGGCATCGAGGAGAAGAGGAGTCACGCCGCAGACAAGCTTATACAGCGCTGGAATGAGCCTTCGTTCAGAGCGATCATCGACTCCACCAGGCCGTTTGTCGAAAAAGACATCGACAGCTCTGATTTCGGCCGACCGAAGTACAACAACAAGACGGCGACGCCAGACCAAAGGAAATTGCGCGGGGACATGCAGACGGTCCTCGGATTCTTCGAGGAACTCTCGATTTGCATTTTCGTACGGACCGCTGACGAAGAAAAACTGAAGAGATTTTTCGAAGCGGTGGTCCAGACTGGGTATGAAGGATTCGAGCAGTTCGTTCTGGCGGAGCGGAGAGCGGATAAGGATCCAGCCTACTACAAGGAAACCCAGCGCCTGGTCGAAAGGTGGACCAAGGTTCGTCGTCAGGATATATGAATCCCGCCCGCTCGCTGTCCCGCTGTGATTACCAGATGATCTTCTCTACCATGACGCCTCCATTCTACCGCATGCCGGGTTCGTGTCAAATACTTCAATGGGTTAGCGCAACTGGCTCGCGCCGATGCACCGAGAATCGATGGCCCCACATTCCATATCGGTCCAGAGCCGCTGTTCGATAAGAAAACGGCTGGTGCAGCGGCAGGCGATCCGCACAAAAGGCCGCCGTCCAGCGGAAATTGTAGGCGATCTCACGAAGCGAGGCGCTCGGGCCGGTGCGGGGACAGACGCGTGGGCGCAGTCTCGAGAAGCACGCCGCCATCCCTGACGCGGGCTCGCACCAGGCCGCCGGGCCGCACATCACCGGCGGCGACAAGGGCGGCCATGGGCTGGACTACGTGCCGGTACAGGGTGCGGCGCAGTTCACGCGCGCCGAACTCTTGGCTGCTGCCGCGCTCGAGCAGGAAGGAGCGCGTGCGAGCCGGAATCTCGAGTACAAACGCGCGCATGCCGAGCCGGCGGTCGATATGGTCCTGAACTTCGCCGATCAGCTGGTCCAGAATGCGGGCGAGGGCATCGCTCTTCAGCGGCTGGTAGGTGATGACCGAGTCGATGCGATTGATGAACTCCGGGGAGAACCGCCGCCGTACTGCGTGGAGCGCGATCGCTTCGAGTTTTCTGGAGTGGTCCCGCGCGCCGCCGCCCGGGGATTTAAAGCCGAAAGCGGGCTGCAACTCGCGCTGCATCGAACGCGCGCCGAGATTGCTGGTGAGAAAGATCAACGTGTTTTCGAAATTGACGGCGGTGTTGTCGCCGAGGTGCAGATTGCCGCGATCGCAGATGCCCAGCAACAGACGAGACACCGACGGCGCGGCCTTCTCGATCTCATCGAAGAGAACGACGGACAAGCCGCATTGGGGGGATGTTACCGATGCGAGTCGAGCCTGGGTAAGAATGGGCGGCGTCTCGCGATGTCCCAGGTACCCGGGAGGTGCGCCGATGAGCCTGGCGACCTCATGCTCGGTTTGAAACTCGCCGCAATCCACCTTAATCAGATTCTTTGGGCTGCCGTGGAGCAGCTGGGCGACGGTTTCGACGGTGCGCGTCTTACCTGTTCCCGTCGGCCCGAGAAGCAGAAAGACACCGGCCGGGCGGCCGTCCGGGGAAAGCCCCGCATTGTGAATCTCGATGAAGGAACTGATGCCGCGCACCGCCGCGGGCTGTCCGTGCAGCATGCGGCTGAAGCGTTCCTCGAAATCGGGCTCCGTTCCACCCACCTTTGCTTTGTTATGAAGAATTGCCTTCAACGCCAGTGACCCTCCTGGAGAACACCATCCTCCCAGACCGTGCCGGACCGGGCAGTTTTCGGAGGGCGCTGAAAGGGCCTTTTCAGGCGGCGGTTGGCACACTTTTTGCGCTGAAGAATGAACGGATTACGCCCTCAATCCGCTCGCTGGCACGACCATCTCCGTAAGGGTTGTGAACGGCCGCCATACGCTGGTACGCAGGAACGGAATCGAGCAGGCGGCGCGTCTCGGCAACGATGCGCGATGGCTCGGATCCCACCAGCCGGACGGCGCCCGCGGCGATTGCTTCGGGGCGCTCCGTTTTATCGCGGAGCACCAGAACCGGCTTTCCCAGCGACGGGGCTTCCTCCTGAATTCCGCCGGAGTCGGTGAGGATCAGATACGTCCGGCGCATCAGGTCGACGAAGGGAACGTAATCGAGCGGCGGGAGCAGATGTACGGCGGGGGCTTTGGCGGCGAGCGCGCGGGCGTGCCGCTGCACCTCTGGATTGGGGTGCACCGGCCAGGCGATCTGAATGCGCGGATCGGCGGACAAGGTGGCGATGGCTGAGCAGATCTGGCCGAGCCGCGCGCCAAAATTCTCGCGCCGGTGCGCCGTGACCAGGACGAGATGGCGGCGCGAATCGAGCCACGGCCAGTGACCACCGGGGAGGCGGCCTGAAGCGATGCCGTCGCGAACGTGCAGGACGGCGTCAATCCCGGTATTCCCGGTGACGTGGATGAAGGATGGGTGAACTCCTTCGGCGCGCAGATTGGCCGCCGCGCCTTCAGTCGCCGCGAAGTGCAGGTGCGAGAGGCGGCCGGCGAGCACGCGGTTCATCTCTTCCGGAAAAGGCTGCTTGCGGTCACCGGTGCGCAGGCCCGCCTCGACGTGCGCGATCGGCACATCAGCGTAAAAGGCCGCGAGCGCGCCGCAAAGCGTTGTCGTGGTATCACCCTGCACAACGACCATCGACGGGCGGCCGTCTCTCAGGACGGGCTCGAGGCCGGCCAGAATCCGTGAACTCGATTGAAACAGGGTTTGCCCCGGAAGCATGCAGTCGAGGTCATAATCCGGCGTCACACTGAATGCGGCGAGCACCTGATCCAGCATCTGGCGATGCTGCGCGGTGACGCACACCCGGACGTCGAAGGTGTCAGGGAAGCGGCGGAGGTGCAGCAGGAGTGGGCACAATTTGATCGCCTCCGGGCGTGTCCCGAGCACAAAAAGGACTCTGTGCATAAACGAGTAGTGGGGGGAGCGCCGCTGCGACTCTCAGGCGCTAAACTACTACGCTGGCTAAAGTTAGGGGGTACGCCGACCCGTGGGTCAGGTCTACTCCGACGCGCTACTTATGGCGATAGGTGATGCGGCCTTTGGTCAGGTCGTACGGGGAAAGCTCGAGAGTAACGCGGTCTCCGGCGAGGACACGGATGCGGTTACGGCGGAGTTTTCCGGCGAGGTGGGCCAGGACGGTGCGCTCCTGATCGAGCTGTACGCTGAAAAGGCCGCTGGGGAATTTTTCGACTACGGTGCCAGTGACTTCAATGCAATCTTCCTTGCTCATTACCCTCCGAGAGAACGGGATGCGTTCAACCTGATGGTATCAGAAGCAGCGGCGCGCACAGGTGGAAGTTACGCGTGCGGAGGATGCGTCAGCGGGACCGAGTGTGGCGCATGCGAATCTTGTCTGTTTCGATCGAATCCGGTGTAGAATTGATCCCTACCTGAAACCATTCCGCTGAGCGGCCGAATACCGCAAAGGAGACTGCCGTGCCTGTTCTGATCCGCAGGGATGTCTGGAAGTTATCGGCCATTTCAACCTGGGAGCCCACTCTTCTTTGGTACGCCAAAGCTGTTGGCGAAATGAGCACCCGGCCCGCAACGGACCCAACCAGCTGGCGGTTTCAGGCAGGGGTGCACGGATACAGCAAGAGCACCGACCCGTTTGCGGCTGCAGGCCCGATTCCGAAGAAGGCCGTAACCGATAAGTTCTGGACCCAATGCCAGCACGGATCCTGGTTTTTTCTTCCCTGGCACCGGATGTACCTGGGTTTTTTCGAGCAGATCGTTCGCGCCGCGGTGGTGAAGCTTGGCGGGCCCGCCGATTGGACTCTGCCTTACTGGAACTACAGCGACACCAGCAATCCCAAGGCGAAGATTCTGCCGCCGGCCTTTCGTGAGCCGAAATTGCCAGATGGTTCGCCGAACCCGCTTTTCGTCATGAGCGGAGTTAATATTCTGCGTGCTCCGGCAATCAACGGCGGTAATGCCGCGGCAATTCCCGACAGGGATGTGGATATCAGCGGGTGCCTCGGCAAAACCTTCTTCTCGCCGAGCACCGACATCACAGTGGGCGATCTCGGCTTCGGCGGGCCGGCCACGGCCGCCAACCACGACGGCCACTTCTTTGGGGTGCGTTCAGTGGAAAGCGGCCCGCACAACGCAATCCATATGGACGTTGGAGGAGACCAGACGCTGGGATGGATGACCGACCCCGATACGGCCGCCCTCGACCCAATCTTCTGGCTGCACCACGCCAACATCGACCGGCTCTGGGCCGTTTGGAGTCGAATGTCCACGTCGCACACTGATCCGAGCGTTCCGGTGAACGTCGCCGGCCGCGGGATCACATGGGGGACGTCCATAAAATTCAGCTTTCACGACGCCACCGGGAAAAAGGTCACCATGACGCCCAGCAAGGTGACGGACACCCGGACACCGTTCAATTACGATTACGACGACACGGCCAGCCCGCTGCCTATGGCGAAGCCGGCGAAAGCAACTGCTGCTGTAATGAATCAAGCGATGTCGGCGCAGCGTCCGGAAATGATCGGGGCCAGCGGAAAGAAGCTGACTCTGACCGGATCGCCGCAATCGGCGGCTATCGCAATACAGACGCCAACGGGTCCCGCGAAAGCGAAAGCGGCAAAGGCCGGCAAGGCTCCCAAAGCTGCCGCGGCGGCGGTCCAGCCGGTACCCGAAGGCAGGACCTATCTCCACGTTGAGAACGTGACATCCAGGACAGCTCACAACACGTACGAAGTGTACGTGAACCTTCCCGAGAATGCTGATGCTGCCGCGTACAAGGAACACTACGCCGGCGCCCTGCATCTTTTCGGTATCGCCAGGGCGAGCACGCGGTCGGCGCGCAGCGCGGGAAACGGACTTAGTTTCTCCATGGACATCACCGAACTTGTCGACAGGCTGAGGCAGGAGAATGCCTGGGATGACAAGAACGTGCGGGTCACGTTCCTGCCCCGTGCCGGAGTCGAGGGCGCCGCCGCCGAGCACGAGCCCATCCGGATCGGACGGATCAGCATCTACCGGGCGTGAGACGGAAGTGACGCTGCAAGCATTTCGGGCCGACGCTATCGATCACCTTCGCTGGCGTCTTCCCGAGATTTCGATGCTGGCCGCCAGCATGGCTGCATGGCTCGCTCTGGCAGCGCGCGCCGGCGTGCACATGCACAGCGCCGGAGCGGCGGCCAACTGGCGCCACTGGATGCTGATGGTGGCGGCGATGATGCTGCCCCTGCAGGTAGATAAGATCCGGCTCACTGCGGAGCGAAGCCTTTGGTCACGGCGGCATCGCGCTGCTTTGGAGTACCTGGTCGGGTATCTGAGCGTTTGGGCAGCGCTGGGCGCGCCGCTCTCGCTGGCGTTTACACTGTTGCACATCGGGCACCGTGTCGACTGGCGGCTCGGCACGGCGATGGGGTTGGTTATCACCGCCGCCTGGCTAGTCTCGCCATGGAAGCGAGTGGCGGCTCGCATGTGTCACAGGACAGCGCCGCTCTCGGCTGCCGGCTGGGAAGCCGACCGCGACTGCATCTGCTTCGGCTGGCTATCGGGTTCCACATGTGCCCTGAACTGCTGGCCACTGATGCTGGTCTGCTGGCTCTCCAGTCACAGCTTCATTGCCATGCTGTTCAGCTTCGTACTGAGCTGGATCGACCGCCATTTCCCGCCTGATTACGCGAGGAATGCCGCCGCGGTTGTCGTTCTGGCCCTGTCCTTCGGATTGGCCGGCGTATTCTTCCAAAATTAACCGGGCAGATTGTTATGACCCGGCGTAAACCTGACGAGCCGTCTCGCCACGTTATCGACGGCGGCTTGTTTGAAGTCGCGGTTAATCTCCACGGCTGATTCTGCCGATCTGCGGAGTGATGAGGCGCGGCATGCGCTGGCTTCCGATCGCTGCGGGAGTGGTGTTTCTGCTCTCGCTGGCGTGGCTGGAACGTGGGCGAGCGCTCACCGGGCAAAACGATTTCGCGCAGCTCTATGCAGCGGCGAGGCTGGCGGGTACGCCGGACCTGTATTCACGCGCCGCAAATCTCGCCGCCATCCAGGCCATTCACGGGTTCACCATGGAGAGCGTCGTGTATACGCGGCCACCGTTCTATGCCGCGCTCCTCAAACCCCTGGCGTCCCTGCCATATCTTTCGGCATACGCGCTGTTCTCATTGGCCACGCTGTCGGCGCTGATCTGGTTTTTCGTGCGGTTCGGCCGGGAGTGCCCTTCCCTGCCATTTTTCGCGGCTATGAGCATTCCCGCTGCGGCGGCGCTGTGCGACGGGCAGGACACGCCGTTCCTGCTGGCCATCGTTGGCGCAACAGTGCTGCTGATGCGACGGTCGCGGTTGTTCGCGGCGGGACTGGTGCTTTCGTTGTGCGCGATCAAGTTCCACCTGTTCCTGTTCGTGCCGCTTGCGCTCCTTTTGAAGAGGCAATGGCGCGTTCTGGCCGGGGGCATCCTGGGAACCGCGTTGCTGAGCCTGCTCGGTGTTGTCGTCAACGGCCCCGATTCGCTGCGGCGCTACGTTCAGGTGCTGCGCGATCCATGGATTAATCCCAGTGCGGCAACGATGCCCAACCTGCACGGGCTGGTTGCGGTGCTGCACGGAGATATGCGGCTGGAGCTGGCGCTCGCGGGGCTGGTTCTGCTCGCGTTTTTGTGGCTGGCACAGCGAACCGGCGACCTCGAGTTACTGCTGGCAGCGAGTGTGGTCTGCGGTCTGCTGGTCAGTTTTCATTCCGGTATCGCGGACGACGTGCTTTTGTTCGCGGTCTTTGTGGCCGTGATTGGACGGTCGGTGAACGTGCCGCTGCGAGCGGCGGCGGCGCTGATTCTCACGCCTGTTCCGTATTTCCTGGTTCTGGGTGGCGCGCCGTGGAGCGCGTTGTTCGTGGTCGGGCTGCTCGCGCTGCTGGCGACGTTCTGTATTTCGCTGTGGCCGGTCGGGCTGGAGGCGGCGCCCGATGGCATCTAGCAGCTTCGTGGCGGGCGAAACCGCCTGCCCCACGCCGGCGAAACCGGCTGCCCTGCAAACCCCGAAGAGGCGGCTGCTGGACATGTGGATCGGGCTGCGCATCTTCACGGTCGCATTCGCCATCCTGTGCGCCACCATTCGGCCGCTTACTCCGCGCGAAGCGGCGATCCGCATGTGGCCGCCCTCCGCGCCGTGGCTCGCCTGGTTCGAACGCGTGGTGTTTGCGCCGTGGGAGCGCTGGGACGCGAAACTTTACGTGCGCATCGTGGCGAGCGGTTATCGGGGGGACGATTTCAGCACTACCTTTCATCCCCTGCTTCCATGGCTGGCGCGTCCTCTGACCGCGATTGTCGGGCAGCCAATCGTGGCGCTCTGGATTGTCGCCTCGGTCTTCAGCGCGCTGGCGGTGCTGGCGATTTACGATCTGGCCCGCCTGGACCTGAGTGAGGAACAATCGGAGCTGGCATGCCGCCTGTTTTTGGCGTTTCCACTGGCGGCCATCCTATTCTTCCCATACACTGAATCGCTCTGGATCGCGTGCGCCGCGGTGTGCCTGCTGAGCGCAAGGCGAGGCCAGTGGTGGCTGGCCGGGATCGCCGCGGGCGCGGCAACGCTCACGCGCCAACAGGGCCTGTTCCTGATCGTGCCCATGGCGTGGGAGCTCGCGCAGGCGTGGAACCGCAACTGGCGCGCATGGGTTGCCGTCGCCATGGCGCCTGCCGCCTACGGCGGATGGATTCTGTATCGCGGGTTCGGCCTGGGTCAGGCGCTGCACCCGGATTTCTCCAGCGTGCATGGGCTGCTGTACACAACGGTGCTGTCGCCGGATGCCTCGAAAGTCGTGCCGGTTCAGGCGATGCTGTGGCCCACGGATGCGCTGTGGCGAGCCATCAGCCTGGTGCTGAAGGCGCCCACGATGAATAATGTCGTCGATCTCTCGCTCGCGGGTATGTTCCTGATAATGACGGCGCTGGCGTGGGGCCATCTGCGCCCGAGTTATCGCGCATTCGTTGTGGCCATCGTGCTGGCAAGCTTCGCCTACTACACCGGACCGGAAAAACCGTACATGGGGCTGCCACGGCATCTGCTGCTGGCATTTCCAGTTTTCATCGGCGCAGCTCCGGTGTTCGCTCCCGGCAAGCGAAGGCATGTCGCCGCGCTGTTCTTTCCCTGTTTAATATTCCTCGTTGTGGCTTACGTGCTCGAAGCCTGGGTGCCCTGAGGGGCGAGCGCAACCGCGGCGGGTCTGGCCCTCCACACGGGCTCCCCTGCCATCGCGAGCAGGAACACAAGCACTACCAGCGCCGGCGCGACGGTCCACGGCGAATCCAGCAACTGGAGCAACCATGGGACGGGAGTGAAGAACAGCAGCGCGGCGGCGCGTACGGCCACATGGCGCGAACTAAAGTACGCCAGCCATGCAGGCAGAATGGCCCAGGCGGCGTCGTAAGGGATGGTATGCGGTGCGATCACCATCGCCCCGATTACCGCCGCGGCGAGCGCGCGCCACCACGGCCCCGCGGCCATCGCAAGAACGGCCGCGACGACAGCAACAACCAGCAGCATTGCCCCGGCAAATGCCGAATGGCTACCGAAGTTGCGTAGGATGCTCGCGGTGTTCAGCATCCGCTCCGGATGCGGAGACAGATAGGCCTGACGGTCGCGCAGGAAGTGGATATAAGTAAGGACGCCCGTGCGGCCGGCGAGCGCGCAGGAGAGGAGCACTTCGGACGCAGCGGTTAGTGCAAAACCGGCCAGCACGCGCCATCGCCTTTGCAGCATCATGGCCAGCGGTAAAAGGAACGCGAGGTGCGGTTTCAACAGCACGAGGCCGAACACCAGTCCGCCGGCAAACGCGCGTCCGCGCTCGTCCAGCCACCATCCCACGACCAGGACACCCAGCCAGAAGACTGCGTCCTGTCCAAAGGCCGCACTGAACACGGTCAACGGAAAGAGGGCCGCCAGGGGGAGAGCGTCGGGACCGAAGCGGCGCGCCGCCCACCAGCAGCAAGCACACAGGATCAGCATCTGAAGTGCAATCCATACGGCGAATGCGCCGCGGAACGGCAGCAGCGCCAAAGGCGCAAGAAGCGCAGCATAGACGTCCGGCCGGACAAAGTACGTATACCCCGCCCTTGCCGGTACGATCGCCTTCTCGATCGCGATCTGCCGCGCGGGATCGTGCAGGTGGTGGAAGTCGCCGTCGCGCGCGATCGCTGCGCCGGTGTAGAAGGCGGCGAAATCCCCCTGTTCCGCGCTGAAGCTCACTGACAACATGCCCCAGCACGCGAGCAGCGTGGCGGCAATGGCTGCGTTTACCCACAACCTGCGCGAGGCTCCCACACATCAGTCATCGGCCTGCGCGAGACGCGCCATTAGGCGCCTTATGGGCGCTAGAATGGCGAGCGATGTGGAAAACGTGGGTTGTCTCGCTGGCGGTCGCGCCGCTGTTTTTCGGCCAGGCGCCACATGCGCGGCCGAGCCCCGCATGGGTGCGATCCGGCGTCGTTTACGAGATCAACACCCGCACCTTCTCGCCGAGTGGCGACTTCCATGGGATTGAGACACGCCTTCCCGACCTGCAACGGCTCGGAGTCAACATTCTCTGGCTGATGCCGATCCACCCCGCCGGCCAGGTGAAGCGTAAAGGCCCCATCGGCAGCCCATACGCGGTGCGCGACTACTACGGCATCGAGCCGTCGTACGGCTCGGCGGCGGACCTGAAATCGCTGGTCCACGCGGCTCATCAGCGCGGTTTCAAGATCATTATCGACATCGTCGCCAACCATACCTCATGGGACAGCGTCCTGATGAAGCACCCGGAGTGGTACAAGCACGACGCCGCCGGGAACATCATTCCCCCGAATCCCGACTGGAGCGATGTGGCCGGGCTGAACTACGCCAATGCCGATCTGCGGCGGTACATGATCGACATGCTGAAGTACTGGCTGCGCGAGTTCGACCTGGACGGCTTCCGGTGTGACGTGGCCTCCGAGGTACCGACCGATTTCTGGGAACAGGCCCGAACCGAACTGGAGCAGATCAAACCGGACATGGTCATGATCGCGGAGGCGCACAAGCCGGAGCTGCTGGTGAAGGCTTTCGACCTCGATTACGCGTGGCCTTTCCACAGCACGCTTACCCAGGTCTTCGAAAACGGGGAGACCGCGATTGCGGTCAAGTCCGAATGGGCCCGCACGCGCGCCGAATACCCAGCCGGCGCGATGGAGATGCGCTTCTCCGATAACCACGATGAGAAGCGGGCAATCGCGCGTTTCGGTGAACGAGGCGCTCTGGCCGCTTCGGCCCTGGTGTTCACGATGGATGGCGTGCCCATGATCTACAACGGGATGGAAGCGGGCGATACCACCGAATCGGGCGCGCCGGCCCTGTTCTTCAGGCTGCCGGTGTTTTGGGACATCGCCCAGCGGCGGCCGGAATTCCCGCGCTTCTACCAGCAGATGATCGCATTGCGCCGCGAACATTCGGCATTGCAGCAGGGCGACACGGAATGGGTGGACAACGCGGCCCCCGACCGTGTGCTGAGCTTTTACCGGCGCGATGCCGGCGAGGAGTTCCTGATCGTGATCAACTGCTCGAACCGGCCATTTCTCGGCGGCGTGAACGCGGCCGGTCTGTTCGAGAACCTCACACCCGTTATTGGCGGGGAGAAGCGGTTCAACGTACCGCTGCCGGTGGTGTCACTCGACGCCTGGGGTTACAGAATCCTGCGGCGCACGCGCTGAACCGGCGTCGGGCAGGAAGCGGGCCAGTATTCCGGCCAGCCGCTCCGGGTCCACCGGTTTGACGAGGTAATCATCCATGCCTGCCTCGAGGCACCTGCCGCGATCGCCCGCCATTGCCGCCGCGGTCACGGCGATGATGGGCAGCCGAGCACCGGCGCCGAGACTCTGACGAATGTGGCGGGTAGCCTCAAAACCATCCATCTCCGGCATCTCACAATCCATCAGGACCAGATCATACTGCCTCTGAGAAAGCGCGGCAACAGCCTGCGCACCGTTAGACACCGTTTCCGCCGTGTAGCCCAGCCGTCGCAGCATGGCGCTCATCACCCGCTGGTTGACGCGGTTATCCTCAGCCAGCAAAATGCGGGCGTCGCGCGCCGCACGTCTTTCGGAACCGACGATTGATGCAGGGGCGTCCTTGCGGGGAGTTTCCGGCCGCAGGGCGCGGCGAACCACTTCGCGCAAACGGCTTTCGAGAATCGGCAGAGCGATCGCGCGCCCCACGGCATCATTTCCGACCGAAGCCGGATGCCGGGCGAGAGGCGTGAGCAACAGTATCTTTGCGCCAGCGCCGGTCACCGCCTCCGGTATTTCACCCTGCGGCAGAACGATAGCGTCGAAGCGCTGGGCGTCCCGTGCCGCGTTTCGCACGGCCTCCGCTGCGGCCTGTGGAGTATCGCACTCCGTGCAGCGACAACCCCAGGCAGTGAGCAGGGTGCTGATGACCGAGCGCGTGCCCGCCCGCTCGCAGCAGACCAGAATGCGGCCATCGAGGCGTTCCCGCGCGGGCTGCTCATCCTGCACGGCCAGCCTGACGGAAAACCAGAACGTCGATCCCGCGCCCTCGGCCGTTTCGAACCCGATACTCCCACCCATCATGTCCACGAGCTGCCGGCAGATGGCGAGACCAAGACCCGTGCCGCCGAATCCTCGCGTGGTAGATTCATCGGCCTGCACGAATGGCGAGAAAAGCACGTCGGCCTGCTCGCGGCGGATGCCGATTCCCGTATCCCTGACGACGAAGCGGAGCGTCGCGCCAGCCGCGTCCTGCTGTATGACTTCGACGCGAATGGCGACCTCCCCACATTCCGTAAACTTGACCGCATTCGCTGCGAGGTTGGCGATCACCTGGCGCAGACGACCGGGATCGCCGCGCAGCAGCACTGGCGCCGCGGGCGAGATCAGATACGTAAGCTCGAGCCCCTTGCTTTCCGCCTGCGCCGCTACCATCTCGACCACTCCCTCCAGCACGGCCCGAAGGTCGAAGTCGACGCTCTCCAGCCGCATTCTTCCGGCCTCGATACGCGACAGATCGAGAATGTCGCCGATGACAGAAAGCAGCGCTTCGGCGCTGGAGCAGACAACCTCGGCATACTGGCGCTGCTCCGGGTTCAAATCGGTCTGGAGCAGCAAGCGCGCCATCCCGAGCACGCCGTTCATGGGCGTCCGAATCTCGTGGCTCATGTTGGCGAGGAAGCGGCTCTTGGCGCGGCTCCCGGCTTCGGCGGCGTCGCGGGCGCGGCGGAGCTCCTCCTCCGCAGCTTTGCGCTCGCTGATGTCGATCAGGGTTCCCTCGATGAACGGTGAAGCGCGGCCATCTCCTTCGATTACGCTCAGGTTGGCCAGCGCCCATACCGGCGTTCCATCGCGCCTGCGGAGGCGGACCTCGTGGCTGGCCACCATGCGTTCAGCGGACAGACGCTCGAACAGGCTGCACGTCTCGCCCTCGTCATAGAAAATGCCATCCCTCGCCAGCCGCGCGAATCCGCCTGCGCAATCCTGACCCAGTATTCGGAGCAGCGATTCGTTGCATTCCAGCAGGCGGCCATCCCATCTCGCCCGAAAGACTCCGGCCAGATTGCGCTCGAACAGGAGCCGATAGCGCTGCTCGGACTCCTCCAGCGCTCGTTCAGCGCGTCTCCGGGCGGCGATATTGGAGAACACTCCATCGGCATAACGAACGCCCGCGTCCTCGTAGGTTCGGACCGCGCGCCCGTGGACGTCGAGCCATTCGCCGCGAACCGTTCGGACTCGATACTCGACGTCGAACGGCCGGCCGCCGGCGAAAAGCGCTTTGAAGGCAGCCACGACGCGCTCTCTGTCGGCGGGATGGATCAGGTCGAGCCATTCCTGCGCGGTCATGGCGCAGCATTCCTCCGGGCTCAGGCCCAGAACGGAGAATACGTTCGGACTGAACCAGGTCACGCCGCCATCCGAGTTGACGGTCCAGGCCACATCGGGCAGATTCGCGATCAGCCGACGATAGCGCTCTTCACTTCCGCGCAAAGCCTCCTGCGCACGGCGGGACTCGGTTATGTCTTCGACGTGGGTAATAAAGTAGGGCGAGCTGTCGCCTCTGGCGGCAACCGAGATTCGAACACGGGCCCAAATCGCATGGCCATCACGGTGCAGGAAACGTTTTTCGAACGCGGCAAAATGGCGGGGGTGCTCGCGCAGGCTGCCAATGGTCTGGCGTGACAATTCGCGGTCGTCCGGATGGGTGATATCCGGCCACTCGAGGCGACATAGTTCCTCCTCGGAGTAGCCGAGCATCGTGCATAAGGTCGCATTGGCCTGCAGCAGGCGTCCATCGCGCCTGGTCAGCGCCATACCAAAGGGGGCATCCTCGAACGCGGTGCGGAAGAGTTCCTCGCGGTCGTGCAGCTCCCGCTCGGCGCGCCGCCTGGCAGTGATGTCGCGCATGATCACCGCGGCCCCGATCAGATCCCCCGCAGCGCTGTGAACCGGCGAGATGCTCAGCGATACATCAACGCGCCGGCCGCCTCGCGCCAGGCGCACGGTATCCAGCGGCGGAATGGGCAGGCCGGCCACAACCCGCGCATTGGTCCAGTCGAATTCATGCTCGAGTTCCGGTGGAACGACGAGCGAAATGTGCTGTCCAACCACCTCCTCGGCCTTGTGCCCTAACAAGACTTCCGCCCCGTGGTTCCAGGAGAGGATCCTTCCGTCGAGCGATCTGGAAATGATGGCGTCAGGGGAGGAATCGACAATCGCGGCCAGCAATTGTCTGGATTCTTCAGGGCCCTCGAAGGCGGTTTGGCGCCCGGGCGCAACGGATGAGAGCAGCCGGCCGAGGTCCTCGGCCGTGTCCGGGAGCATACTGGCGGTTATCTTGTCGATCGCCTCTCTCCCGTTCTGCGCCATCTGCAAGGAGGGCAACGCATCAGTCCGGTAGTGAAAGGCGGCCGGCCGGAGTTGCCGTCCTTCTTCTCATCGACCATGAACCCGCTTTGTTGAGGGCGCCACGTCCTGTGATTAATCGGTGATTGGCCTGGGGGTGTCGTGCCGGCTCGGCGGCAGCGGCGGCGGCGATACATACCCGGAAGGGATCTGACCGGTCAAGGCCTTCAGGTAAGTCTCGATGGATCCGATCTGCGCCGCATCCAGCTTCCTGCCCAGCTGGTACTCACCCATCATGCGGATGGCTTCCGGCAGGGTCGCTACCGAGCCGTCGTGATAATACGGCGCCGTCATGGCCACGTTCCGCAGGCCGGCGATCTTAAAGACGGCGCGGTCGGCTTCCCGGCGCGTGACCTCGAAGCGGCCGGGGTCGTGCGTGTCCGGCCACGGCTTCAGGGCCCCCAGCTTTTCGTACTTCTCGCCGCCGAGATACGTGCCGTTATGGCAGGTGGCGCAGCCGACCTCATAGAAAGTGTTGAACCCGGCGATCTCTTCATCGGTCAGCGCCGTACGGTCGCCGCGCAGGAAACGGTCCCAGCGGGACGGAGTCACCAGACCGCGCTCGAATGCACCGATAGCCACAGCCACGTTCTCGAAACTGATGGGATGCCGGTGTCCGGGAAATGCCTTCCGGAAGAGGTCCCGATATTCCCAGATCGAGCCCACCGTGACGACCACGCGCGCCTGCGAATCCATGCCCATCTCCACCGGATTCATCATTGGCCCTTTGGCCTGTTCCTCGACGGTGGCGGCGCGGCCATCCCAGAACTGAGATGCGTGCCCCGCCGAGTTATAGACCGTCGGAGCATTGCGCGCGCCATGCTGACCCTTGACGCCGGTCGACACGGCCTCGTTGTCGACACCATATTTGTCGAGTGGATGGCAGGTGTTGCAGGACACCTTCTGACTGGCCGACAGGCGTGGGTCGTAATAGAGCATGCGGCCCAGGGCGACACGCGCGGCGGTCATCGGGTACGCTCGATCCTCCATGGCAGGCGGCAGTGGGTGGAAGGCGGCGAGCCGTTCCGGAGGAACGGGCACGTTGCTGAGGTGAACCGGAGGATTTGGTCTGGCAGCGGGCTGGTCGGCGGCAATCAGTCCGAAAGAGCCGAGCAGGAGGCTCAGCGTGAGAAGCGTGAATGCGAAGTGACGCATATGCGACCGTCCTGGTCTGACACTTAGGCTCGAATGCGCTGAATCGATCAGGATTGGGGCAGCACGCCTGCGGCCATCGCGTAACTACACGGCCCTGGAGTGCCGGAGAAGCGAGTTGGGTGAAATGGCGCAAGGCTTGTGACGGTCAAAAAACGTCACAGGCGCGCCCCGAGCAGAAGCCTTTGGCTGCAAACCGCGCGGCCATGAGCACTCTGAAGAGGATCGCAGGATTCGCGCTGTTCGACAAAGTTCAAACGCGGCAGATCAGTTCGTGTCGGTCGCGCTCGCAATGCAATGAAGTGACACTGCCGTGAAAACGGTGAGGTACAGTCGTACTTTCGCCGTATGTCGAACGTGCAGATCTTCGGTGTGAAGAAATCGCAGGCCACGCGCGCGGCCGAGCGGTTCTTTAAGGAGCGAGGCGTCTCGATTCAGTTCGTGGATTTGACGAAACGGCCGATGTCGGCCGGTGAGATCCGCAGGTTCATCGACCGATACAGCATGCCCGCGCTGATCGACCACGAAGGAAAAGCCGCGGTCGACGCCGGGCTCAGGTACCTGAAGCTCTCCGATTCCGACTTGCTCGCGCGCATCGAGCGCGAGCCGCAGCTGCTCCGACTCCCGCTGGTTCGCTCGGCCAATCTGTTGAGCGTGGGGCAGGATGAGGAGGCCTGGAAGAAGATGGCCGCCGCCGGGTGATGCTTACCAGTGAAGAAGGCGGCGAGCGACCAGATCGGGAATGATCTGGTTCGCGAGGCTGTGCGCGAGCTGAGCGCGATCGTCATCCCTGCCGAACCACACCAGCTCGCCGATCTCTGACGTGGCGACAGGTTGCCCGGCCAGGACGCCGCCGTACAGTTCGATCTGCACTACCCTGCTCTCCCCGGCCGCGACATCTACGTAAGTCGCGATGTGTTCGAGTCGCTCAGCGCGCACCTCATTGCCGAGCTCTTCGCGCAGCTCCCGGGCGAGGCACTCGAGATGTGTTTCGCCGGGCTCGATTTTGCCGCCCGGCAGAATGAGCTTCGACGTGGAGCGCTTCTTGCGGCACAACAGCATGCGGTCATCCCGCACTGCGAGCAGACCCACCTTTACGTAATCCGCAGTCAATCGGGTTCTCTGAGAGCCACAGCGCCGCTGCGGTCCTTCGGCCCTTTTCGAACCGGAACCCTCACCCGCGCCCACGGATCCCGCGGATCGCGGCCCAGGCGCAGCCAGCGCCGCAGAGTGGTCAGGACAGTGGAAATCCTCATGGCTCGAGATCGTATCTGGCGCGCAGGGCGCGCGCGAAGTTTTCCGTGCGGTCGGGGCCGCGCTGAACATTGTACTTTTCGCGCAGGGTCCGCAGCTGCTCGCGGGCCTCGGTTTCCTCGCGGCAGCAGACGCGGGCGGTTTCGAACTGGTGGTGCGCGATGGCGTCCACGATACGCGTCACCAGCGTGTCCACACGCGCTTGCGCCACAGCCAGCTCGCTTACCGGCGCGGCTGCGGCCGCCCGGGTCTGCCGCGGACGAAACCACTCGACAGCCGCCCCTTTCAGCAGCCCGGCAATTTCGAGCCAGGCGGGACGGGCGCGCTGCCTGAGGATGGCCATCATCTCCGCCCCGAATGTCTCGCGGTAGTGCCGCGGGTAGAGCAACAGCAGCGCCGTCCAGAGCCGGATCATTTTGTCACCTCGCTCATTCTCAGGCGTTCGCCGGCGACGCGGGTCAGCTGCCGCATTCGATCCAGCTCGGACTCGAGCTGCCGGCGGCCGATGGGGCTGAGACGATACGCCTGTTTGTCGCGTGAAGTGTCCTGCTGCTGGTAACGCTCGATCCAGCCATCATCCAGCAGCCGGCGGATGGCGCCGTAGAGCGTGCCGGTGCTGAGCCGCACGCGCCCTTCACTGACCTCCTCGATATCCTTCATGAGTGCGTAGCCGTGGCGCGGATGTTCGGCGAGAGTCAGCAGAATCAGAAGAACCGGTTCGCTCAGCGGCCTGACGTCCTGTTCCTTGGCGACATGTCGCATGACGACATAATAGACCGGTTGAGCACGTCGCGTCAAGGATGTTGTATTGCGCAACATCGACTGGATTCGCAACACATCCGGTTGTGGCGCTCA
>Ga0070739_10003712_pt1 | contig 18742 bp, 13 predicted proteins | sample Coa_R1_7_FD_66445 | JGI IMG/M metagenome (GOLD analysis project Ga0070739, IMG submission 66445) | Surface soil microbial communities from Centralia Pennsylvania, which are recovering from an underground coalmine fire - Coalmine... | ecosystem: Environmental > Terrestrial > Soil > Unclassified ... | reverse complement strand
CCCTTGAGCTTTTGTGGTAGTTTCTGTCTCAGCTTGTAGATTGGATTTGCTTGGGGAAGGGATATTAGCCTCCAATTGAGTCCCCCCTCCCCTAAAATTCCGAAGGTTCGAGGAGAGGCCGGGGGTGGGTGCTTTTGTTACCTCACGGATGGCCTGGAAAAGCGCTTCGGCCTGCAGGGGCTTGGAGAGGTAGCCGTCCATTCCGGCGGCCAGACAGCGCTCCCGGTCGCCTTTGAGGGCGTGGGCCGTCAGCGCGATGATCGGGAGGTGATCTCCGGTAGCTTTTTCTCTAGCGCGGATAGCCGCTGTCGCCTCGAAACCATCCATTTCCGGCATCTGCACGTCCATCAGGACCACGTCGAACGGCTCCCGATCCAACGCTGTCAGCGCCTCGTTGCCGTTGCGCGCGACCACGACGGTATGCCCCCGCTTTTCCAGGATCACGAGAGCCAGCCGTTGGTTGACCGCGTTGTCCTCGGCGAGGAGGATACGCAGAGGCGGCAGGTCCACAGTCGGTACTGTCTCTCTGGAAAAATCGGGCGCAGAGGTTCGGGGCGGGGACTTACTTAGGACCGCCAGGATCGTATCCAGAAGCTCCGATTGCTTGATCGGCTTGGTCACATAGGCTGCCAGACCCAACTCCCGGCAGCGGGCGCGGTCATTGGGCTGTCCGGCAGAAGAGAGCATCATCACGGCCCCGCCGGCCAGTTCGCGATGCTGTCGGATTTGCTCGGCCAGCGCAAAGCCGTCCATGCCGGGCATCATCGCATCGAGGAGGACGAGCGAGAACGCCTGGCCGGCCGCCACCGCCTGCTGCAGAGCGGCCAGCGCCGCAGGCCCGCCGTCGACGAGCGTCGGCCGCATCCCCCAGTTGGTCAGCAGCTCTTCGAGGATGCGCCGGTTCGTCGCGTTGTCGTCCACGACCAGCACCGGCAGACCATGCACGTCCGGCGGCTCGTCTGGCGGCTCCGGCGCCTCGGCCTGGAGCGGAAAGCGCGCGGTGAAGTGAAACGTGCTGCCTTTGCCGACGGCGCTCTCGACCCAGATTCGGCCTCCCATCATGGCGACCAACTGCGAAGAGATCGCCAGGCCGAGACCCGTCCCTCCGTATTTGCGCGTCGTGGAGCTATCTGCCTGCGTGAACGAGCCGAAGATCGCCTGCTGCCTTTCGGCAGGAATGCCGATTCCTGTGTCCCGAACGCAGAAGTGCAGCCGGACTTCCGAGGCGGCCTGCGACTCGATCGCCACTTCCACGACCACTTCTCCCTGATCGGTGAATTTGATGGCGTTGCCGATGAGGTTGACGAGGATCTGGCGCAGGCGGCCCGGATCGCCCACGAGCGCGTCCGGCACCGATGGGGGAATGTGGCAGGCCAGCTCCAGCCCTTTTTTATGTGCCCGCACGGCCAGCGTCTTCATCGTATCTTCCAGACTGTCGCGCAGACCGAAGGGAATCGCTTCCAGGTCGAGCTTGCCCGCCTCGATCTTGGAAAAGTCCAGGATGTCGTTAATGATCGTGAGCAGGGCGTCGGCGGCGTCGCGCACGGTCTCCAGATATTCGCGCTGTTCGGCCGTAAGCTCCGTATCCAGGACCAATTCCGTCATGCCGATGACGGCGTTCATGGGGGTGCGGATCTCGTGACTCATGTTCGCCAGGAACTCGCTCTTGGCGCGATTGGCCGCTTCGGCCACCTCTTTGGCTTTCTGCAGATCCGCTTCCGCCTTTCGGCGCTTCGCAATGTCGTCCCGAAGTGCCGCCGATGTCTGGGCCAGCGCCGCCGTCCGTTCCTCGACTCGATGCTCCAGATCGTCGTGCGCCCGGCGCAGCGCGTCCTGCGCCTGCTCGCGCTCCGCCTCCGCGTGGTCCAGCCTATTCCCCAGAATGCGCGCCGTCTGGGAGATGACGGCGATCAAGACCACCGCCGAGATCAGCGCCGAGATCGCTGAGTGCAGCGCAGGGTAGGTGGTGATATAGTCGGGCAGGAAACGATAGTGCATCGTGCTGAGCAGAACCGTCACTACCGTGACCGGCAGAAAGGCGCGCAGCAGCAAGGCGCGCGCCGACGCGCCGACGAACGGGTGCAGCGGAAAGTGGTCCGGCCCGGCGGTGGCGATCAGTCCCAGGCTCAGCACGAAGAAGGCGATCGCCGTCGGCAGGGCTACAGGAATGAGCGTCCCTGCGTAGAGCAGCGGCGTTCCATAGAGATAGCCCAGCAGCACGATCAGGCTTGTGAAGAGGACGATACTCGCCAGGCCCGCCGCGCATTCGATCCCTTTTTGCCGGCGTTCCGGCGCTAACAGGAGCAGCATCGCGGCGCCGCCAAGCACAAAGTTTGCCGCCGTGAACGGGGACATCCGCCCCGTCGGGACCGCGCCGAACGCCGTGGGGTGGGGAATCAGGACCGACTCGATGCTGAGAGGAAGGCCGGTAAAGAACTCGATCAGAATGAAAAGGCCCAGAAGCGTTGCGAGTAGTGTGGCCGCTACACTGAGGGACCTGCCGGGGCCGGATCGGGGGGCGTAGATATGCAGGCCCAGAGCGCCGCCGAGCAGCATAAAGGCCAGTCCCGTGCTGGGCGCCATCGGGATATAGCTCGCGCGGAGGCTCGCCAGCACGTGCAGACTCAGGGCCCATCCCAGTATGCCCAGTATCCCCAGGCAGGCAGAGAGGAGGCCACACACCAGCGCGACCCGATGCAGAGGGATCCTCTGGGCAGGATCGGATTGGGAGGCGAGGGTATGTACCGGACGCCGGTCATGCTGTCGGCCGGCTTCGTCTGCAGACACTTCCTGTATTGGTGCTGTACGCATCGCCCTCATTCCTACGCTGGATAGCTATCTTGACCCGCATGTGAAGAGAACCGAAGGGGGGCGGCCAGTCGAATAGATGGTGGCCGGACGCCGAGCATCCCGATGTTCGCAGTATTAAGACTGTTCGCCACTCCGATTACGGTATCTTACTTCCCGGTTAAATACGGACAGAAGGCCGATTTGTCGCCTGGTTCCGTCCAGGGCGAGTTTTCCGGAAAACAGTCTGAATTTTATTTACTCAAAAAATGTAGGAAGATTTTGAAATCTTCCTACATTTTTTGAGTATAATATGCTATGAAGATGGCTGTCAAGCGGGAGCGAACGCTAGAACTGGCACACAGGCAAGGGATTCTGAGAGCGGCAGATGTTGTGCCATTGGGTATCTCTGCCAGCTACCTGTCCAAGCTCTCCGAGAAGGGTTACCTCCAGCGCGTAGGGCGGGGCCTTTTTTCGGCGCCTGATCCGGAGTTTACGGAGCATCGCAGTCTCGTGGAAGCCGCTGCGTATGCTCCAAAAGCCATCGTCTGTCTCCTCAGCGCCCTGGCGTTTCATGGTATCGGCACGCAGCTCCCTCATGCGGTATGGCTGGCAATCGGCCTGAAAGACAGGCCACCCCGGGTTCCAACGGCGCCCGTGGAAGTCGTTCGCATGGGACTGCGCTTTCTTTATGAAGGCGTAGAGACATATAAGATCGAAGGCATCCCCGTGCGCATAACCTCTCCGGCTAAAACGATCGTGGACTGCTTTAAGTATCGCTCTCGAGTTGGAATGGATGTTGCTCTTGAAGCCTTACGCGAAGGATTGAGAGATCGGCGCTTTACCTCGGACGAGCTTTACTATTATGCGAAGCTAGATCGCGTCTGGAATATCGTCAAGCCGTATGCGGAGGCGATCTTATGAGAGAAGAACGGGCTAGAGAAATCCGAAGGCGCCTTGACCAGTACCGAAAGTCCTCCCGGCACTATCAAGATATGCAGCGGCTCCTCATGCAGTATGCTCTAGAGTGTCTCTTCCGTAGATTGTCACGCTCGCGCTACCGAGACTCCTTTGTATTGAAGGGAGCGATGCTCTACACGCTCTATCTGCCAGGGAGCCATCGGAATACCAAGGATGCTGACTTCCAGATGTACGGGCATTACGACAAAAATGCGCTGACCCGTATCTTTAGAGAGATATGTTCGCTCGACGAGGAGGACGGTATCCGGCTGAATCGCACGGGCATTGAAGTCAAAGAGGCAGGCGAGGACAGGGAATATCCCGGCTACGTGGTAACGATTCCTGCGGCTCTGGGTATAGCGACGTGTAAGATACAGGTGGACATCGGTTTTGGCGAGATCATCACACCGGGACCAAAATTGGTCTCCTATCCGTCGATCATCGGTCTAGCGGAGGCGCAGATAAAGGTGTACCCGCTGGAATCGGTAGTTTCCGAAAAGTTCCAGGCTATCGTACATTTAGGCATGCGTAATAGCCGGATGAAAGATTTCTACGACCTGGCTACACTGGCCTCCCAACGAGAATTCGATGGGCAGGTTCTCTCTCAGGCTATCATCAATACGTTTGCGCATCGCAAGACGATCATTCCTACAGAAACACCGATCGGTCTTACGGAAACCTTCTTCTCCGATCGGAGAAAGCAGCGAGATTGGGAGAATTTCCATACGCGTCATGGACTGGGGAAGTCCCTGAGCCTGGCGGATGCATGTTCACAGATCGTGCGGTTTGTCATGCCCGTAGCCCAGGCCGCCGCCGAAGGCCGAAGTTTCAAATGCATCTGGAAAGATGACAGGTGGAATGAACCGCAGGAAGAAGCGGTCAACGAGTAAGCCTCTGGACCAAGATCGACTCGGACTTACCCGCGAAGGAACTTTGGTCGGCCCGGATTTGTTATAGCGGGCATGCAGGGAGATACCGTCATCAAAGAGCGTTCTCGTCGTTGGCCCCGCGTTCAGAGCGCGCTGCCGGTGGATGCCGCCCAGCGCCGCGCGGCCTACGCTAAGATCATCGCGCAGCAGGAAGCGACGCTGCTGCGCGCCGCGCTGCGGATGTGCGGCGGTGATGGCAACCGGGCGCAGGACCTCGTCCAGGATGCTCTCGTGCGTGGGTACGAAGCCTACGTCGCCGGGCGCTTTGCGGAAGGCACCAACGCCCGTGCCTGGCTCCTCAGCATTCTCACGCACGGCTTCATCAACGACTACAACCGCCGGAAGAAGTGGCAGGCGAGCGTAGACATCGATACGCTCACCGCGCAGGGAGAGGCCGGGCCGGAATCGCTGCGGGCTGCCGGAGCCGACCAGCCTGATCGGGTGCTGATGGCGGCGACCCTGGACGAACCTCTGGAGCGTGCTCTGGCCTCGCTCTCGGAGGAGATGCGCGCCTGCGTCGTGCTCGTGGATGTGGAGGGAATGGAGTATGCCGAGGCGGCCACCGCGCTCCAAATTCCTATCGGTACGGTGCGCTCGCGTCTGGCTCGGGCGCGGCTCCAGCTTCACGCGCTGCTCTTAGACTACGCTAGAGACCGGCGGAGGGCTTGAACCTAGATGGAACCAGAAACACAGACAACCACCGAGATGCAGCCTATCGAGCCGTGCCATCATATGCGCGATTTGGTCAGCTCCCTTTCCGATGATTCGCTGAAAGGACCGGCGCGCTGGTATACTCAATTTCATGTGGCCGGCTGCCCCAGGTGTAAACAGGCCTTGAAAGCGCTGCGCGTCCTCCACGACCGCCTGGCGACGCTGGGGCAGGAGGAATCGGCGCGTCTCTCGCCGGACCGGCAGAAGGCGGTGAAAGCCGCTTGCGACGAGATCGACAAATCCGCCGGTCTGCACGATTCATAGGATCAATAGATGAAGCGCTTAGAGAAAAAGCATCCGCTGGCGATCCGCTGGTTCCACTGGATCAACTTTCCGGTCCTGATGGTCATGATCTGGAGCGGACTGCTCATCTACTGGGCCAACGACGTGTATCATCTCGGCCCGTGGCATCTGTTCCCTCCCTGGTTCTACTCCAAATTCAACATCGACCAAAGGCTGGCGGAAGGGATGGCCTGGCATTTCTTCTTCATGTGGTTTTTCGCCATCAATGGAATTCTCTACGTGATCTACAATACCGTTTCCGGGGAATGGCGTTATCTCGTGCCCAATCGCCATTCCTTCCGCGAGGCCATTCAGGTCGTGCTCCACGATCTGCATCTGAGCAAAGTCCATCCACCCCGGCGAAAATTTAACGGCGCCCAGCAGATCGCCTATACCAGCATCCTCCTGATGGGCGCCGGTTCCCTGCTGACCGGTCTGGCTATCTACAAGCCAATCCAGCTCGCCTGGCTGACCTCCCTGCTCGGCGGGTACCCGATGGCGCGTTTCTTCCACTTCTGGCTGACCATGGGTTACTGCCTGTTCTTCGTCGTCCATGTCAGTCAGGTCATCAAAACGGGCTGGAACAACTTCCGCGCTATGATCACCGGCTACGAGATCGTTCCGGCGGAGGAGCCGATGGCATGAGCCAGAACGACTCATCCGCCGCGCCCGCGTCTCGCGTGACGGAAGGCGCGCCGGCGGCAAAGGTACGGATCGCCCCGCACGTCGCCGCCATTCTCTGCCCCGCTTGTGGAGGCGCCAACAACCCCGACGCCGTCTTCTGCGCCAACCCTGAGTGTCACAAGGCTCTGGGCGAGTTCGACTACGTTCTCGAAGAGTTGATTGCGGAGGCCCGCTGGCATGAGCGGCTGGCGGATAGGGCGACCACCTTCATCGGCAAGCCGCATTTCCTTCTCGTCCATGCCTGCTGGCTGCTCCTCTGGATCGGCATCAATACGGGCGTGTTCGCTATGATCCGCGCCTTCGACGCTTACCCGTTCGGCCTGCTGGGCATCATCCTCGCGGCCGAAGCGATCTTCATCAGCGGTTTCGTTCTCATCAGCCAGAACCGGCAGAACACCTATGCCAACAAGCAGGCGGAGCTGGATTACGAAGTGAACGTGCGCACCTACCGGCTGATCCGGGAGGTCGATGCGCGGCTGGAGTCCCTCCTGGACCGGCTGCAGCGGCTGGAGGCGGAACGATCCTCACCGCCCGGCCCCCCTCCTAAAGGGAAGGGGAGCGCGTCGGTGATTGGAGGGGAGAGAGGGTCGGAGGGTGAGGGATAAACCTATGACTGACGATACACAAAAGAAACCGGCAGCGCCGGCCGAAGAGACGGCCGAGCCAGCGCCCACACCGCCGGAGGATCAGACGTCCGAGGAAACCGCACGTGCCGTGGCGGTGCCGCGGGTGTCGGTGACTGAGTTGGATCGAGAGGTCGAGCGGCAGATGCGCCGGATGTCACGGCGTAGCTTCCTGTGGGGTGGGGTAGCCGTCGTGACCGGCTACTTCGGCTGGCGCTGGCTGATCGCGCAGCGCGAGCTGGACGGAATCCCCTGGCCGTTTCGCGTCGGGTTGGAGATCGACGAGAATCTAGCCCGCGATTACTTCCGCAGCGGACGGCTGGCCCCGACCTTTAAGCGGGAGCTGGCCAAAGAACCCAAGCCGAACGGCGACTACGGCCTCTCCGACGACTTCGACCCCGATAGCTGGAAGCTGCAGGTCATCGGGTTAGCGGATACCTCCCAGGCGACCATGAAACCTATGCCGGCCCCCGCGGCCCCCCATCCCAGCCCGTCCGACCGTCTGACGGACAATTCTACTTCGGATAAGAAATCGGGCAAGGATAAAAAGGCGCCCGTGAAGAATAAGCAGGCGGAGACAACGTCGAGCGCCGATTCGGGCGCCGACCAATCGGATAACAGCGATCAGAAGATGACAGCGGAGATGCCGGTCGTGAGCCTGACGCTCGAAGACATCAAGAAGCTGCATCGCGAAGATATCGTGACCGAGCTCAAGTGTATCGAAGGCTGGAGCACGATCGTTCATTGGACCGGAGTGCGCTTCGCGGAGTTCGTCGCTCACTATCCGCCCGCCGACATCGATGGCGCGCCGCCGGCATACGTGAGTATCGAGACGCCGGACGGCGAATACTACGTCGGACTGGACATGGAGAGCGCCCTGCACCCACAGACCCTGCTCTGCTATGAGATGAACGGCCAGCCGCTGACGCTCGATCATGGCGCGCCGCTGCGCTTGGTCATTCCGGTCAAGTACGGTATCAAGAACATCAAGCGGATCGGCACGATCCGCTTCACCTCCGAGCGGCCCAAAGACTACTGGGCCGAGCAGGGCTACGACTGGTACGCAGGACATTAACACAGCCAGTGCCGGCCGCGCACAGATCACCATCCCCTCGCCGCCGGTGAAAACCAACACACTACGAACAGGAGAAGCAACGATGCGACAACGTCTGATGCTGCTGATTTCGGCGGCGCTACTACTCGGCCTGGTCGGTACCTCTGCTCTCGCGCAGGGCGATCAGGACCACGACAAGATGCAGGGCGGCAAGATGCATGGGATGCACGGCCACATGCCGCATGGCAAGATGAAAGGCCACGTGATGCCCATCGGCAGAAGGCATGGTCATAGGCCGCATGGCAAGATGAAAGGCCACATGATGCGCGGTCACATGGCACACGGCAAGATGCGTGGTCATATGATGCATGGCAAGATGAGCGACCACGACAAGGACAAAATGTCCCACTAACTCAGCCATCATCCGGCGCTCCTGCCGGATAGGAATGTACGCTTCGCCTCCGGTGTGACAGTGTTCGGCCCGCCGGAGGCGTTTTTGTCTTGAAATGTCTACTGCACGAAGTCGATGAAGCCGCGCTCCACGTCCACGCTGACCAGTTTCACCATCAGCTTATCGCCCACGTCCAGGCCGTCTCGCCCGGAGACCAGCATGCCCTCCACCGGTGGATGCAGGACCCGCACCCACGTGCCCTTCGAGACCCCGGTCACGATGGCGTTGAACCGCTCTCCGATCCGGTCGGACAGGAGCAGCGCGGCGGCCGATTTGCGGATTTGCCGCTCGACCTTGTTGGCCGCGTCTTCCTGCTCCGTGCAGTGGTCGGCGAGCGCGGTCAGCTCGTCCCGCCCATAGGGCCAGCGGTCGCCGGGCAGTGCTGCCTTGAGCAGCCGCTGCGTGATCAGGTCGGGATAGCGGCGGTTCGGCGCCGTGGAATGCGAGTAATCACGGACTGCCAGCCCGAAATGGCCGATCGGCTCTTCGCCCGGCATCTGCACGACGTACTCGCCCGATCCCAGCATCTTCACGATCGCCAGGGACAGGTCGGGGAAGCGCACGGGGTCGGCCTGCCGCCGCACCTTCAGAAACCGCTCCAGCGCCCGCGAATCCGGCTCGGATGGCAGCCGGGTGCCGTATTCGGCGGCCAGCCGCTGAATACGATCCCACCGCTCCGGCGTGCGGACCACCCGCTGCATGACGGGAAAGCCTTGCTGCTCCAGAAACCGGGACGCGACGCCATTCGCGGCGATCATAAAGTCCTCGATCAGCTTCTGCGCGCGGTTCTGCGGCTCGTAATGCAGGTCCAGCACCTGGCCGTCCTGCATGATGGCGCGCGGCTCGATGGTCTCCAGATCGAGCGCGCCGCGCTCCGCTCGCCGTTGGCGCAGCCGCTCGGCGGCCTGGTCCTGCATCCGAATCTGCTCCGAAATGCCGTCCGCTTTCGCCATCGCCTCCGGCATGGGACCCTGGCCGTCCAGCCAGGCAGTCACGCTGTTGTAGGCCAGCTTGGCCTTGTTCCGTACCCGCGCCCGGTAGATCTCCGTCTCGCCCAGCAAGCCGTCTTCCTGTACCACGTAGGAAACGACCATTGCCAATCGGTCCGCATCCTGGTTGAGCGAAGTCAGATTCGTCGAGAGCCGTTCCGGGAGCATGGGGAAGATGCGCGCGGCGGTGTAGACGGAAGTGGTATTCTCTTCGGCGTGCCGGTCGATAGGGCTGCTCTTCTTCACGAGCGCGTCTACGTCCGCCACGGCGACCAGCACGCGCGTATTGCCGCCGCCCAAATCCTCCGCGACCGATAACTGGTCCAGATCGAGCGAGTCGTCATTGTCGATAGAGGCCCAGGCCAGCGCGGTCAGGTCTCGAATCTGTCCATCCGTCTCCTGTGCCGGTCCCGCGATCTGTGCCAACTGCCGCTGTGCGTCCGGCGGAAAGTCCGGCTCCAGGCCGTGCTCCCGCATCGATTCCGCTGCCAGCGCCGCCAGATCGACGCGCCGCCGGTCCTTCCCCTGTCCGTTCGCCATGCCCTTATGCCCTTTCCACGTCGAAGACGAGGCCCACCGCCTGCCGCCACTTGTCCAGCACCGCCATGTTGCCGAGCGTATCCTCCCAGGTCATGCAGGGAGATGGCGCCCGGCGGTCGTCCAGATAGCGGGCGACCGTATCGACCTCGATGGCATAGAGGCCCGCGCCGCCATCGACCACGATCTCGGTGGGCGCTTCCTGCCCGGTTTTCTGAAGGAGGATCTTATTGCCGCTCTCGCCGGGGAACCAGGGATTGGGAACGAGGATGCTGCCCTCGGAACCCCAGACGCGCAGCGTGTTGTCCGCGCCGACCTGTGTGGCGCAGGCCAGGTTGGCAACGATTCCGCCCGGAAACCGCAGGCTGGCCGTCGCCTGCTCGTCCACCCGGCTGATGGGGCCGATGTGCGCCACCCCCACGACCTGCTCCGGCTCGCTGCCCGCGATCAGTCGCGACATGGAGGCTGTGTAGCAGCCCACGTCCATGATCCCGCCGCCTGCCGCCGGATTCGAGAGCCGGATATTCTCGTAGCGCGGCCCCATGTTGTAGCAGAAGTTGGATTGGATCAGCCGCACCTCTCCGATCGCCCCGTCGCTCACCAACTGCTTCAGCTTCGCCGTCTGCGGATGGCACCGGTACATGAACGCTTCCATGAGAAATACGTCGTGCCGCTTCACCGCCTCTATGACAGGAACCGCCTCTGCATAATTCACCGTGAACGGCTTTTCACAGAGAATGTGCTTACCCGCCTCGGCACATTTGACGGTCCACTCGGCGTGCAGATGGTTGGGTAGGGAGATGTAGACCGCCTCCATGTCGGGATCGTCCAGCATCGCCTGATAGGTGGGATAGCGCTTCGGGATCGAGAACTCCGTCCCGAACGTTTCGGCGGCTTCCTGCGTGCGGCTGCCGACCGCGACCAGCGTGCCCGTCTCCGAAGCCTGTATGGCCTGTGCCAGGGTCCGGGCGATCTTGCCGGTACCCAGAATGCCCCATTGGAGGGATTTCATCAGTCTCCTTCTATCGGGTTGAAACCCTATTCACGGCGTTTTAACGCCGTGCTAAGATACAAAGTCCGCCTGCACGGACTCCTGAGTTCTATCTCAGAGCCTGTAGGGAAACCAGCTGGCTTCTTAGCCGGGCATTGAAAGACCCGTCTAGGGGTCCTGCGGACAACCGTCCTGCGGACGGGAAAGCTTGGAGGCTCGTGCAAATACCGAGTTCCCGGACAGGCTCTCAGTCCCTCTTCCGAAGCTTGGAGGAGGGAATGGGAAGCGAAAAGCGATGCGGCAACGCCGCACACGAGCGAGCCGTGCTTGCACGAGCCTCGCGAAGAAGCTCGCTCCGTCGGCGATTGGAAGGGAATGAGGGCCTTTCCGTCCAGAGGACGGCTGTTTTTCCTGCCGGGTCGTTTATCGGCCCGGCTTAGTGTACCCGCAATGAGAGACGCGAAACCACATGAGGATATGGATTCGTGCAGCTATCGTTTGAGCCACGAAAAAAGCAGGCGGGAGAAAACCTCCCGCCTGCCGTTTTAAGGAAAGGAACCGTGACTTATCCCGCTTAGTGTGGGCCGACCAGTTGCCAGCCTGCCGGGGGTGTCGGGCTGATGAGGTTGCCGTCGGCTGCCTGCGTGCCGTTCATGAGCCAGTAGGCCAACTGTCCGGTCGTCGTGTTCTGGAAGAGGATGTCGGGCTTGCCGTCGCCGTTGAGGTCCTGGACGGAAACGGCCTTCCAGGCAGAAGTCTGGGTCGGGGTCATGAACGTGCCGCCGGCGACCGTCGTCCCGTTCAGGAACCACGCTGCCAGTTGGCCGGTCGTTCCGTTCTGCAGGAGCAGATCGGGTTTGCCGTCGCCGTTGAAGTCGCCTGTCCCTACCAGGTTCCAGCCGGCCGGAAGCGACTTGTTCAGGAACGCTCCGCCGACGGCCTTTGCCCCGTTCATATACCAGAAGGCCATCTGGCCGCTGGCCGGGTTCACGAGCAGCACGTCCGGCTGGCCGTCCCCGTTGAAATCGTTGACGCTTGCGACTTTCCAGCCGGCAGGCGGCGTCTGGGAGAGAAGCAGTCCGCCGTTGGCCGTGTCGCCGTTCATGTACCAGAGGGCTAACTGCCCGGTGTTCTGGTTCTGGAACAGCAGGTCCTGCTGCCCATCGCCGTTGAAGTCGCCCATGCCGACGGCCTTCCACAATGGGTTCTGGGTCGGATTGATGAAGTTAGCGCCATTGGGTGTCGTGCCGTTCATATTCCACTGAGCGAGCTGGCCGGTGTTCGGATTCTGGAAGAGAAGGCGTGGGGCCGCTGCTGCGGCGCCCGCGCCGGGATTCCAGGAAGGGGCAGCGCCCCTGGCGATGGGAAGCACGGTATATCCGGTCCCATCCAGATGAATGGTGGCAAGCTGGGTCTGCGACGGATAGGCTATGCCCATGTAGCCGGCACCTGTGACGATCTCGTTGCCTACATCGAATACCAACTGCGTGCCGTCCGGAGACCAACTCAGATGATAGCTGACGACCGTGCCCTGCGGCATCTCCGCCACCTCGCGCAGTCCGCTTCCATCTACGTTGACCACCATAAGGTCGGTGGTCGCCGGGCCGAATCCGTTGGCGGTGTATGTTGCGCTCTTACGGATAAAGGCCACCTGCTTGCCGTCCGGCGAGAAAACCGGCAACTCATCGTTGACGGTCGTCCACACGCTGGGGCTTTGCGGATCGGTCAACTGCACGTACTGGCCGTTGGCGATCGCATTGGCGACCGGGGCGATCAGGTAGAGCGGCGTGACATACGCATAGTTGGAGCCTGAAGTGGTGATGCCGGTCACGATCTGATTGGCGACCGGGGACCAGTCCACGCCCCAGCCATCCTCCGCGCCCTGGCAGGGTCGGCTGGCGATACTGGCGTAGGTCCCGTCGCTGTTGAAGACCTCAAGATAGGTGACGATGGTCGGGCCATAGCCGCCTTGCGAGAGGATGATATGCTGTCCATCCGGCGAGAACGCCTTGAACTCGGCGCCGTAGGAGGTCTGCAGGCTGCCATCGTCGTTGTGAACATCTTTGTTATCCGTCCACTCCTGCATGTTGTTGCCATTGCGGTCGAAGACATAGACGTTGTTGCTACTTTGCGTGCCGTCGTTGCCGGTAACGGCAATATGCTGCCCGTCGCGCGACCAGACGGGATTAGTGGCTTCTAGCAGCGCCGTCGAGACGTTGTGAGCGCCGGCGCCGTCGGGTTGAGCCACCCAAACCTGATACTGTGCGGAGGTGGGATCGACGATATAGTAAGTAAGAGCGTTCGCCTGGGCTTGAGACCGAACGGGGCTGCCGGCCAGGGTCGGCAGGCAGATAAGCAGCATTAGGAGGCTGTAGAGAGAGCGTTTCATCGTCACGGTGCCTTTCTTGAATCTGGACGAGGCTGTTTTATCTGCCCCGCGTGAATGTCCGAATTGGCTTACGGGGACATTCTACAGAGGAACCGTGAAAGAAGTGTGAAATGACCTCACCCCTCGTCTCACCACGGGCCTAGCGGCCCTGCATTTCCTTCGTAAGGAGAGGGGAGAAAACCTCACCCCCTTAATCCCCCTCTCCTTAAAAAGGAGAGGGGGAGATTGAGGTTGGGGGGAACTGCTTTGCAAACAGGACCGCCTGCTCGTGGGTCATGGCCTGGCCGATAGCGAAAGCGGCGTTGTAGGCGGGCGCGCCCAGAGCCGCGCGGATGGCTTCCGCGGCGGCTTCGCGCCTGGCGCGGAATTCGGCCTCTGCTGGATCGACGATACGCTTGCTCCAATCTTCGAGGACGCCTAAGAGCCGCGCGGCGCGCTCCCACTGTTCTTGCCGCTCGGCAAGGTGCATGGCCTGCTCCAGCGCCCGGAAGACCATGAAAGAGTCTCCTAATTCCCAGGCTAACTGGAGGGCTTCGGCCAGGTAGGTCTCCGCTTCGGCATAATGTCCTTGCTTACGTTCGATGGAGGCCAGGTTAAGCAGTGCGACGAGCTTTTCGGGTTTATCATCCATCTGGCGGGCCAGCCGCAGGCTTTCACAGAAAAGCGCGCCGGCAGCCGCATAGTCCTCCCGCGCGCTTGCCACGCTGCCCAGTCGCGCCAGCAGGATCATGATATTGCTCAAGTTGCCCTGCGATTTGTGAAGGGCAAGCGCCTCCTCATGCAGCTTTTGCGCCTGCTCGATGTCCTGCTGCTTGAGAGCCAGCGCTCCCAGCCGGCTGAGTCCATGCGCGATCCCATCCTTATCGTCCAGCCCGCGAAAGAGCGCCAGGCTCTCCTCGAACAGGTGCCGGGCCTGCTCGAAATCGCTGTATTCTTGCGCGATAAAACCGAGGTTACTCAGCACGCGGGCCATGCCCGGCCTATCATCCAGCTCCCGAAAGAGCGTCAGGCTCTCCTCGTAATAGCGGCGCGCGGCTTCGCCGTCGCTGCGATGGATAGCCAGCATGCCGGCGCCGTTGAGCGCTTTGGCCCGCGCCCGCGTGCGCGCCTGGGCGCTTTCCAGAGAAAGGACGGCCTCGGTCCGCTCGCCGCCTTCACGCAGGTAACCGCGGACCGTCCAGAAGCGATTCAGCGCCGCCACCAGCCGCACGCCCGTTTCGGCGCTGGCCGGATCCATCAGGCACCAGTCGAGCGCCGTACGGAAGTTGTCGTGCTCGGTCTCCAACCGGTCGAGCCAGAACGCCTCGTCCATGCCGCCCATCTTCGGGCCGATCTCTTCCGCCAGCGCGAGATAGGCAAGGGCGTGCCGCCGGGCTAGCTCCGTCCGCTCCCCCTCCGGGACCTGCTCGCTCGCAAACTCCCGCAGCGTCTCCAGCATGCGGAAGCGCATCTCGCCGCCGGCTTCTTCGGCCAGGACCAGCGAATGGGCGCGCAACTGCATCAGGTAGTCCAGCGCGAAGCCCTCTTCCAGCGGAAACCCGCTCGCGCTGCGGTCCGCGGCGAGGTGGCAGACGGATTCCGCCGCCTGCACGGTCCAGCCGCCCCGAAAGACGGAGAGCCGCGCGAAGAAGCGCTGCAGGTCCGGCGCCAGCATCCGATAGCTCCAGGCGATCGCGTCCCGCAACGTGCGATGGCGCTCCTCGGTATCTTTGCGGCGGCTCACCAGCAGCGTAAACCGGCGCGAGAGCCGTTCCAGCATCTGCGCCGGGGTCAGGATCTGGATCCAGGCGGCGGCCAGCTCGATCGCCAGAGGGATGCCTTCCAGGCGGGAACAGAGCGCGGCGACGGCAGAGGCGTTGCCGCGCGTCACCTGGAAGTCCGGGCGATACGCCTGCGCCCGGTCCACAAAAAGGGCCACGCTCGCCCAGGAGATCAGCCGGTCCGGCGACTCCCGATCGTCCGGGCTGGGCAGGGGCGCCAGTGCCATCTCCTGCTCGCCGCTCAGGCCGAGCGGCAACCGGGAGGTTACGAGGCAGGTCAGCGAGGAAACCCGTGCCAGCATCTCCCGCACCGTCGCCGCGCCCGTTTCGGCGATCTGCTCGAAGTTGTCCAGAATCAGCAGCGAAGGCTGCGCGCTCAAGAAGACGATGGACGGCTCCAGCGGGTCGGCGGAGCCGGTCTCCAGTCGCAACGCCTCGGCGATGGCCGGCGCGACCAGGCGTCCCTCCGTCAGATCGGCCAGCGGCACGAACCACACCGCGCCGTTATAGGCTTCCTGTAGGCGTCCGGTCACCTCGATGGAGAGGCGCGTCTTGCCCGTGCCGCCGGGGCCGGTCAGCGTGACCAGCCGGCAGGCGGATGCGCCGGGTCGAAGCAGGCCGGTCAATCGCTCCATCTCGGCTTCGCGCCCGAAGAAGCGATTGAATTGCAGAGGCAGCCGTGGCATTGCAATGGGAGTTGTCCGTGGGGTGGGGAAGGGCGTGGCGGGCGGAGCGATGACGGCAGCGCCGGTATGTCGATTCCACTCAGGCTGGGGAGCGGAGGCGGCCTCCCGCTCACGCAGGCCGCCAGGAATGTGGGTCTGCAGTTCCTGGAGGAGACTCCGCGCCGCCTGCGAGGGCGCCATGCCCATGCTCTCCCGCAGAATACGCTCCATCTCCTCGTACTGCTGCAGGGCGGCGGCCGGGCGGCCGACCGCGACGTACAGCCGGATCAGGTTCCGGTGTGACTTTTCGCGTAGCGGATCGGCGCTGACGGCCCGGCGCGCGACCTCCAGCGCCCGCTGGTACTCTCTGGCCTGCGCCAGCAGCTTAGTCAACTGCCGCAGGGCGCCCAGATAGATGTCCGCCTGCCGTCCTCGCTCCGAGAGGACCCACTCCTCGTAAAAACCCGGCAGCAGTTCGCCGCGATATAGCTCGATCGCCTGGAAGAGAGGCTCGGCCTGCTCCTCCGGAGCTAGCCGGGACGCCGCGCGCAGGGCCTGCTCGAACTGGGTCGCATCGACGCGGATCGAAGCGGAGTTCAGGCGCACATTCACCCGATCGGCGATCAGGACGCTGCCGACGGGCACGCCGGGCGGCTCTAACTGGCGGCGCAGGGAGGAGAGCGCCGTGCGCAGGCTCATGCGCCCGGCCTCCGGCTCGGCATCCGGCCACAGCAGCGCGATCAGCTCCTCGCGCGGGTGGTCCTGGTGAGCATAGTAGGCCAGGTACGCCAGTAGCGCCGCCGTCTTCTGGGTCTGGAAGCGGGTGATGCCCCGCTCTTCCTGCTGGGCGCTCAGGCCGCCAAACAGCGTTATCGTCCACGGTTCCGCAAGCATCGATGACTTTCCTATTCCTGCGAATCTTATTTTCTTTTTCGGAAGGAAAGCTCTATTCGTCTACTCGATCTTCCGGGAGAAGAAATCCTCCGGCATTCATTGCGTGTAGACACTATTCGCCATACGTCGGGCCGTTCCTGCCCGTCGCGTACCTTTGTAGGTACAATCCCTGTCAAGAGCGCTGGAAGAAGCCTCTGCCGGACGGCGAGCGCTTATTCCAGGACCGTTCAGGCTTTCGGTGACTGGAAGCAGGATCGGATGGCGGACTGCGACGGATAGGCTATAATAGGCAAGCAATTGTGCGCATTCCGGCTGAGGGGGCGAGGAACGAGCCTTGAGTATCCGCGTGGAACCTGATCCGGCGATAACCGCCGTCGCCATCGAAGAGAAAAAGAAGCTTCAAAAGAACTTCCGCCGCTTCGACATCTTCTTCTTTCTCATCTGCACGCTCGTCGGCGTCGATACCATCGGGACGGTCGCCAATACGGGCGCGCAGGGATTCACCTGGCTGGTGTTCGTGGGGATCCTCTTTTTCGTACCGTATGGGCTGATCGTGGCGGAGATCGGGTCGGCCTTTACGGAGGAGGGCGGCTGTTACGTCTGGACGCAGTACGCCTTCGGATATTTCATCGCAGCGGTCAACACCGTCATCTACTGGGTCTCGGTGCCGATCTGGGTCGGGGGGTCGCTGGCAATCACCGCGCTCAAGGCCGCCGATACGTTCTTTGCTCCCATTCCCGGCTTCTGGCGCTACGTCTTCGCGCTGGCCTTTATCGTGTTTTCCGTAGGAGCGGCCATTCTCTCGTTCCGGATCGGGAAATGGATCCCGATCGTGGGCGCCTGGGCGCGCTTCCTGGTGCTCTCCTTCTTCACCTTTTCGGTCGTGCTCTACGCGTTTCGGAACGGTCTGCACGGCTTCACCGGCCATGGGTTCCTGCCGACCTACGCGGTCTTTATTGCCGCCGTGCCGGCCATCGTCTACAACTACGTCGGCTTCGAGCTTCCTAACTCCGCCGGAGACGAGATGACCGATCCCCAGCGGGACGTACCGTTCACGGTGGCGCTTTCCGCCGTCGGCACGATCCTGCTCTACGGCGCGCCTATCCTGGCGATTTTACTGGTGCTGCCCAAGGACCGTATTACGAGCCTGGGCGGATTTCTGGACGCCATCAAGGCGGTCTTCACGGTCTATGGCGGGCATATCGACGCGAAAGGGGCGGTCACCCTCCTGGGCGCGGGAAAGGTCCTCGGCGCCTGCGCGGCGCTGCTGTTCATCCTGAGCCTGGCGTCCAGCGGAACGACCTGGCTGATGGGCGGCGACCGCGTCCTGGCCGTCGCGGGCTACAGCGGCGCGGGTCCGCGCATCCTCGGCACGTTTTCCGCCCGTTTCGGCACGCCCATTGTCGCCAACCTGCTCTCCGGCTTTATCGCCATGGTCGTGATGGTTCTGGCCTTCGCCCTTTCGCACGGCAATACCGACAAGTACTTCAGCGCGGTGCTCAATCTGGCGATCTCGACGACCACGATCTCCTATCTGGCGATCTTTCCCGCCGCCATCCAACTGCGCTACACGCATCCGGACCGGCCCCGGCCCTATCGAATTCCCTTCGGCAACGCGGGCGTCTGGGTCTGCGGCCTCCTTGCCACTTTCTGGACCCTGGTGGCGACCATCGTGCTTCTCTGGCCGGGGCTGGGCGTGGGCTGGTTCCACACGGCCGGCGATCCGGACAGCTCACTTCCCGCCGGCTTCGCGCACGAGCGCTGGCAATACGAGTGGACCCAGATCCTCCCGCTCGTTGTCGTGATCCTGGTCGGCATCCTCTTCTACTTTGTCGGCCGCAAGAACCGCGAGCAAAGCCTATTATCTACTCACCACACTATAGAATAAACTCGAAAACACCTGTTTCTTAGTAATGCAACGCTTGCTGTGAAATAGCCGGCCCTTCACCAGTCGATCAGGTCGGCAAACGCCAAGTTCGGCCGACCTAGCTTTCGATTAAGCCAGATACAGAAGTTATGCAGTGCCGCCTTAGCCA
>Ga0070739_10003711_pt1 | contig 18744 bp, 18 predicted proteins | sample Coa_R1_7_FD_66445 | JGI IMG/M metagenome (GOLD analysis project Ga0070739, IMG submission 66445) | Surface soil microbial communities from Centralia Pennsylvania, which are recovering from an underground coalmine fire - Coalmine... | ecosystem: Environmental > Terrestrial > Soil > Unclassified ... | reverse complement strand
GCTTCGATTTCCAGGCGCAACGCTTCCAGTTCGTCGGTCGCAGACGGACCAATCGCGCTATGACCGGAGTCTACCTGTTTCTTTTCTTGTGCGACCGCGCGATACGCCACTCCGCTCGCCACGACGCCGGCCAGGAGTGCCAGCATGGTCACGCAGACGGTAATCTTGAGTTTGCTCAAAAGCATGGCTTTCATCACTCCTTCGGTTAATGCCAACACCCCAGGCGGGACGGCCTCGCCCGACAAGACGGCCTTGACGGTAGAGGCACGCAAGAAAGCGGAGGTCGTTTCCGGCGCCATGACCGCTGCCAAGGCCACTCCCGAAACGGTCAGGCCGCGCCGCGCTAACCTCTGCGCCAACAGCTTTTTGGCGTGCGCCAATCGCCACGACAACGTCCCTTCGGGAACGCCCAGCAGCTCCGCCACCTCTTTCCGGCCGCGTCCTTCCAGCTCGCACAGAACGACCGGGACGCGATACTTGTCGGGGAGGCGGTCAATTTCCCTATCGAGCGAGGCCAGCAGTTCGGGCTGCCCCTCATCCGGCTGGACGGCTGGGTCGGGTAGTTCGTTCACCTGCTGCTCCTTGCCCCGTCGCCGAACGATTCTGGCTCGCGCCTCCAAGGCGGTGCGATAGGCCACGCGATACAACCATCCGCCAATGGAATCTTGTGCCCGGACCGAACCGGCTTTGCGAGCGAAGATGAGGAAGGTGGCCTGGTAGGCATCCTCGGCGTCATGGTGGTCGCGTAGGATACGGCGACAGACACCCATGACCATCGGGCTGTGTCGGTTGAGCAACGCCGTGAAAGCGCCCTCGTCGCGATCTTGCACGAAAAGGGCAAGCAGTTGGCCGTCGCTCAGCCCATCACGTGCGAGGCGGCGAATGCAGTCGAGAAGCCGGTTCGGCATGTCGTTGGCCCTCCATCTATTTAGAGGGGGCGGCGAGATCGGCGCGTTGAACCTTTTTTATCAGAAATGCCCGCAAATGGAGCCGCCGCGAGGCGATCAACGACATGCTGGACAATCTCTACAAGCCCGGAGCGTCCGCGACGGGCCGCAGCACCCGTCGCGGACGCTGCGGGCTTGTAGTGGCATCGCCGCGACGGAGGAGGGTGCGCCGTGACAAGGATTGTTCGGGGTATATCAATCATGACGAGATGTCGGGGAATAAGAAGATCGGGATATGGCGGAAAGCACTTGCGAGGCGAGCCAAGAGAGGGAATGGTTCGGGAGATAGAACTTTACTCCCAAGGAGGTAACCATAAATGCGGATTTACCTGCCCTTACCGGTCCTAGCATTCGCGGCGCTCGTGAGTCTCAGCGCAGGCGGCGCTCAGGCCGGCAGATTCTTCGGCTCGTCTAATAACGGCGCCGACTACACGTATCAAAATCCCTATCCCTCGCAAAACTGCTTCGGTTTCGGCCCCGGTTCCAGTTGCCAAGGGCGGCAGTCGCATACCCGGCATCGCTGGTTCCACCGAGATCAGGGGGTGGCAAACAATGCGATGCCGGCCAACGCCCTGCCCGGCTATGGTATGCCGCCGGCTTACGGCATGCCACTGGAGCAGATGCAGACGCCGATTGTGCAGTCCCCGATGCTGACGCCTCCCGTCCACATGACTTCCATGGCGCCGGCCGCTGTGCCGGTCGTGCCGGCTGTGCAATCGCCGCCGTGCTCGAAATGCGGGCAGACGGCCCAGGTGCAGGCCGCTCCGGCTGTGCAGTCGCGGATCGTCCCTGTTCCCGCACCCATGCCCACAGGCCCGACCACTGCGGAACCTCCAACGGCGGAGCCTACGGGCAATCCGCCGTTCTGAAGAAAGCGCCTCGACGGAAGTGCCAACGCCACGGCGAGACGTTAGGGCGGCTTGCCTTGCCCTCTTCGCCGTGGCGTCGCTGTTTTCAGGGAATGACTATCCTATCGAGCCATGCCGCACGTGGGACCGCTACGCCAGAGACGGCGAGAGCTAATAACGCAACACATTGCTATGGTTGAGGTTGTTATCGGGAGATGAGCTAAAGATACACTTCAAATGAGGTTGTGTAGCAAAACTTCCTATTCCAAGGGATAGAGCCGATAGAGCATCCAGTAGACAATCACGCCGGTGATGGCCACGTACAGCCAGATCGGCAGCGTCCAGCGTGCCAGACGCCCATGTCGTTGCCATCGGCCGGTCAGTCCCAGAATCGCCGTCACCAGGGCCAAGGGCGCGACGATAGCGGCCAACGGCGTGTGTGTCCACAACACAGCCTGATAGACGATTCCCACCCAGGCCGGCGGACTGGCATGGCTCGTTTGCTCCGCGAACGATGTGGTCATACCGTGCTTGATGACGGCATGATGGTATCCATACGAGACCAGAAAAAGCGTCGATATGCCTAGCGCGAGCAACATACAGGCGATGTGCAGACGAACCAGCCGGCGGCGGATGGCTGAGTAACCGATAAGAAGCAACATCGCCGTGCCGGCGTTGAGCGTGGCGTTGAAGCGCGGAAAATCACTGGGCAAATACCATTCATCGTGTTCCAGCGCTGTGACTTTCGCTTTCAGTTTCCGCAGGATTAATTGATGCTCGCGCTGGGGATCGGACGCATTCGGATCGGGCCGGCCATCGAAGTAGCCGCGGATATGGCCCTGGCGGTCCACGAGGACGAGCTTCGGACTGTGCATCACGGCGTTGCCGGGATCGCCGGCGGTGTTTTTTTGCGCGGGCAGGTGGAACGATTTTTCCAGCAGTTGATAGATGGTTTTCTCATCGCCGGTCAGAAACAGCCAACGCTCGGGATCGGCGTGATAGTGCTTGGCGTACTCGCGCAACTCTTCAGGATGATCGTGCTCCGGATCGACGGTGAAGGTGACGAGCCGGACATCGGGAAAGCGCTTCAGATCCGTTTGCAGCTGCTCCATCGTTGCGCTAATCTGCGGGCAGCCCTGCGTGCAGCGCACGAACTCGAACGAAGCGATCCAGATTTTGCCGAGAAGATCGGACTTGCTGACAGGTTGACCGCTGCGTTCGATCAGCGTGAAGTCGCCAACCGTGCCGAGATCATCGTCGAGCGGAGCAGCAGCGGATAGGCAGAGAAGTAGCGGCAAGAGGAGAAGAGCGCGATGAACGCGAGGAAGAGACATGATAACTGTTCCGTTCCTGGCGAGCGGGGTCGCGTAAGCGCCCCGAGGGAGCAAGCACTCGGGGCGCTGACGCGACCCCGCTCGCCGATGTCAGCGCGTCCCTGTGGTGGAGACGGGCGGCTCCAGCGGTTGCTGGCTCTGTTGCCAGGGGATGACGATGTCCGGCATCAGCACCATCATCATCATGACGCCGAGGATGAAAATCGGCACGATGATGAAATACACTTTGCCCCAATCGAAATTCAGGTGCATGAAGATCAAGCCGACCAAAAACGCCTTGATGACGGCCACCACCATGATGATGGTCACACTGGTAGCGACGCTAATCCAGCCCTGGCGCACGGCCTCGTTGGCGATGAACGAGATGGCGGTGAAAACCGACAGAGCAATGAACACGGTGAAATAAGCCTTGACGCGAAGATCGTGCGCGGCGTCGTGCGTAGTGGCGTGCCCGGTTTCGGTCATGACAAGTCTCCTGATGAGCCGCGACCGTAAGGGAGCGGTTGCGAAGACCGCTCCCTTACGGTCGCGGCTCAGCTAGTCTTATACCAGATACAACAACGGGAACAAAAAGATCCACACAATATCGACAAAGTGCCAATAAAGGCCGACCATCTCCAACATGGTCGAGTGCTGCGGGCCAAATCGACCCAAGGCGGCGATCAGCAGGATGATGACGAAGACCACAAGGCCGCCGAATACGTGCAGGGCGTGAAAGCCGGTCATGGCGAAATAGCACGACGCCCATAGATTGCCAAACGGAATGGCCGGCGTCAGGTGCAGTGAGACGCCTTTTTTCTCGGCTCTCTCCAGGATCTCGTTGACCCGCGTGCCGACCTCGGCCGGGCTGGGCGGGCGGTGGAACGCGATGGCCTGGCCCTCTCCCGCCGTGGCGGATGTCATTTCGTCAAGCAGCTTGTTACAATCTTTCTGAACTTCCGCATCAATCGAGCTATTTTTGATCGCTTCCAGTTGCAGTTGGACGCGATGGAAATACTGCATGCCGACCGCGTGATCGTGCTTGCCGCGTTCAATCGCTCGCGGATCGTCCAGCGCGATCTTCGGCTCGCCTAATTCCTTTTCCGGCAGGCGGGTCTCGCCGATGTGGCCGGGCAAGATGTCATGCTGGAACTTGGAATTATATTCATACGCCTTGATGATGAGGAAGACGCCGCCCAGGGCCAGCGTGATGGCGATGTACAGGGTGGCTTTCTTCATGTCGGCCTTGACGGCGGCATGATGGGCCAGCACCACGGTGAAGCTGCTGCAAATCAGCACGAACGTGTTGAGCGCGCCGATCCACTCGATCAGATGTACGTCATGCGGCGTCGGCCACCGGAAGGGCGATTGAGCCGGCGTGCCGTGGCGCAGAATGATGTAGGTGCCGATCAGGGCGGTGAAGAACATGATTTCTGTGACGAGGAACAGCCACATGGCCACCTTGGGCGTCGGCAGCGGCATGCCCATGTGATCCTGCGGTTTATCGTAAACGACTTCTGTCATGATGTCCTCACAATCCAAGGGCACGATCCAAGAGCAACAGGGCGAGCAATCCGGGCAGATACACAAGCGAGGCCCGCAGCACGCGCCGCGCCTGACAGTGCGTGCGCCAGCGCCAAAAGCCCAGGGCCGTGGCCAAAAACGCCAAACCGAGCAGCACCGCCCCGCCGAAATAAAGCAAGCCGGCATCGCCGTACAAGACCGGTTGCAGGCTGACGACCAACAGCGCGAGACAGTAGAGAATCATGTTCTGGCTGGTGCGCCGGCCATCCCCATCGACCACCGGCAGCATGAGCAGTCCGACACGGGCGTATTCGGCGCGATACATCCAGGCGATGGCCAAGAAGTGCGGCACCTGCCAAACAAACAGAATCAGAAACAAGACGCCGGCCTCGCGCGTCAATTCGCCGCGCACGGCACACCAGCCGATCAACGGCGGCAGAGCGCCGGGCACCGCGCCGATCAGCGTGTTCAGCGGCGTGCGTCGTTTCAAGGGCGTGTAGACAGCGACGTAGAGAACGAACGTAACCGCGGCGATCAGGGCCGATAATACGTGATTGAGTGCCAGGGCGAGATACAGCACACCGCCAAGGCCGAGCGCCAGACCGAATACGAATACTTCCAGCGCTTGCAGCCGACCCGACGGCAGTGGCCGCTTTTCGGTGCGGCGCATGAGCGCATCGCTGTCGCGCTCGTACCATTGATTGAGGGCGCTAGCGCCGGCAGCCACCAGGGCCGTACCCAATACCGTGTGCAGCAATACGAGGAACGAAAAATCGCGTCCACTGGCCAGCAAGACGCCGGCGCCGACGGTGAACAGCACCAGCACCGCCACGCGCGGCTTGGCCAGCTCGGCGTAATCCGCCAAGCGAGCGGCAGGGTTCATCCCCGCCGTACTGATGCTCATGGCCGCCTTCATGCTGTCCCTTCCAGTTGAGGTACACTATTTTCACAATTTTTTTCACCAGCCCGAAGCGTAAGCGAGGGCCACCCTCGCTCACGCTTCGGGCTGGTTTGGAATGCGCTTCGATGCAACAACACCGCCTGCACCACGACGGTTGCCAAAATGAACGAACCAATCAACACATGAGCGACGCGCGTCGCCGCCTGGCCGATGGTCGGTTTGCGCAGCTCCGGCGGCAGCACGCCGGCAAACTTGCCCAGCCAGCTCTCGACACCGAGCATAATCTGCAAGGTCAAGAGAACGCCGAGCAGAATCAAAGTCCGGCCCAGCAGGCGGCGCGCCGGCGGACTCGCCAAGGCTATGTGAGCAAACCAAACAGCCACGGCCACAACCGCAAACGCCGTCATCAAGTGCATCCGTTGGGCCAGTGCGCCGTTGGTGTGTCGCAAGAGCGCGCCCCAGACCAGTTGGAAAAACACCAACGCCGCCAGCACCAACGACCAACGCCTCAGACGCGGCGAGTTCTCCGACGGCAGCGACTCCGTGGCGAACCGAGCCGAGGTCAGGACGGCCAAGCTGACGAGCAGACTGAACACAATCTGCGCGAAACAACCGTGGATCACGGCGAGATTGGTGCCCAGCCAAGCATGAAGGACAACGCGGAAGCCGCCGAACAATCCCTGTACGATGACGCCGGCCAGAGCGGCAATACCCAGCCATTTCAGCCAACTCCGCCGCGCCGAGAACGACAGGCCCAGTGCCAGCACGATGGTACAGCAACCGACGATGTACCCCGCCAGTCGATGCGAATGCTCGATGATGAAACCGGGATTCGGCTCCGACCAGTCGATGAGGGCCAAGTGCCAGGGCACCGTGGGCCAAATCGGATCGGCCATGCCGACCTGGAAGGTCGTGACCACTGCGCCGAGGGCCAGCAAGGCCACGGTAGCGCCGGCGGTCAGCACGGACCAGGCGTGCAGCCAGCGAGGCGCGAACCGAATTTCGGCGAAGGTGGATGGCATAGCGTCTCACAAATCGGCGAGCGGGGTCGCGTAAGCGCCCCGAGGGTTTGCGAATCTCGGGGCGCTTACGCGACCCCGCTCGCCGGAGTGGTGTTATCAATGCGCCGGGGTCGGCACGGCGCTGGGTTGCGGCGCGGCCTGCGGCTCGTAGTCTTCCTCGATCTCCGGGTTGCCGTACTCATACGGTCCGCGACGAACAATCGGCGTCTGCACGAAATTGCCGTGCGGCGGCGGCGATGGCGCGGTCCATTCCAGCGTATTGGAGTGCCAGGGATTCGCTCCGGCCTTGGCTCCGCGGAACAGGCTCCAGAAGAAATTCACCAGGAAAATGATCTGCGCCAGTCCCAATAACAGAGCGCTAATAGTCATGAACTGGTTGATCGGCTGCACGTTGTCGAGGAAGCGATACAAGGTCGAATCGTAATAGCGGCGCGGATGGCCGGCGATGCCGATAATGTGCATCGGGAAGAACGTGCAGTTGGAGAACAAAAACGTCAGGGCGAAGTGGATCTTGCCCCATTTCTCGTTCATCAGCCGGCCAAACATCTTCGGGAACCAGTAGTAGATGCCGCCGAAGATGCCGAAGATGCTCGACATGAACAAGACGTAGTGAATGTGGGCGACGATGAAATACGTGTCGTGGATATACACATCCACCGGCGTGGCGGCCATGAAGATGCCGGACAGTCCGCCGATGACGAACATGGCCACGAAGGCTAGGGCGTTGAGCATGGCCGTGGTGTACTGGATGTTAGCGCCCCAGACGGTGCCCAGCCAGTTGAAGGTTTTGACCGCCGAGGGCAGCGCGATCATGATGGTGGCGATCATGAAGCCAGTGCCCAGGCGCGGGTCCATGCCGCTCTGGAACATGTGATGGCCCCAGACGATGAAGCCCAGGCCGGCGATGCCGGCGATGGCCAACACCATCGGCTTGTAGCCGAACAGCGGCTTGCGCGCAAACGTGCTGATAATGTCCGACACCATGCCCATTGCCGGCAAAATCATGATGTACACGGCCGGGTGCGAATAGAACCAGAACAGGTGTTGCCAGAGCAGCGTTTGTCCGCCGCCGGGGCCGGTGTGCCAGTTGCCGAACGCCATGCCGCCGGGCGGCAAGAAGAACGTCGTGTTGATGGTTTTGTCGAGCAATTGCAGCATCAAGGCGACCGTCAGCACCGGCAGGGCCATCGATTGCAGGATGGCGGTGATGAACATGGCCCACACGGTCATGGGCATTCGGAACATCGTCATGCCGGGCGCTCGCAGGTTGATAATGGTCGTCATGTAGTTGATCGAACCCATCATCGACGAGATGCCGACAAAGAGCAGAGCGACCAGCCAGCAGATTTGTCCGTGGCCGGAGTGCGGCGAGGCCGGCGATTGGAAGCCGTCGCCGGCGGGCATGGTGGCGCTGGCCAACAGCGGATACGAGGTCCAGCCGGAAGCGGCGGCCCCGCCCTCGACGAAAAAGCTGCTGAGGATGACGGCGAAAGCCGGCCACATGAACCAGTACGACATCATATTCAGCTTCGGGAACGCCATGTCTTGGGCCCCGATCATCAGCGGAATGGTGAAGTTGCCGAACGCTCCGGTCAGAAGCGGAATGATGACGAAGAAAATCATGATCGTCGCGTGCATGCTGAAGATCATGGCGTAGAAGTCCGGCGACATGCGCTCGCCCCAACTGATTGGGAACCAGCGGCCGATAAGGGGAATGGTGCCGGTGGGATAACCGACCTGCAAGCGCACCAACAGCGCCAGGATGCCGCCGATCAAGAAGAAGATCAGGCCGGAGAACAAAAATTGAATGCCGATGATCTTGTGATCTTCGGAGAAAATATATTTGCGGAGAAAACTCAGCTCGTGGTGAGCATGGGCTTCGGCGTGTGAATGGCTGACGCTCATATTAAAATCCTCGCTTCATTTTCCGGCGAGCGGGGGGCGTAAGCCCCCTGTTAGCACGAACAGGGGGCTTACGCCCCCCGCTCGCCATCAACTAATCCTTCGCGGCCACGGGGGTTGGTTTCTTTTCCGGTTGACGGCTGCGCGCCGCCTTCTGGGCGTGTTCGAGCCACTTCAAGTAATCTTCTTTCGTTTCGTGGACGTACAGCAAACCACGCATACGATAGTGCCCGCCGCCGCACAACTCGGCGCAGGCGATCTCCCATTCCTTGCTTTTATCCGTCAATTCACAAGTGCCGGTGCGTTCGTTGAAGCGCGTGTTGAAATCGGTGGCATTGAACCACATCGGGATGGTCTTGCCCGGCAAGGCGTCCTGCTTCAAACGCAGCTGCGGCAAGAAGAGGCTGTGCAGCACGTCTTGCGTTTTCAGGAAGATGCGGACATTAGCGCCCTTCCAGCAGTGCAGCTCATCGGGCAGATAGATGTCGTCGATGGAGGGAACCTCGGCCCAGGTGCGGGCGTTTTCCGGCTGGGGCTTGTCGGCGTAGCGCATGGTCCAGTCCCACTGCCGGGCGGTGACCCCCATCACCAGGTCCGGTTCGGGCATCTGTTTGGGATATTTGATCTTTTCCCAGGCGCCGATCTGCGCAATGGCGATGTACAAGAGAATGGCGCCCGGAACGACGGTCCACAGCATTTCCAGGCGATGATGACCCTCGACATAGACGCCCTTGGCGCCGGGCCGGCCGGCGAACTTATACATGGCCCAGACCAACAGCGCTTCGGTCAGCACGAAAAAGAAGGTCGTGAAGCCGAGAATGACGTAATAGAGCTTGTCCACGTCGGGCCCAAAAGTGGACACGTTGGCCGGCAGCCACCATCCCACGAGCGGACTGATCGCAATCGAGAGAAACGAGGCCAACAAGACCACGCCGAAAAAGATGCTCCAACCTTTATGCTGCACGGAATTACTCCTCTATTCACGGGCGAGCGGGGTCGCGTAAGCGTCCCGAGTGCTTCGCTCGGGGCGCTTACGCGACCCCGCTCGCCGGGTTGTTACCTTCGTGCATGCTCCGTCGCTTTTTCATGTCGCGTGCCGTAGATGTTTTCGCGGATGTCGTCGGGCAGCATCTTCGGATACGGCAGCGCTTGAATGAAATTGACCAGATCCCAATACGGATCGGCATTGTCCCGCCATTGGTCTTTATTGGAGGTTTTGTCGTCGAAATCGGCGCGGGGCATTTGCGATGGATCGATGCCGCCGCGGATGCGCCAGTAAATGTCGATGGGCCGGCGGCCGCCGCGATAGACGCCGGAGGTCAGATTGGCCGGCCGCACCAGCGTGCCCCATTTGTCGTAGCGGAACGGCGCTTGCCGGCCAAAATCCACATGGCAATTGATGCAGCTGGCGGCGCCGCGCGGATCGGTGAACAGCGTGTAGCCGCGGCGAATCGACGCTTCATCGTGCTCTTTGTACCGATACTCGCCCGGCTCAATGCCCTTGGCGTTGGAGTCGGCCCACGCTTTGAGCAAATCACCGAGCAACTCGGCAACGCGCTCCGGGACGGTGCCTTCCAATCCTGAGCCATCCAGAAGCGGCTCCATCGTGTAGCGCTCGCACTCGCCGCGCACGCTCAAGTGAATGACGTAGCTGACCAGTGCTTCTCTCTCATCCTCCTGGAGCAAGCTGAACGACGGCATGGAAGTGCCCTCGATGCCGTGTTCCAGGGTGCGGCGAAGATCCTCACGGCGCGGCTTGCGATTGTTTACGCGCACATCGGTGGACATGAACTTGAACAAGCCTTGCCGATAATCGCGCGGCGTGGGATTGACCCACGGTCCCGTTGGTCCGCGTCCATCGCCGGTGACGCCGTGGCAGTGCATGCAGTGCCGGCGATAAACCCGGCTGCCATGCTCCAACGTCTTCTCGTCGAGCTTGAGATCCTGGATGCGGCCTTTGATGTCGTCATCTGCGTCCTTGAGAAACACTCTCGGCGCGGCAGGCGTGCCGAAGATGTCGTTCAAGGCCCGATCGAGCTTGCCTCGATCATCGGGCGTGAGCTTGGCGGGATCGAGCGTTTTGCCGCCAATCTCCGGATCGGACAGATGGACGATGTGCATCTCGAGCTTGCCGGGTAGCGTCGTGTCCCAGCGCGTCGAACCGGGCGGCGACGTGACAATGGGATCAGAGCGCAGCGGATACGTTAGCTCAGCGGGATAAGGTTCCAGATCACATCCGGACAAGAACGGCAACAAACAAGGGATCGCCAGGGCGAGGACACGCACCATCCTGGCGAACGACACGGCGGAACTCACGCGAATGGCCTCCCTTGAAAACCTCTCCGGCGAGTGGTGGGGCTTGTCCCTCGCCGTTAAGCATAAACAGATTAACCGTTTTGTAGTTGTCGTGAAAACGATGTCAAGCGTTTTCCGGCGCTCCGTGGGAATTCGCACCATGCAAGCAAGTAATGTGCCGTGGCTGCCAAGGGGTCTTTGGGTCGAATTGGCGGCGGCATTGTAGAATGGAAGGGCAGAAACGGAGACACGAAGTCGCAGATCTGAGAAAGGGCAGCGCCGGATTTCTCGAATTCGGGAACCTGGGCGGAAGAAAAAATGTTGTACAAACTCGGCCGTTTGCTTCAGATTCTCGGTCTGATTGTGCTGCCGTTGGCCATCGCCGGCAATCTGGCCCCGGAACCACAAGGAATCGACCTGCGCACCTCCCTGACGATGTCCGCTGTCGGGATTATCATTTTCGGGCTAGGATATTTGCTTCAGCAGATGGGGCGAAAGTGAGTCGGCGAGCGGGGTCGCGTAAGCGCCCCGAGTGCATTCGGCGAGCGGGGTCGCGTAAGCGCCCCGGTTACCTCCACCGGGGCGTTAACACGCCCCGCTCGCCAGATCTCCCGTTCGTGTCTCGCCCTTCTCGTTCGCCTGCCAGATACGGCCGGACAGCACATCGAGGCAGGTCAGCCAACCGCCGTCGTAGATACTGGTGTCGATGCAGATGCTCGTGCCCAGATCGAGCGGCACGCCGCTTTTCTGCCGTGTGTGGCCGCAGATCATGGTCTTGCCGGAAAAATGGACGCACGGTTCATCCAATCTCTCCCAATACAGCATGTAATCGGGCTGCTCTTCCAACGGAAGATCGGGATAGAGATTGGCATGAACGAAAATATGTTCCTCTGTTTCGTAGTAGGGCAGGCAATCTTCTTCGAGAAACTTCCAGTGCTGCTCCGGGATCATCGCCAGCACGTATTCCCAATCGATTTCATCATCGTCGATGCCGTAGGAGTGCAACGTAGTGTTGCCGCCGTAGGACAGCCAATGAGGATCGACGCCGGAGCAGCGGATGCCGAGCATCATTATGTCATGATTGCCGCGTAGGGCGATGAGTTGGCCGCCGGCGTGCAGCTCAATGAGGCGATCAAGCACGCCACACGAATTGGGACCACGATCGACGTAATCGCCGAGGGTAACGATCTGGTCCTCCGGTTGGGGCGACACGAGTTCGAGTAGCGCGTCGAAAGCCGTCAAACAGCCGTGAATGTCGCCGATGGCCAGTAGCCGCATGTCATTCTCCTCTCGAAAGGATGAAGGATGAAGGATGAAGGATGAAAATGAATGCCGTTAATTCATCCTTCATCCTTCATCCTTCCATGGCCGCAGCGATGCGTGCCGCCAAGCGAGCGTTGGCCACGATCAAGGCTTGATTGGCCCGCAGCGTTCGCCCATCAGTCAATTGGGCCAGGCGCGCGAGCAGAAACGGCGTCAGGGCTGGGCCGCGCACGTCTTCGGCGCGAGCCTCGCGCTCGGCCCGCACCAGCGCCTTGTGAAAATCGTCCGGCTCCAGGGCGGTTTCAGCCGGTAGCGGCTGGGCCAACACGACGCCGGCCCCGCCCAAGCCCCAGTGCGCCGCACACAACGCCGCTGCTTCTTGCGGCGAATCGACGCGGGCACTGACTGGCAAGCCGCTCGACGCCAGCAGAAATGCCGGAAACTCTTCGGTGCCGTAGCCGACCACCGGCACGCTCATCGTCTCGAGCATTTCCAGGGTGGCGGCCAGATCGAGAATACCCTTCGCGCCGGCGCAGACGACGGCGACCGGCGTGCGGGCCAATTCCAGAACGTCGGCAGAGATGTCGGTTCTACTGACCGGCGAGACGCCGGTCCCACCAACCGGATGGACGCCGCCAATGCCGCCGGTGGCGAAGACGCGCAGGCCGGCGCGGTGAGCCAGCACCATCGTCGCCGCCACCGTTGTCGCGGCGAACGCTTTCTGCACGATGGCGGCGGCCAAATCCCGGCTGCTGGCCTTGCGCGCTTCCGGCTGTCGTGCCAGTTGCTCCAGCTGCCCGGCCTCGAGTCCAATGGTCGGCCGGCCCTGCCAGATGGCGACGGTGGCCGGCACCGCGCCCTCGGCGCGAACGGCGGCCTCGGCCTGCCGCGCTGTCTCCAAGTTCGCCGGCCAGGGCAGACCGTGAACGATCAGCGTCGATTCCAGGGCCACCACGGGCCGCTGCTCCGCCAGGGCGGCGGATACCTCCGGGCGAATGTCCAGTTGCAACGTGCTCATAGTTCCGCTCTCCGCTTTCCGCCTTCCGCTCTCCGCCTTCCGCTCTCCGCTCTCCGCCTTGCGCTTTCCGCTACCTGTTATCCTATATGGCGGAGTGGCGGAGAGCGGATGGCGGAGAGCGCCTTGGGGTTCGCGCCTTTGCCCTTGCCGCGTATAATCGCGCCCTTGTACGTGAAACCACGGATGGTTTATCCAGAGGAACAGTCATGCGACGGATTGCGATCATCAATCAAAAAGGCGGAGTCGGCAAGACAACGACGGCGGTTAACCTGGCGGCGGCGTTGGCGGAGTTCGGACAGCGCGTTTGCGTGATCGACCTCGATCCGCAGGCCCACGCCACCACGCATCTGGGCATCGAACCCGACGGCAAAGCGCCGTCCATGTACGACGTGTTGGTCAACAATCGACCGCTTGCCGAGGTGCGCCGCAAGGTCGAAGAAAACTTGTGGCTGGCCGCTTCGGACATCAATCTTGCCGCCGCCGAGGTCGAGCTGGCCGGCGTTGTGGGCCGCGAGGTTATTCTCCGCGATCTGCTGCTGCAAGATGAAGGTGCGTTCGATTACGTCTTCATGGATTGCGCTCCCTCGCTGGGCGTGCTGACGCTCAACGCGTTGTCGGCGGCCAACGAGGTCTTCATTCCCTTGCAACCCCACTTCCTTGCCCTGCACGGTATGGGCAAGCTGCTGGAAACCACTTCCCTCGTGGCCAAGCGCATCAATCCCGCGCTGAAAGTCACCGGCATTATCCTGTCGCTGTATGAATCGAGCACGCGGCTGGCGGCGGAAGTCGTGCAGGACTTGCAGGAATATCTCGACAAAAGCCGCGGCACCAATGCGCCCTGGGCCAAGGCGCGCATCTTCGGCACGCGCATCCGTCGCAACATCAAGCTGGCGGAGTGCCCCAGCTTCGGCCAATCGATTTTCGCCTACGCGCCTCACTGCCACGGTGCCGAGGACTACGCCGCCCTGGCCCGCGAAGTCCTCGGCGAAGCGCCGACGATCCTGGCGGCGCGCGTCGAGATGGACGAGCGCGGCCAGGCCACCGTCCTCAGCGTCGAGCGCCACGAAGTCAACGAGCCGTCGGTGCCAGCGTGATACAATGAGGCGAGCGGGGTCGCGTAAGCGCCCCGAGGACTGGGAACACTCGGGGCGCTTACGCGACCCCGCTCGCCGGCACCCTTGTGAGACACCATGAGTCGCATTTCTATCGCCACGCCGCAAGAGATTGTAGCCATCGACCGCGCTCACATGCGCCAGACAGTGCGTACCGTCCTGGCCGGCGAGGACGTGGCCAATTACGAAATCAGCCTGGCTTTCGTCGATAATCCCACCATTCATCGCCTCAATCAACGCTACCTCCAGCACGACGAGCCGACCGACGTGCTGAGCTTTCCTCTCAGCGAGCCGTCGGCGTCGAAGCTGGCCGGCGAATTGGTGTTGGGCGTCGAGGTTGCCGCCGAGCAAGCCGCCGCACGCGGCCATGACGTGCAGACGGAGCTGACGCTGTATGTGATTCACGGCTTGCTGCATCTGTGTGGCTACGACGATCACGACGACGCCGCTCGCGCCGCCATGCGGCAACGCGAACGATATTATTTGCGGCAATTGGGTTTGCCGGATATTGCGGAGTAAAAGGACGCCAAGGACACTCTCTCGTCCCTTGCGTCCCTTGTGTCCTTTGTGTCCTTTAGAGTTCACTTTTGAGGACCCCCATGTCTGCCGAGAAAGCCACCGCCCTGGTGCTGCGGACCACCGATTGGAGCGAGAGCAGTCGAATCGCCACCTTATGGACACGAGAGTTCGGCAAAGTGCGCGCTTTGGCCAAGGGAGGCAGACGGCTCAAGTCCAATTTTGAGAATGCTCTTGACTTACTGACGCTGTGCCGTATTGTCTTTCTCCGCAAATCATCGGACAGTCTGGACCTGTTGACGGAGGCACAAGTCATCCAACGATTCCCGCGGCTGCGGAACGATCTCGCCGCCCTCTATGCCGCCTATTACGTCGCCGAGTTGCTCGCCGAGGGCACGCGCGACTACGATCCGCATCCGCTGCTGTTCGATGAAGCGCTGGACACGCTGCAAACGCTTGGCGGTGCGCCCCCCCACCCCAGCCCTCCCCCACAAGGGGGGAGGGAGAAAGCGGCTCCCTCCCCCCTTGTGGGGGAGGGCTGGGGTGGGGGGTGTGGTCCTCGCGTGGCGCGATTTGAGATGGTATTGCTGCGCGAGATGGGGTATAGCCCCGTCCTTGATCATTGTGCCGGTTGCGGCGGAGCGGTCGTGGAGACGGAGCTGGCGTTCAGCGCCGCTGCCAACGGCGTGTTGTGTCGCCGCTGCCGGGGCGGACAGCGCGACAGCCGGCCGCTGTCGCCGACAACCTGGCGGACGCTGCAAGACTTGGCGGCGCCAGGCGGTGGGACCGGCGTCTCGCCGGTCGTCGCTTGGCACCGTCCGTGGGGCGCACAAGTGCGAGCAGAAGTACGGCAGCTGCTCGGACAGTACGTAACCTACTTGCTGGGCCGACGGCCTCGCTTGCTGTCTTACCTGGGAAGCTAAAACAATGCAGAATGCAGAATGCAGAATGCAGAATGCAAGAAAGGCAATCCGTCTTGTCTTTCATTCTGCATTCTGCATTCTGCATTCTGTCTTGACGGTCGGCTGCACCTGGGATCAGCTCAATCCCATCAAGCCGCCGCCCACGCCGCCGCCGCCGGTCGAGAGCTTCGTGCTGCGCAACGGCTCGCTCAGCCCGGAGCCGCAGCCCAAGGAAAAAACCGTCGAGGCCGAGCTGGCCGGCGCGGACGACTACTTCCGTCGCGAAGAGTACGGCAAGGCCGAGAAGCTCTATCATCACGTCGCCAAAAACGAGAAGAACCCCGCCTTCGCCATCCAGAAGGCGCTCTACTACGAAGCCGAGTGTCTGCGTTTGCAAGGCGATCTCCCCAAGGCCGCCGACACCTACGCCAATCTGTTGCGCAATCACACCATCAATCCGTACAAAGATTTGGCCACGCAGCACATTTACGAGATCGCCACGTACTGGCTGAACGACACCTGGGACGAGGTCCGCGAAAGCCAGGAGAAGCGCGAAGGCAAACGCTGGATCGTTTGGCCGCGCTTCGTCAGCCTCGATAAACGCAAGCCATTTATTGATCGCCAGGGCAGGGCCACCGAACGCCTCAATGATGTGTCCATCTACGAGGGCAGGGGTGGACCCTATGCCGACAAGGCGCTGTACCTGTGCGGCTACGTCGCCTGGTTCAACGAAGACTACGTTGAGGCGGACCAGAAATTCACCACGCTTACGAAGACCTACCCGGACAGTCCCTACGCACCGTACGCCATCGAGTTGGCCATCAAGGCCAAGCTGATGAGCACCGGCGGCGAGCTGTACGACGGCCGGCGCGTCGCCGACGCGCGCAAGCTGGTCGATGAGGCCCTGCGGATGCCCAATGTGACCGAGGAGAAGAAGCAGGATTTGACGAAGCTCTTGGCTTGCATCACCGCGCATCAGGCCGAGAAGGACTATCAGATGGCCCGGTTCTGGGAGCGAACTGGCCATCCCGGCTCGGCCTATTTCTATTACGAAATCGTCCGCCGCCGCTATCCGGGCACAGACGCGGCCGAGCGTGCCACCCAGCGCATGATGGAGATCTACGCCAAGACGGCACAGAGTCAGCGCGAGAAATGGGGACCGCCGCCGCAACCCAGCGACGGCAGGCCCAGCGAGCTTCTGCATCCGCCGCGGCGCGTGGACAATGGTCCCGAGCAGGTGCCGATGCCGAACGCATCGCCGAACGCCCCGGAACAGGCGCCGATGCCGCAAAAAGTGCCAGGGCCGCTGCCGCCGGGACTGGGCAGGAATTAACGTACTAGCCCGCAGTTGTGCCACGGCTGTGTCAGCCGTGACTGCTTCCACGGCTGACACAGCCGTGGCACAACTGCGGGCTGGTGAGGAGGGTTCACATGCGACCCAACCAACCGAAATTGTGGACGCGCCGCTCGGTATTGCTGGCCCTGGCCGGCGCGGGCCTGAGCATACCCGCTTGCGAGTTCGGCCAGCTCTTTAGTTGGAACGGCGGCAACCCCGTAATTCTCGGCTACTCCACGCGGCCGAATTATGATCGCCGGTTCAAAACCATCCGCGTCAAGATTTTCAAAGATCCCACCTTCTGGGCCGCGGTGCCGGTGCCGGGGTTGGAAGATGAACTGACCCAGTACATCGTGGAACGCATCGAACAGAACACGCCGTACAAAGTCTGTTCCGGCGACGCCGACACGGAATTGTCCGGCACCATCCTCAGCTTCATCCAAACGTCGCTCAACTACAATCAGTTGAACGAAATCCGCGAAGTGGAAACGGACTTGGTGTGTATGGTAAAGTGGGTCGATTTGCGAACGGGGCAATTGTTATCCTGGCCGGCGCCGCGCAATCTGGAGCCGCCGCCGCCGGCCGGTCTGCTGCCTGGTATGCAAGATCCCCTCACGCAGGCCGCGGTAGCGCCGGGTAGTATGCTCACGCAGCCGCTCTCGGCCGCAGCCAATTCGCCGGCCGGCAACCAGGCGACGATGGCCGATGTCGCCCCGCCGGCCAACGCCAACGCCAATGCCATGATCGGACAGACCAACATCCCGGGTCCCATCAGCGGGGTGCCGCAAGGCCCTCTGTCGCCGTTCGCCAACATCGGCGCCGTGATGGTGCGCTCCGTCGCCTACTATCGTCCCGAAATCGGCGAATCACTGGCGACGGCCCAGCAGTGGAATTGCATCAACATGGCCCAGCAGATCACCAACATGATGGAAGTTCCCTGGTGAAACCATGTCTGCTCCTGCGACCTGGCAGCTGCGCGACCGCACTCTCACGCCCGGCGCTCCGCCGCTGGTAATGGGCATTCTCAACGTCACGCCGGACAGCTTCTCCGACGGCGGCCAATTCCCCGATACCGACACTGCTGTCGCGCAGGCGCTCCGACTGATCGAACAGGGCGCCGACCTGCTCGACATTGGCGGCGAATCGACGCGGCCCGGTTCGCAGCCGGTCGAGCTGGAGGAAGAATTGTCGCGCGTCGTTCCCGTGGTCCGCCGGCTCGCCGCCCTCACTTCGACGCCTCTTTCCGTGGACACCAACAAAGCGGAGGTAGCCCGGCAAGTCCTGGAAGCGGGGGCGCACATCATCAACGACATCACGGCCCTACAAGGCGATCCGGCCATGCCGGAAGTGGTGCGGAGCCATCGCGCCGGCGTCATTCTCATGCACATGCAGGGCACGCCGGCCACGATGCAAGTGGAACCGCGCTACAACGATGTCGTCGCCGAGGTGAGCAATTTCTTAGAGGCGCGGTTGCAGGCGTGCATCGATCTGGGTATAGCAGCGTCGCAGGTCGTGCTGGATCCGGGCATCGGCTTCGGCAAGACGACGGAGCACAACCTGCGGCTGTTGGCTCATCTGGAGGAATTGCAACGTCTGGGCCGGCCGGTGTGCCTGGGCGTATCGCGCAAGGGTTTTCTCGGCAAGATTCTGGGGCGCCCGCTGCCCCAGCGTTTGGCTGGTTCGCTGGCTGCTGCTTGCTACGCTTTAGTTCGCGGCAGCGCCCAGATTGTGCGAGTTCATGATGTTGCCGAGACGCGCGATGTGGTGGTGGTGTTGAACGCGCTGTGCAAATACCGGCGAGCGGGGTCGCGTTAGCGCCCCGAGTGCTTGCTCTCTCGGGGCGCT
>Ga0070739_10003709_pt1 | contig 18747 bp, 15 predicted proteins | sample Coa_R1_7_FD_66445 | JGI IMG/M metagenome (GOLD analysis project Ga0070739, IMG submission 66445) | Surface soil microbial communities from Centralia Pennsylvania, which are recovering from an underground coalmine fire - Coalmine... | ecosystem: Environmental > Terrestrial > Soil > Unclassified ... | reverse complement strand
TCGGTGTGCACCGCGTAGGCGAAGTCGATCGGCGTCGCGCCGCGCGGCAGCGCGATCAGCTTTCCTTTTGGGGTGAAGCAGAACACCTGATCGTGGAACAATTCGAGCTTGGTATGCTCAAGGAATTCTTCGGGATTGGAGCCTTCGGCCAACAGCTCGATGGTTCGGCGCAGCCAAGCGTAGGCATTGGACTCGCGCGATAAGAGCTCCGTCGGCGAGCCGACGCCGTCCTTGTACAGCGCGTGCGCCGCGATGCCGTATTCGGCGATCTGCTGCATTGCGCGCGTACGGATTTGTAGTTCCACACGCTGCTTGCCGGGCCCAATGACCGTGGTGTGAAGGGAACGGTAATCGTTCTGTTTCGGGGTCGAAATGTAGTCCTTGAATCGGCCGGGCACGACCGGCCACGTCACATGAACGATACCCAGCGCCTGATAACACTCGGCGATGTTGGCGACCACGACCCGGAAGCCAAAAATGTCCGAGAGTTGCTCGAAGCCAACCGCCTTGCGCTCCATTTTGCGCCAGATGGAATAAGCTCGCTTGCGCCGGCCGAATACCTCCGCGGCAATGCCGCGGTCGGCCAGCTTCCTCGTCAGTTGCTGCTCGATTTCACCGATCCAGCCGCTTGATCGCGCGGCCAGAGTTTCGAGCCGCTCGCTGATGACTTTGTGAGCCTCGGGGTTGAGCTCGCGAAACGCCAAGTCCTCGAGTTCCTCGCGCATCGCCTGCATGCCCATGCGGCCGGCGAGCGGCGCGTAGATGTCGAGGGTCTCCTCGGCCGTGCGTCGCCGCGCTTCGGGCAGCCGATACGCGAGCGTGCGCATGTTGTGCAAGCGGTCAGCGAGCTTGATCAGCAGAACCCGGACATCGTCGGCGATGGCGAGCAACAGCTTGCGCAAGTTCTCGGCCTGCTTGGCTTCCCGGGAGACGAGTTCAAGCTTCTTCAGCTTGGTCAGGCCATCGACCAGCCGCCCGATATCGTGGCCGAAAACGCGATCGATTTCGGCGCGCGTTGCGTCAGTATCCTCGATCGTGTCATGCAACAGCGCCGCCGCAATGGTGGCGTCGTCGAGCTTCAGATCGGTGAGGATCGCGGCCACCTCCAACGGGTGGGAGAAGAAAGGATCACCGGATTCGCGCCGCTGAGCCCCGTGGGCCTTCATGGCGTAGACATAGGCCCGATTGAGCAGGTCTTCGTTGGCCGCGGCATTATACTGCTTGACCCGATCGATGAGCTCATATTGCCGCATCATCCGTGGTTTGCGGGATTGCGGCGATGCGATTGTGCCCGTGCTCGACACGAGGTTTGGGGCGCGCGCAACGGGCACCCGCAACCGAGGTTGGTTTTGCGTGCGCGGCTGATCGACTGGCGAGCGCGCCATAACGCTGCTGTGACCCCTTGTAGGCCGATTCCGGGCAGTATCGGCCGGAATCCGCCAACAAAGATATCATGAAGCGGCGCCGCGGCGGCAAGTCGCCGCTGCGGGCGCGCGAGCAGATACCTGTGCGACAGGGCCGCAGCAGGTCGCGAAATAGCTAATTTTCGCTGAAAACGCCGGGGTGGGCCGAGACTGCGCCTATTCTTCTTCGTCGCCGACGTCGGGCTCCGGCTGGGCCTCCGGCGGGGTCAGGCCCTCCAAGCCCTTGAGCAGCTCTTCCTCGGTCATCCGGTCGGTAGTGACATCGGTGTCGTCGGCATCGATCCCGGTGCCCGGAGCGCCGATCAGCGGCACCGCCTCGGGCTCCGGCTCGTCCACCTCGACGTATTTCTGCAACGAATGGACCAGCTCCTCTTTGAGGTCCTCGGGCGATACGGCCTTGTCGGCGATCTCGCGCAAAGCCACGACCGGGTTCTTGTCGTTGTCCCGTTCGACCGCGATCTGGGCACCCGACGAGATCATTCGCGCGCGGTGACTTGCCAGCAGGACCAGATCGAACCTGTTCTCGACCTTGTCGATGCAATCTTCGACGGTAACGCGAGCCATGAGCGCGCTCCTTAATGGGTTCCGGGCAGTTCCTTGCCGTTGGGTGTTCTTGAAAACGTGGGGCTTACGTACAGTCTGGAACCGCCGAGTTCAAGGCTGAACTTCCGCGTGTCATTTTTAACTTGGCCCCGCTGCGCACCTCTGTTACCCAAAAGCAGGGAACGAAGTCGCGGCGTTCCGAATCATATTTTTCGGATTCGGCGCGACGGCGTGCCGCACTAATTCCGCCACGGTGCTCGCGCAACTGTACGCTACAAGCGACGCAACGGTCACCGTGCCGCGAAAGTGCTTCGCGCGTCGAAGGCTCCCGCTGGCGACAAACCTGTTTTTAGAAGCGCGCCGGAACCGTCGAATTATTGCGGCTGATCCGGTTTCATCACGCGAGACGCTCGAGAGAGACACCATGTCGGCACAAATGGAAAAGATTGCGCTGTTCATCGACGGCGCAAATCTTTACGCCACCGCGAAATCGCTTGGCTTCGACATCGATTACAAGCGCCTGCTGCGCGAGTTCCAGTCGCGAGGCTATCTCGTCCGTGCATTCTACTACACCGCGGTAATCGAGGATCAGGAGTATTCGTCCATTCGGCCGCTGATCGATTGGCTCGACTACAACGGCTACACTGTGGTCACCAAGGCGACGAAGGAGTTTGTCGACCAGACCGGCCGGCGCAAGGTCAAGGGCAACATGGACATCGAGCTCGCGGTCGATGCCATGGAACTGGCGCCGCACATCGATCAGATGGTCCTGTTTTCGGGCGACGGCGACTTTCGCTCCCTCGTCGAAGCGATGCAGCGACGCGGCGTGCGGGTGGTGGTCGTCTCAACGATCTCGACCCAGCCGCCGATGGTCGCCGACGAATTGCGTCGGCAGGCCGATCAGTTCGTCGACATCCTGGAACTGCAGTCGAAGATCGGCCGGGATCCTTCCGAACGCCCGATCCGCGAGCCGCGGGAGCCGCGTGAAGGCCGTGAGTCGCGCCATACGCCGCAATTCCTGCAACGCAGCGCCGCCGCCCCGCGTGTCGAGCTCGAGGTAGATGTCGACGACGAGTTCGAGGAGGACTGAACACGACAAGGGGGTTGGGCGATGGCGCTGCCTAGCGGCACGCCGGGCCGTGATTGTTCGCGGTGTCCTCGCCTCGTCGCCTTTCGCGACGATTGGCGTGCGCGAGCGCCGGAATGGTTCAATGCTCCCGTCCCGTCGTTTGGACCGGCTAATGCCCGCCTATTGATCGTAGGCTTGGCACCGGGGCTGCGCGGGGCGAACCGCACCGGGCGGCCATTCACCGGCGATTACGCCGGAGAACTGCTCTACGGCACTTTGTGCGAACTCGGCTTCGCTCGCGGCACCTATCAGGCGCGTCCTGACGACGGCCTGGAACTGATCGACTGCCGCATCACCAATGCGGTGCGCTGCGTGCCACCAGAGAACAAGCCGACGCCGCAGGAAATCACGACCTGCCGCGACTTTCTGGTTGGGACTTTAGCGGAGATGCCGCGGCTGAGGTGCGTGCTTGCGCTCGGACGCATTGCCCACGAGACCGCGATCGTGGCACAGAACGCGCGCCGCGCCGCTTACCCGTTCGGCCACGGTCGCATCCACATGATCGGGGCGATCACGTTGTTCGACAGTTATCATTGCTCGCGCTACAACACGAGCACCGGGGTATTGACGCCGCAGATGTTCCGCGACGTGCTAATTGACGTCCGCCAGCACCTCGACAGAAGCGAGAAATCGTAATCGTCAGACACGGTCCGGCGGCGGCTTACCAGGATAAGCTCGCCGCTCGATGCTATTGGCCTAGGCGAAGATTGACGCTTCGTAGTTGCCGCTGCCCATTTCACTGCGCGGGAAGATCCCGTGCTGCTCGATCCATTCGAACGATTCTTCGAACGTCTCTTTCGAGTACGGCTCGAACACCAGCCGCTCCCCCGGACCCCAGCGCCGGGTGTCCATTTGATCGTGGAAGCGGACCGGAAACTCCTTCTTGTAGTAGTGTGTGTACAGCTCCGGCCGCAGATCGATGTCGCGCTGCGCCCGGCGCAATGCGCGAAAATATTTGCGCACGTCCTCCGGATCGGGCGTGCCGGTGATCATCGAAGCCATCATGAATGTGGTGTCGATGACCTTGCGGAAGCCGAGCTGCTCTAGGAAGTAATAGGGACCGCTGAACAGCGAGGCCGCCGGCACCTTGCGGTCGATCAATCGCTCCATCCGGCTGAACAGCAATCCATCGTTGAAGGACAGATTGATGCGATCGAGCGGCAAATACTGTTCCAGCCCTTGAATGGTCGCGTAGTGGCTCCCTGACTGGTAGCCCACCGAGATCGGCACGCCGGCCAGATCGGCCGGCGTCTTGACATTGGACTCGGGCGGGACAAACACGCCGCACGGCGACACCGAATAACAGTCCGCGTAAAGCTTGCCGTGACCGTTCGAGGCGGCGACGTTCATGGTCCAATGACAGGCGCCGCTGACATTGCAGGCTCGCCCGGCTTCCAGGGTCTGATAGGCGCCGACCTTATTGCCAATGTGGTGGCCGCTGCCGCTGCTGGAATCCATGGTCTCGCGAAATTCGTAATCGAGCCCTTCGGCGGCAAAATAGCCCTTCTCCTCGGCGACCCACTCCTGCAGCCGAAAGTGCGGGGCGACGATGAACTTGGACATGCGTTCCTCCGATGAAGCGAGAGCCTGACGGTGTATTCACTGATAATGCTGGCGCGCTGTTTGATCATCGGCCGCCGGCGAAATAGATTGTTGACCTATAGTTGACAATCCGGGCAGGATGTATGGATCGGTTTGAAAACGCGCGGGTTTTTGCCGCCGTCATCGAAGCCGGCGGCTTTTCCCGCGCCGCGCAAAGGCTCGGCTTGTCGCGCGCGGCGATCAGTAAGCACGTGCTCCAGCTCGAGCAACGGCTCGGCGCGCGGCTCCTCGAGCGCACCACCCGGCGGGTCAACGCCACCGCTGCCGGACGGCGGTTTTACGAACAGTGCCGGCGCATTCTCCTCGAGCTCGAAGAGGCCGAACGCGCGGCCAGCGACCTCCACAATGAGCCTCAAGGCGAACTGCGCGTGATCGCGCCAACCAATTTCGGGCTCAGCGAGATCGGGACTGCGATCACTGATTTCTGCATTGCCTTCCCCCGGTTGCGCATCAATCTGACGCTAAACGACCGCGTCACCGATCCGATGGAGGGTGGCTACGATATCGCGATCAGCGTCGGCATGCCGCGCGGGACGTCGGCAAGCCTGGTCGCGCGCAAGCTCAACACGTCCCGTCGCATCCTGTGCGCCGCGCCCGACTACCTGAATCGGCGCGGCATGCCGAAAATCCCCGAAGACCTCGCCGGCCACGATTGCCTCAGCTACAGCTACATCGCCGAACCCGATGAATGGCATCTGATCGGCGCCGAAGGCGCGCGGGTCGTCAAGGTCACCGGTCCCATCGTGACAAGCCATCGCGAAGTGCTGCGGACCGCGGCAGTCCGCGGTCTCGGTATTGCTTACGGGCCGATTGTGTTCTTTCGCCAAGACCTCGATCAGGGGCGCCTGGTCCAGGTCCTGCCCGACTATCGGCTGCCCGAAGCGACAATCTACGCGGTGTTCCCCGCCAACCGGCAGCTCTCAGCCAAGGTCAAGGTCTTCAATGAATTCATGTCGCGTCATTTTGCGGCGAGCGCGATCTTTCGTTGATGTGACCGCATACTGCGCCGAGCGGACATTCAATAATGGGCCGGCGGCGCCACTCTATTGCTACGCAGCCAGGCGATGACCTCCTCCGCGTTCTTGTCCGGCGGAAACACCGGATAGAACACCTTAACGATGGTGCCATCCTCGATAACCAGCGCCATGCGCGCCAAAAGCATCATGCCCGCCACCAGGAAGAGCGGCAAATGCAGGCTCGAGGCGAAATTCAGCTCGGCGTCGGACAAGAGCGAAAACGGCAAGTGCAGGCGTTCGGCCGCCTCGCGCTGATAGGCGGTGGCCTGCGTCGACAGCCCGAACACATGGGCGACGCCGAGCGCCTTCAGCTCGGCAAAATGATCGCGAAATCCGCATGACTGAGGCGTGCAGCCGCGCGCGCCCGGGATTTGGTCCCAACCGGGCGGCGGATCGACACCGGGCACTCCGGTCCGCGGATAGATGTAGAGGACGGTGCGGCCTTTGAGTTTCGAGAGATCAACCGTGCCGCCGCCCGTCGACCCGAGCGCGACGCTCGCCAGCTTGACGCCTGCGAGGTGCTTGGCCCTGCCGTCATCCTGCGGCACCGGAATGTCGGGCGGAAGAAAGGTGGGGTCGTGCGTGCCTGGCGCCTCCGCCATCATTGCCTCCACTTTGTTCGCGCGTCCTGCCGCCGAAACCGTCGAGAGCCTCAGACTTTATTCGCGCGCGTTCAGGTCACGCATAAGACATGAATTCCATCAGCGAGCCATCGGGATCACGAAAGTAGACGCTTGTGCCGGCGCCCTTGGCGCCGAAGCGCTGCATCGGGCCTGCTTCGATCGCAATGCCGCAGCGCTCAAGATGTGCGATGGCATCCGCGAGCGGGCCCACCCACTCGAAGCACAGATCGCTGTTGCCGGGAGCGACCGGCAGCCGCGCCACTTCGGCCGGCTTGACGCCGGGGCCGTGCACATTGAGCTGCTTGTCGCCGAACCGATAAGCATAGCCCACCGGCCGCGCGACGAGTTCGGCGCCGAGCACGGTGGTATAGAACGCGTTCGAACGCTCCCAGTCGCTCACGTGAATGACGCAATGATCGAGCTTCGTCGGCAGCATCGTTTCATCCTTTTTGCCGCAACAGCCGGCCGCGCTCACGCTCCCAGGAGCGCTTCTTTTCGGTTTCGCGCTTATCATACAGCTTCTTGCCGCGCGCCAATGCCAGCTCGACCTTCGCCCTGCCCTTCTCGTTGAAGTAAAGCTTGAGTGGCACGAGTGTCATGCCCTGGCGCTCCACCGCGCCGATCAGCTTGTTGATCTGGCGGCGATGCAGCAGCAGCTTGCGAGGACGCTTCGGCGGGTGGTTGAACCGATTCGCCTGCAGATATTCGGGAATATTGGAATTGATCAGCCAGATCTCGCCGCCACGAGCATCCGCATAGGACTCCGCAATTGTCGCCTTTCCTTGCCGCAGCGACTTGACCTCGGTCCCGGTCAAAGCCAGGCCGGCCTCCATGGTCTCGTCGATGAAATAGTTGAAGCGCGCCTTTCGGTTGTCGGCAATGACTCGGAGTTTCTTATCGGGCTTGGTCGCCATGCCGCCATCCTGCGCTCAGCCGCCCTTGAGGAGATCGCGGATCTCGGTCAACAGCACCACCTCCTTGGACGGCGCGGCCGGCGCCGGTGCCGGTTCGGTCTTCAGCCGATTAATGCCCTTGATACACAGAAAGAGCACCCAGGCGATGATTAGGAAATTAATGACGAGCGTGAGGAAGTTTCCCCAAGCCAAGACCGCTCCCTGCTTTTTTGCGTCTGCGAGTGCGGCTGCCGTCACCTTGGACGAAAGCGGAACAAAGTAGTTCGAAAAATCGAGGCCGCCAGTGACGGAGCCGATCAGCGGCATGATGATGTCGCTGACCAGCGAATTGACGATGGCGCCGAAGGCGGCGCCGATGATCACGCCGACCGCAAGATCGACGACGTTGCCGCGCATCGCGAATTTTTTAAATTCTTCCAACATGTTCGGCCTCCCCGTGGCGGATGATCCTGTCACGGCAAGTCTAACGCAGAAATAATGACGGGGAGAGATGGAAATTTCAGTTCATCAGCCCGGCATGCACCATGGCGTCGCGCACCGCGCTCTGCGCCCGCTCGCTCGCCGGCACCATCGGCAGCCGCAGCGTGTTGGTGCATTTGCCAATGAGGGAAAGCGCATATTTGACCGGCGCGGGACTGGTCTCGATGAATAGATTGATGTGCAAGGGCGCGAGCTTGTCTTGCAGTTTCAGAGCTCCGGCGAAGTCGCCGCGCAGGCAAGCGGCCTGAAATTCGGCGCACAGACGCGGCGCCACGTTCGAAGTCACCGATATGCAACCGTGGCCGCCATGGGCCATGAACCCGAGCGCAGTAATATCCTCGCCCGAGAGCTGATTGAAATCCTCGCCCATGGCGGCGCGCTGCTGCGTCACGCGCGCCATGTTAGCGGTCGCATCCTTCACGCCCGCAATGTTCTTCAGTTCATAAAGCCGCTTCATGGTATCGACGGAGATGTCGATGACCGAGCGGCTTGGAATATTATAAATGATGATCGGGATGCCGATGGCGTCGTTGATCGCCTTGAAATGCCGGTACAGGCCCTCCTGGGTCGGCTTGTTGTAATACGGCGTCACCACCAGCACCGCATCGGCCCCCGCCTGCTCGGCATGCTGCGCCAGCTCGATGGCTTCCGCCGTGGAATTGGAGCCGGCGCCGGCAATGACCGGGACTCGGCCGCCCGCCTCATCAATGCACCACTCGACGACCTCGCGATGCTCCTCATGCGACAGCGTCGGACTTTCGCCCGTGGTGCCGACGGGAACTAGGCCATTGGTGCCCTCCGCGATTTGCCAATTCACCAGGTCGCGAAAGGCTTTTTCGTCCACGGAGCCGTTCTTGAAGGGGGTGACCAGCGCGGTAAACGAGCCTCGGAAATTGGTCTTGGCAGGCATGACACCATCCCGGCGCGGATCGGATACGCAACGCCTGCGTCACATCCGCCCATTGCATAGATATCGCCTCCCGGCAGACCGCGAAAGGTCCACGGGCAACCATGCCGCGCTTTTGCCGCGAATTTCGGCAATTATCCCCGCGGCTTCCAAAAGCTTAGGATTTCGTCAATCTTACCGGCCCAAGAGGTTCTCAGAACCGCTGTCGGTGAGTCCCTGCGGCAGGGAGGACAGGTGCCGGTGCGCATCATTCGCCACATCATTGCATTCTCCGCGCTCGTCCTGGCGGCCGGACCGTGCCTCGCCGCGGCCGGATCGAGCAGCGTTCCGCTACCGCGCGCGAAGCCCGCGAAGATTGGCAAGACTACCGGCGAGACGGAGCACAAATCGCACGAGCCCGCATCGTCACGCTCGATGAGCCCGCGATCGGCTGCGCCGGTCCATGAGCCGACCGCGTCTATCGCGCCGGTCCGGCTTGAGGTCGCGCCGCACCACCCACCTATTCCGTCGCTGCGGCCTGGTCCCGCCTTGAGCATGGCGTCGAACTCGGCAACTTCGCCGCTTGATCTCGCCGCTGTGAAGCAAGCCATCCAGCTGATCCATCGCGGCCGTATCGACGAAGCGACCAGTATCGAGAACACCATTTCAGATCCGGTGGCGCGCAAACTGGTCGAGTGGCTCATCTTGCGCAGCGACGGCAGCGACGCCGATTTTGCCCGTTATGCCGCCTTCATCGCCGCCAATCCGAGCTGGCCGAGCCTCGTCGCCTTGCGCCGCCGGGCCGAAGCGGCACTGTGGCAGGAGCAGTTGCCGCCGCCGGCGGTGCTGGCATTCTTTCGCGACGAGCCGCCGCACAGCGCCAAGGGCTTTTTCGCACTTGCCCGCGCGCTGCTCGCCCGCGGCGATAGTGCCGGCGCGCGGCAGGCCGTAGAGCAGGCTTGGCGCGACGACGGCTTTACCTCCGAAATCGAGGCGCAGGCCCGCGAGATGTTTGCGGGCCTGATCACGCCTGACGACGATAAGGCACGCATGGATGCCCGGCTCTATGCCGGCGACGGCGATGCGGCGCTCCGCGCGGCGCAACATCTTGATCCGGTGCAGGTCGCTATTGCCAAGGCCCGCGCCGCGGTCATCAACCGTTCGGAAAACGCCAAAGCGCTGCTCGAAGCGGTGCCCGCCTCGGCCCAGCGCGATCCCGGCTACATGTTTAGCCGCATTCAGTGGCTGCGCCACGCCGACAAGATCGAGGAGGCGGCGCGCTGGATGATGGCGGCGCCGCGCGATCCGGCGCTGCTCTACGACACCGATCAATGGTGGGTCGAGCGTCGGCTCATTGCGCGCAAATTGCTCGATCTCGGCGAAGACAAATTGGCCTATCAGATCGCCAACGAGGCCGCGGTCCCGACAAGCGAGAACCCGAAGGCTGAGCAGCAATTCACCGCCGGCTGGATCGCGCTGCGGTTTCTGCGTCAGCCGACTGTGGCGCTTGCGCATTTTGCCCGCATCGCCGACGGCGTGACCAATCCGATTACGCTCGCCCGCTCGTTCTACTGGCAGGGCCGCGCCGCAGAGGCGGCCGGCCGCGAGCAGGACGCGCGTGCCTATTACGAGACCGCGGCGCGCTATCCGACCGCCTATTACGGCCAATTGGCGCGGGCCCGGCTCGGCCTCGACGAGGTGACCCTGCACGCCGCGCCGAAGCCGCCGCCGGAACTGCGCGCGCTCGAGCTCGCACGCGCCTTCGAGATTCTCTATGCCGTGGACCAGCGCGATGTGGTGGCCTCGATGGCGGCCGATCTCGCCGATAAAGCCAACGATGTCGCGGCGCTGGCCACGCTCGCCGACATCGCGCAGCGCCACGACGATGCCCGTGCCACGCTGTTGATCGGCAAGATCGCGCTCGGCCGTGGCTTTCCGCTCGAACACTACGCGTTCCCCGACTTCGGCGTACCGAAGTTCCAGCCCGTCGGCCCGGAGGTCGAACGCTGTGTCGTCTACTCCATCGTGCGCCAGGAAAGCGCGTTCAACCCGCGCGTCGTGTCCAGCGCCAACGCGCTGGGGCTGATGCAGGTCACCCCGGCTGCGGGGCGCGATACGGCGCGGAAATTCAAGGTGGAGTTCGATCAGCGCCGTCTCATGGATGACGTCGCCTACAACGCGCAGCTCGGTAGCGCCGAGCTTGGCAGCGACATCAACGATTATCGCGGCTCCTATATCCTCGCCTTCGTGGCCTACAATGCCGGCCGCCGGCGCGTGCAGCAATGGATCCAGCAATACGGCGATCCGCGCGATCCGCGAGTGGACCCGATCGACTGGATAGAGCGCATTCCGATCTCTGAAACGCGCAATTACGTCGAGCGCGTGCTCGAAAACGTGCAGGTGTATCGCGCCCGCCTCGACAACAATCCGAAGCTTCTCATTGCCGCGGATTTGCGCCGCGGCGGCTAAGCCAAACCCGGAGCGTTGTTGCCCCGGCAGTACGCGGCCCACATCGTCCGATACGCCTGCTCGACCGCCCGCGTATAGGCCGCGCTGTTGCCGGCGGCGGAGGAAGCGAGCCGCTGCGGCAATTCGTGGCGCAGCGCCATCAGGCGTTCCGGCGATCGCGCGAATTGCGCCGCAATCGCGCAATAGCCATCTCCGTCCTCGGCGACCCACTCGGTCAGGCCGACGGCGCTGAGGATGGCGCCGCCCAAGCGGCTCGACACGCTGTTGCCCAGCATGGCAACCACAGGCACCCCCCGCTGCAGCGATTCCCAGGTACTGATGCCGCCATTTTGCGGAAACGGATCGAGCGAAATATCGATATCGCTGAAGGCGGCGAGATGATCCCGCCGCGACGTAGCACCGCGGAACAGGATGCGATCTGGAGCGATGCCGTGGGCGCCGAACATGTCGAGGAGCCGCTGCCGCGTGGCCTGCTCGCCAAATCCAAAATGCTTCAGCAACATTTTTGAGCCTGGCACCGCTTCCAGAATTCGCGCCCAGACCGCAACGGTTTCAGGCAGAATCTTATTAGCCCGATTGAACACGCCAAAGGTGATGCCACCGGTCGCGATGACCGGCGGCGGGCTCGGCGCAACGCGCTCCGGCAGCGCGTCGATGGTGATCAGGCACGGCAGATCGTAAATTGTCTCCGCGAACAAGTGGCGCGCAGCCGGGGGACAGGCGACCGGATCGGAAAACAGATAATCGATTGTCGGCAGGCCGGTGCCGGTCGCGTGACCCCAAGCCGTCACTTGGATGGGCGCCGGCTTCCTCGCGAACACGCACAGCCGATTGCCGGCCGAATGACCCGATAGGTCAACCAGAATATCGATCGCGTCGGCCTGGATGTGCTCGCATAAGGCATCGTCCGATAAGCGGGCAACGTTGCGCCAGCGGTCGGCGGCGCGCCGGAAGCTTTCGGTGATGTCGTCCTCGACAAGTGTTCCCGAATAGCACGTGACTTCGAACTGCGATGTGTCGTGATTGAGCAGGATCGGGCGAAACGACAGGCCCGCCGAATGATTGCGAAAATCCGCCGACACATAGCCGAGCTTGATTTTGCGGTCCGGCGTACGGTCGTTGCGATGGGTGAGCGGCGGTCGCGCGGCAACCGCTGGTCCGATGACCCGCCACCACTGGGCGCGCGCGGCCTGCTGCTCTGCGAAGCCGACGTGGCTAGCAAAATCGAGCGCGAAAATCCGGTTCGACAGCGTGCGCGCGTCCGGCCTGATCGCCTGCGCCCTGTCGAAGGCGGCGAGCGCCTCCGTCAGGTTGGTCAATTCGAACAGCGCATTGCCGCGGCCGAGCCAGGCCGCGGCGAGTTCGGGACGGTATTGCAGCGCCTTGTCGTAGGCGGCCAAGGCCTCATGCGGGCGCCTGCGTTCGGAATGAACATTACCGCGCCCGAGCCAAGCTTCGGCGAGCGTCGGCTGCAGCGCAAGCGCCTGGGCAAATGCGGCCTCGGCCGCGTCGTGGCGGCCTTGCTCGAAGCAGACATTGCCGCGGCCAAGATGGGCCGCGGCGAGTTGCGGCTGCAGTGCCAGCGCCTTGTCGTAGTCCGCGAGCGCGTCCTCAAACCGGGCGAGATCGCGGCAAACATTGCCGCGGCCGAGCCAGGCCTCGGCGAATTCCGGTCTTTGCACCAGGGCGCGATCGCACGCCGCCAACGCTTCGTCGTGCCGCCCGAGCTCCGAAAGAATATTGGCACGGCCGAGCCAAGCCTCAGCAAGCCCCGGCCCGAGGGCCAGCGCCGTGTCGATGGCCCGCAACGCATCGTCCGGCCGATGCAGATCGAGAAGCGCTTTGGCGCGCCGCAGATGCGGCGGCGCAACATCCGCTTTGATAGCGATGGCGCGGTCGTAGCTTGCGAGCGCGTCCGTCTTGCGATCGAGCGCGGTGCACAGATCGCCGCGCAGGAGCCAGGCGTCGACCAGATCGGGAGCAGCCGACAGCGCCTTGTCGATCGCTTCGAGCGCCTCCCGATGACGCCCGAGCGCGGCGAACATTCTTGCACGCCACAAATGCGCTTGCCCATAATCGGGCTTTGACGCGACCGCTCGATCGAAGCTCGCCAGCGCGTCGCCAGCGCGCCCGAGCACGGCCAACGCCACGCCACGATTAAACCAATCTTCGACCGACTGCGGGTTCAACGCGACGGCGCGGTCGTAACTCGCGATCGCTTCGGCATGACGGCCAAGATCGCTCAACACGTCGGCGCGGTTGCCATGCGCCTGGGCGAGATCAGGCGCGAGGGCGATGGCGCGCTCCAGGCTTGCCAAAGCCTCCTCTTTTCGCCCGAGAGCGTTGAGCGAGCGGCCAAACAGGACGTGGGCGCGCGCATGCTGCGGATTGGCGGCGAGCGCCTTGCTGGCCCAATCTGCCCCTTCATCGAACCGGCCGCGCTGACACGCTATCAATCCCAAACCATAAAGCGCATCGGCATTGTCCGGATCGGCACGCAGCACGTCGGCGTAACGCGCCGCAGCCTCGGCAACGGCACCGCGCCGGTGCAGCGCCAAGCCTTGTTCAAGCAAATCCGCGGTCGCAGCCAGGCTCATGACGCAGCCCGTCGAAATCCGATGCGGCAGTCAACCAGAATGCCGGCGGACCGGCAACTTCGCGGCAGGCGGCGAGTTTCTTCAGCAGATTTGCGCCGCACGAGCCCGCTCAATAGATTGGTAGTTCGACCGCTGGACGAGCGGGTTGCGGGGAGCGTGCGGATGTCCGAGAGCTCCGGCGATGACCGGGACATCTTCGTTACCGCAAAGGATGGCTTGCGGCTGCACGTGCGCGAGTATGGCGCGGTGGGCGGGCCGCAGCTGCCCGTCGTCTGCTTGCCCGGACTGACGCGCACGATCGCCGACTTTGCCGCTTTGGCGCCGGCTCTGGTGAATGATCCGCAGCGCCCGCGACGAGTTATCGCTCTCGATTCGCGCGGCCGCGGCGGTTCCGACTCCGACAGCAATCCGGACAACTACAACGTCGCCGTTGAGCTTGCCGATCTCGTCACAGTGCTGGCGGCCCTGAATGTCGGCCCCGCGGTCTTCATCGGCAGCTCGCGCGGCGGCATCCTCACCATGCTGCTCGCCGCCGCGCAGCCCGCAGCCATCGCCGGCGCGGTGCTGCACGATATTGGCCCCGCCGTCGAGATCGGAGGCGTCATGCGCATCAAGAGTTATGTCGGCAGATTGCCGGCGCCGCGCAGCTATGCCGAAGGCGCCGAAATTCTGCAGCGCCTGTTCGGCGCACAGTTTCCGCGACAGACAAGCGCGCAGTGGCTCGCCGCCGCGCAGCGCACCTGGCGCATGACGGAGCACGGGCTGCAGCCGACCTACGATGTACAGCTCGCCCGTTCGCTGGCCGATGTCAGCCCCGACCGGCCGCTGCCGGCGCTGTGGAATGAATTCGACGCGTTGCGGCCGGTGCCGGTCTTGGTCATTCGCGGCGCAAATTCCGACATCTTGTCGGCCGCGACGGCCGCCGAGATGGCGGCGCGTCACCCCGGCCTGCAAATCCTCGAAGTCCCCGATCAGGGCCATGTGCCGCTGCTCGAGGGGGAAGAGATTATTTCCGCGATTGCGGCCTTCGTTGCCGCATGCGACCGCGCGCGCGCCGGCGCTGCCGCGCTATGAGCCGCCACGCACCCGCGCCCGCTTGGCACGGCTTCGCAACGCGCTACATTCGATCGGGCTGCGAGCGGGGCGAGCATCGCGATGCACGTTAGGACCGGCCGTGTCGGATGAGGGAAAGCACGCGCCGCAGCGCGGCGCGGCGCCGACGGTATCCGTTCAAGCGAGCTTTCGGCACGATGCCGGCGCCCATCCGCTCTCAGGCTATACGCAGGCGCCACCTCCCGAGCCTGACGATGCGGAAGCGCATTACCGTCGCGGCATGGAGTACAGAGGTCTCGGCCACCTGACCGACGCGCTCGCGTCCCTCGATAAGGCGATTGCGCTGAAGCCGGACTATGCGGAAGCGTACAACGGCCGCGGCATCGTGCTCAGCGGCATGCAGCGCCTTGTCGACGCAGCCACTGCGTTCGACAGAGCGATTGCAATCAAGCCGGACTACGCTGAAGCCTACAACAATCGCGGCATCGTTCTGCAGGACATGCAGCGCCATGGCGAGGCGCTCGCCAGCTTTCAGCATGCAATCGCGCTGCAACCCGGCAATGCCCGCATCCACAACAATCGCGCCGATGTGCTCCGCGCGCTGGGGCGTGTCGAGGAGTCGCTGGCGAGCTACGACGCCGCGATCGCGCTGAAGCCAGACTATGCCGAAGCATATTACAGCCGCGCTATCGTGCTGCAGGAGTTCAAGCGTTTCGACGAAGCGCTAGCCAACTATGACAGGGCCATCGCGCTGCGGCCGGATTATGCCGCGGCGTACAACAATCGCGGCGTACTGCTGCAGGCGCTGCAACGTTGCGAGGACGCGGCGGCAGCGTTCGCCAGAGCAATTGCCATCGATCCTGGGTTTGCCGAAGCTTGCAGCAATCAAGCCTACTGCCTCTTGCAAATGGGCCGCTTCGAAGAGGGTTGGCGGCTGCACGAATGGCGCAAGCGCACGGCGAAGCCGGTGGGTCATCGCGCATTTCCGCAGCCGCTGTGGCTCGGCGGCGCCGCGCTCGCCGGCAAGACCGTGTTCGTCCACTGGGAGCAGGGATTCGGCGACACGATTCAGTTCTGCCGCTACGGCAAACTGTTGCGGGCGCGCGGCGCGCTGGTGGTGATGGCGGTGCAAACGCCCTTGCGTCGGCTGCTGCAGTCCCTCGGCCACGGCATCGCGATTGTCGGTCAAGACGAGGTGCCGCGCGCGTTCGATTGCCACTGTCCGATGATGAGTCTGCCGCTGGCGTTGCACACCACGCTGGAGAGCATACCGTCGGAGCCGCGCTACCTCTTCGCCGATGGCCGGCAGAGCCGCGCCTGGGCGGCGCGCTTGCCGCCCCGCTCCAAGCCCCGCATCGGCTTGGTCTGGAGCGGCAGCGCTCATCACAAGAACGATCGCAACCGGTCGATCGCATTGACGAAGCTGACGCCGCTTTTGACGGCGCGAACTCATTGGATATCGCTGCAGAAGGATTTGAGAAACGGCGATGCCGCGCTGATACGGCAGCTCCGCCACGTCCTTCACCTCGGCGATGCGCTGGCGGATTTTTCCGACACCGCGGCGGTCATCGAGCATCTCGATCTGGTCGTCGCGGTCGATACGGCCGTCGCCCATCTCGCCGGCGCGATGGGCAAGCCGGTTTGGATCTTGCTGCCGTATAACGCGGACTGGCGCTGGCTATTGGACCGCGCCGACAGCCCCTGGTATCCGACCGCCCGCTTGTTCCGGCAACGCGACATCCATTCCTGGGAAGGCGTGATCGGCCAACTGGCGGCGGCGCTGAACGATCTGCCGACCTCCGCGTCATAGTTCCCCGCGGAGCAGCCGGATTTCGCATTACAGCGAAATCCGGGTATCAATAGCGGGGTCCGCATTTCGCTTCGCTCCATGCGGGCTTCTGTAACGGGCGTTGCTCGCCTCCCACCAAGAAAAGTCCCCGGCGGAATTACCGCCGGGGACTGTCGATTTAGGCCTGGATCAGACGATCAGGGCAGGAAGTCGCGATGCGCGCGAACCGTGAAGCTCCAATTCGAGGAGTTCGGTTCAGCGAAGATCGCGCCGCCGGTCGCGTAAGTCTCGCCGCCGATCACGCCGCCGGGGCAAGCCCCGGGAGTGATGAAGCCGCAGCCCGTGGTCGCGCTATGCAGGTTCTGATAGAGCACTTCCACACCGAGGTAGAACGTCTTGGTCACGTCCCACTGCGTGCGGGAGCCGATGCCCCACGTTGACCAATTGTTGTTGCAGCCCGGGATCGCTAACGCCGAGGCGCCACCGAGACCGTTGCCGAAGCCAGCGATCTCGCACAGCATGGCGTTAGCCTGCGAGTTGTACGAAACCTGATACCAGGCGCCATACAACGAGGTGTGCAGGTTTGGCTGCCAGTAGTGCTCGAAGCCGGCGTTAAAGCCCCAAGCCGAGGTCAGGTTGCAGCCCGTGGTGTTGCCGGTCGCAACCACGCCGCCGTAGACGCAATCGCTGAGCACGCCGTAGGCTTCCGAAGCGCCGTCCACCTTACCCCAGTTCGAATTCGGGGTGTTGAACAGGTAGCGCAGCGCGCCTTCGCTCGCGTTGAACTGGGCCTGGAACCAATCGCCTTGCGTAATGCTCGGCAGATTGATCTTGATGCCCACGCCCGCGGCCCAACCGATCTGATTGCCCGGATGGCCACCGAACGGAGGCGTCGGTGCGCCAGCCGGAACGACGTTGGTCAAGCCGTAATAGGTCGGATTGACGTTATGCAACGCGCCCATGATTTGCGCGCCGCCCCATGCCTGGTCGACACGCAGATTGCCGACCACGTCCGGAGCCCAGTAACCGCCGTAGGCGCCAAAGCCCGGGAACAACGCGCCACCGCCCGCGACGGGGCTCGGATAGCCGCCCGGAATGATGCCGCCACCGCCCGCGACGCTGACGCCGTTCTGGTCGATGATCTGGGTCATGCGGCGCGTTTCAGCCGAGATCGTGGCCGAGAAGCCACCCCCGAACTGCGCCGTGTAGGCCCACACCCACCAGCCGCCGTCACCGGTATCGGACGACGGCAGGAAGCCGCCGCGATACTGCATGGCCGGCACGGCGTAGAAGTCATAGAACGACTGCGAGATACCGGCGGTCATGCCCGCCCATTGCACGAAGGCGCGGTTGGCGCTGAACGTGGTTGCAGCGCCGGCGCCGGTGCCAACGGTCGTGCCGAGGTCGTTGGTGGCAAGGCCCACAGCGATGTAGCCGCGCACCGTGCCGTATTCAGTCTGGTTGCGAACATCGGCGGTGATGTAGCCGCGCGCCCGATCCACGAAGTTGTTCGTAGTGCGGTTGCCGACGTTGCCGTTATACGGACCCCAGGTGATGCTGTTGTTAGCACCCCAGGTCGCCTCGGCGCGTACCCAGCCGCCGACCTTGATGCACAGGTCGGTACCGGGCATGTAGTAGAACCCCGCCCCATAGAGGCTGCAGATCTTCACGTACTCGACCGGCTTGGCCTTGACGGGAAGATCAGCTGCCTGCCCCGCAGTAACCGCAACCAAACCGGCCGCGGAGCCGAGGAGGAGGCTTTTCACCATCTTCATCTTGAACCTCCAGTTGTTTGCCGTGGGAGGGTTCCGTCTCCGCCGGGTGCCTCGCACCCCTGGAAGGTCCCCTTCAGTCCCCAACACCCGCCCCGATTTTCTCAGTTTCCCGAAACCACCGGACGGCTCGACTTTGGGTTCCCCCCTCCGTCGCATGGTGAGATTAGCCAAAGAGTTCCCACACGCAACGAAGAAGCGGCCTAGTCACAGGCGTTGCCTGCCGTTTTCGGGAAGGTGTTGCGCAAAAAACACGAAATTGCTCACGACACGTTGGCCGAAAAGAGCTTGCGAGCGCTTTCAGGACGTCAATAATTTCGCTGCGGTAGCAAAGGCTTAGAGCATGGCTGCTTAAACGGCGCGCGGCCCGCCGCCGATTCCGACTGTAAGCGCGCCGCCTGTGTCACCACATGCGTTTCGCTCGCCAACATGCCCGGCAACACCCGCTTC
>Ga0070739_10003708_pt1 | contig 18749 bp, 14 predicted proteins | sample Coa_R1_7_FD_66445 | JGI IMG/M metagenome (GOLD analysis project Ga0070739, IMG submission 66445) | Surface soil microbial communities from Centralia Pennsylvania, which are recovering from an underground coalmine fire - Coalmine... | ecosystem: Environmental > Terrestrial > Soil > Unclassified ... | reverse complement strand
TCTGGTGACGGTTTCCTCGACGGGTATCCCGGAACCGGCTACATTTCTGCTCGGCGGCCTGGGCCTGGTTGGCATGGCTGCACTCGGACGTAGACGGCGCCGGCCAGGTAAGCCAGTTAGTCAATAATTAGCCCTGGCGGAACTTAGCACGCAAGCGCTTCTGCTCTAAGGCGGCAGCGATACACTGAACATAGAATGCGGGTTTCCAAAATCGCTGCCGCACTTTTAGGTTTAGCCGCGGGCGTCTTCGCGCTCTCATCGTGCACGCATTCCTCTGCTTGCGTTTCCGGGCAAAACGAACAAAAAACCACTGCAAAAGCGGCGAAGGATCGCAAGCCGGCTCCTGAGTTCACCCTGACAGATGCAAGCGGGCAGTACATCAAATTGAGCGATTACCGGGGCAAAGTCGTCTTGCTGAATTTCTGGGCGACATGGTGCGGCCCCTGCGCTCTTGAGATCCCCTGGTTTGAGCAATTCGAGCAGCAATATAAATCGAAAGGCTTTGAAGTTGTGGGAATCTCGATGGACGAGGACGGCTGGAAGGCTGTAAAGCCGTATATCGCAGAGCACAAGGTAAATTACCGCGTGCTGCTCGGCAATGATTCGGTCGCTGCGCTATACGGCGGCGTGGATTCCCTGCCCACGACCTTTATCATTGATCGTGAAGGCCGTATCGCGTTCACACCGCATATCGGGCTTGCCGACAAAAATGAATACCTCAATGAGATTCAGACGTTGCTGGGCGTTGAAGACCGCGGCTGCCAGGATGAGTCTGGTCATCACACTGCTGCCGCTCTTTTCCTTCGCCCAGCAAAATAAGCTTGCGGTGCGTCCACCGACGCCCCTAACAATCAAGCGCGGCACAACGGCGGTTGAAAATCTGACCGTCGAGGTTTTGCCTGGTTTTCACGTGAACAGCGATCATCCTAGGGATGAATACGTGATTCCTTTGAAGCTGACATGGCAGGATGGCCCGCTCGCGACGAAATCCATCAGCTTTCCGAAACCGGAAGAGATTCAGGTGGGCAACGATCGCCTGCTCGTCTTTACGGGCACATTCGACATCCGCAGCGAATTTGCAGCCCCCGCCGCTGCGCCGCCCGGTCCCGCTACCATGAGAGGCAGACTTCGTTACCAGGCTTGCAGCAATCAGATGTGCTTCCGGCCTGCCTCCATCGAAATAACGTTACCGGTCATCATCGAATAAGTTCTGCGAAATGCGAATCGCGCCGATGGTTGCGGCTGCAGCACTCTGCTTTTCGGCGGCGTGCACGAAATCAGCGTCGACGGACCCGTATGTCGACGCCTCGCTCGCTTCCGAGCTGCGCCAGATTTCTGCCATTGACAACCATGCGCATCCAGCGGCCGTTTCCACGCCGGGCCAGGAAGATCAAAATTACGATGCGCTCTCCATGGAAGGCATTCAGGACCTGGCCCTACCGGCGCCGTTTCGCGAAGGCAGCCCGTACTTCGCGCAGGCCTGGCGTGCCTTGTATGGTTTCGATCAGACCGCCGATGCCCGGCAGAATCGCAGCAGGCTGGAAGAGTTGCGCGAAAAAATCGAAAAGCAAAAGGGCGATCTCTATCCGGTTTGGGTTTTGAATCAGAGCCACACCGAAATCATGCTGGCAAACCGGGTTGCCATGGGTCGCGGCCTCACGCCCGACCGCTTCAAGTGGGTTCCCTTTGCCGACATGTTCCTGTTCCCGCTGGATAACACGGAAATGAAATCGAAAGATCCGGATAAAAAAATCTTTTTCACTCGCGAAGAGCAATTGCTGCAAGGCTATTTGCACGACGCGCAACTCAGCCACATTCCTGCTAATTTCGATGATTACCTCACGTTTATTTCGCACCGGCTCGAGACTTTCAAATCCGGCGGAGCAGTCGCGCTGAAGTTTGAGATTGCGTATCTGCGTGATTTGAGCATCAGCGATCCGCAGCGCGAAGCAGCCGAGCGTGTGTACGCAATCTACTCGCAATCATCGGAGCCATCGCCGGAAGAATACAAGCTTTTGCAGGATTACTTGTTCCGCTATATTGCGTATGAAGCGGGCCGCCTGAACCTGCCTGTTCATATTCACTGTGCTTTGGGCGGAGGCAGCTATTTTCGCGAGGCGAACGCGAACCCGTTATTGCTTGAACCGCTGTTTAACGATCCCACCTTGCGCAAGACAAAGTTTGTCCTGCTGCATGGTGGCTGGCCTTTTGCGCGCGAGGCGGCTGCGATGATTCTTAAACCCAATGTGTATCTGGATTATTCTGCATTCATGTATTTGACGTATCCGGTGGAAGGCGCGCGCGCGGTCCGCTTGTATCTGGAAGCGGCGCCGGAAAAAGTGCTCTACGGCTCAGACGCCAGCCCTTTCAGCGATACGATAGGCTGGGCCGAAACGGACTGGATTGGCGCGCATATTGCTCGCGAAGAGCTCGGTATTGCCCTGACCGGCATGATGCACGATGGCGAGCTGAACCTGGACCACGCGAAGCAGATCGGGCATATGGTGTTGCGCGAGAACGCGCGGCAATTATACGGGTTTTGAAAGCCGATGCGCCGGCTGATCATTCGCCCCGGCGCGATCGGCGACTGCATCCTTTCCTTTCCCGCACTCGAACATCTCGCCGCGGATTACACGGAACTTTGGGTCCCTTCTCCCGTCGTTCCTCTGATCCAATTTGCAGATTGCGTGCGCTCCATTGCATCGACTGGTCTCGATCTGGTGGGCATTCCGGAGGTGCAGATGCCGCTGAATCTACGGGCCCGGCTTCAGACCTTCGATTCCATTGTGAGCTGGTACGGTTCGAAGCGGCCGGAATTTCGGGAGGCGCTTTTGTCGATGAATCCGAACTGCGAATTCTATCCGGCCCTTCCGCAGGATTTCACGCTGCATGCGACCGATTTCTATGCTGCACAGGTGGGTGCGCCAATGGGCCTGATCCCGCGGATTCGCGTTGAAGATGTTGAGCAGCGAGACGCGATCGTCATCCATCCGTTCTCCGGCAGCAAATCAAAGAATTGGCCGCTCGAACGATTCCGCGAGCTCGCGGCACTGCTGCCCTATGAAGTCGAATGGCTTGCCGGTCCGGAAGAAGATCTGCCCCAAGCGCGGCGATTTGAAAATCTGATGGATGTGGCGCGCTTTCTGGCCGGAGTGCGGCTCTATATCGGCAACGATTCCGGCATCACGCACCTGGCCGCGGCGACCGGTGTGAAAACAGTTGCGATCTTCGGCCCAAGATCGCCACAAATCTGGGCGCCGCGCGGTGAAAACGTAGAAGTGATCGCGGTGAAAGATCTGACTGACCTGAAACCGGGGGTCGTCGCGCGTATGGTTAATCGGCTGCTTGACTCGCGTTTGACTTAGGCGTCCAACGCACAACCGGCTTGCGCGCGGCGGTCACTTCATCCACGCGCTTTGTTCGTGTCGAATGCGGGGCAGTTAGTACCAGCTCCGGGTTTTGCTCAATCTCTTTTGCGATAGAGATCATCGCATCGATAAACAGGTCCAATTCGCGCTTGCTCTCGGTTTCCGTCGGTTCGATCATCAGCGCGCCGCGCACAATCAAGGGGAAGCTGACCGTGTAGGGATGAAATCCATAGTCGATCAGCCGTTTCGCGATATCGCCCGTCCGCACGCCCTTCTTCGCCTGGCGATCATCGCTGAAAACGGCTTCATGCATGCTGGGAGCTTTGTATGCAATCTCGTAGTACGGCTCGAGCAGCACGCGCAGGTAGTTGGCGTTCAGCAGGGCATCGAGCGTGGCTTGCCGCAGCCCGTTTCCGCCGTGCGCCATGATATAGGCGAGCGCGCGAACCAGCACGCCGAAGTTGCCGTAATAGGCGCGTACGCGGCCGATAGAATCCGGCAGATCGTAATTCCAGCGCCAGGCTTCGCCGTCGCGTTTCAATCGCGGGCTGGGCAGAAAAGGCGTCAACACTTTTGCGACTGCAACGGCGCCGGAGCCTGGACCACCGCCTCCGTGCGGCGTCGAAAACGTCTTGTGCAGATTCAGGTGCATGACATCGACGCCGAACTCGCCCGGCCGTGCGATGCCCACCAGCGCGTTCATATTCGCGCCGTCCATATAGACCAATCCGCCCTTGTCGTGGATGATCCCGCAGATCTTACGGATGTTCTCCTCGAAGACGCCGACCGTATTCGGGTTGGTAATCATCAGGCCCGCGACATCTTCGGTCATGACGCGGTTCAGGACTTCGACATCCACCATGCCACGCTCATTCGACTTGATATTTTCGACGGCATAGCCGACCATAGACGCCGTGGCCGGGTTTGTTCCATGCGCGGAATCCGGAACCAGAACCTTCTTGCGCGCCCGCCCGCGCTTCTCGAGCAGCGCGCGCATCATCAAAATGCCGGTGAATTCGCCGTGCGCTCCTGCCGCCGGCTGCAGAGTCACGGCATCCATACCGGTAATCTCTGCCAGCGCGCGCTCCAGAGCCGCAACGATCTCCATGCAGCCTTGCGAGAGTGAATCCGGCTGATAGGGATGCGCCCACGCGAGACCTTCCGTCCTGGCAACCAGCTCGTTGACGCGCGGGTTGTACTTCATCGTGCACGAGCCCAGCGGATACAGGCCCAGGTCGATTGCGTAGTTCCACGTTGATAGCCGCGTGAAATGGCGGACGACTTCGAACTCGCTGATTTCCGGAAAATCGCTAATCTCGCCGCGCACATTTTCGCTGCCGAGGACCGCATTGGCATCCACTGCGGGCACATCCAGTTCCGGAAGCTGGTAGCCGCGCTTGCCGGGCGAGCTCAGCTCAAAAACGAGCGGCTCTTCCTGAACAATGTGTTGTGAGACCTTCTTGATCATTGCTTTCCGAATGCGGCGGCCACCGTGTCCATGTCCTGCCGTTTACTCATCTCGGTCGCGCATAACAGCATGCAGTTCCTCAGTTCCGGATAGAAGCGGCCCAAGTCCAACCCGCCGATGATTTTCTTTTCCAGCAGCCCGGCATTGATGGCTTCGGGCGATCTGCCGTTGGTGGCGGCAACGAATTCATTGAAGAACGGCGCATCGAAGCGAAGCGGCAACTTGCCCGCCAGATAATGCGCTTTAGCCAGATTCTGTTCGGCCAGCTCGCGCAAGCCCTGCTTGCCGTAAAGTGTCATAAAGACGGTTGCCATTAAAGCTAAAAGCGCCTGGTTCGTGCAGATATTCGAAGTGGCTTTTTCGCGCCGGATATGCTGCTCGCGGGTGGCCAGCGTCAGGCAAAAGGCGCGGCGCCCCTGCGCGTCGGTAGTTTCGCCAACAAGCCGCCCCGGAATCTGCCGGATGTACTTTTCGCGTGTCGCGATGATGCCGGCATACGGCCCGCCATAGCTGGGCGAAATAGCGAAACTCTGTAATTCGCCCACAACGATGTCCGCATCCCGCGGCGGTTCGATTAAGCCGAGCGCAACCGCTTCCGTAAATACCACAACCAGCAATGCGCCTTTGTTTTGCACGATGCGCGCGATCTCCGGGATCTGCTCCAGAATGCCGAAGAAGTTCGGCGTCTGTAAAATGACCGCTGCGATCGTGTCGTCGAGTTTCTTTTTCAGATCGTCCGGATCCAGCCGCCCATCTTTGCCGTACGCGAGTTCATCGATGGGGATGCCCTGATGTTGCGTGTACGTCTTCAGCACTTCGCGGTATTCCGGATGGACGGTGCGCGCAACCAGAATTTTGTCGCGGCGCGTCACGCGCACCGCCATCATGGCCGATTCCGGCACGGCAGACGACCCGTCGTACATTGATGCATTCGCCACTTCCATGCCGGTCAACTGGCAGACCATGGTCTGGAATTCGAAGATGCTGGCCAGCGTGCCTTGCGAAATCTCCGCCTGGTAGGGCGTATAGGAGGTGAGGAACTCCCCGCGCGATACTACCGTATCCACGACAACAGGCCGGTAGTGGTTATAAACGCCCGCGCCGAGAAAGCTGGCAGACCCTAGCGCATTTTCCGCCGCGCGCTGTTTGAAGTAATCGACAATTTCGTATTCGCTCTTGCCGTCTTCAATATTCAGCCGCTGCTGAAAGCGAATTTCGGCAGGCAGATAGGCGATCAGATCTTCTTCGCTTCGCGCGCCGATGGCCGCGAGCATCTCGCGCCGCTCGGAATCTGATTTCGGTAGGTATCTCAACTAGCTCTCAGCACCCACGTATTTTTCGTATTCGGCAGCGTTTAGAAGATCGCGTGTTTCATCGGGCGATGCCAGCCGGAGTTTGATCAACCATGCCGCGCCGTGCGGGTCCTCATTCAACTTTTCCGGGCTTTTCGAAAGCAGATCGTTCACCGAAATGATCTCGCCCGATACCGGAGCATAGATGTCCGATACCGCCTTGACGGACTCGACGGAGCCGAACGTGTGCCCTTTCGTTGTCTTCGAACCCACCTTCGGCAGATCTACAAACACGATGTCGCCGAGCTCGTGCTGGGCATGATCGGTAATCCCGATTGTGGCCTCATCACCTTCCACCTGAACCCATTCGTGCTCTTTTGTGTACTTAAAATTTTCCGGGTACTTCACTTTGCCCTCTTGTAGAACGGAGTTGGAACGGTTACCGCTTTTACCGGCGCGTTTCGGATCATCACTTCAATCTCTTCGCCGGGAGTGGCTTTCTCCACCGGCAAATAGCAAAGCCCGATATTTTTGTTCAACGCCGGCGATGGACCGCCGCTCGTAACCCACCCCGCCGGTTTGCCGTGCAACCAGACTTCATAACCATCGCGCCCGATGCCGCGGTCCTTCATCTCGAAGCCCACCAGCTTGCGCGTCAGGCCTTGCTGCTGGATTTTCTCCAATGCCGCCCGGCCGAGGAAATCGCCCTTGTCCATCTTGACAATCCAACCCAGATCGGCTTCGAAGGGATTGATGGACGCGGTGATTTCATGGCCATACAAGGCCATCTTGGCTTCGAGGCGCAGCGTGTTGCGCGCGCCCAAACCGCAGGGCTTGATATCGAATTCCTTGCCCGCCTCGAGCACCGCGTTCCACACGCGCTCAGCCGATTCCGGCGCCACATACAGCTCGAACCCGTCTTCGCCCGTATAGCCGGTGCGTGCAATGCGCGCAGGCGCATCGGCAATCTGGCCGTCGGTAAACCAGTAGTATTTGATGGCACTTAAGTTAACGCCGGTCAGCTTTTGAACCGTTTCGAGCGCCTTCGGCCCCTGCACCGCAAGCTGCGCATAGCGGTCGCTTGCGTAAACCACTTCGGCATTGAAGCGATTGTGCGCCTGAATGTGTTCAAAATCTTTTTCCTGATTCGACGCGTTTACGCACAAAAAAAAATCGCTATCGGATATTTTGTGCACCAGAATGTCGTCGACGAAGCCGCCGTGTTCGTAGAGCAGCGCCGAATATTGCGCCTGGCCGGGCTTCAATTTGCTGGCGTTATTCGTGGCCACGTAATTGATCAGCTTTTCAGCTTCCGGTCCGTACACTTCGATCTCGCCCATGTGGCTGACGTCGAACAAGCCAACACCCGTCCGCACGGCATTGTGTTCCTGGATGATGCCCGAATACTGTACCGGCATGTTCCACCCGCCGAAATCCACCATCTTGGCGTTTAGTGCGCGGTGGACATCGAACAGAGGAGTCTTCTTCAGCTCGTTGACATCAGACATGACGGTTGAAAATCTGCGCTGAACTGCGCGCAGGCGCGAGAAACCCCCAGCGTAACATGGGGATTTTGCGTGTTTATGCCGGCGCTTCGGCGTCCTGCTGGCCGTATTCCTTCAGCTTGTTGAAAAGAGTTTTCAGGCTGATGCCCAGAATTTCGGCCGCGCGCGTTTTGTTGTTCTTGGTGTGCTGCAGCGTCAGGTGAATCAAAGCCTTTTCCGCCTCGCCGACCGTGGTCCCCACCGGCAGGCGTACACTCTCGGGCTCGAAAAGCTGCGCTGACTGGCGCGATCCCACAGAGACGCCAAAATCAAACGGCAGATGCGCCATTTGAACCGTGCCCTCGCCCGCCATAATGACGGCGCGTTCCAGCACATTTCGCAATTCCCGCACGTTGCCCGGCCAGGAGTATTTCTTGAACGCCTCCATCACTTCCTGCGTAACTCCCGACACATTCGTGCCGTGCTTTTTATTGAGATGCTCAATCAGCGCTTCTGATAATACCGGTAAGTCCGACATGCGCTGCCGTAGCGGCGGGAGATTGATTTGAAAAACATTCAGCCGGTAGTACAGGTCTTCGCGCAGATCGCCTTTTTTGAGCGCTTCGTCCACGTTGCGATTCGTGGCCGCAATGACGCGCACATCAACCGAGATTTCGCCCTTGCCGCCCAGCCGGCGCACGCGGGAATCCTCCAGGACGCGCAGCAGCTTGGCCTGCGTGCCCGACGGCATCTCTGCTAATTCATCGAGTAACAGCGTTCCATGCTGCGCCAGCTCAAAGCATCCGGCGCGCCGTTCGAGCGCTCCTGTGAATGCGCCTTTTTCATGGCCGAATAACTCGCTTTCCATCAGCGTTTCAGGCATGGCGGCGCAATTGATGGCCACGAAGGGCCCGGCCCGGCGGGCGCTTAGCTGATGGATGGCGCGCGCCACCAATTCCTTCCCGGTGCCGCTTTCGCCTGTGACCAGCACGGGCGCCTTGCTGGGGGCCACCTGCTGGATAGTGGTAAACACCTGCTGCATTTGCGGCGAGGTCCCCACCATGTCGACCAGGACTCCGGAATAGGAAAGCTGGCGCTGCAGGCGTTCTGCTTCCTGCGAAAGCTGGCTTTGCGATGCGGCGCGTTCCAGAAGCACGCGCAGCGCGGCCGGCTGGATCGGCTTTTCCAAAAACCAGAACGCGCCTAGATCATGGATCGTCTGAATCGCGGTCTCGATGTTGCCGAAGGCCGTCAACACGATCGCGGGCGGCATATCGCCATCTCCATTCAGCCGCTTCATGAGTTCGAAGCCGTCCATGCGCGGCATCATGAGATCCGTCACGATCACGTTGGCCGGAAACGACGTTAACTTCTCCAGCGCTTCCTGACCATCAGCCGCCGTTTCGACGTTAAAACCCCAAGCCGAGACCATGGCGGCGAGTGGAGTACGCTGCGACTCCTCATCGTCCACGATAAGGACATTGATAGGCTGACGTGTGGATGAATTCGCCAAAATCTTCCTGTCTACGGACTAAAGCATACCAGCCACTCTGGAACCAGACGGCTGCCTCCGGATGCTTGCCCGCGTACTACTGGAAACCTTTAGATTAGCGTCTTCCACTGCAAAGTTGCCACTGATGATATTGCGTGCGATCTGAGACATGGAACCCGAGGATTCAGAAAAACTCCCCGACGACGCTCCGCCTTTCCTGGGCCGCTGGAACCGGGTTTACGCGGCAGTTTTGGTGTATCTGGCATCGCTGATCCTGATTCTGTATTTGATAACACTGCTGTTTGAGCCATCGCATGTCTAATCCAACCGGGGCCGCATGAGAACCGTCGATTGGACAGTCATGTTTCTTTGGCTGGTGTCACTGGTCTCCTTCGGCATGTATCGGGGCCGCGGTAGCAGTACCACTAGCAAGTACCTGCTGGCCGGGAAGACGATGCCGTGGTATGCGATGGGCTTATCCATTTTGGCGACACAGGCGAGCGCGATCACCTTCATCTCCACCACCGGACAGGGATTCGTCGACGGTATGCGCTTCGTCCAGTTTTACTTCGGGTTGCCGATCGCCATGGTGCTGCTCTCTGCGACCGCCGTTCCGATTTTTCACCGGGCAAAGGTCTTCACCGCTTACGAATACCTGGAACAACGGTTTGATGCCAAGACTCGCGCGCTGGTGGGGTTAATTTTCCTAATCCAGCGCGGGCTGGCCGCCGGCATCGGCCTCTATGCCCCGGCAGTTGCCCTGGCTTCCGTGCTCGGCTGGTCGGATCGCCTGATTACGGTACTGATCGGCGTGCTTGTGATCACCTACACCGCAAGCGGCGGCATCAAGGCGTTGACGTGGGCAGACGTTCAACAGATGGCCATGATCTTCATTGCGCTCATTTTGAGTCTCATTGTCGTCGTTCACGCGCTGCCTGCAAATATTTCGTTTCTCGATGCGCTGCATCTGGCCGGCGCTGCCGGGCGCCTCAACATCGTCGATCTTCATCTCGATTTAAGCGACCGCTACAACCTGTGGAGCGGGCTCATCGGCGGCGGCTTTCTCGCGCTCGCCTACTTTGGCTGCGATCAAAGCCAGGTGCAGCGCTACCTGACCGGTAAGTCGATTGCGCAAAGCCGTTTGAGCTTGTTGTTTAATGCCACGGTGAAGATTCCGATGCAGCTTTTCATTCTGTTCATCGGGGTCATGGTCTTCGTTTTATCGCTGTTTACTCCAGGTCCCATGATTTTCCAGCCTGCGGAAGCGGCGCGCGCCGCTCAGACATCTGCCTGGAAGCCCGTCGAGCAACAATTCCGCCAAACCTTCGAGCGCCGCCGTGATGCTGCGCAGCAACTCGCAGCGTCTATCCGCAGCGGCGGCACGCAGAAAACGGCCTCCCTTGCGGCCTTCCGGTCTGCTGAATCCGATTACCGGAAAGCACGCGAGCGCGGCCTCGATATCGTCCAGACTTTGCATGGCGGCGAGCGCTTCGATGACACCAACTACATTTTTCTTTCTTTCGTGCGCGAGTATCTTCCGGCCGGTCTGGTGGGGCTGGTCATCGGCGTCATTTTTTCGGCTTCCATGGGGTCCACATCGGGCGAAATAAATTCGCTCGCGACTGTTTCGGTGGTCGATATTTACCGCCGCTTCTTCGTGCGCGGCCGCAGCGACCGGCACTATTTAACGGCCTCACGCCTATTGACGGTTTTTTGGGGCGCTTACGCAGTCGCGTTTGCCGCCTGGGGCGCGCGCGGCTTCGGGGCTCTAATTGTGCGCGTGAACATTGTCGGCTCGCTCTTCTACGGCGGGCTGCTGGGCGTCTTTGTGCTCGCGTTCTTCTGTAAGAAAGTGGGCGGCACGGCAGCGTTTTGGGGAGTTCTCGCGGGCGAAGCGGCCATCTTCTCCGTCGCGCGATTTACCGACATTTCGTTTCTCTGGTACAACGTGGTGGGCTGTATTGTGGTCGTCGCCGTGGCGCTGGCGATTTCCAAGACTCAACCGGCTGCTGGCTGCGCTGAATAAAATGCGGCCGCTCCTCGAACAGGCGTTTAACTACTCACGTCCGGCTTTTTTCGCTTCGCGTAGCGTGTTCCGCAGTATGGGCAATACGGCCGCATCCTTCTCATTCCCCAGCTTCTCCTTGACGGCAATAATCTGATCGAGCCCCAGCACCCGGATGCGGACTGCCTCGGTTATGAGCATTTCTTGCGAGTGAGGTAAAAGATCTTCATATGCAAGTCCCTCGCCGATGGTTGCCAGCAGGTCCAGCGGGCCGAACCGTGTAATGAGATTGAGATGACCGCTGCCTTTCAAATGACTTGCGTTGGGCCAGAGGCGGCGTTCAGGTTGAATTCTAAACATGGCGTCGATCGAATTCAGAACTTCAACCAGCCGTTGCACATTCTGATCGGAACGGGAGTAGACGGCGTCAACATCATAGGTCTGAACCGGAGCGCCTTGCAGCACGGCAGCCAATCCGCCCACCAGTATGAATTCACATCCACCCTGCTGGAGCGCAAGCAAGCACGCCCTGAACTTACTCTCTTGCATTCAACTCGCGAATTCTCAAGATCTCTGCAATGCGTTCTTCGAGAAAAGTCAATCGCTCTGCGGGCGTAAGTGAGAGCGACCATCGAATGAGGCTAAGATCAACCCCATCGGCGCTGTAGTCGGGCAACGGCGCGGGTTCTTCCTCATCACTGCGTTCTACCGCCATGAAAAAAGGATATCGGAAGGTATGGCGCCCGGCGGGCACCTACTTGGTACCAGCCGGGGCCTTCAATTGAATCAGGTTCTCGAGCAAGCCCTCGAAGCCACCCGTTACGGTGAGCCGCTCGACCTTTTCAACGAGCTTCTCCAACGTCTCGAGTTCCTTCAAGCGCACCAGGATCGGGTTATCCTCGAGCAACTTCGCCGTGTTCAACAGCGAGCGAGTCGCGGCCGTCTCCTCGCGCCGGCGAATCAGGTTTGCCTGCGCCTGCTTCTCCGCGGACACCACCTGGTTCATAATCTCGCGCATGTCACCAGGCAGAATGATGTCCTTCAACGCGATGGCGCCGACCCGCACGCCCAGCGCTGCCATCTCGCTGCGAACCACAGAAGCGGTCACTTCATCCACCTCCGTCTTTTCTGCGAGAATCTCCTCGAGCGACTTCCTTCCGAGTGCCTGACGCACCGTCAACTGCAGCAAACGGTAGAAGTACGCTTCAAGGTGCGTGATCGCCTGCTTGGCCTTCGCCGCATCGACCACCTGGTAGTCAGCGATGATGTTGACCCGCAGCGAGACCTTATCGCGCGATAAGATCTCCTGGCCGGCCACCTCCATCGTCTGGCGCCGCAGATCGACAATCTCCACGCGCGGATTGCCGGCCGCTGCCCAGAAGCCGTACTTCCCAGGCGGGAGGGTTCGCAACAGCCGGTTGTCGAGAAAGAGCAAACCCGTCTTACCTTCCTCGACAAGACTAAAACTTACGAACGACTCCTTACCGAGGCGCTCCAGCGCGGTGAGTTTATCTTCCGGAATCGACGGCTCGGCAATGACGTCGACGACCTCTGCCGTAACTTCGACCAATCCGCGCCAGAAGAGCACGCGCCGCGCCGGCGGCAATACCTGCAGCAGTTTGCCATCGGCATACACCATGGCCACCTGAACGTCATTCGTTTCGACCAGAGTGAAGTGGCGCTCCGTAACATCCGGGCGCTCCTTCACCAGGTAGTCCGTCCACGTGCTTCGGAATGCGCGATCGCACACGTTGAACTTCTCTACTTCCAGGCGCACTCCCGGCGCAGTGAACACGCGGTAAATACCGGGCGTCAAAATGGCTTCAAACCGGCCGTTTTTTGCAACCAGAACTCGTTCCTGGTCGCCTACTACAATTCGCTTCCAGAGCATGGTGTTACCTCCTTTATTAGTAAGTAAAAAATCTATTGCTTTCCGGCCCTAACTCCTGGTCCACAGAATTCATTGCGGAGGACAATCAAAGTTACACCGTGTGGCCGCGTGAGCGCAGTAACAGCCATGTAACAGTTTCAATTGCCCGCAGGGCAGGAAATCTGCTGCGGCGCAAAGCAGCCCGAAAGGCTTACAAAGCGCTGCTGAACCAGAAGTTAAGGACGGAATTAATTAAGTGGTCTTTGCAGGACCTGGTTGATAGCGGGAGTCGAACCCGCGACCCACAGATTAGCAATCTGTTGCTCTATCCACTGAGCTATATCGAGGGGACGGCTGGTGCGTGCCCGCATGCCCGTATGCAGTACTTCAAAGAAGCTGCACGGGCGAGGTTTTGAGATCCTCCGCCGCTGGCATGTGGTCAACATGAAAATCACCTTCCGAGTTTTGAGTGTAAACAGAGGCAGCGCGCAAGTCAAGAGCAAAAACCAATTTTAATTACTTACTCACACTCACTCGAAAAAGTGCGGATGCGTGCGGCGGAAGAGTAACTTGAACCCGATCGCTCATGCCCAGATCTTTCTGCTCCCAAAGATCCCGAATCGCATAAGACGTCCCCTGCAGCCCAAGAGATGGCAACGCATATTCGATGCTTTGCGATTTGCCAGCCACGTTGAACAGCGCAACATACGCTACACCGCGCGCCCCGGCGCGTGCGATCCAAACCATCTTTTCCGCTTCATTCAGAACTTGGCCGCCGCCGTTTGAATGCTGATCTACGCTGATTACCTCCGAATTGGTCAACAGCGCGCGCGTGCGGTCATCGAGTTTGGTCAGATTTCCACCCACAATCAGCGGCGATCTAAGAACAGCCCAGAGTGTCATCATCGTGCGCGCTTCGTCCTCAGTAAACGCGCTCGCTCGCGCTTTCCCTTGGCCGGGCCTCGGCCCCAGCCAGCCCAGCGGCAGCATGTCCGCATCCGGCCAATGCCCCGCTTCCACCAGCGGCGCCCATTTTGCCGCAACTGCGAACTGCGCCAGCACGCCTTGCGACCACTCCTGCTTCGGCCATTGCAGCCAGTGATCCCAGACATCGCCTGAGATGCGCCACATCTGCGCATACTTACGCAACTCGGCAACTTTATCAATGGGCGCCGGGCCAGGGGAAAGGCTTAACACGATCGGGCGTTTTGTCTTTCGAAGCGCATTGCTGAACATGCGAATCTCGTCGCCTTTGTACGGCGACGCAATGCAATCGATCTTCACGAAATCGACACCCCAGCTCGCATACAGGGCTGCTATGGAGTCGTAATATGCCTGGCCGGCCGCATTCGCGGTAAGGCCGTAATTATCGGAGTTCCACGCGCACGTGTCGCTCTTATTCGCGGCGTCGGCAGCATGAAAATGCGATCCGGCAATTGGCAGATTCTTATCGACCGCCGCACGCGGAATCCCACGCAGAATGTGAATGCCGAAAAGTAAGTTGCGCGCATGAACCCAGGCGGCTAATGTTGCGAACCCGGCATCGGAAGCGGCGCTGGGAAATCGATTGACAGCCGGCGTGAAGCGGCCATAGTCATCCATGGTGTATCGAAAGCTGCCCGGCCTGGCGTCAGGATTTTGTAGAAACCAGCCTTCATCGACAACTGCATATTGCCAGCCATACTTGCGCAGGTTTTCAGTCATGTAGGCTGCATTCGCCTGAAATTCCTGCTCCGTAATGGACATCCCGTACGAATCCCAACTGTTCCAACCCATAGGAGGGACCGGCGCAATCAGTTTCGTCTGTTGCGCAGAAACGGCCAGCGACAAAAAAAGCAATCCGCAACAAACTCGAGTTCCATCTGCCATGCAAACGAAGTCTATCGCAGGCCGGCGAAGCGCTGTCCTCTGGTAAAAATAGTGACCATGAGGACCCAAGAGCAATGCCCTGTGAGCCCGCGTTACTGAGAAACGTGCCTATCTTTGCGCTGTTGGACGATGACGAATTAGCCGTGTTGGCGAGCCAGGTAGAACATAAAACTTTTGCGCCGCGCCAGCGCATTTATCGCATGAACGGCCCTTCCGGCCAGGCTTATATTCTGATCTCCGGCACCGTCCACGTCACCACGGTTGACGAGGACCAGCAGGAGGTGCTGGTGGATCAGCCCGCTGCCGGCGAATTCTTCGGCTTCGCCTCCATGCTCGACCAGACGCCGCATCAAACCAGCGCGACGGCAATGGACCACTGCGAATGCATAGAAGTGGATCGCGAGGATATTGCCGTGTTGTTACAACGCAAACCGCTCGCGGGCATGGACCTGCTGGCCGTGCTTGGCCGGCAGTTTCATGCGGCCCAGCAACTGGTTCGCATTCGCGCCCGGCGCAACCCCAATGAAGTGATCGAAGAGCAAACCACTTTCGCCGATCGCCTGGCGGATTCCGTGGCCCATTTTGGCGGCTCGTGGACGTTCATCATCACGTTTCTAGTATTTATTGTTGTCTACTCGCTTATCAACGTCGCCTTGGGAAGACGCGCCTGGGATCCGTATCCGTTTATCTTGCTGAACCTTTTTCTTTCTATGCTCGCGGCTGTGCAGGCGCCCATCATCATGATGAGCCAGAACCGCCAGGATCAGAAAGACAGGTTGCGCAGCGAGTTGGATTACGATGTAAACCGCCGCGCCGAGTCAGAGATTCAAGGCCTGGCGCGCAAGCTGAATCTTATGACCGACAAACTCGATGATATCGAGTCGCTACTGCGCAATCCTACCAGATAGGCCGGCCTCAATTCGCGACGCTGAATGTTCGTGAAACCGTATAGCTCTGGCCGCCGCCAGCATTCGCTGTAACCGCGATCGTGTGGGCGCCATTACTTAAAACATGCGTATCGATCGGAAAACTCCAGCCCACATTCGGACAACCTTGCGAGTTCGGATACGCGCTGCATACATCCGGACGCGAGACGCCATAAGTGGCATTCCCGTACGGAATTCCATCAATGCTCACCGAGACAGTTGACACAGCGCCCGCCGTGTCACTAACCCAGCCGCCTAAATTCAGTGCACCGGAGACCGCGCCGCTGGTTCCCGGAGAATCGATATCGATATTCATCGGATTTCCCGAGCTGGTCCAGTTTGCAACGTTGAAAGTGGCGCTCCCGATCAGAGTGGCGGAAGAGCCGAGATAATGGCGAATCACTCCAAGAGTGTGCGTTCCATTCGCGAGAGTGTTCGTATCGAGCGTAAACGACCAGCCAGTTGCAATGCTCCTGGCGGTTGTTATCAGGTTCGCGCTGCCATAGGAGACGCCATCGATTGTAATTCCCACGCTGGTACTGGATGACCCGCCGGGGATGCCACCGGAGAACGACGCCAGCCCCTGAAATGGATTATCAGCCGCATTGGGTTGTAAAACGCTGCCACTCGAACTAGCCACATTCGAGACCGTAAACGACGAACTCACGGTTCCTTTCGTTCCTGAAGCGCTGATTGCAGTCGCACTGATGGTATGCGTTCCGTTACTGAGCAGCGTTGTATCGAATGAGTAACTCCAACCGACGTTCGGACAGCCTGTTCGCCCCGTAAACACGGCGCACACATCTGCTCGCGGGAGCCCATACCCCGCCGTACCGGACGGCACACCGTCAATCGATATCTGCACGCTCGCAACGGCAGCATTGTCAGAAATCGCCCAGCCGGCCGCCGTTGCCGTGCCCGAAACCGTGTTACTGTTCGGCTGGTCGATATTCAAGTGCATCGGATTCGAGCCCACCAGATTGGCCACCTTAAATGTCGACGACAGTGTCTGCGTCTGCCCATAGATCGTGGCGACGGTGACAGCGATCGTATGCACGCCATCCGCTAGAAGCGTAGTATCAATACTCGAATTCCAACCGACATTTGGACAACTGGGAGCGCCTGAAAAAGCCCCGCAAGCGTCCGCGCGCGCGCCGCCATAGGCCGCATTGCCGTAAGGAACTCCATCGACCGCGATGCTGACAGTCGAGATAACCACGTTTGTCGCCAACGCCCAGCCGCCAACGCCAATTGTTCCCGAATAAGTGCTCGAGTTGTTCGGCGAGTCGATACTGATATGCACCGGATTTCCGGACGAAGTCCAGTTAGCCACCGTAAAGCTGCTCGATATGCCGGATCGTTGTCCATTACTTGCGGTCGCAAATGCCGAAACTGTATGCGTTCCATTTGCTAGAACGGTTGTGTCGATAGGTATGGTCCAGCCTGTATTGGGACATCCTGGCGCCGGATTTGCCGCGCAAACATCGGGCCTGGGCAGCCCGTAAGTTGCGTTTCCAATCTTGGCGCCGTCGATATAAATTACGACCGAACTGACCGGCGCGCTGGTATTGACCGCCCAACCGCTGAAAGTTGTGCCGCCCTGGAAGGGAAGACTGGCGCCCGAGGGCTGATCGATATTCAGCCGGGTTGGGCTGGTGGAAGGATTGTAGTTCGAAATCGTGAAAGAAGCCGACAAAGTGCGCGAGCTTCCATCCGACGCCGTTGCCCGCACCTGAAGTGTATGCACTCCGTCGGCAAGCGCGGTGGTATCGAAGCCAAAATTATAACCGACGTTCGGACAATCCGGAGACGTATTGCTGGCGCAGACGTCGGGACGCGCTCCACCTATCGAAGCCGCTCCTAAGTTCACGCCGTCCATCAAAATAGTTACACTCGATATGCTTGCATTCGTATCCAGCGCCCAGCCGCCTATATTTATGGTTCCACTCGCGGTGGCGCCCGATGACGGATAATCGATGCTCATCGCAATCGGGGAAGCGGTAGAGTTGCCGATTGGATTTGCCGGGCCAACGGCGATGGTGACCGTGTTACTCAGAAATGCGTTTTGCGCTACATACAACTGAGTGGTTGGATTATTCGGCAAATCGCTCGGCACAACCATCTGAATGCTGTACATACCGTATCCGCCCGGCGTCAAACCGGCGGTAATTACCTGGGCCGTTTCTCCGTTCATCGTCGCCGTCACGGCATTTACTGCGCTGTTCAGCGTTGTTCCTGTCCATGGCTGCCCGGTGGGGACGCTAAGAACGTGCCCGCTAGTATCTTGTACGGTTCCGAGTCCGGTGGCCGAGATGCTGATCAGTTCGCCGGGGACAGCAGGATTCACGGGCGTAATCAAGGTGCCCGGAATTACGGCGCAGCAGGTCTTGGTTGTATAGGGAGTCAACGTCACCGTAGCGCCTGCGCTGGATGTTGCTGAAACTGCGATGCCGGTTCCTGCCTGCCCGGGCTGGATGGCAGTCAGAATAATGCGTTGATAGGCGCCGCCCAAGGATGCCGTTACATTCGGGTCCGGCGCGCTGTTGATCTTGTTCACCAGATTTTGGGCGATGGAAAGCAGGCTGTCGCCCGACACAACCGTGTACGTATATGTGTTCGATCCGATCGTAAGACTGGCTGTGTTCCCTGCCGTCACGGTGCCGTCCACAGATACAACTACCGTCGGGTTCCCCGGTTGATGATATGCGTTAATCGCGGGGTAGGGCCGCGGCTGGCCCGAATAAGCCGGGGCACTGAACAGGCCCGGATTCGCCGGCGCAATATACATCGGCGTGGCATTTGTGATCGTCACGGATCCATCGTTATGGACCGTGCGCACATAGATACTCGTGCTATTCCGGTCCGTAAATGCGCTGCTTCCGGTGAAATTGCCGTTATTGTCACTTCCGTTCGTAAATGTAAATGGAATCTCGCTGATAATCTGTGTTGGCGAAACACTGAGCACCGGCGAGGGC